>ERZ795047.876-NODE-876-length-34634-cov-4.980624_pt1 | contig 34634 bp, 23 predicted proteins | sample MGYA00375131_ERZ795047 | MGnify/ENA primary metagenome ERZ795047 (study PRJEB30176, sample SAMN05720228) | activated sludge metagenome | isolation source: Anaerobic digester | place: Japan | collected 2015-05-20 ...
CCTCTCCGTATATAACTAACGCTCGACATCGAAAATCTACGAACCTTTTTTGGGGGAAAAAGGGTGGGATTGGAAAAAAGGTCCAGCCAACAAGCGACCAACGTGCAGGAATCAGATCACGGACCTATACAAAAGCACTGTCCCTCGGAGTGCCCTTGGGAGTGCCGGAGTACCTCAGCAGAATGTCTCAAGAGACTGTCCCTATGGAGCGGTACTGTCGGTGGAACGGGCCGGTGAAGCTGATACGCGTGGTATCGGGTCAGCGCGGCTGCCCCGCATATGGGCGGCGATTAGGCGATTAGTTTTGGCGATCGCTTTTTGAAGCTCGACCCATGGCTCCCCGGATGCTTTGAATAATCCCCGGTTGGCCTGTCGCTTCTCTGAGTCGAAGTCTTTCCAAATAAACCAGTGAGCGCCTATGACGTAAGGCAGATTGTAGAAGTCGATCATCAATTTGGCAGTCTGCCGAGCGCGCTCTTGCTGCGTATCGACCGTCTCCTGGTAGGACCAGTCGAGCTTGTCTGGATTGTTGTAGAGGCCGGAGTCGAGGGCCGGTACAGACCATTCCGGGATCAGAATAGGCCGACCGGTCTTCTGATGGACGAGTTCGAGCACCGCCTGCTCGTTTCGATTTAATCCGGCGTTCAAGTTGGCGGGGTACATGTTGACTCCGATTGCGTCGAACGGCCGGTAAAGGTCCAAGACATCCATCCATTCGGTGACGTCGCCGAGCATAAAGCGGCTTGAAAACACGAGCCGACCTGGAGCCTCCGCACGTATAACCCGCAGCACGGTGTCAACATAGCGGCGCACGATTTCCCGCTTGAACAGACGAAAATCATCGTACATGGCTCCGTACCGCAAGACGGGATCGGGCTTTTGTGCGATCAGATCATCAAAAGAGGCGAACTCAGTTCCCCATGCGTCGTTGAGCCGGGAGATCTCGCCGTACCGCCGTTCAAGAAACCGCTGAAGCGCCGCCGAACAATGAGGCGTATAGACGTGCCTGTGCAGATCCGTATGGTCTATTTCATTGTCCGCAAAAAAGCCTACGAACCACGGGCTATTGCGGACCAGCGCGACCCTCCGCCGAACTGCGGTACGTACTGCGGCCTCCCAGCGTGGATCGAAAGGATCTGGAAAAGGGTGGCCTGGACGGGTTGAAAGCCGATCGAATTCGCCCCTCATCGACCCGGTTTGAAGCGACAAGAAGGCTGCAAGAGGCGGGCGCCCGGCTCTCATTTCGACCTCATTGATCGGACCCCAGGTTTGCAGGTCAGTCCAGCCGGCCAGCGAATTGAACCCCAATGATCGCATGATCAGCAAATACGCGGCGCCGTCTTCCGATATTCTTCTCTCGCCCTCACTCGAGGACGCAGGGATACGCGGCCCATCGGTTCCGGTCGAATAAAATGGGCGTCCTTCCGGGCTTACCAGCCACCACGCGTCCCCTGAATTTACTATCCGATACGACTCGTGAGCGCGCAGCGGCGACGGCGGTTCAGGACGAGTGACAAGACCTGGTTCCTCAGGGAATTCGACGCGAAACGGCGTTGTGGAAATGGAAAGACCAGCAAACTGGACCTGGCCGTCAGTCGGTCGCCGCAGGCCAACGCCGATAACGACGGCCCGAGCGCCCGCCGGCGCCCTCCGTATCGGAAGAGCAAACGGAGACCATTTGTCGCTTGGTCCGAGCGAAAAAGTCTGCCGCGGCGGCCTTTTGCCGGGAACCTGAAATAGTATGGAAACCTCTGCAGTATAGGGATATAGACCGACGGTGCGATACCATCCCCGCACCTGCCCTTCCGTCGCATCCAGGGGCACGATGTGATCGAACCTCGCGCATTCATTTCCACGCCCTGTATACCAGGGGCCGATCTCCAGATACTCTCCCCGCATCGGATCCTCGCCCCAAGTGAATTCCAGGCGATGATCAGGCCGTCCCGCCGAGTCCTGTGGCAAGGACTGCTTCCAAGCCGCGACTTCCATGCGCAAAGGGACATCCTTGCCTGATTCAACCCTACTCACGGAGTTAAAAAGCACTGTCCCCATGGGCATACCCATGGGCATAGGGACAGTGCTTTTCAGGTGGGAGACTTTCGGGATATGCCCTTCTTCATAATCCCGATAGATTTCCTGCAACTTATAGAAAGCCATTTTCGGGGATCGATATTCATCGACGACCCCCTTCCCATTCCAACCGCGCAGCCGACCAGCCAGGAATCTCGACGGAGCGCTGCGCACGTCACAGAACTGCCAGACGCATCCACCCGCAATCCACGGGGTCTCCAAACCAAACTTGGCGGAGTCGGCGACACTTCTCGCCTGGAACTCCTCACTCCATTTGACATTGCCCCAATTGTGCCACCCCGCCTGGGCTTCAGCTGCTCCGAACTCGGTAATAATGACGGGCTTATCCGGGAAGTTGGCGTGCAGCCGCTCGAGAAGAGCGATGTTTTTCCGCCCCTCCTGATCGTCCAAGGTTGTAAACGGATCATACCAATGGTACTGGGCCCAGTTGGTACATATGAGGTCCAGTAAGGCTGTCCCGGAGGCAAACCCCGCCCCTCCCGTCACGTAGGTGATGAAGCGGGTGGGATCAAGCCGGCGCGCATACGCTACCAAGGACTCGACTACGGTGTGACATTTCTCGAACTCGCGCCATTCATTTCCGAGGCTCCAGCTGAAAACCGATGGACGGTTCATGTCACGAAAAACCATTTCCGCAAACTGCGCGCGCATCTTCTCTTGGATAACCGGCGAAGAAAGTTGAGCGTAGTTGTACTGCCAGGCAGGGATCTCACTCATGAAAACCAGACCCGCCTGGTCACAGTAATCCATGAAAATCTCGTCGGGGGGATAATGTCCCCGCGCTGCATTTGTCCCCAGCCGTTTGAGGATTTCGATGTCTTGCCGAATGATGTTGGGAGGGAGTGCCGAGCCCCACTCAGGATGGTCGTCATGATGGTTAGCACCCCGCAATTTGAACGGTTTTCCGTTTAGAAAGATCCGGGACCCAGCCAGTTCAAACTTCCGGAGTCCAAAGCGAGTGATTTGATCATCGACAATGAGGCCCTCCTTAGTGCCCGGGTTGGCTCGTTTTGGCGAACCGGGCAGCGGGGAGACCGAAAGAACGAGACGGCCGTAGTACAAATAGGGCTGGTCTGGTGACCAGAGGAGCGGTTCCTTGATGACAACACTCAATGACACTTCTGATTTACCGGAATTTACTTCGCAATCTGTCGTGACAGCCTCTCGGCCGTTAATCTCAAATACCAGCTTCCCCTGCGCTTTTCGGCTCAAACTGCTCTGCAGCTGTGCTCGAACGGTCAGGTGCGCTTCCTCGACCAGTGATTCCGTAATCACGTGGAAGTTATCTATATGAACCGCCGGCACAAGCTCCGCATAGACGGGGCGATGAATCCCGCCGTAAGGGAACCAGTCGACGCCCGCCTTTGGAAGGGTGTCCTCGCTCAGCCGGTTGTCGGCCCGGACCACAAGCGAGTGGTGACCGCGCGCAATGGGCTTGGTCAAAACGAAGGGGCTGTATCCCCCTTCGTGACTCCCCAGATAATTCCCGTCCAACCAGACTTTGCAGGTATAGAAGACACCGCCGAAGCGAATTCTGAGCAAGCCTTCAGCCGGCGCCTCAAAAGACCGGCGGAACCAGGCGGCACCTTCGTAATGCCAGTAACGTGCATAGCTATTCCAAGTGCCTGGGACCCAAAGCCGTGTCTCCGGTCGGGGGAAATCAACGGCGTAATCCAGCTTTTCGCCCTGGTCCGACGGATCGGTGACGAAGTCCCAGAAGCCCCCTAGAGGGATTTGTGGCCGAAACGTCGTTGTCCGGAAAAGTCGGCTCGCCATAGGATCTTCACCGGGATCCCAATCAGTAAGGGCAACGGGCAAGGTAGAGGGTGGGATCTCAGGAAAGTCGCTCGCCCCGTGCTGGCCCACTGTGAGCGTAGCGAGGACTGATGACGTCAGCAGAAAACAAAGGAACTTTCTCATGAATGGATCATGACGAGACTGTCGTTCCCTAGGGAAGTATATTCATGTAACTTTACAGTAAGGTAACGGTAGATTTGGCGCCTAGTCCCGCCTCGTCTCGCCTTTGTCACAGTTTCACTCGTTTGATAGCATTACAGCAGAATGGCCAGGCACCAAACGGCGGGGTCCTCGTCATCATCTGGAAACCCGCGAGAAAGGAGCTTCCGAACAGAACACATCCCAGAAGGCATTTCGTACGAATCTGTTCTAGCTCAACTTGAGAAGATCCTTGCCAGTCCCCTCTTCGCGCACTCCGAGCGTGCCAGTCGTTTCTTGCGCTTCGTTGTTGAAGAAACCTTCGAGGGGAGGAGCGAACAGCTCAAGGAGTATCTCGTAGGGCTGGCGGTCTTCGATCGTGACGCTTCCTTTGACCCGCGGGCGGACCCCATCGTCCGGGTCGAGGCAGGACGACTTCGGGATAAACTGGCAAAATACTATGAGCTTGAAGGTGCCCAGGATTCGATCGTGATCTCTATCCCCAGGGGGAGTTATGTCCCGCGAGTGCGAGGACCTGGGCCTACTCCCTCCCGCCTGCAACGCGCACGCAAATGGATAGCGGCTCGAAGCGACAGGAAAACCAAGCTCTTGGTTCTAACCTCCTTCTTAACCATAACGCTCGGTCTTACTGTCGCGTTTCTGGTTTCGCGTAATCGGGAACTCGAAAGCAAGATCGCCGCAACGAACACTGCGGTTTCCGCAAGCGACCCGGTTTGGCACCCTTTTTTCTCTTCGCCGGCTGACACCGTCATCGTTTTCGGCAGCCCTATCTTCTTCGCCAGCGAGCCCGACCGGCTGTTTCTTCGACTCTATTCCGTCAACGATCCCAGAAACTGGCAGAATAACCCTGACTACCAGAAGTTGCGAGGACTGTTCCCGTATCTCAGCGAGCCCCGTTACGATTATGTCGAAATGGGGGAAGCGATAGCTCTCCAGAAGCTAACGGCATTTTTCGGCCAGCACGGTCGGACCGTGAAAGCGGCGCCGGCGCATTTAACCAACTGGGAAGCGGTCAAGAACAGCAACATTGTCTTCCTGGGACCAACCCGCTTTAACCCTCTACTTCAGAGACTTCCACAACAGTTGGACTTCGAGTTGGGGCCGGATTTCGCCTTTCACAACTTGAAGCCACGCCCGGGAGAAGCCAAGGTCTACTCCACGCCATCACACAGGGACACACTCAGCTATGCTGTCGTCGCTTCGTTTCCAGGCCTGCTGCTCAATCGCAGAATCATGATCCTGACGGCTCACAGCACGGCTGGAACCGTGGCAGCGACCGAGTACGTCACCCGGCCAGAGTTGCTCCGGGAAATGATTGGCAAGCTCGAACTAGCGGACAATCCCCTCCAGTCATATCAGATTCTCTTGCGGGTTTTCTCTGATGAAGACGAACCCTTCAAGACAGAATATGTCACCCATCACAGCACCCCGCTTGAGTGATCCGGTTACGTAACGTCACCGTAACGTAACCCCCATACACTCCCGTACAGCCGGCGGTAACGCTATTAATAGCGCCGATGACATCCCAGGCTCGCTGACAAAAATCAATGACACGAGGAGGTGCCACAAGATGTCACGGCGACTATCTTTCTGCATGGTTCTAGTTGTGCTTGGATCGCTCGTGGCGACGCCGGTCTTGTCACAGCAAGACCGAGCCACGGTGACAGGCACTGTCACGGACCCGTCAGGTTCGGTAATTCCCGGCGTCGATGTCACTGTTCGAAACACAGCCACGAACGCTACCTATCAAACCATCACCAATGACACCGGGAACTACACCGTCCCTAATCTTCCAATCGGCAGCTACACCCTCACGTTTGAATCACCAGGATTCAAGACTCTCGTCAGGCAAGGTATAACGCTCACCGTATCCCAGGTCGCACGTATTGATGCCCAGCTGCAACTCGGTGAAACCGTGGAGTCGGTGGAGGTGGTTGGCGGCGCTCCCCTGCTCCAGACTGAATCTCCGGACGTTGGAACGCTGCTCGAGCGGCGCCGGTTCATCGACCTTCCGCTCAGTTTTGACGGAGGAAGAAGCCCCGAAGCGTTCGCTTACGCCGTCACTCCCGGCGTTCAAGGTGATGGATGGGAAAGCCGAATCAATGGAAGCCCGACATTTTCAAAAGAAGTGCTTCTGGATGGCGGATCCGTATCAGGATACCTGGGTGGCGATTTCACCGGGACAAAGCCGTCGGTGGAAGCCGTCGAGGAGTTCCGGGTCCAGACCAGCGGACTCAGCGCCGAATTCGGGCGGACAGGAGGCGGAGTTTTCAACTTCGTCATGAAGTCGGGCACCAATCAATGGCATGGCAGCGCTATGGCGCTGTTTCGGAACGAGTCGCTCAACGCTAACACCTTTTCCTCGAATGCCTATGGTATTCCTCGGCAGCGAGACAGGAAACACAACTGGGCGGTTTCAGGAGGAGGCCCGCTGTTAATCCCGGGGATCTACAAGGGTCGGGACAGAACATTCTTTTACGCGACCTATGAGAAATACGATGAAGAAAACCGTGGATTGGGGAGTCCAAGCATCACCGTGCCCTTGCCCGAGATGTGGGATGGTGACTTGAGTCGTCTACTGACGAATGAGGTCTTAGGGCAGGACGCACTTGGCCGCGACATGTTTCGCGGAGCGATCTACGATCCAGCCACCACCCGGACGATTGACGGCCAAATGGTGCGCGATCCTTTCCCAAATAATGTGATTCCGGCCCATCGGATTTCTGCAATCTCACAGCGCCTTGGCGAAGTGATGATGAAGTACTATCCTCCTCAAGTAAAAGACCCCGATGGCCGGTTTTCCTTGATACGCAACCGTTTTGGCCCCGCCTTCGCGGAAGTATACCAACGGACAAACCAGTTTTCTCTCAAGCTCGACCATAGCCTTTCCAACCGTCAGAAGGTTTCCGGTGTCTTTTCTTACAGCGACCGGCCCCGCCTCCTGACAGACAACAGCGGCAACGGCCTATGGACCGAGGAGCATGAAACAGGTGGGCCGCTGGCCGGTTCTGAGTACAACCCATACACCGCCTACCTCACCCGGATCTCGCACGACTGCACCTTGACTCCGCAGTTGCTGAATCACTTCCTCTTGTCGGTCAACCGCATCGGCTCCCATCACATCGCGACCTCCAAGGATGACGGCGGAGGCGGCATTCTGGGTATTAAGAACGTTCAACAGGACGGGCCGTGGCCGATAGTCACTCTGGGCGGTTCGGACCGAGTCAATTTTGCGACAATGGGCTACGCCCAGCAGAGCTATCAATACGCAACCGCCTGGCAGCTGACCAATACCCTGAGTTACGTAACGGGGCGCCACGTCCTGAAAATCGGGGCAGATGGACGGCAGACTGCGTTCAGCACCGTCAAAGAGGAATTCCCTGCCGGGCGTTTCACTTTTGACAGGGAAGTCACGGGCCTGGTCGGGGTAAACATGGTTGGACATTCCTTTGCCAGCATGCTGCTGGGCGAAGTGCGCAACGCTGACGCCCTGCAGAGCACGCCCACCACTTCGCAGTTCAAGTATCTGGCGTTCTTTATCCAGGACGATTTCAAGGTATCGCCAAAGTTCACACTGAATATCGGGCTGCGGTGGGACTATCAACCGGTTCAGACCGAAATGCATGACCGGCTTTACAACTTCTGCACTACCTGCATCGATCCTCAGACGGGACTTCCCGGCTCCATCGAATATGCTGGAAAAGGCGAGGGACGAAACGGGAAACGGGGTTTCGTCGACAATCGTTACAACGGTTTCGGCCCGCGCCTGGGGCTGGCTTACCAGATCACTCCCAAATTCGTGTTCCGTGCTGGCTACGGAATCTTCTACGTACCCAGAGTGCCTAACGACTGGAACGGGACTCCGTATGGCTCTCTTATGGGCCTTGGGCGTTTGAACTTCGTTCCAAGCCCCTCGGCGCGTGGCGTTGCCGCGTTTAACTGGGACAACGGGTATCCGGGTGTGGAACAGCCGCCCAATTATGACCCGACGCTGGCAAACAGCAAGTGGGGAGTCGTTTATTGGGATCCGAACGGTGGCAAACTGCCTTACGTGCAGCAATGGAACGCGAACTTCCAATATCAGCTGCCGAGCGAGATTGTTTTTGATATCGGGTACGTGGGATCGAAAACGACGGCGGTTTACGCCAATCAGCTCAACCAGATCAATCAGCTTCGCCCCGAAGTGTTAAAGTTTGGCGCAGACCTGGGCAACATCTGGTTTAATCAAAGCTCGAGCATTCCCGCCGAGGCTGTAGCGATGGGCGCGCGCTATCCGTTCCCCGAGGGCACGAAGTGGATTTCGTTAATGCAAAGCCTGCAGCCGTTCCCGCAGCTTCCGGATTGGCAAGGCATCCTTCCCTACAACTCTCCCCTCGGTTGCGCCACCTATCACTCCATGCAGGTTGCCTTCACTAAACGCTACTCGGCAGGCTTGTCCTGGCTGGCGAACTACACTCTCTCAAAGAACCTTTCCAACATCGACACCGCATTCAACACCTGGGATGCGAACCTCGGCCGGCCGCTTGACTACTACAATCTCCAGTTGGAGAAGTCCATCGCGGCTTTCGATCAGACGCATGTCGTGAAGGCTTCCGCATCCTATGAGTTGCCGGTTGGCCGGGGCAAATGGGTCGGCAATTCGATGCCCCGCGTCCTGGACCTGCTTTTCGGCGGCTGGGTCATTCAGTATCTTGGGAGCTATCACAGCGGCACACCGCTCGGTTTCGGCGGCACGAATACTCCCAACTTCAACGCAGCAGTCAACCGGGCAGTCATTGAGAACCCCACCGGCGCCTCTCTGAAGGTGGCGTTCGACGAAGGCAGTCTTGATATGACCCGGATCTCCACGCCTGGAACTTCACAACACAAGTATGTGAACACTTCGCTTATCCGGGATCCAGCTCCGTACGAGCGTGGAAACGCGCCTTTCCGGAGTTCGGAGATTAGAGGATTCGCCGCCTATCGCGAGGACTTCGGAGTTCAAAAAGACTTTAGCATTCGGCCGCTTGGAGAAGGAGCACGCATTCAACTCCGGGCAGATCTGTTAAATGCCTTCAACCGGCACCGACTATCCGGAATCGCGACGAACCCAGCCAGCCTGCTTTTTGGCCAGGTTACCGGCGTGTCGGCAGATCACCGAGTCATTCAAGTCGGCATGCGGTTGGATTGGTAGTGCCACCGCGCATTTGAAAGCACCGCGCCGGGAGCAGCAGCCGGTTGTTGCCCGGCGCTTTTCTTTACTCCGGGGTCGGCTGCCCACCCGACTACGGCAGTCTGAGTCCCACTTGTTCCCTCCTGAAACCGGCTCGTGACATTTCCTTGGACTGATTCGTACCATGCTCCGATCATGGTCATATGGGAACGCTTACAACCAATCGCCGACACGACCTTGACTGGCTTCGTGTCCTCGCCATCCTTTTGCTCCACGTCTTCCATACCGGAATGGCGTTTAACTCCTGGGGATGGCACATCAAGAATGCCGACCGTCTCACCTGGCTCGACCTGCCGATGTCCTTCCTGCATCAGTGGCGAATGCCGCTCCTGTTTTTCATCTCGGGAGTCGGAACCACCTTTGCCCTTCGCTCGCGCGGGCTCTCCGGCTTCGTCAAAGAACGACACCGACGCCTGCTATGGCCTCTCATTTTCGGAATGCTCCTGATCATCCCGCCTCAGGTTTACTGCGAACGGCTCTACTCTGGGGTCCATTACGCTTCCTACTGGGACTTTTATCGGACCGTGTTTCACGGCGTTCCATACCCGCAAGGGAATACCACCTGGCACCATCTCTGGTTTGTGGCTTACCTGTTTGTTTATTCCCTGCTGAGCGTCCCTTTGCTGGCTGCAATGCGCCACCCCACGGGCAAATCCATGCTCGAACGACTGCAAAACTGGCTGAGCAGGGGCGTGAACATCTACGTCCTCGTCCTGCCGCTCGCGCTGGTTCAACTGAGCCTTCGCCGTTACTGGGCGACGCAGCAGAACCTCGTCGCAGATTGGGCAAACTTCAGCTTTCAGCTATTCCACTTCTGGTGCGGACTGGTGGTCGCTTCTCATCCCGGCATCTGGGAACGGATCGAAGGACTGCGCCGTATTTCTCTAGGCATCGGTCTCGCCACCTTAGGGACACTCCTTATCGACGACCTTCTGGGGGTCAAAGGCGGTTACAGATACTCGATTGAATACTCCCTGTTATCAGTTCTCACCTGGTCCTGGTTGCTGACCGTCCTGGGTTACGGAAAGCACTATCTGAACTTCAGGAACCGGTTCATCGAATATGCGAATGAAGGCATCTACCCCTTTTACATTCTCCATCAGACGGTCATCATTGTGATTGGGTATTATCTGATTTCATGGTCAATGGGACCGACGGCCAAATTCCTCGGGCTGCTTTTCCTCTCGTTTACAGTCTCGGTCCTGACGTACGAGCTTTTCATCAGGCGATGGAACTGGATCCGTCCTTGTTTCGGACTAAAGGTCCGGGTAAAAGAACAGGCCATCGCGATCGGCTCGCGCGCCTCGGTGGCTTGATATGAGAAAGAGATGAACCAAGACAACCTGCCCTCACTCGGCCTGGTAATGAAGGCGATGGCTGCTCTTCTCGGCTTCTCGACCTTTTACAAGGCCTTCCAGACGTACTTTATACGCAGGGCGGAGAACGACCCGGTCGCATTCCTGCACCCCTTCATCTGGGAGGCTACTGGCCACTTCGCAACACTCCTCCTCATCCCGCTTATCTATCTCTTTATTCGACGGTATCCGATCACGGGGCCGAAACGCTGGCTTCTCGCCCTGCTTCACCTGGCTGTCTCCATGGCGTTCTCGATCATCGATACAACTGCCTTCTACGAAGCTCGCCTTTGGATCTATGACTACTTCGACCTTGGCTCTTACAGCTACGGGAATGTGTATTACCGCTACCTGTACGAATTTCAGGTTTTTGTCGTGCTTTACTGGCTCTTTTATGGGGCCTTGCACCTCTATGCGTACGTCAACGAAAACCGGAAACGGCAGATCCGGACGGCGCAGTTGGAGGCCGAACTCAACCAGGCCCGCCTGGACGTGCTGAAAACCCAGATTAACCCCCATTTTCTGTTCAACACGCTCAATACGATCAGCTCGGTGATGTACGAAAATGTTTCGGCAGCCGACCGCATGATTTCCCTCCTGAGCCAGATGCTGAGACGAACACTGGATCGCGCTCAGCACCAAGTCGTTCCCCTTCGTGATGATGTCGAGATTCTCGAGCTGTATCTCGAGATCATGCGCGCCCGCTTCGGCGACCGGTTGTCCACCTGCATTGAGATTCCCGAGAACGCGGGCCGTGCCCTGGTACCTTCGTTCCTGCTGCAGCCGCTCGTCGAGAACTCGATCAAGTTCAACCCTGTCGCGGGAGAACGAGTTGCCGAGATCGTGGTAAGGGCAGAGGTAAAAGGTAACTGGCTTGAGCTGGTGATCGAGGATAACGGGCCAGGGTTGGGGCCCCGTTTTCGTCCCGGAACCGGACTCAGAAATATCCAGTCGCGGCTGGATCATATTTACGGCAAAGAATACCGTATGGAGATGCGGAACAAGCCAGAGGGCGGATTAAACGTGACTATCCGGGTCCCGTATACCCCGGCAGATCAGGAGAGCGTGACCGTCAACGGTGAACTTGCAGAAGCCGAGGCACATCATGCCTGAATCCTACCGTGTTCTGATAGCTGACGATGAAAAACCGGCCCGGCGAAAACTGCGCCTGTTCCTCTCAAACGAGCCTGGTAACTGGCAGGTTTCAGAAGCGGAAGACGGCCTCGAGGCAGTCAGACTTATTCGAGAAGACCATCTTGACTTGGTTCTGCTCGACATCCAGATGCCCGGGCTGACCGGATTTGAGGTCATTGAGGCTATCGGCACCGTCGATTTCCCTTACGTAATCTTCACTACGGCGTACGATCAGCATGCGCTAAAGGCATTCGAGGTTCATGCTGTCGATTACCTGCTGAAGCCGTTCACCCAGGAAAGGCTTCACGCCGCCCTCGAGGAGTTCCGTGCCCGCCGGACCTCAAACGGACCGCTCCTGGAGCTTCTTCAGAGCATGTACGCCCCGGAGAGCTATCTCTCCCGCCTGCTGGTTCGAGACGGCGGGAAGGTTTTTCCGGTAAAACTCGACCATATCCTGCGAATCAGCGCTGAGGAGAAGTATGTCCGCCTCCACCTGCCACAACGCTCTTACCTGTACCGAACCCCTTTGTCAGGGTTGGCAGACCGTTTAGATCCTCGCAGGTTTGTCCGGGTGCATCGTTCGGAAATCGTGAATGTGGACTTTATCGCCGAGCTGCAACCGTGGTCACACGGCGACTATGTGGTGGTCTTGAAGGATGGAAGTAAGATTGCCCTCAGCCGTACCTATCGTGATCAGGTCTTGAAAGCGCTGGGGGCATAAAGACGAAAGTGGACGTGGTGGACCTGGTGGACCAAGTGGACCGCCTGGAGGATTTATGGTCTCCGTTTCGTCCACCGGGTCCACTTTGTCCACCTGTGTCAACCTACTCTGCCGCACTAAGCGCGCCGCTGGGGCACTCCGGTTCGCAAGCGCCGCAATCCGCGCAGTTGTCCTCGTCTACGACGGCTTTTCCGTCCTTTAGCTCGATCGCTGCAGTAGGGCAGGTATCAACGCACGTTCCGCAACCGTCACAAAGCTCCGTATCCACTATCACTGCCATATGAATTACCCTTCACTTTCCTTTCTAAAAAAGTAGAAAGCCATCCTTTATGCCGCTTTCTTGTAAAAGTCCCAGCATTTTAACTAAGACAAGGCTTCCAAATCCAGAGTTTTGTCTTCTTCGCGGAAGGGTATAGTATAGGGGCGCTTTTCAGTTTAGGTGACATCTATGCTCTTTGAAGGCTCTCCAACCTCTCTTTGTGATTTGCTCGCGACTGACGGACGGATGCTTCATCCGGGGAACACGAACTGCCCAGGCTGCGGGATGTCTCTGGCCTTGCGCTGGCTGGAGCGGGCCCTGCCCAACCGCCGCATGACTCTTTGTGTTCCCGCCGGTTGTGCGGTTGTCACCTCCGGTCCATATCCGACCACTGCCTATGGCGTTCCCGCCGTTGCCACGACGTTCGCTTCCGCTGCGGCCGTTGCCAGCGGCATCAGCCTGGTGGACACTTTGAATAACGATGACAGTTTGACGATCTGTTTCGCCGGCGATGGCGCCACCTACGATATCGGCGTATCGTGCATTTCCGCCACCGCCGAGCGAAATGAAAACGTAATCTATATCTGCTACGACAACGAAATCTACGGTAATACCGGCGGCCAAAGGAGCAGCGCAACTCCATTGAGCGCCGTCACCACCACAACTCCATCCGGGAAGCGACACGGTAAAAAGGACATTATGGGGATTATGATCGCTCACAAGATCCCTTACGCCGCAACGTTATCGCTGGCACACCCGGAAGACCTCGTTCGGAAGATTCGCTACGCGGCGGACACTCCCGGATTCCGTTTCCTGCTCCTGCAGTCTCCCTGTCCGACAGGCTGGAAATCGGATCCACAGGAAAGCGTGGAACTGGATCGCCTGGCTGTAGCGGCGGGGCTTTTTCCGCTCTATGAGGTTTTCGACGGAACCCGGTACAGGATCAATGCCCGACCGGATGGGACGCCGCCTGAAGAGTATTTTCTGCGACAGGGCCGCTTTCCGCGCGGAATTGCCGATCCGCTGAGCGCGCGGAAAGCTATTGCTGAGATTTGGGAGTACCTCGAACGGATGGCCGCCGCCTTCCCGGCTGACTGACACAGCTACGCGGGTATCGTGTCAGTGCCCCAGGCTCGAATCAGAACGACACCCGCTTGGGCCCGAACCTATTGGTGCTTATTTCTTATCATGTCGCTGGCGAGCTTTTGCACCGTCTGGACCATTGCCATCAGCCCCATCCCCTTCCCCATTGAGATGTTCTGACGGAATATCGCCATCACGATATCGGGGCTTACTCGAAGGACCTGATCGAGGGGCACGCCCGACAAGGTGCGATCAAGGATGTAGGCCAGGGCCTTGGCAGACACCCCGGCCGGGTTCTCGACAGCAAAATAGAACTTTGCAGTTCCGTCGGGTTGCTCCTCCGCCCAAACATAAGCCTCCGATTCGCAGAACGCCACGCGGTTCTGCTCCGGGAACGGGCGTTGAGCGACCTGTTCCGGAACCTCCTTGAAGCGCTCTGCAAAATCGAGAAGCATCTGCACCCGTTCATTCTGATTCTGAACGGATGCCATCGTCTCTACCAGAAACCGGAGCTTTTCAGGTAGTTCAAGCATCGATCCTATTTCTCTATCGGGACGTTGACCAGGTTGCCCCATTCGGTCCAACTACCATCGTAGTTTTTCACATTCTCAAATCCCAACAGATACTTCAACACGAACCAAGTGTGACTGCTCCTCTCCCCTATACGGCAATAGGCAATGACCGGGTCCTTGGGATTCAACCCCTGTTCCTTCAAGTAGATTTCCTTTAGTTCGTCGGCAGAGCGAAAGGTCCCATCCTCCGGATTCGCTGCCCTGCTCCAGGGGACATTAGCCGCGCCAGGTATATGCCCCCCACGCAGCGCGCCTTCATTGGGATAGCTTTCCATGTGCAGTCGCTTACCGGTGTATTCCTCTGGGCTCCTGACGTCGACCAGCCGACCTCTGTTCCGAAGGTGCTCCATGACATCCTCACGAAACGCCCGGATCTGGGCGTCATTCCGTTCTGGAGCCCGATATTGGGTCGGCTGGAATTGTGGCACCTCCTTCGTCATGGGCCGTCCTTCCTTCTGCCATTTGAGACGTCCCCCATCCATCACAGCGGCCCGTGTATGGTTAAACAGCTGGAAAACCCAGAAAGCATACGTGGCCCACCAATTGTTCTTGTCACCGTAAAAGACGACAGTCGTCTCTGGGGTTACACCAATTCGGGACATCAGCTTCTCGAAAGCCTCCCGACTGATGTAATCACGCTTAACTGGATCATTCAGATCGTTAGTCCAATCGACCTGAACCGCGCCCGGGATGTGACCCGAAGGGTACAATAACGGATCCTCGTTCGATTCGATGATCCGGACATTGGTGTCATTCAAGCGATCTGCCACCCATTGGGTTGAAACGACGGCACCCGGATGGGCGTAACCTTTATCCAAAACTTCACGGTCCAACACTTCGGCCATAGTTCTCCCTCCTGGGAAAGATGCGGTTAACGTTTAGGGTTAACGTTAGGATGTTTTGATAATGTAGATCAAATCGATCAAGAAAGTCTAATCGGCTGGACGAAAAAGGGGTGGGAAGTGTCAGCAGATCAATGTTCAGCCGTCAGAGTATAATTTTTGTACATGAAGTCACAGCCAGCGGCGCCGCTAAGGGTAGAGCTAAGATGGGATGATCGGGAACGTTTTCATGTCAAGAGCCCGTCCGGGGCAACCATGGTGCTGGACGGGGAAAGGCAGGTGGCTCTGTCCCCGATGGAATCATTGCTCTCTGCTTTAGCAGGCTGTCTGGCAACGGACGTCGCAAGGATTTTGCGGAAGATGAGGCTCCCCTTCACAGCCTTGTCGGTATCAGCCTCGGGCGAACAGAACCCCAAGATCCCAAAATACTTCACCCGAATATCGCTGCGTTTCAGCGTTCAGGGAAAAGTTCCCCTCGATCGTCTGGAGCGCGCCGTTCAGCTCTCCAAGAAAGCGTACTGCAGCGTTTTCCACACGCTGCGCAACGACATCGAAATCAACCACACGGTAGAAGTCGAGGCGCCCCGGCACGCCGGCTTTCCTTCGCCTTAGGCTATAACCCGATGCGCTTCGCCGGTTTGGCTCTCCTGGGGCCTGTGGGCCATGAAGATGGAGCTATCGCCTTTCCTGCCAAACAAAGACTGCTAAAAATGCCGAATCTTCGGCTACTATTGTCATGATGGCCAAGAATCGCAATTACCCCTGGTACGAGATTGTGGAGATCACCGATTTAAGAGACATGCTCGAAAAGAGCGCTTCTACTTTCGCGCGTCGGGCCGCCTTTATTTCGAGCAACGGGGAAAAACAACAAACCATCACCTACCAGGAATTCAAAGACAAAGTATTTGCCTTAGGCGCTGCCGTCGTTGAGCTCGGCTTCGGTGCCGGTCGGAAAGCGGCCATCCTGTCTGAATCGCGCTACGAGTGGGGCATGAGTTTTCTCGCCGTCGCCTGCTGTAACGGAACTAACGTCCCGCTCGACAAAGATCTGAATTCTCGAGATCTCCGCTTCATCCTCGAGGAAACCGGTGCCGACACTCTGTTCACCTCGGAACGTTACCTTGATCTTGCTCTTGATTTACGCGGCCATTTGCCTTGCCTGCAGCATATTGTCTGCTTCGACGACAAGAAAAAGCATGCGGAATCTGGCGTTTTGCTGGTTACCGATCTCATCGACCGCGGAACTCGGCTGCTCAAAGATGGGCGGTCGCCCTTCGCTCAAGTCCGTATCGATCCGGAATTGCCAGCCTCCATCGTCTACACTTCCGGGACCATGGGAACGGCCAAAGGTGTCGTTCTTTCCCAGCGCAACCTGGTCGCGAACATGATGGACATGTGCAAGGCTGTTTACATCGACGAGAACGATGTAATGCTCTCGGTTCTGCCTCTGAATCACACTTATGAGTGTACCTGCGGCTTCCTGACCGCGCTTTATCGGGGCAGCGCCATTTCTTATTGCGAAAACCTCCGTCAGATCGCCAATCAGATGAAGGAGGTGCGGGCGACCATGATGCTGGGCGTTCCGCTTCTATTCCAAGCCATCTACCGAAAGATCATGGAGGGCATCAGGGAAAAGGGGATCGGCAAGTTCAAGGCCGCGAAAACGGCCGCATCCCTGGGCAGCCTCGTTTTTGGCAACTCGGCCCGACGGCTGATCTTTTCGTCGGTGCACAAGAAATTCGGTGGACGGCTGCGCCTTCTAATCAGCGGTGGAGCAGCCAGCGATCCCGAAGTGGCCCGCCTTTTCAGAGCTTTGGGAATCATTTTCATTCAGGGCTATGGCTTGACCGAATGCGCCCCGATACTCGCTGTCAACCGGCCCAAGTATTTCAAGGATGATGCAGCCGGACTCCCTCTTCCTTCGGTTGAAGTCAGGATTGCGGAAGACCAGGAGATTTGCGCGCGCGGACCTAATGTCATGTCCGGTTACTTCCAGAGGCCCGAGGCGACAGCCGAAGTCCTTCAAGACGGTTGGTTCCATACCGGGGATTTGGGCTACATCGACGAAGACGGCTTCCTTCATATTCATGGAAGAAAGAAGGCCGTTATCGTGCTCAACAATGGAAAAAACGTCTATGCCGAGGAAGTAGAGGCGTGTTTAAACCGCAGCCCGTATGTGCTGGAGAGCCTCGCCTGGGAAGGACCCGAGACGCCCAATGGGAAGGTTGAGGAAGTACACGCGACTATCGTGCCTAACCGGGAGGAGTTTGATCGCTACTGCAAGGAAACCGGAGCCGAGTTATCGGACGCTTTGGTCGAAGAAGTACTGAGACGGGAAATACGAGAACACTGCGCCGCCCTTGCCCCCTATAAACGCGTCCGTAAGTTCACGATTCGCTGGGAAGAGTTTGACAAGACGACGACCCGCAAAATCAAACGATACCTTTATACCGAGAAGGTGAAGCGTGTCACCGCTGACCGCTGAGGCAGCGTGACAAGGAGCCGCCATGACAATCAAAGCAGAGGACGCTCTCAATTACCACGCAGGCCGTCGGCCTGGAAAACTGGAAGTCAATCCCAGCAAGCCGTGCCTGACCCAGCTCGACCTCTCGCTAGCCTACACCCCGGGCGTTGCCATTCCTTGTCTGGAGATCAAGCGCGACCCGGAACTGGCTTATTCCTATACCGGCAAGGGAAACCTGGTCGCGGTCGTCAGCAACGGAACCGCGGTACTCGGGCTTGGCAATATCGGGGCAATTGCCGGCAAGCCGGTGATGGAAGGGAAGGGTGTGCTCTTCAAACGCTTCGGCGACATCGACGTTTTTGACCTGGAGATCGCCACCGAGAACCCGCACGATTTCATAAAGGCCGTGCAACTGCTGGAACCCACCTTCGGCGGAATTAACCTTGAAGACATTAAAGCGCCTGATTGCTTTTTTATTGAACAAGAGCTCAAGCGCACTATGAACATTCCGGTGTTCCACGATGATCAGCACGGCACCGCCATCATCACCACGGCCGCCTTTTTAAACGCGATCGAGATCGCCGGCAAACGGGCCGACCAGGTTCAAATCGTCATCTGCGGTGCCGGCGCTGCCGGGATTGCCTGTGCGGAAATGCTTCTTCTTGTCGGTGTTCCTCGTTCGAACATCCTGATGGTCGATACCAAGGGTGTGATCTACCGCGGGCGAATAGAAGGAATGAATCCTTACAAAGAGAGGTTTGCCGCCGACACGAAGCTGAGAACGTTGGAGCAGGCGATGGCAGGTGCCGATGTCTTCATCGGGGTTTCGCAGAAGGACCTGATTACGCCTGCCATGCTTCTGAGCATGAACGCTCGACCGATTGTCTTTGCCATGGCTAATCCCGACCCGGAAATATCTTACGAGCTTGCTCGTGAAACCCGTCCGGATCTGATCATGGGAACGGGCCGCTCCGACTACCCCAACCAGGTCAACAACGTCCTCGGCTTCCCCTACATTTTCCGCGGCGCGCTGGACGTCGGCGCCCGGCAGATTAACAACGAGATGAAACTGGCCGCTGCTCGAGCACTGGCCGCGCTAGCCCACGAGCGGGTTCCCGACATTGTTTCGCGAGCCTATGACGACCAGGAGTTTCATTTCGGACCGGAATATCTCATTCCAAAGCCTTTTGATCCTCGGGTCCTTTTGTGGGAAGCGGCGGCGGTTGCACAAGCCGCGGTTGACAGCGGTGTGGCCCGGGTGACTGAGTTTGATGTCGAGAAGTACCGGGAATCGCTAGAGAAGCATTTCGGTCGTAAGCACGAGGTTATGGGGACAGTGATTTCCAGGGCCAGCCGCCTCAAGAAGAGGATCATCTTCCCCGAGGGCGAAAACGAGAAGGTGATTCTCGCCGTTGAAGTGGTGCTCAACCGTAAAATGGCCGAACCGATCTTGGTTGGCCGGCGGCCTCAAATCGAGCAACGGCTATTGGCGCACGACTTGGATCCCGCACGGCTCCAGATTGTCGATCCCAGTGAAAACCCGCACCTGCTTCGAGAATACGCTCAGCAGTTGTTCTCTCTTCGTCAGAGAAAGGGGATAACTCCAAGCCTGGCGGCGGAAATGGTGAACGACCCAGGCAATTTCGGGTTGATGATGTTGCGGAATGGCGCGGCTGATGGTTTACTGTGGGGATTGGAAGGCACCTACCCGGAGAAGCTGCGACGCTCTCTGGAGCTGATCGGGAAACGGGCGGATGTCCATCGCCTGTTCGGTCTGATGATCATGGTGCTCAAAGACAAACTGTTTTTCTGCGCCGACACCTCGGTGAACTTTGACCCGACCGCCGAGGAACTCGCTGATATCGCCTTACTCAGCGCGGAGGTCGCCACCTACTTTGGAATCACTCCAAGGATTGCTTTGCTGTCCTTTTCGAATTTCGGCGCTGTACGGAACGCCCAGACATTGAAAGTTCAAAAAGCAGTCGAGTTGGTCAGGAGCTTGCGGCCCGGACTGGTGGTGGACGGGGAGATGCAGGTGGGCACAGCGCTTAACGAAAAAATGGCCGTTTCAAACTTCCCGCAGTCGCAGATTCGCGGTGATGCCAATGTCCTGATTTTTCCGGAATTGAATTCAGCGAATATTGGCTACAAGCTGCTCCTGCATACCGGATCGGCCGAGGTAATCGGACCAGTTCATCTTGGGATGGCCAAACCCGTGAATGTCGTCGAACCTTCGGTCACCGTGAGTGATATCGTTCACATGACTGCAATAACCGCCACCATGTCGGAGTTCTGTTGCCAACCTATTCGGGAAGAGAAAGTCTTCTGGCCAGACGAGGCCAAAGTGTAAGGCTCGTTTCCGGATCTGTCTCCCGCGGATAGCGTCGATTACACGGATAACACGGATGATATCAGCCTTGTTTCTCCTGGTCTTCCTTCTCCCGCGCCGCTGCCTCGGCCAGCTGCTCTTCATACCACTCGGCGTGGTGTGACCGCGCGTTATCCTCGGGCATTTTCCCGGTGATCCAAGTCCAGCTCATGGGGTACTCCCGGGGATGAAAGATCGTGAAGAAAAAGTGCCAAATCAGGATGGCAAGAGTCGCCAACCAGGCTTCGTAGTAATGCACCGTCTGGCTGACTTGTACGATCCACGAGGGAAACCATGCCACGGCGGTAGCCGGAAACCACAGGACAAAACCGGTTAGCGCCATGATGACCGTGCCCCACACGAGTGCCCAGTACTCCGCTTTCTGGGTGTAATCATATCGGGTGAACTTGACATGTTCCGGGCGTCGCCACAGGTGATATCTCATCTGGTGGATGAAATCGGTGACGTCTCTCCATCGCGGGATCATGGAAACAAACTCTTCACGGCCGCGCCGATGGACCCATACGTACAAGACGTGCGTGAAAGCGAGGCCAATCAGGATAACGGCCAGGACACGATGGATTACGGATCGCACGTATTCGGTCATGCCCAGCCGGGCCAACTGTTGAACCCACCACGCTTCCGGAAAACGCAAAGCGAATCCCGTCATTACCAGGCCGATAAAGGTGACTGCCAGGATCATGTGTTGCGCAATCTGAATCCGATCCATCCTCAGGAATCCTGGCGCCGCCTGCTCCGCCCGCTTCTTCTCGACGAGGTAATAATTCAAAATGATCCCGTTGTGGACCAGCATGCCTCCTATGATCAGGGCGATCAGCACGATATATGCATTGCGCACCCACCTGACTGGAGGATTGGCCGCGAGCGATGCGGTTCGATGCGTGTAACTGGCTGCAAACGCTGCGGTCGCATCTTCATGACACTGCCTGCAAGTCTCGGTCACATTCCGCGGACTCACGGTTGAAGCCTCGTCCCGAGGCGGCAGTACCCAGTGTGCCGTATGGCAATCAACACAGGTGGCAGCGTCTTCGGCTCCTGAAAGCGAAGCCCACCCGTGGTAGCTGTCCACGTAGGTTTCGACGACATAATCGGCGATGCCGTACTTTTCCGTGATCCGTGGGTCATTATGGCAAGCTCCGCATGTCTCCTTCGCCTGTCGAGCTGCAAATGTGGAAGCCTGAGGATCACCAGGAGAAAGGATCAAGTGCTCACCATGACAGGTATTGCACGTAGGGCTTTCCCTGATACCGGCATGAAGCGCCCGGCCATGGATCGACCGTTCATATTGCTGCTGTACCTCGGCATGACATTTGCCGCACGTCTTGTCGACGTTTTGAGGGTTAATGCTTGAAGTCGGGTCAAGCGGACCCTTCAGGTCATGCACCCCGTGGCAGTCCGTACAAATTGCGGCCGACACGTTCCCCATCCGGGCGGCCCGGCCATGAATTGAAGCGGCGTAGCTTTCAGCGGTTCTCTCCAGTCGAACCAGTTGATCCGTCAAGAGCCCCGCTTCCCCGTGGCATGACGCGCACATTTGGGGAATATTCTGTCTGGCGGTCATCGCGTCTGGGTTACTGGAAGGGAGAATGTCGTGTGCACCGTGACAACCGGCACAGTCCGGCGCTCGTTCATTGCCTCGATTTCGGGCGTAGAAGTGCAGGCTGGTCTGGTAGACCTGTTGCACATCCTCATGACAGGAAGCACAGTTTGCCGGCGCCAGGTCCTCTGCATGAGGGAAGTCGGTCACCCCCGCTAAATCCTGGTGGCAGTCAGCACAGGCGAAACTGCCATGGACAGAGTTATTGAAGACATCGGGCAGCACAACCATTCTTGCTGCATCCGCGCCTTCAAACATCGACGCTTCCGCATGGCAGTCATAGCAAGGCTGATTCTGATCGTCCTGTGCGGTCAGTGCACCCACGAATGCAAGTGCTATGAAAACCGACTGAAACGCTAAACGACCCATTTTCACCAATCCACTGCTCCGAAAAATGGCGGGGTCGGTCGAAAGCCACCCGGTCATCTCGTGTTCCACGGACCAACCGAAATGACTGGTAAAGCCTATCCATCTTTCATCGGGCGGCTGAAGGTCCTGCTGGCACAACCGTCCCCTACGGCTTATCCATCGTTACGCGAAAGCCGAAAGTCGCCAAATTCGTACGATAATCCTGCGGCAGGAACCGCACTTTTTCGTTATAGTCGTAGTAATTCCACTGTCCATAGAATGCCAGCCGCTCGTGGACCGGAACTTCGAGCCGGACAACCGGTCGATGATAGTTCAGCGGAAAATCACCGGTGGTTCCCCAAACCGAGTACCCGAGGCTCAAACTGGCGTTTCTGATAAGGACAAGCGACACCAGGACGTTTCCGAAATTCCCTTTCTCACGATAGAAAAACCGGTCCAGCTGCAGAGTCTGCGGAATCACGTAAAAGATGTTTGTGTTGAAGTTGCTTCGCTCGAAGCCACCGGAGAACGAAATACGGGGAGTGGCGGCATAAGTGAACTCAAGCGCATAGTTGCGCTGCCGCGAGGTGAAATCCAAATCGGGAATGTCATTATCGGTGTCGAACAGGGTCACGTTCCCGCTGAACTCCAAAGCCTCGAATGGTGAAAACCGACCGCGCAGCCGAGCCCGATGGAAATCCGTGACATCGGTCCTGATGATCGGGCGGTCGGTCGTTCCGTATTCGTATTCGGCAGAAATGCGGTTCCGCATGGAGAAGTCATAGGAAAGACCGGTGATAAGCACGTTCCGGTCAAATCGAAATTCTTCCTGCACACCGATCTCTCGTCTTTCAAAGCGATGGCCGAGGCGTGCGACTAACCGTGGAGTCACGGAGAACAGACCCTGCAACTCCTGGGTCAGGTTGTCAAATGACATGAAGGAGTCAAATGGCACGATTTCCGAGAACTGATCGCGAATTCCCAGCTCCAGAACAGGCTCGAACTGCAAATAGACGAAGTTCGAAAGCGCGTGTCCGGAAATGTGAAAGTTGTACGTCTTTATATTCTCGATGACTCTCAGGCGCTCAAAGGGCGTGAACTCGGCCGAGAAATCCCCAAAAAAACTGGGTCGCTTCGCCTGGCCGAACACTTGTTGCGTTTGTCCCCGGAAGAAGGCCGCCTGTGGAAGTGAAAAGAAATCGCCGGTGAGGGCATCCGAGAAGTGGGGCTCGAGCGTGGCCATACTGTAAGCCATGTTGGCGCGCAGGAACAGCTGATCCAAGGGCCGCCAGGTAGCGACCGCGTTGGAAAAGGGGATATTGGTCGTCGAATCTGTATCAGCTCGATAATTGTCCAGTATGATGTCCCTTCCGAAAATCGGCCGCGTGGAATTTCCTGTTTGAGGAACCGTCATGCTGTAATCGGTCCGCTCGCGATAAACCCGCATGCCCTGCTCGAGCAGTAAATTAAAGCTCGACACGTTGAGATTGACACCCGCCCGGAAATCATTCGAGGTCGTATCGAAATGCGATCCGATGACGAAATCGTCCCCACCACTGCTCAACGTCGTCCTCACCGGTCCTCGGCGGTCCGATCGGTCCCAGGCAACGAAAGGCGCTATCGCCTTATCCGGGCGGAATTTGACCTCAAGACGGGAATATCGTTGACCGATATCGAATATATGCTGGCTCTGAAGATTCCCCTGTTCAAAGAAAGGGTTGGCGAAGCTGGGCACCGAACTGAAATACTGTACATCCCGGTAGTCGAACTTCAGGTCGTACGCCCCGGATTTCGACATCCGGAAATTGGCCGAGGTGTGCGGCTCTCCACCCCAATCATTGAGTCGAAGCTGAATCCGGTCGAAAAACGTATTAGTGCCTTGCGGAGCAGACATCTCGAAGTTGGCCCTAAAAAGCTTGGGTCCTTCGCCGTAGTCCAGCTGGCTGCGATATAAATCCCGGCTTCCCCTGAAACCCGATTCAAACCTGTGCCCGGCATCAAGAGTGAAGCGGTAACGCAAGTCCTGATCTTGGGCGTAACCGGACAAAAACAACGGAAGCAGGCTAAGTACCAAACCGGCAACCTTGAAACGAGGATCGGATGACATCATTCGCATGGGTCCCTCTACTTCAGAAAGTCCGGATTAGCGTTTGAACCGTGAATTTCCCGGTGACAGACCGTGCATTCCCTGAAGCGCGGGCTTCGCAAGTCATGAAAGGCCGGCGGCTGAGCCGTCAGAACGCTGGGCGTCATGCTGTGGCACTCGAGACACAACATATGCACTTCGTTTCGTCGCAGCATGCGCTGATTCATGGCGCCATGCGGCTGGTGACAATACTCGCAGTTGTTTACCCGCACCGGCACATGCTCGAAAATGAAAGGCCCTCGCTTGTCTGCATGGCACGAGATGCAGGTCTGAGGCGATCCGGCAACCGTGCGCGTCATCGGCCTCAGATTCTCCTGGTGAGGCGAATGACAGTCGCTGCACTGCATGGTGCCCTCAAGGACGGGGTGATGGAACGGCTTCAAGAAATCGGCCTTCGTCGTTTGATGGCAGTCGATACACAGGTTTACTTGTTCAGCCTTGAGCAGCCCGAATCGCACCCGCTCCGGATGCGCCTCATGACAGGAAATGCATGATAGCCCATTCCGGCCATGCGCAGCCTTGGTGAAATCGGACACGTCGGGATCCTTCCCATGACAGCTAAGACACTGGCGATTAGCCCAGCGGGGAGGATGAGCCTTGAAACTCACGCTTAAGTCAGTGCCACCGGAATCAGCGTGAGTGCTTCCCGGACCATGACACGCTTCACACTCTTGGCTCGCGTGTGGTGTGTGGGCGAAATCCGCAGCGATATCGTGGCAGGCAAGGCAGGTTTCATTACCGACCTTGGTTGGCGGCTCGCCGGCATCCTGCGCCTCTTCGCCCTGCGGAGCGGGCTCTTGCGGGGCTGGCTGGTTCTGGTAAAACACACCGGACAGAAGCAGTAAACCAATGATCAGCGGGTACATATTCGCTCACTTTACCAAAATACAAGATGGCGCTTAAGCGCTGCCAAAAGAACACATTGAAGGACGAAGCGCCGCAGGCGAAAAAAACAAATCGGAAGAAGGACGAAGGAACCAGGATCCGCCAATGATGCTGAGAGGCAAACTGCGCCCGTTCTGCATCACGTGTACCTTACTTCTTCATCCTTCTTCCGTAATCCCTCATGCTTGAGTCTCGTTATCTGGCATGGGCCTTGGCTACCGCAAACTGCGCGTTGGGTCCGTGACAGACCGCACAGGACTCACCCTTCACGCCGTTGGGGAAATTGGCGGTATTCAGGTAAGTATGCGCGGCCGCGTCCAGAGTGTCGTGACAACCAAGACATGCCGCGGAGTTGGGCGGAATCGGGCTGTAGAATTCCTGCCCGTCAACGGTAGCTTCAATACCAGCGGACGGGATTTCATAGCTCGTCCCCTCATGGCACTTCGCGCAATTGGCAGGATCGGCCGGATAACCGATCTCGTTGTAATTGTGCCTGCTGTTGCCAAACCCGAAGAGAGAGTAATCGCGTGTAAGCCGGTGACCCATGTGGATCCTGTGAACCATGAACTTCAGGTCGATGCTCCGAGCGGGCATCTCTTCCGCCGGCCGGCGGATTTCATCCGTTGCCGACGGGAAGTGACACACGACGCAATACTCCGGGTTGAACCGCTGGCCGCCATGCAGTGCCAGATCCCCGTGACAATTGTCGCACTTCGCGTCGCTCACGACTTGGCGCCGCGGCTGTGGTGTTTCATCGGTTACCGCGAAATACTTGAGTGGATTGGTCGCCGCATCGCGGACGGTCTGCTCTTTGACCTGGCCCGGATTGATCGTGACGTTGCGGTAGGCGTCGCCGGACACGAAGAAGGTTCCGGTCGCCGTAGTCGGAAGAGGCGTCTTGAAGGTGTAGGTGAAGCCATCTCCAACCGCCACCGAATCGGCAGCTGCAGATTCCCGGATGAGAGTCTTGTAATCCGTAGTCGGTCCCGCCAGAAGCAGGCTGAAGGAGTTCAGTTCGGTCGGGAGAATCGGATCGCCGTCCCGGTTGGTCAAGCGGTACTTGACGGTCGGGTTCTGGCCCGGAGCCGTATTGACAACGTCAACGATCTCCAAATTAACACCCGGCAACTGTGTCGACTTGGTCGGAATGACGTGCGCTCCCTTAATCGAGGCGTCAAACTCCAGTTCGCCTTCCGGCCAGTGGCAGTTCGCGCAGAACCTGTCCGAGGTCTGGACCAAACCGTTCGCATGGTTGGCGCCAGTTGCGAAGTTCACATCGTCGTGGCATGAACCACAAGCAGCGCGGGTCGGACGCAGCAAATAGGCTTCATGCTGCGTCGCACCCGCTTCCGGATCGTGACAGCTTTCGCAATTACGGATGTCTTGAGGATAGCCAACGTGCGAGTAATCATGCACACTCTGCTGGTTGCCGATGATCACGTACGGTTTCCCCGCTACTACGCTTGGCAAGGTGTGCCCGCGGTGGATCTTGTGGATGAAAACCGCCATGTCCTGGCTTTCCCCGGTATCCGGATCAATTGTCTGTGGATTGTGACAGAGCACGCACACTTCGACGGTCTGCCTTGCGCCGCGGCTGTGAAAGCCGAAGGTTCTCTCGTCGTGACACTTCAGGCAGGTCTCTGTGGTCACGACGTCACGGACTTTGGTCACCTCGCCGCCGTCCGGTCGGAAGTGCACCACTTCGTTGACCGCGTACGTTCCCAAATCGAACTCCGACAGATCACGGTAAAAAACCAAACCGATCGAATGGGTGGCCGAGGCGTCAAACCCCTCAGGAAGTTTAGTTTTGAAAGTGTACCGGTAAACACCATCGCCGAGTTTTTCCGTGATACCACCGCTGTCGGTGCTTCCCTGCACGGCACTCACATTCGTAATAGGACTCGTTTGGGTTCGAGTCGTATACGCCACATACTGATTCGAGTCACTGGGTATGTAGGCCAGAGTAAAGGCCGTGTTAACGGCGCCAGGCGTCAGGATTCCATCGCGATCCAGTGGCAATCCCTTGGGGTCAGTGATTTGGTAGGTCACGGACACACTGCGATCGGCCGCAACGCTCACGTCCTGAACTACCAGCTTAAGGCCGGGACGGATGAAGGCGATTTGCTGGCTCGTCAGGTAATAACGTTTGTCCAACTTGGAGAAGCTCAGCTGCTCCAGTGTTGCGGCCGACAACCCTACCAGAACTACCAACAGGAAGGCCACACTCAGCAACTGGTACAAGGCCTTTTTCGTCATACAACTCCTCCGTTAGTAGGGCCGTTTGTGAGGAGGCTGAACCAGATATGAAGTAGTTATTTTCAACGCATTAATTACTACGAAAGACCGGGAACGCCCCGATTCCCCATATCTTGGTGAATAATTCAACACTCCTCGCGACTTGCTAGGGCGTGATTGTAGAACCGTTTTCAAACAAAGTAAAAGCCTTTTTTCGGGCGTCTAGGACCCACCGTCGAGTGGTTACTCGAGCATCAAAAAAAGTCTTGACTTTAGACTTAGAAATGTTATTAACACAGCAAGCAACAACGCATTCTCACCTCTTACCGCAGGAGGCCCGGTGGTGCCGAATTTCGGCCAACGCTGAGCCAATACCACTGGTCAGCCTCCTGCTTCGCTATTTCGCTCCCGAGCACGGTCGACAACACCCATTTGATACAATTTCATCTTCATGAGTTCTCGCAAGCGGGTTGCGGTGGTAGGCGCGGGGATCTCCGGCCTTTCGGCCGCGTATTATCTGGCCAAGGAGGCCGAGCAAAAGGGATTCGAGATGGAGGTTGACCTCTTTGAAAAGTCCGATCGACTGGGGGGCGTCATTCGGACGGAGAAATCCGGCGAATTTCTGTTCGAATGGGGGCCGGAAAATTTCGTTCCCTATAAGCCGGAAGCAATGCTGCTGGCGAAGGAACTCGGGCTTGGCGATGAGTTGATCGGATCCAACGACCACGTCCGTCAAACCTGTGTTGTGCACCAGGGACAGCTTTATCCACTGCCGGATGGCATGGCTTTTCTTGCGCCCGTCCGCGTTCGCCCCTTCATGGCCTCTACCCTACTCTCAACGCCCGGGAAATTGCGCGCTATACTCGAGCCTTTCGTCCCGAGGAGCCGCGGCGAGATAACCATCCGAGCCTTCCTGGAGCGAAGACTCGGAAAGGAGCTGACCGAACGGGTGGCCGAGCCCTTGGTTTCGGCGATTTATGGAGGTGACGTCGATCAGCTGAGCACCGCCAGTGCCTTGCCGGACATGTATCGCATCGAGCAGAAATACGGGAGTTTGTGGAACGGTTTACGCCGACAAAAGAAAAAAGCAGGAGGTTCGAACCTGCCGTTTTTCATGACTCTGCGATCAGGCATGCAGACTCTGGTTGAAGCCTTGGTTCAGGCCCTTCCCAGCAACATCGTGGTTCACACTGGAGTCGCGGGGCTGCGACTCGAACAACGTGCAGGCGGATTCTGGCTGAGAGACGGCCACTTGAACGAGTGCTATGAGAGCTTGATTGTCTGTGTCCCCGCCCATGGCGCGGCAGAGCTTCTGAGTTCGGTATCACCGGAGACCGCAGCGGAGCTCGCAAGCATTCATTACACCTCGACGTCATTGATCTATCTCGGATACAAACGCTCGGAATTCTCGCATCCGCTTCGGGGGTTTGGTTTTGTGACCCCTGAAGGGGAGTCCCAGGTGCTGGACGCTTGCACTTGGGTAAGCACGAAGTTTGAAGGGCGATGCCCTGAGGATTCCGTTTTGCTCCGATGTGCCGTTCATGACGGGCGGAGACCCAGAACCTTTCCCTCAAATGAGGAGGTTGCCGAACGAGCGCACCAGGAGGTCAGCCGTCTGCTTTCGATCTCCTCCCCGCCCTGCCTCTTCCGGGTCACGCATCTGGGAAAGTGCATGCCGCAAATGACACTGGGACATTCGCAGAAACTCCACCGGATTTCCCAAGAACTGCAAAGCCGCCCGGGCCTGTTCCTTACCGGACCTTTCTATCACAGCGTCGGCATACCCGACTGCATCCGCTCCGCCAGGCAGACTGTGAGCCAAGTACTGGAGTATCTAACTTCCCAAAAGCCGCCCCGACAACAGGCTACTCTTCGATAGTCCAGCACAAGCATCTTGACAACCAAGCAGATTTCGAGGTGCATATAACCCATTTACGCCCACGCTGCGTGTTTTCACCCTGCTTATCGCCACAGCCCGTCGGGCCTGACTGTGTACCATTCAGACTTTGCGCAGTTTCGGCCAATTGGAACGTGCGGTGCACCTCCAAGCCGCGTGCGGAAGATTCTGGCCATAAGCCCCGACGAATCGTTTCTTCGCGCGATTCGATGGTGTCTCGAAGGCGCGGGGTATGTGGTCCTCCTGTCCGACTCAATTGAAAACTCGTTTCTTGAAATCGATCAGTCCGACGCTGTCCTCGTCATCCTTGATACCGAAGCCATCAAGAAGGCAAGCTGCGATTGCGAGAAATATCTCAGCTGGTTTCAGCGCCGCTCCCCGATCCTGCTTATGACTGGCGAGGCTGCGCCGGTAGGCAAGTCGTATTGCGATTACTGCCTTCCCAAAAACTGTTCAACATTACAGCTTCTCTCTTGTATCAAGAAATTGCAGCGTTAGTCCCCGGGGTTTCTCATGATTGAACTCGGCCATTACTCTTTGGTCTTTGCCTGGGCGATGAGCCTTTTTGCGATTGCTGCGCTCTGGTTTTCGCGACGCAGCCGGAATAGCCTGCGAGAGTCGGGCTACCGCGCGACTCTCGCTTCTTTTCTTTTGATCAGCGCGGCCTCCATCGCGCTACTGGTGTTGCTCGTTAGCCGCGATTTTCGAGTTGCATACGTGGCGTCCTATACCAGCCGGGACCTTCCGTTGATTTATACATTGACCGCCTTCTGGGGCGGGCAGGCCGGCTCTCTGCTCCTCTGGACGCTTCTCCTGGCCGTCTTTGCGACGCTTGTTCTCCTTCAAAACCGCAACAAACACAAAGATTATCTGCCCTATGTCATCGCGGTCATCGTCGGGGTTCAGCACTTCTTTTTGTCGGTGATGCTCTTCACGGCCAACCCCTTCGACACCCTGGCGCAGGTTCCCCCGGATGGAAGAGGCCTGAACCCTCTACTGCAGAATTTCTTCATGGTGCTTCACCCTCCTTTCCTGTATCTCGGTTACGTCGCTTTTACCGTACCCTTTGCGTTTTCGATTGCCTCTCTCGCACTCAAGAAACGGGACGCCGAGTGGACGAAACTGAGCCGGAGGTGGTCTCTGATCAGCTGGGCCTTTCTTACAGCTGGCATACTGCTCGGCGCCTATTGGGCCTATATAGAGCTGGGATGGGGCGGCTACTGGGCCTGGGATCCGGTCGAAAATGCTTCGCTGATGCCCTGGTTAGTGGCCACGGCTTTCCTGCACTCGGTAATGGTCGAGCAGAGGGAAGGCCTATTCAAACGATGGAACTATGCCCTGATATTCCTGACGTTTGAGCTTTGCATTTTTGGCACTTTCCTGACACGCAGCGGGATCGTCTCTTCCGTCCATGCCTTCGCCGACTCCAACATGGGTCCGCTGTTTATCGCCTTCATGGTCTCTTCGACAATCTTATCCCTGGCGCTTCTGATCGCCAGAAGCCAGGAAACCCGGGCAGAAAGGAGCATACTCTCTCTCGCATCCCGCGAAGGCGCTTTTCTGTTGGTGAACCTGCTGTTTCTCGCCCTCACCATTACAGTGATGTGGGGCACCATGTATCCGGCTGTCGTTGAAGCCCTTAGCGGTACTAAGCTGGCGGTGAGTGTGCCGTTTTTCAACCGCACGACCTGGCCGCTCGCCCTGGCCGTCCTTTTCTTGATCGCCCTCGGTCCTTGGCTGAAGTGGCGGAAGTTCGACTTTCCACTGCTTGGCCGGATGCTGGCGGGCCCCATCCTCCTGGCGCTGGCCGCCGCTGTCGTTCTTTTTGCGGCGGGTATCCGCCAGCCGATAGCCTTGGCCTTCTTTGCCATTTCCGTGCTGGTTATCACCAGTCTGCTGATCGATGTCGGCCGAAGCGCCTTCCTGGATGCCCGGTCGTCTGGAGAACATGTTTTCTCGGGCCTGCTGCGTCAGGTCCGGGCTAGGAAGCGCCATTACGGGGCACTGCTTGCTCATATGGGAGTGGCGGTCGCTTTCATCGGCATCCTGGCAAGTTCCTCCTTCAGCGAAGAGCATGACGTGGTCCTGGAGAAGGGAGAAAAAGCGCGGTTCGGGGAATATACAGCCGAGTTGATCGAGTTTTCCGAACGCCGGGACGTAAATAAAGATGTTGTTTATGCTCGCATTAATCTTTTCCAGGGAGACCGGTTCATCAAAGAAGTGCGACCTGAGAAGCACTTTCACTTCAAGTTTGAGCAGCCACAGACGGAAATCGCCATAGCTTCCAGCCTCGCTCGGGATCTCTACGTCGTTCTTCTTGGTTGGGAGGAGAACGGCACAGTGACGGTGAGAATCAATGTGAATCCATTGATCGCTTTCCTGTGGGCAGGGGGAATCATGATTCTCGCAGGCAGTATTTATGCCCTGTTCCCGTCTACTCCTAAACCGCCGAAAGAGCCAGTCCGAGACATCCAGCCCCAGACCCTGAAGGAGGAGATTACGGTATGAACATCGCTTACCTGCTCATACCGCTTTTTTTCATTGCGCTAATTCTGTACGTCTCATGGCCCCTGCTCAACGAGGCCAATACACCGGCCGATGACGCGAAAAAACAACGACAGCGGCCGGCACGGAAAAAGTGAAGTAATCAGATCGTTGGTTTTGAGACAGTAACCTGGCTGGCGACGGAGGTCTCAAGAGCGATTTCGGTTTGCTCGCAACGGATAATGTAGCTCGGGAAGCGCTGAATCATTTCGATCTCAATGCCGGGGAAAAGTCCGAAACCAAAGAGTCGCAATTCGACCTCAGGCGTCATGAACAACAGTTTCGCTTTTTCCCCCGGCCGCAGCTCAGTGAGTTTGACTCCAGATTCCGTCGTCAAAGAACCAACCCCAGCGTATTGATGAGGAAGTTGAGAACTGTACCGACTGAAACCGCGTAGATACTGACAAAGGCTGTGATAAGGAGAGCATTGCGGAGTCCCTGCTCCCTGATCACCATGAAGAAGTTAGCGATGCACGGAACAAAAAGCGTCATGACCGTCAAGCTGACGACGATCTGCTGAGTTGTCAGCAACCCGCTTCGGGCCATATCGAACAACCCTGCCGCACCGTAGTCGCGCCGCAGGAACCCCAGGAAGAAAACAGTGGCGGTCTTGGACGGCAGCTCAAGAAGCCCCGTGACAACGGGCTGAACGGCCGCAATCATGTATCCGAGCAGGCTCAAGCGATCGAGCAGGAAAAGGATTATGGTGCCGAGTACGAACAGGGGCAACGCTTCTTTCAGGAACCATTTGACCCTCAAACCGGTCTTTCTGGCGATGTTCTTCCAGTCCGGGCATCGAATGGGCGGGATTTCGAGGACGAAGTCGCTCCTTTGGCCCGGCAGTATGCGCGCCAAAACCAGTCCGACGACGAAAAGCTGAAGCAGGACGGTTCCGAATACGACAGTTGTCGCCAGGGGAGAAATCCCGGTGACAATACCGAGAATGACGCCTAGTTGGGCGGAACAGGGAACACCGAGCGCCAACAGAATCGTCGCAACCAGCCTTTCCTTCTTGGAGTTCAGAATGCGAGTCGTCATCGTGGCCATGGTGACGCATCCGAGGCCGAGGATCATAGGCAGGAAAGCCTTGCCGTTCAGCCCCATCAATCGAAAGACGCGGTCGGACAGAACCGCGAGACGTGGCAGGTAGCCGCTGTCCTCGAGAAAGCTGAAAGCAATGAAAAAACTGGCCACAACAGGCAAAACGATCGCAATCCCGTACGTGAGCCCCACGGAGATAGCGCCGTATTCGCCCAGCAGGAAATCATGTACCAGTCCGGTGGGGACGAGGCCGCGCAGCATTGGCGTCAAATACCCGCCAAACAAACCGTTTTCCAACAGGTCTACCAGGACCTGGGCCCCGAGATTTCCTACCATCTGGTAAACGACCGAAAGCGTAACAGCGAGAATAGGAATACCGGTTGAAAACCGGCGCACCCAGATGCCGAACCGATCATTAAACCGGGTATTGGCCTTCAGCGCCAGGAGGAAAGGCAAAAGCACGGGGAGCAGGAACGCAATAAGCAGGCGGACCGCTTCCCGGGCGGTTCCAGCCAATCCTTCGCCGGAAGGGAGCCAACCCTCCAGCGAGCTGTAGAGCGTCGGCATTCCCCACCAGGCACCGACGTAGTTTTGAATATGAATCAGTGCTCCAAGAACAACCGCAGCCGACCAAAGATTCGTCTTCGTTCGATCCCAGCGGTCTTCCCCCTCGTCTGTGCGTCGAACTGCATGGAGAATCTCTTCTACCCACTCGGAAGGCGGGTGGCCGTTCAAAGAGCAAAAAGCCTGGGAGTCAAGGTGATTGATAATTTCAGAAAAGCCCTCACCCGTTATGGCTGTCGTCTGAACGACCGGGATGCCGATTCGCCGCGACAAGGCGTCGGCGTCAATCTGTATGCCCCTCTCATCGCATTCATCCTTCATGTTCAAAGCCAGCAGGAGAGGGCACTTCAGCCGAGCCAGCTGGGCCGTCAGAAGCAGAGTGCGCCTCAGGTTTTTGCCGTCGGCGACCTGCAGAATCAGATCCGGCTTCTCGCTCTTCAGCACATTACTCGTCACACGTTCGTCTTCGGATTGCGAATGGAGCGCCTGTATGCCGGGGGTGTCGATGAATTCATAATCCCGCCCCTGAATGCGTGCTCGCCCGCGGAACAAATCAACGGTGGTTCCCGGGTAGTTGGAAATGGTGACATAACGGGAGGTTAGGCGGGCAAATACGGCGGATTTCCCGACGTTGGGATTACCAACCAGGACGACCTTTTTCGGAGCAACAAGTCGCTCCGTTTGTAAATAGATCATATATTTCTATGTAAACATCCTGAGTAACAGTCTGAACGATAATGAAACTCAATATCAAATCGCTTCCAGCGTAGCCTAGCACTTTTGAGGTAACATACACAAGCTGGTATGAATGAATAATCCGCTTAATCCGCAGGGTTTCGCTCCCGGCGGATTACCCGGGGCAAGGGGTGAACTACTTCCAGTCAGCCGGAGGAATTTGTGTCGGCACACCATCATCATTCGCGGCTACCACAACCATCAGCCATTGATTTCGCCCAGACTCCATTCGTTGCGATCTGGGAAACGACCCGAGCTTGCGACCTCGCCTGTCGTCACTGCCGGGCCGAGGCCATTCCTGAGCGCTCAGCCGATGAGCTGACGACCGAACAGGGGTTTGCACTGCTGACGGAACTGGCCGAGATGGGTACTCCCATCTGCGTCCTGTCCGGTGGAGATCCGGCCAAGCGACCGGATTTATGCGACTTGGTCCTCCACGGCACGAAAACTGGGATGAGGATGGCGACTATTCCGGCGGCGACTCCCCTGCTCACTCGAGATCTGATTCGTGACTTGAAGGACGCGGGCCTGGCTCAGATGGCGCTCAGCCTGGACGGGCCGACC
>ERZ795047.877-NODE-877-length-34585-cov-8.006950_pt1 | contig 34585 bp, 33 predicted proteins | sample MGYA00375131_ERZ795047 | MGnify/ENA primary metagenome ERZ795047 (study PRJEB30176, sample SAMN05720228) | activated sludge metagenome | isolation source: Anaerobic digester | place: Japan | collected 2015-05-20 ...
GTTGAAACTGCATCCCACCCCCGCAAGGCAAAACAGCGTCACATATATGGGGGGTGAGAACCTGTCTGCCGACGCAAACAACCGCCTGCTCCCAACCACCAGGTTAGATACTGTTGCCCCAAGAACAAGCGAACTGATCAGTGGCGATACATGCATCCTGCTTGCCAGTCCCGCCGCCAGCAACACTGCACCGACCACAACGACCACGAGCTCGTCCGCGCCTCTTACGTATTTAATGAAGAATCCCATCGCAATGCCAACAACCACGCCTACGAGCACCGCTCCAAGCAGTTCCCACAGGAACACGCCGAAAACCCCAGATGGAGATTGCGACATGATCCCGTCAGGAAGCGCCCTAGCAACCGCAACCGCGATTGCGTAGAGAAGGATGCATACAGCATCGTCAATGGCAACGACCGAAAGCAGAGCATTTGTGAGAGGACCGTCGCTCCTGTATTTCCTGGTGATCATTATGGTGGTTGAAGGTGCAGTTGCTGCCGCGATGGCGCCTAGGACCAAGCCAAAGCCTAATGGCTGATCGAGCCACATACATGCTGTCACCACAGCCACTATGCAGCCAATGGCCTGCATGAAAGCTATTCCAACTACACCGCGAGGAAGCGAACGAACCCTGTCTGCCTCAAGCTCGCCACCGACAACAAAAGCAATAAGGGCCAACCCAACCTCAGCAGCGAATGATACTCCGACAGGGGTGATCACCTCCACAATGCTAGGCCATATCTGCCCTATGGCAATACCGGCGATAAGGTAGCCCACCACCGAAGATAGGCCCCAGCCGACAACCACCCGCCCGGCCACAACGCCGCTCAACATGAGAAGACTAATCGCAAGAACGCTATTCATATCAAACCTCTCCGCCAGCTAGGGACCTTATTTCCCGAGTTCGTCAAGGCTCGAATGACGCTTAGGAAATCCAACAACCTTTCCAACAGGCACTGTGAAAAGGACTCCAGCGCCAGGCATGCTAAGATCTCCGACAACACTTTCCACAGCTGAAATTGCCTCGTCCACCTTATCATCAGGCAACAGAGCAAAGATAGTGCGGTTATATGGCCTGCTTTCGTTCAGGTGGTGCCTAAGGGCAGCAAAGATAGGTATTGATGAGTTGTCGATTTCAGACAAAGTGCGACCCATTCCCACGCTTTCTATGCAAGTAGCCCCTGTTATACCTGCCCTGACGAAAGCCGAAAAAAGGTCATCCAGGAGCGTCGTATCATTCAAGACAACAAATAGAACCTGCAAGCAAGTTCCCTCCAGTAATTCCTCAGATAGAGGCAAGTCCATTGCTTTTACTATAACCTACTATGTATTGGGTGACAAGATATTGTATAGTGCTCCAATATCAGCAATTACCCAAATCACCCTTGGATTCCTTCATTAAGTTATCATAGCCCTTAGCTTCTCCAATATCAACTGATGCGTCGTCGGTTTATGTCGGAAATACGATCTCCAGAGAAAAACCTTGTGGGAAAACTTGGGAGCTTGCTGCCATACTCGCCATATTCCGCGCCAGACACACCGTTTCCTCTATGTTGGTCAATTTCGTGAGCTCGAAAACAAGACGAGGACGGCCTTCACCAGCGTCCGTGCATCGCAAAAAGCGGACCGGAAACTTCCCTGAAGCAAAAAGGCTAGATACAGCTTCCATAATTGTCGCCCCCACACGCAGAATATTCTGGGAGAAAGCGCATTGATACTCCACACAATCTGACGAGTCTTTCGGCTATGGGACACACTGTACAACAGGTCAGCTGTGGCACGCGCTTTTTCCAACCTTTTCGATATCCAGGGGCGCGCAAGAGCAAATCTTCTTGCTTAATATCAGAGGGAGAGACATCAATATGCAGAAGTACCGGTTAACACACATATCCAAAATGCGATCATCGCTTGGGGGCGATTGGATGTTCAAGCAATTCATCGATATATCTAGGGAGCTTTTCACTGGCATAGAAGTCTGGCCGGGCGACCCAGAGGTCCAATTCGGATATGTCTCATCTGTATCCAGCGATGGCGCCCAAGTCATGGAACTGCGTCTGGGGACACACTCAGGAACTCACATAGACGCCCCTGCCCACTTCATCGAAGGAGCTATGGGGATCGATGAAGTTCCACTTTCTGCTACTATCGGGCCGTGTCTTGTAATCGACCTCACAAACATGCACGGACCGATCGATCAAGCTGCTCTAGAGATTCATCTGCCTGAAGAGTATCCTCCGCGACTGCTCCTGAAGACGTCGCACGATTCCTGGCAACAAGCAGCATACTTGAACCACGAGGGAGCCAGATTCCTCGTCGAATCCGGAGTAAAACTGGTAGGAACGGAAGAGATGTCAATCGAGCAAACCGATGGAGACGGTCGTGTTCACAAAACTCTGCTGGAAGCGGGCGTGGCAATCCTTGAAGGAATAGATCTGCAAGGAGTGGCACCCGGTCCATACGTCCTCCTTGCACTACCCCTGCGTCTTAAGGGAGCCGACGGATCTCCATGCCGCGCCGTTCTGGGGGTTCTTTCAGAGAAATGGCAGCCACATGTTTTATGCAATTCAGTTCCATAATTTTTCAAAGACAGCAGGATGCCCACCCTGGAGCTTAGTTGGAACAAAATAGGTTTCTAGTAGCGTAGGCATCACATTGATACAAGCCGTTCTTACTGTAGAATGGTTACCCGCATTCTGGATCTTATTCTCTCCGCTCGCCAACTTCGCTCGAGCAAAATGTGAGTTCCTCATGTGACGTAAAGTTCTAGTATACGTTCGACAACGACGGTCACACTAGAAACGCAGTCGCATGCAGCAAGAATACGCGTGAGAAGGGAGGAGTATTTTATGGCGAGACAGAGCAGAAGCAATAGGATTCTCAACCCACAGGCTCGTCAGGCTCTTGACCAGATGAAATATGAGATAGCCAGTCAGGTGGGGGTCGATTATAACGCTTATGGCGGGTATCTCGGAGACATTCCCGCCCGCGAGGCCGGAAGGATCGGCGGCCAGATGGTTAAGCACATGATCGCAGCGGCGGAGCAGAGCCTCATTAGTCAAACCGTCGCCGGCACTCAGGCCAGTTTCGCACAGGCTCTGAGGCCCCAAGTTTCTGGCACCTTCCCAACAGAACCCACATCAACCTACACGACTCAGACAAACCTTAACGTGCCAAAATCATAAAAGCTTGCCCACGCAAGCGCCGGCACGTAAAGACGGCGCCCGGTCGCTCTGGCCGGACGCCGTCTCATTGCCTCAGTTCCGGCCAGGGCTTACATATTTAGGCGATGAGCTCTTACGAAGGTATGCGACCCAGTACACAGTCGCAACCAATAAGCCTCCTCCCACTACGTTCCCTAATGTCACAGAAACCAGATTTGGCAACATGGAGAGGGCAGGCAATCCACTGATACGCGCGCGAATCATGAAACCTACCGGCATGTAGAACATGTTCGCCACCGAATGCTCAGCGCCACACATCACGAAAGCGGCAACTGCCATCGCCGTTGGTATGACTCTGCCGGTCACATCGTCAGCAGCATAGGACATCCAAACACCCATACATACCAGCCAATTGCATAGGATTCCCCTTGCAAACCCCGTTCCAAATTCAATATCGGCCTTTGCTATGGCTGTGTTAACAAAGCCTTCGGCGATTTCCAGTCCCGGAGCAGCCCAAAGCTCTGTCTTGTAATAGAGCCATGCAACAAAGAGGGCGCCAACGAAATTGCTCAGGTAGACTATGACCCAGTTTCGGAGGAGTTGAACAATGGTAATGCGCCCTTCCAAAAGCCCTGCAACCATCAGCGAGTTCCCGGTGAAAAGTTCAGCTCCACCTATTATGACCATTGTTATCCCAACTGTGAATATGAGGCCTGATATGAAGCGAATTATTCCCGGTCCGGCCCAGGGCCCGAGAGCCAAAGAGACAGTATGGGATGTCGCCCCAGCTATCGCTATGAAACTTCCAGCAAGAAATCCCAGCGCCACCAGGGTTACAAAATCTGCGTTCGCTTTGGTCACTGAAGAGTCGACAACAGTCTTCGCTATTTCCGCAGGCGCCTTGTACGCCATTTCCAGCACCATCCTTTGTCCATGAAAGTGGCTGTACGCCAACTATTTCACTGAAATGCAACATTGTCAATGTCGCACCAAGTCGCTTTTCCCATCACTTCCCAACGGGAAATTCCCCTTTCTTTGACGAATACATCGTTAGTCTGGAAGATCGCCCCCTTCCAAACCAGGTTTATCAGAGAAAGGAGTTACAACTATTGAACGCCAGAACAAACAACAACAGCAAACACATCTTCACAGTTGCACTTCTTGCAGCTCTAATCCTGGTCGCAAACGCTGCCGGGGCATCCGCCGCCACCGTATACAGAGTGGTCGCGGGCGATTCACTGTTTTTCATTGCCCAACGATACGGCGTAACCGTCAGTGCCATTCGTGGAGCAAATGGATTGGTAGGCGACATGATATACCCTGGGCAAACACTGACAATACCAAATGGGGTCTCAACCACTCCGCCAGCACAATCGGGCACTAGTTACACAGTGAAAAGCGGAGATTCTCTGTTCCTGATAGCGCGGCGACATGGAACAACGGTAGACGCCCTAAAGGCTGCCAATGGGCTCTATAGTGAATGGATCTACCCCGGGCAACTACTGGTAATTCCTTCTGGAACAACAATATCGCCTGATCCAAATCGCGGCGGGACTATCCCTTCAAGGGGAGCCTGGAGCCAATCCGACCTGACTCTCCTTGCACAGTTGGTTACCGCAGAAGCAGGGGGCGAACCCTATGAGGGGCAGGTTGCCGTTGCAGCCACTGTTCTAAATAGAATAAGCAGCGGCCTATATCCCAACACTATTCCAGAGGTCATCTACCAGGTGGTGGATGGTCGCTATTACCAGTACAGTCCTGTGCTGGACGGACGGATCAATAATGCACCCTCGTCCACAGCTATAGGCGCAACAAGAGAGGCCCTTAACGGACGTGACCCATCTTATGGGGCTCTGGGCTTTTATAACCCATCCAAGACTTCTAATTACTGGGTGCGTTCTCGCACCGTAACACGGGTAATAGGCGACCACGTATTCTTCAAGTAAGGGGCGCAATCATCTGTGCCATACAAACGTAATGGCGCATCAATTCCCCGGAGCGCGATCTCCGGGGAATTGGCTTGCCACCGATGATGAAAGAGTCCCCATCCCCTCTTATGTAAGCGGCTCGAGCAGCTATTGAATTATCCAACAGAACAATGTACAATCGTCCGAGGGAGGGACAGACCGTGCCAATCTACGAGTACAACTGTGAGAAGTGTGGCAAATTCGAATTTCTGCATGCAGTCGGTGAAGGACCCCTTGCGCGGTGTCCCAAATGCGGCTCCCCGGTCCGTAGGCTTGTCCCCTCTAGAATGGGCATAGCTTTCCACGGATCCGGCTTTTACGCGACCGATCATCGGTCGGAGGAGTACAAAAGAGAAGCCCGCAAGGATGGAGAGCCAGGAACCTCCGCCTCTTAAAACGACTAAGCTAATTCAGGCATCGATCGGTAGCCACACTGATCGAGGCGACCGCTACGTAATGCGGTCGCCTTTTAACTATCCAGTAGCCACTACACCCGTTTCCTCGGCACTCTCACGGCACGTCTGTGTTTCTCCAACTTCCAGCCTCACCACAGATGCTATTGTCCTGCTGTCCTTCCCCAGTCAGGGAAGACTACATTCCCAGTCCCTGTCAGCTGGAAAAGTCCACCTCCGGGGTGAACCACGTACACGCCGTACCGCCCCGTGCCCTCTATTCGAGCCGACACCGCCACCGCCCTGGAATCAGGGCTCCATGCCAAACCAGAGTATCTTGGATCGCTCACAACCTCCGCTTCGTGCCTGCAGCTGCCGTCTCGCGGATCGAGAATGATCACCTTTACGGCCTGACCGTTGTCTAAATTCCGCTGGCCGACGCAATAGGCGATCATCTTCCCATCTGGAGCCCAGGCAATCGACCAAGGCCATACTTCCCGGTCAACTTTGCTTCTCACTGTTTCTCCGGTCAGGACGTCCACTATGCACATAACAACACCTTCGTCTTCGCACGCAATGTAGGCCACACTTTCCCCGTAAGAAGCAGCCGCAAGCCCGCAAACCCGCTCCGGCGCATCGGTTAACAACACAGCGCTTCCATCCGCCATTTCTCGCATGATTACATTACCGGAGTGTACATAGGCCATTCTGTAGCCGTCCCCAAGCCAAGAAGCGAACTGCCCTTCGAATGATTGCTTCATTGCTCCCGAATCGGCATCAACGACGTACACGTGCGCATCAATCTCATACATTATGCTCTCGCCACTCGGCGACCACCTCGGGGTGACCAGTCCCGCTAGGGGCTGAGTAATAGCCCGATCCAAGTCGGCGTGCACGTCAACAATATGGATCTTACCGTCCGCGCCTTGGATCGCCACAAGGCGGCCATCAGGCGAAAGCGCGGCAACCGAGGCCCAAGAGCACCCGACCGAAGCAAGCATCTTTGATGACCAGTCTTCGGCGTTGAAGATCAACAGCCCAGGGCCGCCATACCGGTCCGAAATGGCTGCAATAGATCCATCAAGTCCATGGACAGCAGGAAGCACTAGCACGTCGCCTTCTGCAAGCATCTCTCCAGGGCTCAGCCAAGGGTTGAGCTCCAGCAACGCAGAGACCGAAACCCCGTAGCAGGCCGCAATTGCACCTACCTCCTGGTCCCCCGCGCAACAGTGTCTGGGGCTACGATACTCTCCTTCAGGCATAAAAAACACCTCGCTTGCGACCGTCCCTCGAACCAAATATATGCCTATTGCACCAAGAAGGTGCTTAGACAGACCTGGTTCGAACAGTCCCAAGCGAGGCGCCTTATATCCGTAACTAACGCTCTGCCCTATGGCACGCTACCTGATGAGTGCCTTCATGGAGCACCAACGGAGGCTCAACCTGTTTACATATGTCCATCGTATACGGACATCTAGGATGCAACCGACATCCTTGTGGCGGGTTCACGGGGCTCGGTATCTCGCCCTTCAGAACTTCTGCAAACCCGCGATGCCTCGGGTCGGGCACGAACACCGCTCCGATCAGAGCCGTTGTGTAAGGATGCAAAGGAGTCTGGATGACTTCATCAGCCGTCCCCATTTCCACGATCTTGCCGAGGTACATCACGGCTATCCTATCGCATATATGCCGCGCAGTGGCAAGGTCATGGGTAATGTAGATAAACGTGACTCCTCTACTCCGCGAAAGCCTCAGCATCAAGTTGAGCACTTCACCCCTGATCGATACGTCCAGCATCGAGACCGGCTCGTCTGCGACTATAAAATCAGGATCCACGCTCAACGCTCGTGCCACAGCAACCCTCTGGCGCTGTCCGCCGGAAAGCTCATGTGGATATCTTCCCATGTATTCCTCGGGCGGAACCATCTCCACATCAGCAAGGGCAGATGCCACAACGTCGCGTGCATCGTGAGCCGATGAGGCAAGCCCCTGCAGAATCAGGGGTTCGGCTATAACCGTCTGAACGTCCATACGCGGGTTCATCGATTCATAAGGGTCCTGGAATATGATCTGCATCTTCCGACGCAGCTTCTTCATCTCCGCCTCGTTAAGATCGAAGATGTTCTGGCCTTCCAGAATCGCCTCACCGGACGTTGCATCAGTAAGCCTCAGGATCGTTCTGGCCAGGGTGGTTTTGCCACAACCCGATTCGCCCACCAAGCCCAGGATTTCGCCTTTGTACACATCAAGGCTTACCCCGTCCACCGCGCGCAATACCGGCTGTTCCTTTGTCTTCATCGACTGCCAGAACCCCATGCGGACAGGGAAGTGTTTGACGAGATCTCTTACCTGCAGTATGACCTCGCCATGCTCAACCACATTCGACTTCTGAGCCGTATTTACTGCGCCCATATGTCCACCCCCTGCTCAACGATTTCCGCTTTGTGGCAGGCAACATAGTGCTTCTTACGCGAAACCTCCCGAAGGGGCGGTTCCACGGTCATGCACTCCTCGTCCGCAAGCGGGCACCGCGGATGGAACCTGCATCCAGTCGGCGGAGCAATCAGGTTGGGAGGGAAGCCAGGAAGCGATCTCACCGGCGACCTCTCCGCATGGATGTTGGGGAATGATTTCACCAGCCCCATGGCATATGGGTGAGTTGGATTCACGTAAACATCCATGACGCTGCCGTACTCCGCAACTTTGCCGGCATACATGATAACGACAGAGTCGCAGGTCTGCGCAATCACCGACAGGTCGTGAGTGATCAACATCATGGAGAGGTTGAGTTCCTCTCTCAGTTCTCCGATAGCCTTCAGGATCTGCGCCTGAACCATCACGTCCAGCGCCGTTGTGGGCTCATCCGCGATAATGAGGTCAGGGTGACATGCAAGGGCCATGGCGATGACCGCCCGCTGCTTCATGCCCCCACTGAACTCGTGCGGATACTCCCCAAATCTGTTCGGGTTAATGCCAACAAGGTCGAACAGGTCTTTTGTCCGGCTCACAGCCTCTTCATGGGATACATCCTCATGTTCGAGGATAGCCTCGACGATCTGATCGCCGACCCTGTGGACTGGGTTCAGGGCATTCATTGCGCCCTGAAATATCATTGATATCTGCTTCCATCGAACATCTTTGCGAAACTGCTCCTCAGGCATCTTCAGTATATCCTGCCCGTTCATAACCACACTGCCGCCGTGATACTCACCGTTCCTTGGCAACAGGCGGAGGATTGAGATCGCCATGCTCGATTTGCCACACCCGGATTCCCCAGCGATTCCCACTGCCTTTCCACGCTCAATGTCAAAGCTTACGGAATCGACCGCCTTAACATGGCCCCTGAGGGTCCGGTAGTACATTTTCAGGTCTCTCACTTCAACCAGGGCCATTGTTACGATCTCTCCCTATACCGTGGATTGTAGATCTCGTTAACCGAGTTCCCGATAAACACAAACGCCAAGCTTAGAAGCGTAAGCGCTATACCGGGCGGGAGCAGCCACCACCAAGCCAGACGCGTAAAGGCACCAAACTGCTTGGCATTCTGCAGCATTCTTCCCCATGTAGGAACGCGCGGGTCTCCCAGGCCAAGGAAGCTCAATGAAGCCTCCGTGAGAATTGCTCCAGGTATCCTGAGGACCAGATTGGCAAAGATCAGCGGCATCACGTTCGGCAGTATGTGCTCGCGCATGATGTAACCACCGGATGCCCCTGATGCCTTAGCCGCCTCTACAAACATCCGTTCCTTCAGCGACAGTGTCTGCGATCTCACCAGCCTTGCAATTCCCATCCATGAGAAGATAGCAAGCAAGATGACTATGTTAAGGACACTCTTGCCAAATAGAGCGCCGAGGATAATCAGAACTGGCAAGTCGGGGATGGACATGAGCACGTCCGCGATTCGCATGAGGACTTCATCCACTGCGCCCCCAAAATACCCCGCACAAAGGCCCACACTAGTTCCTATCACGATCGCGATAAACGCGGATGACAGACCAATTGCAAGCGCAATTCGCGTTCCATAGATCAGCTGCGACCAGAGGTCTGAACCCATATGGTCAACCCCGAGAATTCCATGAACCAAACCGAGAATCTCAAATTTCACCGGGGTAACCTTGAGTGTGACAGGGCCCTCCTTCGAGTCCGTCCACGAGCTGAGCCTCAAGGTGTAAGTGCCCCTCTCAGAGAAGAGGATATCAGTTGGCTCGTCGAAGAAGCCCTGGCCCAGTCGCATCTTTAAATCATAGTCTCTCGCATCAACGAGGGCCGTTCCTGACTCCACACTTCCGTAGACCTTTGCATCCCAAACATCGAAGACCTCTCCGTCCGGGGTCATCAGTTCCAGCATGATCACAGTTTCGGCACTGCTAGGCGCATCAACTGAGTAATCGAAACTGAACGAAAATGTCTGCGGAGGAGTATAGTCATAATCAACCTCATACGTCAAGAGCAGCTTTTTAGCGGATGCATCGATCCCTGAGTCAATCTCCGGTTCGAAGTCGAAACCATATTCATCCTCGGGCTCTGGCGAAGGCTCAGTCTCCTCATCGCTTTCCAAAAGTCCCCACGGATCCCAATCGATAGCAGCTGAGGCCCAAAAGCCCCCCTCTTCTTCCCACGTATCCTCCTCGACGGTCTCTTCTACCTCCACCACATGAGTCTGCGGCAGGACTATCTCCATTCCAACCCCGTCAAAGTATTGAAACTCGTACGGGGAAATGGATATGTCATCCACCTCTTCGCGGACCCAATCATCCGGGCCGAGGTTCATGCGTATGGTCGGCGGAGCGTCCTTGAGTTTTGCGCTCGTCTTGGCCATCCAAGCGGGTGCAGCCAGCCTATCAGCAAGATACAAATCTTCCATCGGATCGTAAGGCGCGATATACGGTGCGAAAATCGCAACCAGAACGTATACGATAACTATGCCGAGGCCCACCATACCCTGGGGCTTGCGCCTGTACTGTTCCCAAAAGGTAAGCGGCTTTGGAACAGCGACGGTGGCAGCCTTAACAGCAGCAGCTTTTTCCTCACTTTTCGACCTTGGCTCAGTCTGCTGACTCACTTTGCACCACCTGCCCCAACGCGGATCCTCGGATCAACAAGACCGTAGGCAATATCCGCCAGTAAATTGCTTATCACAACGGCCAAGGCTATAAGATAGAAAGCGCCTTGCGCCGCCGGATAGTCCATCTGAAGCGTAGCATCGAGAAGGTACCTTCCAACCCCATGCCATGAGAATATGCTCTCCGTGATAACAGCCCCTGACACCATCCCAGGCAACGACATGAAGAGCAAGGTAACTATCGGCGGGAGAACGCTGCGCAACGCATGGTGATAAAGGACATCTTTCTCCGAAATCCCCTTGGCCCGCGCAGTTACGATGTAGTCCTGCCCAAGCGCTTCGGTCATTGTGTTCCTAGCATACAGAGCCCATGAACCAAATCCCACAATCATGTTGCTCGTTACCGGGAGTACCAGGTGCCATAGCCTATCAAGGAAAACATTCCATGCTCCAGCCGGAGGAGGCGCGCTCATAGTGCCGTGTATGGGCAATATGGGCCAATAGTAACCGAATAGGAGAAGCATGAGCAACTGGATGAAAAACGTAGGCACTGCATTCGTAAAAAGACCTGCTGTTATCACGACTCGATCCGTAAACGAGCCTGGATTTGCAGCGGCCTTCACTCCCAAGCGCATCCCCGTCAATGATGTGAGGATGAATGTGCAAAGGAACAGCTTGATCGTATTGGGAAGCCTTTCCTTGAGTTCCGACCAGACTGGCCGTCTCGTCGAAAAAGAAAGGCCCATATCAAATTTGAGCAAATTCCCCATATAGGTAAAGTACTGCTTTAATGGGGGATCATCTAAGCCGTACTGTCTCCTCAATTCAGCCTTCGCTTCCGGTGTGAAATTGGGATCAATGATCATCTTAGTCGGGTCACCCGGCATCACACGGAAGAGGACGAAGTTGAGGGTGAGTATGACGTATAGGACTATTAAGGCATAGACCAATCGCTTGATGACATACGAACGAAAACCCAAATCCGTCTCACCTCATTCTGCCTTATCACCGGCTATGCCGCCCCAGGCCCCAATGGCCCGGGGCGGCAAAAAGCCAGATCATTTAGGCCCTACTTCTTCAGACGCCAGTAGTTCGGGTTCTTAACGAGCCTTACATATTCGCCGGGCACGTATTCCTTAAGAATGAAGGGTCCCGTTCCAACAAGTTTGGAGTAACCCTTAATCTTCGGGTGCGGCTCCTTCCAAGGCTCGAAGCCCTTCCAGTCCTTTACATCCTTCCAGATGTGCTTAGGCAGGAAGGACAGGTCTGCACTGTAGATGTGCCAGTAGCTGACGTTTTTGAAGTAAACCTTCACGGTATACTTGTCGATCAGCTCAACCTTGGCAATGTCCTGCGTCGCAGGGAGATACCTCGGAACCTTATTCGCTTTGAGGTAGTTGATGGTGAATTCTACATCCTCAGCGGTGAACGGCATTCCGTCAGACCACTTGATCCCCTTCTCGATATACCAGGTCACCGTGGTGCCCTTTTTGCCCGCCTCAGGCTCCCAGACGCCGACGTCCCACTTACGGGCCATCCAAGGCATGTCATCGAGAGTGTCAGGATGCATTGCCATCAGGCTGTCATTCAACCTTGAGAGCACTTCCTGCTCGTAGGCGCTTGACGCGACACACGGGTTGAGGTTCTTCGGCTCCTCTGAAAGCGCCCACCTGATGGTTCCGCCTTCAATGGGCCTGCCTGAACGGTCCACCCTACGTATGTTCAAGGTGGTCCACAGGTTGTTGTAGCTAGCTGCGCCGAAGCCCTTCATGGGCACGTATCCTGTTACCAGGTCCTTGCGGAACGCATCGATGTACGGCCTCGAGTAGAGCGGCACGTACGGCATCTCTCTGGCGAGGATCATCTGGCAGGCGTCTGACGCCGCTTTAGCCTCTTTCAAGTTAGACGCGTACCTGAGAAGCTCAGACTGTTTGTCGTACTCAGGATTACGCATTCCCGGGTTATTGTAGCCAGCTTCGACGTCCTGTGACGAATGGAAGAAGTCGTACAGGAAGTCTGGGTTCCTGCTGAGCGACCATGCCAGGACATACATGTCAAAATCGCGAATATCGATCTTGTCGAGCATGACTGGGAAGTCCATTGGCTCTGGCACCACAGGCAGACCAACCTTCTGGCAGGAATCAGCGATCATCTTGCCGAGTTCCGCGGAGGTCGCGGCTACCTCGTAGGTAGGCGTGAAGATCTTCATCTGGGCAAGCGGTTTGCCCGTCTTCGGATCGATCCTCACCTTGGTCACAGGATCCAGCTTGTATCCGGCCTTATCCAAAACCTCAGCAGCTTTAGCATAGCTGAATGGATAGACAGGAACATCGGCCTTATAGAAAGGCGACACCTGTGGCACAAAACTCGTCATCGGAAGCATATAGCCCTTGAAGAGCGTGCGAATGATGTTATCGCGATCGACACAGTGTGCAATCGCCTGGCGGATCGGTTGAGAAGCCAACGGCTCCTTCCTCATGTTAAAGCAAAGGTAGAACATGTGGAAACCAAGAGTCATCGTCATGTCGGAGTTAGGCATGGCCTTAGCCCTGTCGATATCCTCAGGCTGAGTGAGGCCAGACCAGACGACGCTTTCACCACGCTCATATGCGATTCTTCTGGCTTGCTGCTCCTTTATGATCGGCATAATGATCTCGTCGACGTGCGGACCAGTGGTCTCGAACGCCATCTTCGCGGCGCCGGGCGCGCCGGCGATGCCGAGAGCAAGCACGAGCGCCAAGACTACGGCAATCGGCAAGCGAACTTTTTTCGGCATTAAGTACGTACCTCCTTGAAATGTTAATTTGATTGCATGGGTACCAGTTCTCGTCACTTTGCGACATATGCGTCGTGTGATTTGAATCGATGGCCCAACAATCCCTGCAGGTGGGAGAAGACAACTTTGCGGCGATAACTCTTTTTAGCCCATCGCCATGCCCAAAAGGTTGATTCGTCACCAGATATCAGAATTCCTTCTACCTTCCATGCGCGATACGGCCAAAACTTGAACGCACTTGAAACAAATTTGGTTCCCCGCCTTAACTGTTGTTTATTCGAGGCTTACTGCTAAAGTCCTTCATACCATTATTGATATTAACTTCAGCAACCTCTTACTTGCGCTAGTCCCGTACCGTACAGGAGCGGATGCCCCCCAAGGCAAACGCCTCAGGCGGCATCCGTCAAGAACGTCGGCGTCCTACTTGCTCGGAGGGTTGAGACGCCAGTAGTTCGGGTTCTTTACGAGCCTCACGTATTCGCCAGGCCTATACTCCTTGAGGATGTATGGACCATGTCCAACCAGCTTAGAGTAACCCTTGATCTTTGGGTGAGGTTCCTTCCAAGGTTCGAATGTCTTCCAGTCCTTTACATCCTGCCATATGTGCTTCGGCAGGAATTCGGCGACACGATATAGGTGCCAGTAACTTACGTTTTGGTAGTAGATCTTAACAGTGTATTTGTCGATCAGCTCGACCTTCACAACATCATCAGTAGTGGGCTTGTACCTCGGCACCTGGTTTGCCTTGAGGTAATCCATGGTGAACTTGACATCCTCAGCGGTGAACGGTTGGCCGTCGGACCACTTTATGCCCTTATTGATGTACCAAGTTACAACTGTGCCCTTCTTACCAGGCTCAGGCTCCCAGACTCCAACATCCCACTTGCGAGCCATCCACGGCATGTCATCCAGGGTATCCGGATCCATCGCCTGGAGACCGTCATAGATCCTGGAAAGAACCTCCCATTCGTAGGCGCTGCTGGCGACGCAGGGGTTGAGGTTCTTCGGCTCCTCATCCAACGTCCACCTGATAGTGCCGCCCTCGATCGGCCTGCCGGACCGGTCAACGCGGCGGATATTCAGTGTTGTCCACATATTGTTGTAGCTCGCGGCGCCATAGCCCTTCATCGGAACGTATCCGGTAACGAGGTCCTTCCTAAAGGCGTCAATGAAAGGCCTCGAATACAGCGGCACGTACGGCATCTCCCTGGCGAGAATAAGCTGAGCCTTGTCTGATGCAGTCTTAGCCGTCTTGAGATCTGGGGCATAGTTTAGATCCTCAAGAAGCTTATCTAGCTCGGGATCGCGAATACCAGGCCTGTTGTAGCCGGCCTCGACGTCCTGCGACGAATGGAAGAAGCTGTATAGGCTTGTTGGGTTCCTGCTAAGGTTCCAGGCCAGGCAATACATGTCGAATTCCATTATGTCAAGTTTATCGAGCATGACTGGGAAGTCCATCGGCTCGGGCACGACGGGAAGGCCAACCTTCTGGCATGAATCGGCAATCATTTTGCCAAGTTCCGCAGAGGTCGGAGCAACCTCGTACGTAGGCGTGAAGATCTTCAATTCACGCATGGGTTTGCCTGTCTTGGGATCTATTCTCTTTTTAGTGACCGGATCAAGCTTGTAACCGGCCTTGTCAAGGACCTCGGCAGCCTTTGCATGGCTGAACGGGTAGACAGGCACGTCAGCCTTATAGAAAGGCGACACCTGTGGAATGAAACTCGTCATAGGAAGCATATAGCCCTTGAAGAGCGTGCGGATTATGTTGTCGCGGTCGGTGCAGTGTGCAATAGCCTGACGTACAGCTTGGTCGGCCAATGGGTATTCCCTCATGTTGAAGCAAAGGTAGAACATGTGAAAACCAAGAGTCATAGTCATGTCAGCATTGGGGATGACCTTCGCCCTATCGATATCCTCAGGCTTGGTAAGGCCAGCCCACACAACACTTTCGCCGCGCTCAAACGCGATCCTCCGGGCCTCGGATTCCTTGATAATGGGCATGATAATCTCGTCAACGTGGGGGCCCCATGGCTCGTAAGCCACCTTGGCGGCGCCAGGCGCGCCGGCTAGGCCAAGGGCAAGCGCAAATGCCAACATCAATACAATCGGCAAGCGTACCTTTTTCGGCATTGAGCATGTACCTCCTAAAAATGATTGGTCGTGTTACTCGGTCTCCAATTCTCTCTACACTACGACGGGATCGTAAAGGGAATCGAATTGCCCGCCAATCCCTCCTCTCTTGAACCCAACAACGATTGCAAAAACGCACTGTCGTCAATTCTTTTGGCAGTTAAGATGATATCCACAAGTTTCATTCGACACCAAGTATACGAATTCCTTCTTCGATTTTACTTTACGCTCCCAGCGATCCCCCACCACAATTGGCTTGCCTTCCTTTTCTGGCTCATGCAAAATCCATTCCGCTTTTCAAGGACTGCCATGTGCCCAATGGCATCAGCCACTCCACGGGGGAGGACCAGCGCCTATCCATAACCCGCGAATCGCCGAACCTGCTGTCATCGACAAAAAGGCTAAGGGAATCATGATGGAAAGATCTGCTGCGATTGCCAAGCGGAAAGCAGACTCAACCACTAAGGCTGACTGGTATCGTGACGCAGGAAAGCCCACTACCAGTGAAGCAGCCAAAGGCGCTATCGCCAGTTCCGTGCCTGTCAGCACAACCATGCATGGCACCTCGGGCGATGCAACCCCCAGGGACGCAAACGCAACCGCAGCCGGCACCAGAGCAACCCAGAGCGGCACCGGCAGATACTCGCGGAGTATTATGGATATCAAACCCACGGTGGAGGAGATGCATATCGCGAACCCTATAGCTCCGATAAGAAACGGATTGAGCCCTCCCGACATCTTCATTGAACATCGCTCCCCACGTTCCCCAATTCGCCCTCAAGAGAGAACCGGGCCACATGTTCGGCGTGCGGCAAGAAGATGCGGACAATGAGATTTCCGCTTAGAACCGCAGCTCCGTTCCGACTCAATTGTCCGCAATTCTCCGGCGCAACAGGCGCAGCCAATTGCAGTAATACCTCGTTGTCGACGTCGCGCAGAAGAATACCTGAATCATCAGGCACCCGAATCCTGTAGAATCCGCAGTGCCTGCCTTGGCAGTCCACATTGAACTCCAAGGCCTCGATCTCGGCCGCAAACAGGGCGCTCGGTGATTTAAACCCCGCATCTATGCATATGGTTCCTGTGTCCCCACAAAGCGTGACGGAGGCTGCAATAACCTCCGCCGCTGCTGCTTCTGTCCATCTCACATAATCACTGTAGAGAGGGTAGATCGCCCAAATAAGTGCTGCCGAAGCAACCATGGCCACTACTGCCATCGTCCCGGATATGGCCTCAGCCCGCCTTAGATAATGCGGCAAACCCATACCGCAGTCACCTCGCCACCAAATGGCAGGCCACAAAATGTCCAGGAGACGCCTCACAGAGCTCAGGATGGTCACTGTCCCGGCAGATGTTCTTCGCTACAGGACAACGCGGATAGAACCTACACCTCGGAGGAGGGTTTATGGGCTTACTCACTCCGCCTTTGATGTTCGGGACATCGCGCCGTATCGCCGGATCAGGCAGGGGCACAGCTGAAATCAGCGCCTTCGAATAGGGGTGAAGCGGGTTCTTGATGATATCCTCAGCTCCGGCCATCTCCACAATCTTTCCCAAATACATCACTGCAATCCTATCGCACAAATATCTGGCAACAGCGAGATCATGAGTGATGTATAGATAACTCATACCGAAATCCTCTTGCAGTTCAGCGAGGAGCTTCATGACTCCCGTACGGATCGACACATCCAGCATGGATGTGGGCTCATCAGCTACGATGAATTCGGGATTGACCACGAGAGCGCGAGCGATCGCCACCCGCTGACGCTGACCACCCGAGAGTTCATGCGGGAACCTGAAGAAAAACATCTCAGGGGGCGTAATGCCCACACGAGACAACATGTAGGCAACCCTCTCCTCCCTTTCCTCCAAGTTTCCGATGTGGTTCACATTGAGTGGTTCGGATATTATGTCGAATACCGTCATCCTTGGGTCGAGCGATTCATAGGGGTCCTGGAATATCATCTGGACCCTCTGTCTGAATTCGCGCATTCCCTGGCCACTGATGGCCGAAATGTCCTCGTTATCCACGAATATATCGCCGGATGTAGGGACAGTAAGCTTGACCAGCATCCTTCCGGTAGTCGTCTTGCCACACCCGGATTCGCCCACCAAGCCGAAGACTTCCCCGCGAGCGACATCGAAACTCACGTCATCCACTGCATGGAGACGAGCCTGCTCTCTTCTGAACAATCCTCGGCCCACAGAGAAGTGTTTTGTGAGTCCTTTGACCACTACAATTGAATCAGATTCCTTGTTAGGCTGTGGCAACGCCAATGGGCTCACCTCCCGACGATGGAGCTCGAAGTGGATTATGGCATGCAACCGAATGGTCCGGTCCCACGTACCGCGCTCGCGGTTCTACCTGGCCGCATTCATCAGTCGCCCAATCACACCTGGGATGAAACCTGCATCCTAGGGGCGGGAACATCAAGTTGGGGGGCTCGCCTGGAATCGTTGCCAGATCGCGTTTTTCCCCAAGTATGCTGGGATACGCATTCATCAGCCCGTAAGTGTACGGATGCCTCGGACGCTTGAACACATCGTCTGCAGGTCCAATCTCCACAAGTTTTCCGGCATACATCACGCCTACGATGTCGCTTACTTCAGCTATTACCGACACATCGTGAGAGATGTACATCATGCTCATGCCGGTCTTGCGCCTGATCTCCTCCATCTCGCGCAAAATCTTGTCCTGAACAATGACATCAAGCGCAGTAGTGGGTTCATCAGCTATAATCAAGCTTGGGTTGCAGGCTAAAGCCATGGCAATCACAGCGCGCTGCTTCATGCCGCCGCTATACTCGTGCGGGTAATGATCCATTCTCTCTTCCGGAATTCCAACAGTGCTGAACAACTCGGTTACCCGCTGCCGAGCCTCTCTTTCCGAGACTTCCGGTTCATGTTCGAGTATGACCTCTGTTATCTGACTTCCAACCGTATAGACAGGATTGAGGGCATTCATGGCTGCCTGGAATATCATTGCAACCTCTTTCCATCTGAGCTTGCGGAACTCTTCTTCGCGCATCGAATATATGTCTTGCCCGTGAAGGACAATCGTACCGCTTTTGATCTCCGAATTGTAAGGGAGCAACCGCATTATCGACATGGCAACCGAGGTTTTCCCACATCCCGACTCGCCAACAAGGCCCAGCGACTGCCCGTGCGCAAGCGAGAACGTCACATCATCCACTGCCTTCACATGTCCCGCCCTTGTCCGATAATGCATTGTGAAGTTCTCGATCTTCAAAAGAGCATCCATTCTCAGCTCACCTCTTTCTGAGTCGGGGATTAACGACCTCATCAAGGCCCCGGCCCACCATGTAGAAAGCGGCGCAGAACAGCGTGATCGCCAGCCCAGAAGGGAGCCACAGCCACCAGTATCGGCCGTAGTCAAACAGGTACCCGGCCGTTTCTGCCGTGTGTATCATCATCCCCCAGCTCATGTCTATATTCAGCACGCCGAAGAAAGACAGAGTAGCCTCGCTCAGAATCGCAGCTGTAACGTTGAACATCATATATAGGAAGGAAAGCGGCAGGACATTGGGTATGATATGTGATCGAATTATGTGCAAGTCGTCTCCGCCGGCAACCTTTGCCGCGTCTATATAAGGCCTCACATTAACTTGCAATGCCTGAGCCTTGAGGATGATAGTAATGCCGCCAAACGCCTCCAAGAATCCCAAAATAATGGCGAATGAGAACATATCGAGCCTGACGAGGGATCCCACCACTACCAAGAGAGGGACAAACGGAAAAAGCATGATGATATCCGCAAGCCTCATGAAAAAGGAATCCGTTAGCCCCCCGTAGTAGGCAGCAATAGCTCCGACAAAAGTCCCTACAACTACACTAATTACTGCGGACAATACTCCCAGCAAGAATTCCCGGCCTGTGCTGAACATGAGCTGCGCCAATACGTCCCGGCCAATGGGGTCGGTTCCAAGAACATGCCCGCGGCAAGGCGGGGCGGGATGCATCATCGCAGGATCGAAACCCACTACCGGATGGTATATGTGCACATCCCATAAGTTCCCGATCATTATCGGCCACATCAGCCCGAAAACTCCGAAGCAAACTATGATGGCCAGGCCCGCAAGGCCAATCCGGCTTTCCTTGAAAACCGCCCAATTCTGCGCAAGCGAGCGCATATTCAGCCTCCACCTGATCTTCCATAGCGGCTCCCTTATCACCCGAGAATGCGCCGTTGGCCCCATACCCGAGCTAGGATGGATGTTCGGATTCTTTGCAGGATCAGTCATCATTACTCACCTACCCTTCAGCCGCCGGTTCCCCAGTATAGGAAATTCTCGGATCCAGAGCAGCATAAAGCATGTCTGCAACGAAGTGGGCTATCAAAAGGAATATGCCTGTAAACACCAATGCCCCTGTGGCAAGCGGGTAATCATTGGCCAAAGCCGAACGGAAAAGAACCTGACCCAGCCCGGGCCATGAGAACATTGTCTCAGTCACCAAGCCCCCACTCATCGAGGATGCAAGCGAAAGCACCAAGCTCGTAACGGTCGGAAGGAGAGCATTCCTCGCGGCATACCTATCACGCACCACGGCATCGGGGAGCCCCTTGGCCCGGGCGGCCATCACGTAATCCTCTTCCACAGTCTCAAGCATTGAGTCACGCATTAGCAACATAGTGCCAGCAAAGTTGATCAGAGTAAGAGTGACAACGGGAAGTATCATGTGCCGCACAATATCCCAGATATATATAAGCATGCCCGCCTTAGCGGCAACCCCGAGCGCAATGGCGACTACTGCGGCGGACAGTCCCCAAGCCAAGCCGATGTTCCGTCTCGTCTTGCGCTGCCCTCGAGTAAGACGCCAGAATATGATGAATATGGACACAGAGATCAAGACTACTCCGAGAACCATAAACCCAAAGACTGTGTTTGAAGGCCACGGAGCATGCACCCATAAACTAGGTTCAATGAACTGGTTAAGCGGCAACCATTTCAATGTATAGGCAAACAACCAGATCAGGACCAAAGCAAGCAGCGGATAGAAAGCGGTCCAAAACGTTATTCCCACAACGGTGGCCACATGGTCGATACTGGCTCCACGCTTCCAGGCAATGACCCTGCCCAACACGAACCCTACATAGAACGACAATGAGTTCGCAGTAAGGAATAACACCAGTGTCCTAGGCAACCGTTCGATGAGTATATCCCAGACAGGCCTCGGATACTGTGAAAACGAAACCCCCAAATTGCCTGTGAAGAAATTCTTCATGTACGAGAAGTATTGCATGACCGGCGACCGATCCAAACCCAGCTGTTTCTTGAGTTCCTCCCGCGCCGCCTGGGGTATTCTCGGGTTCTGAAGATATATCATGGAGATGTCTCCCGGCATCGCCTGGAGCAAGAAGTAGACTAGTGTAATGTAGATGAGCAAAGTGATTACCAGCTGGCCCACACGGCTAAGAACATATCTGCGCATCTTGATCACCTATGCTTTCCGGTGTTCTTTGGGAAACGAGGCGCGGGCCGAGAGGCCTGAGGAAGGCCTCGGCCCGCCCCGCGCATAGCCAGGAACCATATGCCATTCCCTGGACTAGTTCTTCAGCCTGACCGTGCTGGTCATGCCTCCGTTGTACTGAATGCCACTTAGGGTCTTGGTGTAGGGGTATGCAAGGCGATCACTTCGATATGCTTCGATCAGAGGAGTGTCGAATAGGACAATATACGGAAGCTCGTCGGCCAGGATTTCCTGGAGCTTGAACGCCATCTTGCGAGCGGTCTCCATGTCAGACTCCTTCAGGAAGTCCTCTACCATCTTGTCAAACTTCGGATTATTGTACATTTCATAGTTGAAGCCTCCGGCCGGACACTGGCTGCTGTGGAAGAACCAATACATATGATCCGGATAGAGCGATAGGCTCCAACCGAGCATGAAGCAGTCAAAGTCACGTTCATCAGTTTTGGATATAACAACATTGAACTCAGTGGGAACTACCTCCACCGGAATGCCAATCTCCTGCATCCAGGTGGCAATGTTCAACCCGAAGGTGTAGCGAAGCGGGTCATATCCTGCAGTCATCACGTTGAACTCAAATGGCTGCATCTTCTTGCCATTCGGCATAATCAGGCCCTTGCCGCGTCTGAGCACCTTATCTTTGGCAAGATCAACCTGAGGTTCCACTTCCCACGAAAACCCAGCGCTCTTGAGCAACCTAACAGCCTCAGTTATTCTCTGGCTACGAGTCATGCCCTTCCCCCACATCGGAACATTGGAGTTAAACCAGTACGCATTGCCAGGAGGCACAACTGAATACTGGGGGAATGCAACGCCCTGCAGCACTCTCTCGCAAATGTACTCCCTGTCGATCAGGACTGACACGGCCTGCCGAAATTCCTTGATGCCGAAAGGATACTTGCTCAAATTGAACGCCATGTATCTAAACCCGTTAACATTATTCTCCACGACCTCGACGTTGGCCGCCTTCTTCAGTTGATCCTGGAATCCCCGCTGAAGTCCGAGGGAGTTAAGGACAAAGTCGACTTCGCCGGCCATGAGGGATAGCACCGCAGCATTCTGGTTCTGCAATATCCGGAACATCAACCTGTTGGCGTATGGGCCCTCGGTCACAGAAAGCTTCACGTCGCCCTTGGGATCCCCCAGCACATAGCTGAATCCTGTCTTCTTGTTCTCCGTCACGAACGCGCCATTTTTGTAGAAAGTATTGGTGTCGCCCTTCATGGCGTAGTAAGGATTGGGAACATGGGTAACGAAAGCTCCCTTCTCCCATTTGTCCCTCACCCACGGCCCGGCAACAGGCTCACCCTTAGGATCATGAGCCAAGAGTTCCTTCACAGGGTCAGCCGCTTTGAGCGCGCGGCTCACTACAGGATCCCAGTAGGCCTTGGACAAAATAAGGGCCTGCAACATTCCGTATTGCCACTGAGCCAAGCCAGGAAGCTCTGTCAGATAGAACTTGACACTGTACTCGCCGACCTTCTCCACCTTCGCAAGGATTTCGGGGTCAATATTCCCAGGCCAGTTTCCGCCCAGCCTGTTCGGATCCAGAGCGAGAGGCGCCATGTAGCTGAAGACGACGTCATCAGCGGTTAGTGGTCTCCCATCGCTCCACTTCAGCTCCTTGCGGATGTTCACAACTGAGGTGTAGTAGGTCTTGTCGCCAATCTTTTCCTCTTTAAAAGGAGATGGCATTCCCGAAGCGGCTACAGGGCAGAACACGAAGTCAGGAGCTGCATTTCCGTATAGACCTATGTAGCTCTGCTGGTACCCGACAAATGCGTTCCATACCGTAGCGTCGGGGCCCAAAGCGGCCCAAACGTTCACCGTAGTCGGGTCTTCGAAGATGGCCATCTCGTAGACTCCGCCGGCAGCCGCCTGCCCGATTAAGCCCATGCCGAATACGACCACCATAAAGAGCAGGACCGTAATTATGCACCGCACGACTTTCATTGCCCAACTGCCTCCTTGTCGCGGTAATAGTCTCCTGCTCTTGTCTATTCGGCCTTCGTATGGAAATCCCTTCCGAATATTATCGTAAATAATCCATATTATCCATTATAATTAGAGGGCTTTTGATATTATTTCCCTGATTTCCGACTCCGCCTTCTTGTCCCATCCCTCCCTTACATATACGATGACGCCCGATCTGTCCACCACAAACACTGCAGGAACGCCGCGGAGCCTGTAAGCGACTGCCGCCGACGATGCCGTACGCCCACTCACAAGCACGAAGCCTATGTTCATGCGTTCTGCAAGTTGCTCCACAGCACGATCTTCCTCACCCAAGTCATTAAGGCCCACACACACGACACCCCGGGCGCCGTACGCCTCCCATATCCCCTGCATGGCCGCGAGGGCATCAAGCGACAATCGGTATTTGCTGTTCCAGAAGACGAGAACTGTAATTCCGCCGCGCGCTGGCACCTGAACGCTTTCATTTCTGACCCCAACCGCCTTGATTTCCGGGGCCCGAGACCCTACAAGGGTGGAAGGCTGCGCCAGAACAGTTGACCCATGGCCAGCAAGTAACATCAACATGCTCATAAGAGCAATTGCAGGCCCCATAGTGCGCCTGCGCATGTTGCACATTGCAAATCACCTCAAAGCAACGTCTTCCTTCAATCTAAGGACATTTGTTTACACTAAGTAAGACGCCCCAACCCGCCTAGAGTTTCGAAGCAAACGCGTTTTTTTACAGACGTTTTCCCCCATAATAGCAACCCGCTACTAGGTTAGTCGACAATCAAGCGCGAAGCCATCAGCATCCAGAGATTGGAACGCCCGTACGCACAAACAGGGCCCCCATCGAAATGAGAGCCCTGGACGCATCAGATCTCAGCTTCTATCATCTTCAAAAGAACCGGGAGGCGCCCATACCATCTTGCCAACATGCTCAGAATATCTGCACTGCCCGTCGCCCGTTCCAAGCATCTCTCTTATAGTCCTTTCATACTTGTTTACCTGGGCGTCCATATTGTCGGCATGATGAAGAATACATGCTTCTATGGTAGCCGGTTGCACCGGCGATCCCCACTCCAGACTCCCATGATGACTCGCAATGAGATGCGTAATGTGTAGAGTTTCCTGCTCAGTCCAGCATGGCCCGGCACATGACCCCTTATTCTCACACCCATTGAGAAGATCAGCTATTCGCCTGTTCACAATCTCAACGCCTATGACAATGTGGTCAGTCATCACGCCAGGCAGAGACATGGTGGCGGCTCCATGGGTCCTGTCATAGTCGTAACTTCGCAACTTGCCCACGTCATGGAGAAGGGCACCTGCAATTAGAATATCGCGATCGACAAACTCATACTGATCCGCTGCGCACAAGCACAACCTTAAAACCCCGGTCGTGTGTTCGAGCAGCCCTCCCGAATATGCATGATGGTGCCTGACTGCTGCAGGCCATTCCATGAACTCCCCCCTGAACTCAGGCATGCCAAAGAAGGACTGAAGCAGGCATTTGATGGGACCAGGTTTGATGTTGCATATAGCATTGTCGATCTCCCCAATCATCGAATCGACATCACGCACCGTAGAAGGAACATAGTCGGCCAGATTGCACTCTGATGAACTGCAGAGAGTGATCGCCCCTCCAAACTGAGCTGTTTCACATGATAATTGCAGGGAGCCATTGTATTCGGTTACAGGCACATTTCTGATCTTCACAAAGGCGCCTGGAGCCAGCGCTCCCGCAACATTCTCAGAGTAATTCCAAAGCTTCAGACTAATCTCGCCAGTCCGGTCCACAAGGCGCACGTCGGCAAACTGTGAGCCCGACTTCGTTGGCCTCACCTTCACATCGGCGCAGAGAAAGACCGAGTTCACAACCGTACCCGGCCGGAGCTCCGATGCATACTGCGTTTTTGCAATGCGATCAACCATCTGAAAACCTCATTTCGTATTCTGCAGCGCAACACGGGGGAAGAAACGCGCGATCTCAGCGGCCGCAGCGTCGAGACTATCCGAAGCATGGACAAGGTTACGGTGTAATGATGTCGCAAAATCACCACGCACAGTACCTGCACCCGCCTTAATCGGGTCAGTTGCTCCTATTATCTGTCTGACCGCTTCCACCGCATTCGGCGCTTCCAGCACTAACGCAATCACAGGGCCCGACATCATATAGTCTTTCAGGTCGGCAAAAAACGGTTTTCCTATCAGATGGGCATAGTGCTCCGCCAACAACTCTTCCGTCATGTTCACGGTTGTCGCCATTACAATCCGACAACCTCTGCGCTCAAACCTAGACACTATTTCGCCCACCAAACCCCTTGCTATTCCATCTGGTTTTATTAGAACGCACGTACGCTCCACAGCACACCTCCATGAACACACCGGATCTTTCGTCTATTGGGTAAAGTGTGCCCAATTCCGCATCGGCACACGCCACCTGAGGTGCAAAGCCCGCGTGGCCACGACTCGCCCCCTGTTGCCGCGCAAATTTGCCCAACCGATTCCATGCTCGGTCGGCTTACACGCATCTGCCAGCATATGTAGACGTTATTTGACGCAACCGGCCAAAATCCTCTGTGCCGGCGACACGTGAGGATTTGCAAGAAAAGAGTACGGCAGCATTCCCAATCCGGCCATGAGACGCACTCCGTTCTGTTCAAGTCTGAGCACAGCCTCGAGATAATCGGCCTCCATCCCCTCCACTCCATGGAGGAATCCACAGGCAGCCTCGGCCTCGGCAACAGCCTCGAACACCTGAAGGAAGTCTATGGTGCTCCGGGCCTGTTCAGCCTCGACCCTGGCTTCGAGCATCTCCGCAGAAGCTCCGACGGTCCGTGCAAGGCCACGGCCGTTTAGGGAAAACCCAATGGCACATCGTCTGTTCGGCTCCAATGCATGCCACTTGGCCTCTGCTACAAAAGATGTAGCCTGCAGCATCTCTGCTAAGCCCGACTCGTGTTTGGCAGCAAGATCAATCTTCGCTTCGAGCACCTTTGGATCGCGCCGGATCCACTCCTCGCAAAGCGCCCCGGCATCAGAGTTGATGATAGAGCCTATCATCGCCGCCACATGGTCGAACTCTTCTTGGCACAACGCCTGAATAATCTCCTCCCCATCGCGGCAACCAAGCCTCAAAGAAAGCTCTACATGAGCTCTCTGAGCTTCATTCATGTCCCCCATGAAAGATGCAATTTGAGCCCGCCTCAAACAACCCAGAGCGCCAGCCACGGCCTCACCCTCCGCCCTAGCCAGCCTCGCCTCTACAACATGCAGATGTGTAGGGATAGAGTCAGAGCGTCTACAAAGCACCCCATCAGCCAGTGCAGACAGGGGAACTTCAACGCCGATTCTCGCTCCCTGGACATGACTGTCAATGCTGCTTTCGCAATCATAGGAGAACTCTACCCTTCCGCCTGACCTTCCTGTCGCCAAAATCGAGCCCCTTATTGCTGAATCCGATCCCCACAGCGTCGTTGAATGTGTCCACGATTGGCCAGCCGCTTGACTAGCCCTTGTCTCATTCGTATCTATCCACGCCGAAAGAAAACCCGGATCACACGACATGGCCGCGGTGAAAAACTCCCCAACCCCTATGGTTCGACATGAAGAACCGCCCTCGCTGGTACTGGTCTCCGCATCCAAAGCTAACGCCTCTTCAGCCCAGGCCGCAGGCGTGTACGCAACCACGATGGCAGCAGCCAACAGGAAGAGGCCCGAAGCGAATAGGCCTTGTTTCACTTCCGAATTCCCCCTTAATGCCATTAGTATATCAAAGGATAGGTGAATTCTTCACGTTTTGCCATCGCCTTTTAGGGTGATTTTCCCGGTCCCACAGCCGCAGGCCGGCTTTGCTGACGCGGCGGCATGGCGCTTCGCAGCGGTAAAGCGGGCGTTGCATCCTGGATGATGCCGCAATTCGGCGTCAGAAGGACATGGATAACCGAAGATGACTGCGAGGCAAAAGCAAAAGACTCCGATCTTCACATCAATAATGGCGGGGCATAGCTCCGCCATTACAATATTGTCTAACCACCTATCCACGGGCAGAACCTGCGCCACCTAAGTAGGTCTCGATAAGTTTCTGTGCGTTTCTAGAGCTTGCATTGCCTGCAGTCACAGCCAAGAGGCTTTATGGTTTGATGGATGCGCTGATCGATGCTGTGAGCGCTTTTCTCGACAACCTGACTACGTCTGAAATTCAGACCTTGGCCATTTAAGAATGCTCAGATGCTTTTTCGAAGTTGCTCAGGATCCAGAAAACCGAAGCCAAACCGTAGCCAACCGAACCTGAAGTCTAGAAGGCCAAATGGAACTCCGAACCCCTAGGAACCAAAGGAACCCGCCGAAAAATCCCCATCCCCACGAGTCGAACTGCGTCTTCCCCAAATTAGCTTGCGCCTGCGAACAAGGAGTATCAACAGCTCCTGCCGTCCGGAAACCGTAGTATCCGCCACGGTGATCAAGCAGCTCAATCAGACATATTCCACAGCGCGTTGCACTGGTATATGCTTGATGGGGCATGGTGACGGAACGGATATGCAGACTACTCCCATTGCATTATCTCGATATCACGAATTCGCCGCAGCTGTACACCCCTATCTGATATCCCTTGATGCTGAAGATTATCCTCATATTCCTGTCATCCACGCCGGGGAAAAACCGCCTCAGCCAGTCCATTGCAACATCACCGGCTTCTGCGTATGCCTTGATTACCTGATCATCGCCAACAGAGAACCTGGAACCAGCTACATGAGTATTCCAGTAGGCCTGTGTAACAGTATCAATAAACAGGTCAATCGAGTTCGTTCCTAAGAAACAGCGAGCACTCTGCCTCATTAGCCTTGACGTGAGGTTTCCGGGGCAATTGTAGTAAGCAGTGAATCTGACTGCAGCAAACTCGGCTACCGATACGTCGGCATCGGCATTGAGCGAGTCTGGGAGATATGCGTACCTTGCAGCACTCGCCTCTGACATCCCATTCCGTCCCCAACAACTTGCAAGCGCACACCCAGCAAGTACAACCACAGCGAAAATCCAATAGTATCTCACATTAGACTTTGGTCTCAAAATGACTCTCCTCCTCGCGCGCCTGCATGGCGCCTATCAGACATGAGTGTCCGGGCCAGCAGGAAAAAGCCGATGCTTCCCGCTGCCCTTATCATCGCGCTGATGCCAAGTGCCCAGTAGATATCGAACGAGTCGACAAGGGTCTTGCCAACGATGGGTCCGATGAATGATGAAAGATTCACTGCACTGTTGTGATAGGCAATAAACGAAGTCCTGTTCTTCTCCGGAACCATCTCCAACAAAGTATTGAGCATGAGGAGCGTGGTCCCGGATGTAAAGTAGCCCATCGACACATTGAAGACCGCCACAAGCCACGCCCAAGGAGACATCGCAACCATCACAGGCGTCAAGGCCATTCCCGCCGTGGCTGCGGCAAGCGCCCATGCATTGCCCTTTTTCGCTGCACGCCTGCTCCACTTAGGAAATGACAAGTACCGCGCAATGCTGGCAACTACCGAGAATACGGCAACCCATAGGCTTCCGCACTCAAGCACCCTAACATAGTAGATGGTAAAAAGCGGCTGCGACATCATCCAGCCCAAGTAGAAAATCATCGCCTTCAGCGTAAAGCTGACATACCCCCTATTGGCAAGAACCTGTGCAAGCGTCGGCCGGCCAGCCTCTGGATCCAGCGATCCGCCGCCGGCCGCAGGCGGATTGCCTACTCTTCTAGGCTCGCGGAACTTGCTCAAGACACTGACTTCCACCAGGGAAACCAAGAACGCCGCCACGAAAACCAGTTGATATCCGATAGGGAAAGACATCGAATCGCATAGATACCCGCCGAGAAGCGCGGGTATAATGCCGACAGCCGTCACCAAACGGCTTCTCTCCGCAAACGCATCTCCCCTGTATTCTTTGGGAATAGTATCGGCCACCAGACTCTGCCACGCTATGTGGCTGATGGCGCCTGGCACGTTCATCAATGCCACCAAACCCACAAAAACCCAGGCCTGTTTTTCCTGCGGGATAAGCGGAAGCGCGGCGATAGCGAGCAAGAATGCCCTATTGGCCATTATCAGCCAGCATGCCGCAGATTTCTTTCTTTCAAAGAGCCGGAGAAATGCGGCCCCGGCAAGGCTCGCTACGGAAGACACGGCCGCCGGAAGCGCCGTTATCAGAGCAACCTGAAAATTGCTCGCGCCCAGCCTTATCGCAAGCAACCCGAGGAATGGGCTGTATAGATTGAGCGCGAGGCTTTCCCATATTCCGTGCATGTTGTTGACCCTGATGTTGTGCCGAACCACGCTTCGGTCTTCAGGTTTCGGGTCAAACTCTAGTTCTGATTGTTGTTGCGATGACAATTTGCGACACCCTCCAGAATGGAACGCACTCTTGCGCGTTGTCGATCATCTGCAAAAGCCGCCGCGATTGCTTTAAAGTTCATGTCCTCTATTTCGGATTCGCTCAACCCCAAAACCTCGTTGGCCAGTTCATACTCATCCACCAAAGTGATCCCGGAAATTTTGGGGTCATCAGTGTTTATACACACTGCAACACCCTTTTTGATGAGTTCAGGCAGCGGATGCTCTTTGACGGAAGCATAAATCCCGGTGTGCACATTGCTGGTGGGGCAGATCTCCAGAAGAATCCCTTTTTCAGCCAAAAGTGAGACAACAGCATCATCCTCTATGGCTCTGACGCCATGCCCTATCCTTGTTGCCCCTAATCTCTCCACAGCCGTTCGCACTGACTCGGGCCCTTCTGATTCTCCTGCATGGACCGTGACGCCCAGTCCGTTAGCTCGCGCCCATGTCATAGGCCGCACATACTCCTCAAGGCCAAGCACTCTTGTGTCATCTGCAATATCCACGCCGGTAATTCCATCAGCCATGTAGTCACGGGCAATCCTGACACTATCCCAGCCAGCTTTCTCCCCGGCAGGCTGAGGAATTATCACAATGAAGTTCACAATCGGGCCACAATCCGCCGCAATGCGCGCTCCCTCCAGAACAGCCTCTACCGCATCCACATATGAAAGTCCGGTCAGCCCCTTGATGAAGACGGGCGAGAATCGCAGTTCTGCGTAGATTATTCCTTCAGCAGCGCAGTCCTGTATGGCCTCGACAGTTATTCGGGTTATGTCCTCTGCGGAACGAAGGCACGGCATGAAGAAGTCGAATTTGGCCAAAAAATCCTGAAGAGAGCTGTCGGCCTCAGTTATCTGCATCTTGGGCAGGATATCGTCGACTGCCGCGTCCAGAAACATCCCGCAGTTCTTACGGAAAAGATCTAGAGCAGTGGCCGGCCGCACAGCGCCCTCAAGATGTCTGTGTAGTTCTACCTTGGGAAGCTTTCCTACAGCTGAAACTCCCACCTTTACCTTCCCCCCCAGCCAATAAATAGTAGCGGCTCGGCGCGCTCACTCCCGATTTCCGAGTTGACATGCCGGGCCGTCTCTCCCGAGCAACGTTATTTTCTGTATCTTCCAATATTCAGATAACGGCCGATATTGGCCGAATCATCTATCACCGGTTCAATTGTGGGCTTAGCCGACGTCATAATGGTGGCCACACCAGGGCCGTGCCCTGCCACGCGACAATCGGAGTGTACCACCACACCAATACTCACGGCGCCTTGCCGGTAGCTCCGTCCGTAGAGGTTATCACAATCCTGCAGAGCTACGATATCGCCAAAGCGCAGCTTATCAATACCAAGCCGCGAGATCTCGGCCTTGTCGGTGGTAGTAATGTCGTAGTCGCCGGACGCCACGTCCGCAGATCCTATCCCCGAACCCATCAGCACCGCCGGCACTACAGCCGCAACTCCCACACGGATGCGGGTGCCATCTTGCTCAAGGCCAATCAGATCTAGCAGATCAGGATCTACATTGAATACTCTGATTTCCGGATAATCGAGCAACTCAAGGCCCTGCCCGTAAGCTCGGATCAGGATCTTGTCATCTATAGCCAGTTTCTCCATGGCATCATCATCAAAGTCCACCAACACGTGTTCGATGCCTCCGTGATGGCCGGTTACAACCCCTTCCGCCCCCTTAGCGTCCCCGCTTATCACGCGAGCCTTATTCCCTATGCATGCAAGGATATTATAAGCCCGGTTCTTTTCATCTCCCCGCTTGTCATAATCCGCAGCTGTTGAGACACCTGGTTCAACATGGTCACCTGCCCAACCGAATGCAGGATCACCCACCCTGACATTGTACGTGATTCCTCCAACTCCAGGAAGAACAAATGGAACCCCATCGGCATCAATGCGGAAGGCCTGTTTCCTCACATGGGGCGCCACAGCGCCCTGAACCGAAACCATTACAAGCCTGTCTCTGTTAGTCCTAATCATCTCTACCACCCTCCTGTAGCATCTAACGAGATGATTCACCTTGTATGCGGCGATTCCTTCACGCATTGATTCCACCAGCACGAACTGGATCAAATGTGCGCGTCGCATCATACCCTCGGAAAAGCTCCTGAATAATATGGACTGAGCATTCGCATACGCAATCAGGGAGGAAAGTAAAATGAGCCAAGATAGTCTAGAATGGGCCCAAGCGATGAAACTTGCTCGCGCCTATGTGCGCCCTCAAAGATACACACAACGCTTCGACCCGTTAGAAGGCCTCAAGAATGGCACCATCTTCCCCGAACTAGTGTCGCCCTATACGCCTCCTGCCGAGACATCGCGCAGCCATGAGGAGGCGTTAGGATAATGCGGACCCCGATCAACCGCGAAGAACTCCTTCTGCGTATTCAAGCTCTGGAATTCGCCGCACTAGATCTCAATCTTTACCTCAACACCCATCCTGGAGATGCCAGAGCACTAGCGGACTTCAATCAGATATCCGCAGCTCTTGCCCAAACGCGCACGGCTTACGAGCAGGCTTTCGGTCCGCTTATGAACTACGGACATTCGCTATCTTGCGGCCGATGGGCATGGATCGACGAACCGTGGCCGTGGGAAGCATAGGCAAGACTAGATATGAAACGGGGAGGATATAGGAATGTGGGCATATGAGAAGAAACTGGAATACCCCGTCAAGGTGAGCGGGCCGAACCCCAAGCTAGCCAAGGTTGTGGTCACCCAGTATGGCGGCCCTGATGGAGAGCTGGCCGCTTCCCTGCGCTATCTAACACAACGATACACAATGCCCACTTCTCAGGCCAAGGGCGTTCTTACAGATATTGGCACTGAAGAGTTGGCGCATATGGAAATAGTCGCAGCGCTAGTGTATAATCTTTTGAAGGGCGCTCCACTCAGCGAGATCAAAGCAGCCGGGATGGATGGTTATTATGCAGACCATGACCGTTCAGTCTACTTCGTCAATGGAGACGGAGTCCCATGGGTAGCCGCTTACATCCAATCCAAGGGCGACCCCATAGCTGATCTGCATGATAATATGGCAGCTGAAGAAAAAGCCAGGGCAACCTATGAACACTTGATTAATCTGTCAGACGATCCACAAGTAACAGATGTCTTGCGGTTCCTGCGTGAACGCGAGGTAGTCCATTTTCAAAGATTCGGAGAGACTCTCAACATCGTCCAGGATTTCCTCGACCGCCGCAAAGTCTGGTAGTTTTGAGCAACATACGCATGGCATGACTGTCAGTGAAGAGGCGCGCTGCAAAAGATCGATATCCTATGTTGTGCCGCCCCACGTCGAGGGCGGCCTCTTCATAGGCGGCCCACTCCAAACCCTCTACGGCGAGCACCGTCCCTCAATGGGACCAACCGCAGAAGGCCGACGCGTATTCGAGTACTTCTGACAGACGACTCGGTGTGGTAATCTATGAACAACTTTAGCAACAGGAAGTGAGCATAGTGACGGACATCATCTCAGAACTTCGATCGATCGGTCTGGTCAATACAGGACTAGTTCATCATAATCTCTCCGCGCCACAGCTTGCCGAAGAAGCACTCGCTCGCGGTGAAGGTATACTGACGTCCACTGGAGCACTGCGCGTTGTTACAGGCAAGTATACAGGGCGTTCACCTGACGACAAGTTCATCGTTGACGATACGGAAACCCACTCCACCGTCGACTGGGGACCGATCAACAAACCGATGTCAGAAGAGAGCTTCATCAGGCTATACGCACGTCTCGCCGCCTACTTGCAAAGACGCGAGCTCTTCATATTTGACGGCTATGCAGGAACCGATCCCCTTTACGAACTGCCAATACGCGTGGTCAACGAGTTCGCATGGCAAAACCTCTTTGCGCATCAACTTTTTGTACGCCCGACAGATGATCAACTCAAATCACACAAGCCCGAGTTCACGGTAATAGCGGCTCCGGGATTCAAGGCCAACCCTGAAATGGACGGGACAAACTCAGAAGCTTTCGTGATCATCAATTTCTCCAAGCGGCTAGTGATCATTGGAGGCACGAGTTATGCGGGCGAAATGAAGAAATCCATCTTTTCTGTCATGAACTACGTAATGCCAAAGGCGGACGTACTCCCAATGCACTGCTCTGCCAACATTGGGCCCGACGGACGGAGCGCCCTCTTCTTCGGCCTTTCAGGTACGGGAAAAACTACCCTGTCAGCGGATCCTGACAGGCAGTTGATAGGCGACGACGAGCATTGTTGGAGCAAACACGGAGTCTTCAACATAGAAGGCGGCTGCTACGCCAAGTGCATCAACCTTTCGCGGGAGCATGAGCCGCAGATATGGGACGCAATACGGTTTGGGACTGTCCTGGAAAACGTCGTTGTTGACCCCAAGACTCGCATTCCCGACTACGACGACGACACGATAACTGAAAACACCCGCGCAGCATATCCCATATACCACATGCCCAGCGCAGCCGAGCCAAGCATGGGAGATCATCCTTCAACGATAATCTTCCTCACGGCAGATGCTTTCGGCGTCATGCCCCTAATCTCGAAGCTCGACGCCAACCAGGCCATGTATTACTTCCTGTCGGGTTACACAAGCAAGCTTGCAGGCACCGAGCGCGGCATTGTAGAACCGGAAGCCACGTTCTCTTCATGTTTCGGGGCTCCGTTCATGCCCCTTCCACCCATGGTGTATGCCGCAATGCTCGGCGATAAGCTCACCCAGAACAACTCGAGCGTGTACATGGTAAACACCGGTTGGATAGGCGGCCAATACGGCGTAGGCAGGCGCGTAAGCCTCAAACATACTAGGGCAATGGTTTCGGCCGCACTCAGCGGAGCCTTGGACCACGTATCCTATAGAGCTCATCCAATCTTCAGACTGATGATGCCCAAGGAATGTCCTGGAGTGCCATCAGACATACTCGACCCCAAGAGCCTATGGCAGGATGCGGAAGCCTATGACCAAGCAGCATTAGGATTGGCGGCGCGGTTTAACAAGAACTTTGGGAAATTCCATGATGTATCGCCGGAAATAGCGTCTGCGGGTCCAAAAGCGTAACCTGAGAGGTTCGTGCAGCCATACAAAGAGCGCCTGATCAGTCGGAGGATTTGCAGCGTCCGAGCTGTCAGGCGTTCTTTTCGCGGGGGCGGAACAAAATGCGGCTGCAATTTCTGTTTTTGAATTCTCCACGCTCAGTCTGAAACTCTTATGCTGAAGCAACCGCTGTCATTATCATCATCACATGACCTTCTTGAACTTCCACAACAGCATGCTTCAGAATT
>ERZ795047.887-NODE-887-length-34384-cov-6.583763_pt1 | contig 34384 bp, 30 predicted proteins | sample MGYA00375131_ERZ795047 | MGnify/ENA primary metagenome ERZ795047 (study PRJEB30176, sample SAMN05720228) | activated sludge metagenome | isolation source: Anaerobic digester | place: Japan | collected 2015-05-20 ...
AAGAAAGATTAAAGCCTGAAGAAACCCGCCGTTTCATCGACAATGCTTTCCGAGATGGAATGCTTAAGACGACCGGTACAGCCATTGATAAAATCATGCCACCTGTATCTTACTTTGGCGGAGGCAGAGCCGCGAAAAAGCAAGGAATTATCGAAAAACTAATGATATTCTTTGAGAAGTATTTAGGGTTGATATAGATTAATATCAATCGCTAATTCAAAAAATAATATCTTTATAAAAAGACCAGTCACAATCAGGCATGAATGCTTGAAGTGACTGGTCTTTTTTGCCCCGCTTGAAGCTGTTCATTTAAGTTTTTCTTCAATCCCTAAGAGAACGCTTCTTTTGGGGCGGTTTTTTATTTTATCGCTTTAGTAAATTCTGCAGAGTCGATATCCTGCTATTCCATTTTTACTCTCTTCTATATTATAACCATATGACCGATAAAAGAAAAGACGGGCTTAACCCGTCATTTTCTTAAAAACCTTTTATTGGAGTTATTACTACCATTTCCCCTGACCTGATTTAACTATAATGGAAGAACCTTAAAAATATATTAAAGTTTTCGGGGAAATTAATTTTTTTCAAAAAATTTTCATCGCGAGCGCCGCAAGGTACAGTCCCAGCACCACCAGTGCGCAGAATAAGGCGATAAGCAAAATCTTAATCGTGTTTTTGCCGTTGAATGTCGGTTTTTGCATCGCGCTGACAAGCGCCTCTTCCTGCTCGGGTGTGGATTCGACAAAATCTTTGGGCTCTTTTCCTTCCTCATACATCAGGTAATAGGCGGGCGCCGACGGGTGGTCGAGAACGAGGGTGTCCTTTCCCGCTCCCGCAAGACTGATAAACATAATTACGTCCCCTGCGCCGCCGCTCACCATAAAGCAGAACAGTACGACGAGGAAGATGTTTCCCCATATGGCAGAAATTACCAAAGGGATAATGCCCGTGACTATCAACGGGAGAATTATCGCAAACTTGTACGCTCCCGCTTTCAGCGGCTTTCCGATGTGGCAGTAGAGCATCATCTGTTTGAGATGTATGCCGAACTTAATGTCCTTGAAGGTAGCTCCGCCCGTCATTATCGCGCCGAGGGCATGCAAAAATTCGTGTATGCAAAGTAGGGCGGCGAGCATAGCGAACGTCATAATAATGTCCCAATACACCTTGCCCGTAAGGAGCAGCGGTCTTTTCAGCGCAAGGTTAACCGCCGCAAATACCACAAACGGGAGTACGAACATTAATAGCGACGTTATCGCTATGGTATTGAGATTAAAGCTCTTAAGCTGTTTTTTGTAGCTCATCATCCACACCTTTTTTGATAATTGTACTTTTTTATCTGCTGATTGTCAAATGCAGTTGAAAACACGGCGAAAATAATATATACTAAGCTTATTGTTATACACCTTTCGAGGAGATATTATGGAAACAATTCCCAGCTTTCAGGTGGACCATCTGCGCTTAAAACCCGGGCTTTATGTGTCGAGAAAGGACTACATCGGGTACGAATGCGTGACCACCTTCGACATCCGCATGAAAAAGCCCTACGCCGAGGAAGTCATGGACACAGGGTCAATGCACGCGCTTGAGCACATCTGCGCGACATTTCTTCGCAACGACGAACTCTGGAAGGATAAGATAATCTATTTCGGACCCATGGGTTGCCGCACAGGGTTTTACCTGATCGTGAGCGGCGATATCGACACCGAGACCATACTCCCCCTTGTCGAGCGCACGTTTGACCACGCCGCCGAGTTTGAAGGGGAAATCCCGGGGGCGACCCCCAAGGAATGCGGCTTTTGCGTCGACATGGACCTTAACGCCGCCAAGCGCGACGCCGCTCTCTACTATAACGTGCTAATAAGTGCGAATAAGACCAATTTCAACTATCCCCAGCCCAGAAAGAAAAAGGAAAAGTCAAAAGAATAAACAATATATAAAGTAATGCGATAAAAAACAGCGGGGTGTTATCTCGCTGTTTTTGTTTTAAGTTTTTCAAGCACGATCTTCTGGTGCATTATGTCCTCGCTCTTTGCCTTGGTCGTCTTGAGCTTGTCGAGATAATTTTCCAGACTTCCCACAATCTCGGTATACCTCTCGGCATGAACGTAAGGATAGTAGTTTGCTATTTTCTCGGGGTTCTGCCTGCAGAATGCGATAAGCTCGTCCTGAATGTTCTCCTCGATAATTATCTGAAGATAGATCTCTCTGTGCTTTTTGCTGTCCCGCAAAGTTTGGATAAGCTCGTTGCGCACGGCAAGCCACTCGTCCTCATCAAAGAGCTTTTTGTACTTGACGTAATAATCAAAGTCGCCCAGGAGCAGCATCTTTCTGGCATACGCCTTCATCGTGCGCGTGTCGTGGGCGTTCTCACCTATGTTGTAAAGCACTTCCGTCCATGCCGCCGACTTCTTGTCGTCGCCGCGGTCGGTCTTAAGCCCGTCTTTTGCGAGGCGCTTTGCTTCCCTGTAGTCGCCGTTTGCGATGTTTAATTCTATCGCCATGCGCCTGAAGGACGGGTCGGACAGGTTTTTCTCGATATAGCTTGCGGCAAGTTTCATGCTGTAGGCTCGAAGGACCATGCAGTAGAGTATGCGCACATCCGACTTCTTGTCGGGGTCTTTCTGATACGCTATTTTCTTTTTGAAATCGCGCTCGAGGAAAATTCTCAAGGACGGCGTTTCGCAGAACTGAACGAGCAGTCCCAGAGTGTTGTATTTAATAGTCCAGTTCCTGACCGATTTTGATGTCTCATAAAACACGTTGAACGCCTTTCTGCACTCGTTTATCGCGATGCCGGGGAGTTTCTCGGTCAGATAGGTCGTGGCAAGCCTAACTAAGCTCTTAGTATGAATAATCAAAATGCGGGGGTACTTTTCGGCGCTGAGCGAAAACAGCTTGTCGGCTTTTTTCAGGGCAAGCGCATATAAAGCCGTGCGCTCGGCAAAACTCTTTTCCTTGTCCTCGGCGCACAGGCAGGCAAATACAAACCCTTCGATGGCGTAGGGCATATACCACGCGCTTATCTTGTTGTTGACAATATACCTTGCGTAGATGTTGTCGACCGTCTTATCGACGTTCTCAAGTGACGTATCGGCAGAGGAAAGTATGACCTTTACGGGGCTGAAGACGCGCTTGTCGATAGTGATATTCTTCTTGTATTTCATGTAGAGCAGAATTGCAAGAAAATGCTCGCACAATTTGTCGGAAAACGACGGACAAAAACAGTTGTCGCACGTAATAATTCCGTCCATGTCGATGGCAAAGCAAAGGGTGTGAACCTTGCGCCCCACCTTTATTTTCCCCTCATACATGGTGCCGATAGTTTCGTTCACCTCAATTGACGCGACCGAAATGACCCTGCCTTCTCCAAGCAGTTTCATGGCCATCCTTAAGGATCCGGGATCGGCGGTTTTTTCGAAATTCGTTATGTTTATAATTGCCATATTTTCCTTATAATTCTTATATTATTTTATCATGTCAAATATAAATTGACAAGCAACGCCCTATCAAATATAATGTTTATATCAAACTTAAAAAGGGGAAATATGGAAAAAACCAAATGGTACCGAATGGATAACTCGGCGATGATTTATCCTATGGTAATTACCCAAAAAACCCAGAGCATTTTCCGCATCGGTGTCGCCCTCAACGAGCTTGTGGACGGCAATTTTTTAAGAATAGGTTTAAATACCGCTCTGGAGCGCTACCCCTTTTACAAGGTAGAACTTAAGCACGGGCTTTTCCGCCACTTTCTTGACGAAAATCTTCACTATCCCGTCGTGGAAAAGAACGAAGGGAATTTGCTCGAAATCTTCAATTTCCGCCACAACCGCCACTACCTTTTCCGCCTGACCTACTTTGAAAATAAGGTCTTTTTGGATTTGTTCCACGGGTTGTGCGACGGCGCAGGCGGGCTGGAATTTTTAAAGACCGTCATCTACTACTACTTCAAGTCGCAAAACAAAACCATGCCCAGCGACAACATTCTCACCCTCTCCAATCCGCCTAAGGACGGCGAGACCGAGGACGCGTTTTTGAAGTATTACACCAAGCTGAAAATCCGCGAAGGCATACAGAAAATGGCGGGCGGTAGCGCGTTCCGCATCCCTTCCAAGCAGTTTAACTGGGAAGGACTCGGGCTTATCCAGCTTACCGTCAGCACAAGCGAGCTGTTAAAATTGTGCCGCGAACACGGCTGTACAATGACGGTATTTGTAAGCGCGCTTGCCCTTTACGTAATCGCAAAACGCTTCAAGGAAACCAACAAAAAAGACGACTATGTCGCATTTATTCCGATAAATTTGCGCAAAATCTTCCCCAGCAACACGTTGGGCAACTTTACACTATTTGCCAAGTGCCGCGTGTCCCCCAAGGAAGAATTAAGCCTCGGCAATTTTATAAAAATCATCAAGGAAGACCTCGGAAAGCAGACGCAGAAAGAGGACCTTATCACAAAAATCAGCTTTACTTCCCTTATGGACAAGTTTTATCTGATGCGCTTTATGCCCGTCTTTATCAAGGCGTTTTTGTCGCGCGTCGGACGAAGCCTGCCGGGCAAGAGCAAACTTACCATGATAATAAGCAACCTCGGCAAAGTCGACATCGACAACGAGGGCGGAAAGATAGACCGCTTCTTTTTCAATCAGAACTGCTCGAAAAACGCTCCGTTAAACGTCGGTATGGTAAGCTATAACGACAAGACCGTGATAAGTTTTTCACGAAAACTTATCGAAACCGTCACCGAGCGCGATTTTGCGACAAGTCTTGCCGACATGGGACTGGAAGTCGCCGTCAGCAGCAACTTCAGGGAGGAATGCGATGTACTGTAAGGAATGCAAGGTAAAAATCGAGGGAAAAGCGACTGTCTGCCCCCTTTGCCATAAGCCCGTCAAAAGCAGTGAAGATACTCCCGCTTTTCCGGCGCCCACCCCCAGACAAATGGTGGTAAGCCGCTATTATCCGATATTCTTCGCGGTGATGGTCGTTCTGATGATACCCGCGATTGTATTAAACACCCTGTATTATAAACAATACCCTTGGAGCCTGATTGTCTTTTTCCTGCTCCTCTATGTTTCGTTCTTCATCCGCCATACGGTGATGACTCAGGCGCATTTCAGAGAAAGGCTGATAGGACAGACTATTTTTCTTACAATAATCGCCTTTGTCGTAAGATACACAAGCGGCAGATTTGAGTGGATACTCTCGATAGCCCTTCCCGCGCTGTATATTGTGAGCGACATGCTCCTCTCCTTCCGAATGGTGCAGTATCAGAAGTACGCCGCCAAAAACATTATGTCGGTGTACGTGTTGGGCACGCTGGGGCTTATTCCGATAATTACGGCTTTTGCCTGCGGCCTCAGCCTTAAAATCCCCGCCATGGTCGCAAGCGGAATGTGGATTATCACGATAATTACGGTAACGATCGTATTCCGCAGAGCAATAATTTCCGAAATCAAGAAATTCTTTCATATATAAAACAAAGGAGACGCTATGGAAATCCCCACCAAAATTTACCTTACCGAAAACGAAATGCCCCGCTACTGGTATAACATCAGGGCGGATATGAAGGAAAAGCACCCGCCCTTCATACACCCCGCGACGCGCAAGGAATGCACCAAGGAAGACCTCTATCCCGTCTTTTTGAAGGAGCCTGTGGAGCAGGAACTCAACCAGACCGACAGGTATATAGAGATTCCCGAAGAAGTGAGGGAGTTTTACAAAATGTACCGCCCGTCGCCTCTTGTCAGGGCGTACTGCCTCGAGAAGGCACTGGGCACTCCTGCCGAGATATACTACAAGTTTGAGGGCAACAACACCTCGGGCAGTCACAAGCTCAATTCCGCCGTGGCGCAAGCCTATTACGCCAAGAAAGAAGGTCTGACTTCCCTAACCACCGAAACGGGCGCGGGACAGTGGGGCACGGCGCTCAGCATGGCGTGCGCGTATTTCGGCATAGACCTAAAGGTCTTTATGGTAAAGGTCAGCGCCCAGCAAAAGCCCTACCGCAAAGCGGTCATGGAAACTTACGGAGCAAAGGTCATTCCCTCTCCCTCGGACACGACTCAATCGGGCAAAAAAATCCTTGCCGAATTTCCCGAGACGGGCGGCTCCCTTGGCTGCGCGATTAGCGAAGCGATTGAAACTGCGGTCACCACCCCGAAATGCAGATACGTCCTCGGAAGCGTGCTTGACCACGTGGTGCTCCACCAGTCAATCATCGGTCAAGAGTGCAAAATAGCTCTCGACAAGTACGGCATTGTACCCGATATTATAATCGGAAGCGCGGGCGGCGGCTCCAACCTTGGCGGCCTCATCGTGCCCTTTATGGCAGACAAGATAAACGGCACGTCCGACACCCGCTTTATCGCCGTAGAACCGGCTTCCTGCCCGTCGCTGACCCGCGGCAGATACGCCTACGACTTCGGCGACACTGGCAAAACCACGCCTCTTATCAAGATGTATACGCTCGGCTGCGGCTTTATCCCCTCGTCCAACCACGCAGGCGGCTTAAGATACCACGGCATGAGCCCCATAGTATCAAAGCTCTATCACGACGGATACCTCGAAGCAAGGGCCGTTGAGCAGACCTCTGTATTTGATGCGGCGGTAAAATTTGCGCGCACCGAGGGCATACTCCCCGCGCCCGAATCGGCTCACGCTATCAAGGTGGCGATTGACGAAGCAATCAATTGCAAAGAGACGGGCGAAAAGAAGGTCATACTCTTCGGACTTACGGGCACAGGATACTTCGATCTCTCGGCGTACACTGCCTACAACACAAAGCAGATGAACGACTATATCCCCACCGACGCCGACCTCGAGAGAGGATTTGAAACAATTCCGCGCATTGATTAAATCAAAATAATAAATCAGCCCTTCCAAACGTAAGGGCTTTTTTGTTATAACATAAATTTGCCGATGGGAATATAAATAATGTTGTATCCGGAGGCGAATGCGATGTCTTACGACGCAAGGTCGGATCTACCTTATCCCGATATCGACGATGTTTTGATAAGCGAAAAGGATGTAAAACTCCTCATGACGGTATATGCGGGAAGAGACAGTGAAACGACTTCCTTTCTTACCTATCTCTATCAGCACTATATCTTAAAGCCTGTTGACGAAGAGCTGTCGGAAACACTCGAACTGTTCAGCATAGTCGAGATGATACATCACGACCTTATCGGAAACCTAATCGCGAAAATGGGCGGCTCGCCTGTGTTTTCCGACAATAAAGATTTCTGGAAGGGCAATTACGTCGTTTATGCAAAAGATATCAAAGCAATAATCGAGCACGACATCGAGCTTGAGAAAAAGTCAATTTCAGATTATAATAATATCCTCGAAAATACCGAAAACGAGGTTGTGAGAACTACCGTCGAAAGAATACTCCTCGACGAGCAAATTCACCTTAAGACTTTTGAAAAACTGCGGGAAACAGTAAACTCCGATTTACTCGGAAATCCATAGCGTTTCGGCTTTTTTACCCGTTATTTCCTCGCAGATTCTCCGCTCTTCCTCGGTGAGTTCCACCTTGCCTTCCTCTTTTTTGCGCCTTATGAGGTCTTTAATGACCGCGTGAGAGTCGGCGTTGAGTTTATATGTGCGGGAGATTAGCACCATGAGGATACACGTTATAAAGGGCAGCACGCAGTACATGATTTTTACCGCGGTCAATGCGCCCACTCTTGCGTCGCTTATGCTGTCGCCCTGGGTGTCAAGTCCGAAGTAGCCCAGTATTACGCCGAAAATCGCCACCGTAAGACCGCCGATAACCTGCTTTGCCATGGTGACAAAACCCGCGGTCGACCCTTCGCGCCGTTTTCCAGAAATGAGTTCGTCCACGTCGGACAGGTCGGGCAGAAGCGTCATCGGCACAAAGCCGAGGCAGGACGTTCCCGCGCCGAGAAGGCTCATTGCGGCAAGAGTAAGCCCGAGGCGGGCGGGATACGCCATATCGGGCGTCAGAAACGCCACAATGGCTATGCTCGCCATAATAAGGGGTATGTCGACAAGCAAGGGGAAGTGCTTGTTTTTCTTTTTCATCAACACTACGTTGAGCGGGAAAAACGCTATTTCAAACGCGCCCTTTATGTTGATTACCCAAAACGAGAGTGTAAACGGAATAATTATCTTTATTATCGGGTCGCCGTTAAACAGCAACATTACAAGCAATACGACGGTTACAAGGACGGAGTTGGAGATAAACACGCCGCAGACGTTCAGATAAAAATACTTTCTGTAGATTTTGCAGCTCAATATCTCCTTATAGTCTCTGACTACCTTCTTGACAGTGAGCTTCTCCTTGTTTCCCGCATACTTCTCCTTTGTGCCGAAGAAAGCGATGATAAGGGGTATGCTGAAGAAGATACCCATAATCAGTCCGAGGAGCTTGAAGTCTCCGCGGTCGGCGGGACCTATTACGTTGCCCTGCGCGGGGGTAATAATCAGCCCGTAGATATAAGTAGTCAGCACGCACGCAACGCCCGAGAAAATCATTCTTACCGAGCTGAAGTCGGTGCGCTTCTCGTAGCTGTCCACCATGCGCGGAAGGAGGCTTTCGTAAGGAATTACGCCCACCGAAATGGCGGTCGTGTAAAATATGTAGGCAAAGGTGAAGTAGAAAAACGTGCCCGCCTCATTGGCTATGCCCCAGTCCGACCAGAGCAGAAATATGCTTAAAAAAATCGGCACCGCGCTTATGATAAAGTAAGGACGGCAGGCGCCCCACTTGGTCTTTGTGTGGTCGACGACCACGCCCATAAGGGGGTCGATAATTCCGTCCCACACCTTGCCTATACCTGTGGCAAGCGCGGCGAGAAAGGGATTAAGCTGCACGACATACAATAAAAACGTAAGATAGTATGTACTTGTAACCATGCCGACCGCTCCGCCGAGCATATCGCCCGCAGCATAAGCCAGCATACCGCCTAAATTGTCGAGTTTTCTTTTGTTTTTCATCAAATTCTGTTCTTTTTATAAAGTATAAAGGTGGAAATTCCGCTTATTACCATGCCCAAGATTACCATAGTCGACTGGTCGAAGACTTTGCCGAAACCGAGCAGGTTTGCAACGACGCAAAGGATTATGCACGCGGCAAACGGTATCGCCGCGGTCTTGTAGTATTTTGCGACCAGCGCGACTGTAAGCCCGCCGAAAATCGCAGGGATGACGTAAGGCGAAATGGGGTTGAGCACATTTACTATCTGCTCGCGGAAGATAAACAATGGGATAAGACCGACGGCGATTATTATCGTGGTCGTTATAGTCGATACGGCTATGCTTATCGTGGAGACAAGCTCCTGCTCTTCGCTGCCCTGTTTCACTTTGGCTATCGACTGGCTGTTAATCGAGCAAGGAAGCTTCATATTGCTGATATTTCCCGTGATAAAGCTCATGTACTGACCGCCTGTGCCCAGCAAGGGCGCATAGCTTATTGCCTCAACAAGTCCTATTGCAAAATAGCCCAGGACAAACGGTATGCATTTTGCCAGCGCCTTGAAGTCGGGTATAACCCCCGCCGCGATGCAGTAAGCTATGGGCACCATTATTATAAGACCTATGGAGATAATGGTGAACAACCTGCCGAAGCGGTGTATCTCGAGATTGTACTGTTCTCTTGTCTGAACGTCGTTGTTAACTTTTTTCACAATCTCCCTCCTTTAGCCTATAAACGGCGCGATATTCGCGATTAGTCCGACGATGTCGGTTGACGCGTATTTTGCCTCAAACACGGGCACAAACGCGTACGCTATCGCCAGCGCGCCCAATATGGTCACGGGCAAGGCGTAGTTTTCCACCCATTTTTGTTTGAATACAACCAGAAGTACACCGAACAACGCCATAATGACGACGCTCGCGGCAAGGGTTATCAGAATTATCTCGCCGTAATTGTTTATGCCGCCTGTGTAGGTTGCGGGGCTTCCGACAGTGAAAATGCCGCCCACTAAAATCGCGCTAAGCATACCCGAAAGCATACCGCCAAGCAATGCGCCGGTTATGGCGTCCATCAGGCGCGAATTCTTCTTCTGAAGGTCGGCGAGTTTGGTCTGATATTTCTTATACAAGATGGCATTAAAGACAGGTCCGCTCAGGATACTTACCGTCATAACGATTACGGCGTTTGCGATGAGCACCTGATAGGAATAATCGGGGCTTATCGAACGTAACGCCTGCGCGGCGGTGTCCATACTGAGAAGCTCGTATTGCAGCGCGCCGATAACCGTGAGACGTATCCACGGTATGGCGATGCCGAGGTATTGCATCATTATTCCTATGCCGATGACGATGGGAATACTGGGTACTATCGAGAATATGGCGCTGTTTTTTATGGTTTCCTTGAGGATTTTTGTGTCCATTCCGATGGCTTTTGCCCTGCGGAAGGCCTTAAGGATAAAAAACACGCTCATAACGATTACCGCAAGAGCGATAAGCGCGCCCAGGATATAAAGAATCGGGTAGCTTTGGGGCATAGATTTTCTCCTTTATCGTTTTTTACAAGGTTATTATAACATACAAGCCCGTTTTTCCAAGAAATCTCGGGCTGATAATCGAAAAAGGCAAGCTGTTTGCCTGCCTTTTTCTGTTTTGTAACGCGGCTTTTACGCGTTTACTTTGTTCTTTTTGAGTTTTGTATCGAAGTCGGGGCTCTCGCCGTGCTTTACAAAGAGCATGAGGAGCGCGCCTATCGCAATGACTATTGCCGAGAAGAAGAATATTCCTCTGCTGCTTATGTAGTCCATTACAAGTCCGCCGAAAATCGGTCCGAGTGTTTGGGCGGTCATTGTCGCCACATAGTAGTAGCCCGTAAACTTGCCTACGTCCTTGGGTCTGGAAAGTTCCAGCACCATGGGGAGCGTATTGACGTTTGCGAAGATAAGACCGAAGCCCGAGATGAGGTAGCAAAGCGTGAAGATTATCATCTTGCCGCCGCTGGAAGGCGTTACGAATATTCCTACGAGAATGAAGGAAACTACCGCCAGCACGAAGCCTAATATGATCGACCATCTTCTGCCTATCTTTCTTGCCAAAATACCTACGGGGATAAAGCCGATTGCCGCGACAAGCATGCTGGCGCCGCTTACTATGGACGCAAGCCCGCTGCCGAGTTCGAGAATCTTGACGCAGTAGATTGCGAGGTTGGTGGAAATGGCGTAGTAGCCGATAAACCACATAAATATGGAGCCGAGAATGAGGAAGAAGCTGATGAGCTTGTCCTTGCTGTATTCCTTAAACATGCTGATGCTCGGAGCTTTTGATTCCTCTTCGGTGGGTTCGTTGCCGGTTTCGAGGCCGTATTCCTCGCAGACGGTCTGATTTTCATTTACCCACTGTTTTTCCTTAACAAGGAGTATGAACAGAACGAGCACAACCGCAAGAGCGATCGCCATCGCGCCGAAGATTATCCAGTACTGGGTGGGAAGGGACAGCTTGTCCTCAAACATGAAGGTTACCGTATAGATAAGGAAGCCGATAGCTCCGCCCACGCCGCCGATAAGGTTTATCATGGCGTTGCCGGGGCTTCTCAAGGGGCTGGGAGTAACGTCTGGCATAAGGCTGACCGCGGGGGTTCTTATTACCGTCTGGCTTATGATTATGAGAAGGAGCGCGACGATAAAGAACGCGAGGCTCCCTGCCTTGAGGTTGTTGTTGACTGCCTTGCTGGTATATTCGTCGGCGCCGAACTTTAAGTACTTGCTGTAGTCGGCGCTGAAAGCTTCATATTCCTCGGCGGTGATAGCCACAGGCTCTTCGTCGGTCACGAGGTTTTTATCAGCGTTATAATAGGTGTTGTAAAGATAAAATTCGGTGGGATTTGCAAAGAGTCCCAAAATACCGTTATCGTTGCTGTCAACTTTGGCGTTGTAGATTTTTACAAAATACGCTCTGGCAGCTTCGCTTGTGTGATGTATAGAAAGGAGTTTGTCGTAAGTGGTCTTTTCCACGAAAGAGAAATCGCCGTTGTCGGCTTTGTCCCACCAGGAGCCTAAAAGCTCTTCTCTCGTCATCGTGCCGTCGGGCGTGAGGGTCTGAGAGTCGGCTACCATGAAGAAGTTTTTATACTCTGTGCGCGTAGCCTGGGACTTATCGAGCTGGCTGTGGACGGACAAGGGAATAAGCACCATGGAAATTATGGATACTGCCGTGCCTACCACGATAAAGGGCGTCCTTCTGCCCCATTTCGACCTGCACTTGTCGCTCTTTTTGCCGAAGAATGGCAATAAGAATATGCAAAGCGCGCTTGCTATACCGACGATTATGTTGCGGATTGTGTTGCTGAATCCGAACGCCTGCTCGAGAAGCAACGGCACAACAAAGTTATAGACGGTCCAGAATATCATGACCATGCAAAAGCCGAGGCCTACCTTTATGGTTCTGGGATAATTGAGTTTTAAGCCCGACCAATCTTGTGTCTCGGTTTTCGGGGTCTCGACAACCTGATTGTTCTCTTCCATTTTTACCTCCGTATATGTATATAATTAGACATAATACAATTATTATAAAGGAAAACCCTGCCCCCGTCAATAGTCAAAATCTCCGCAAAACGACGCGCCAACAAGCAGTCCCGGGCGTGGAAAACTTTCGCTTATTTGGTTTGTTAAAGCAAATGTCTTGCTTATTTTGCCCCTTGTAATATATAATTAAAGATATTTTAAAACCCAGGAGGGCAGGATGTGTTCTGTATATATCCCCGCAAACTACGCTTCGAAGCTTAACCTGTACCAGACCCAGGAGGCAATCTCGGCAATAAAGCATTCGTTCCAGAAAAACCTCGCCGGGGCGCTCAATCTGAAGCGGGTCAGCAGCCCTCTCTTTGTGGAAAGCGACTCGGGACTTAACGATAACCTCAACGGCTACGAAAGACCGGTCATTTTCGACATAAAAGCGACGGGCAAAAACGCCGAAGTCGTCCACTCTCTCGCAAAGTGGAAAAGATTTGCCCTCTATAAGTACGATTTCCGCCCCTTGAAGGGACTTTACACCGACATGAACGCCATCCGCCGCGACGAAACCATGGACAACATCCATTCCATTTACGTCGACCAGTGGGATTGGGAAAAGGTCATTACCGAAGAGACCCGAAACGTGGAATACCTCAAGCAGACCGTGCGCGACATAATGGGCGCGGTGTGCGACACTTTGGACGAAATTTCGGTCAAGTTCCCCGCAAACGCTCACATAAAGAGAGAAGTAACCTTTATCACAAGTCAGGAACTTGAAGATATGTATCCCGACCTTACTCCCAGACAGCGCGAAGACGCCTTCACAAAAGAACACGGCACCGTCTTTATCATGCAGATAGGCGACAAACTCAAAAGCGGAGCGCCCCACGACGGCCGCGCCCCCGACTATGACGACTGGGCATTAAACGGCGACATCCTCGTTTGGTACGATATGCTGGGACACGCGCTCGAAATAAGCAGTATGGGCATAAGGGTTAACAAGGAAAGCCTGCTCAGCCAGCTCCGGAAAGCCGACTGCCTCGACAGGCTCAATCTCCCCTTCCACAAGGCGCTTATCGAGGGCAAACTTCCGCTTACCATGGGCGGCGGCATAGGACAGAGCAGACTGTGCATGCTTATGCTCAACAAAGTTCACATAGGCGAAGTTCAGGCGTCGATATGGGACGAGGAAACGATCAAGGCTTGCCGGGCGGCGGGAATTGAACTGCTGTAAATATCAATAATAAAAAACAAAAAGCGGCGAAGAGCCGCTTTTTTTATTTGTTGACGTTTATGCGCGTCTTTAAGGCGTAGTACAAAGGTATCCCCAGAACGTACACCGATACTATCTGACCTGCCGCCACCGTGAGGAAATTGTACCAATAGGGCGTTGCGTCCTCGGTAAACAGCATCCACATCAAGGGAAGAATGCAGGCGTTGAAAAGTACGGGCGGAAGCGCCGCGATAAAGGGCATCGCCTTTGAACGTATCAGCTTTCCGATAAAAAAGGTTGCCGCCGCGGCAAGAGCCGTAGCCAGCGTGCCGAAGACCATATCCATGACAACGCCCGAAAAGATGTTTGCGATAAAACAGCCTATAATAAGACCGGGGATTGCCTCGACGTAAAAGAGCGGAAGCAGGGTCATAACTTCGCTCACCCTGCACTGTATCGCGCCGTAAGAAATGGGATACAGAACCAAGGTAAGCACCGCATAAAGGGCGGCGATGAGTCCTGTTTTTGCGAGAAACCTGGTCACCTTGGCGGCTTTCATGCAATATCCCTCTTGTTTGTGGAGAAGAACAGCGCAAAGTAAAACAGCGCGTTGTAAACAATCAACATACCCAGCGAAATAAAGAAATTCGCCTTATACGGCAGGCTGAGGTCGGGGATAAAATACGAACTCAGGCTTAAAGCAGAGCTAAACCCGAACCGCTTTATATTTATGAGCGACAATACCAGCGAAAAAATCCCAAGGCAAACGGCGAGGGAAACAAGTATCGCGGGAGTTTTTCGCTTAAACAGCGTTCCGAGTGAAAACGCCAGCAGACCGTATGACACAATGGATATGCAGCTTGATATCAGCATAAGCAAAACGTATGTGCCGAACGTTGCAGAACACACGTGTTTTGCGTTGAACACAAGCAGAACTTTGACGGTGCTGACCGTGCCGTACGCCGCAAGCCCGTATAGGAAGCCGATAAGCGTCGCAGTCAGAAGCAGACCCAAAAGCACCGCGCACATCGCGATAAGCTTTGCGAGCGTCAGCTGATTTGCGGTGATTGGCTTTATCATGATGTTTTTGATTGTGCCGTTTCTGTATTCGTCGGCGTAAAGGCCGCTCATTGTGACAATAGCATATATCGTAATTATGAACACAAGCGTCGTTGAATATGTCAACGTGAAGTTTTCGGCGCTTGTAAACCTGCCCGCAACTTCCCCTATATTCAGCTCCTGCCCGTAAAGGTTGTTGACCTTGACATATTCAAGAACTGTCACTACGCTCTTGTAGTAATAGTCAAGCCCGCCTTCCGACTCAATCGCTTGGCGGTAAAGCTCGTTGTAAGCCGCTATCCTCTCGTCAACGTTTTCGGCAGTAAGTTCATAAAGGTAGTCGCTCCCGCCAAAAGCTATGTCGACGTCGAGGTCGGGATTGCCCGTCTGCCGGGAGGCCAATTCCATGAAGTTATCCCAGTTTATGTTATAAAACAGCGCGATGAGGATAAAAAAGACGATAAAAATCACCGCCATTGTTATCAAGGCCTTGGGGCGGAGAATTTTCTTAATCTCGCCGAGAATGAGGTTTCCCATTTTATCTGCCCTCCCTGCCCGTTATGCGCATGAAGATTTCCTCCAGACTTGTCTCTTTTTTGCTTATTCCCTTGACGGAAATTCCGCTTAGGATAAGTTCTCTTGTTATTTCGCCCGTGTCGACGTGGGTCTTAAACTCCACGCCGCCCTGCTTCAGCGTCGCGTCGATGCCGAATTTCTGTTTAAGAACGTCTTTCGCTCCGACAATGTCGTCGGTGGAAATAATAACGACGCTTTCGCCGCTTTGATCGCTTAACGCATCCTTGTCGGGCGCGGCAACAAGCTGTCCTTTGTTAATAATGAGAAAACGGTCGCAGAGAAGCTGCATTTCCGCAAGCTGATGGCTGCTCACAAGCACCGCCATCTTATATTCGCGCGCAAGTCGCAATAAGATATTTCTTATCTCCACTATTCCCGCGGGGTCAAGCCCGTTGTTGGGCTCGTCGAGCACTAAAAGTTTGGGCTTCGCAATCAGCGCCTGGGCTATTCCCAATCTCTGCTTCATGCCGAGGGAATACGTCCTGACCCTGTCTTTCCTCCTTTCATAAAGTCCCACAAGGCGGAACAGTTCGTCAATGCGGGCGGTTGTCACTTCATTTTCAGAGTATTCGCCCGAAGGAGCTTCCGTTTTTGAGATGCTCGCCATATACTTGAGGTTTTCAAGTCCCGACCACTCGAGATACATATCGGGCGATTCCACAATAGCGCCCACGTTTTCAAGCGCTTGTCTGCGCTCCTTTACGATGTCGTGACCTTCGATTGTCACGTGGCCGCTTGTGGGCTTGGCAAGTCCCGTTATTATTTTAAGGGTTGTGCTTTTTCCCGCGCCGTTCGGGCCGATAAAGCCCACTATTTCGCCTTCGTTTACCTCAAACGAAACGTCCTTTACGGCGTTTATCGCGGGTCTACCGCTGCGGAAATATACTTTTGATATTCCGCTCACTTCCAGAATAGCCATCAGTTGTCCTCCGACAAAACAGGGTGATAGTATCGGGTAGCGTTTGTCACTTCAATCTTCCCGAACCGAATAGCCATTTTATCACATCTTTGGATACATCCAAAGCAATTTTCACAGCTGTTGCCGAAAATTATCTTTTTATCCTTCATATAGATGTTTTTCACGGGGCAATACTCCACGCATCTTCCGCAGGCGATACATCTGCCGTTGGTCTTTTTGTTCTCGATCTTGTAGAAACTTTTGAAAGACTTCCACATGAATTTAGTGTAAGGCGTGGGCGTCTTTTTATCCCTTACGGGCTTCATTGTTACTTTGTTGTCAATATCGGAGCGGATTTCCTTGGCCTTTTCCTTGTGGGCGGAAAGCATTTTTTTGGCCTGCTCGGTCTTGGTCGCGAAAATAATACAGCTGTCGGGCAAAACGAGTTTCTTATAATACGAAAGCTTAAGTCCCTTTTCCTTCAATATGCCGTTTATGGTCGCAAAGCAGTTTCCCGCGGACGCTCCGCAAGTGACGACGGCAAAAATGTAATCGCTCTTTATGTTGACTTTTTTGAGAAAATTCCTGGCCTTATCGGGAATATCGGCGCAATAGCATGGCACGACGATTCCCACGACTTCATCCTCGATGTTTTCAAGACGGCTGAGCGCCATGTCGACGATAAGCGCGTCCCCGCGCCCGATCAGCCTCGCCGTCGCAAAGGAATTTCCCGTTCCCGAAAAATATAAAATTTTCACGCTAAATCTCCTTTTTCCCGAAAACGCTTGTGTTTTTGAAGGTTTATCTCCGAGGGCCCCCCGAAAACGCTTGTGTTTTTGAGGGTCTATCTCCGAGGGCTCCCCCGTTTTTGCTTCGTAATAATTGGCTCATAACAAAGCCTCGCATTTGCGAGGCTTCACCTTACCGTAGGGGTGTCCGCAAAAGCCAAAGGCTTTTGGGGACTCTTCCTTGGGGGGCTCCCCCGAAAATGCTTGCATTTTCGGGGCTGTTTATTTAAGTTCGTATACAATCGCTTCGTAGGGCTTGAGCGTCATATTGCCGCAGGGTCTGTCCTCGCCGTAGTTGTGAATGACTGTCCTTGCCGCCTTGCCCTTTAGCTCCCCGGGAAGTCTGAAGTCGACGTCCTTGTTTTTGAAGTTGCAGATCACAAGAAGTCTTCTGTCGCCCAGTGTGCGGGTGTAGACAAACAAGCTCTTGTGGGTGTCGTAGTAGCTTTCGTACTTGCCGTCTCTGATTATATCGCTTACGTCGCTGTTTATGCGGAGCGCAATTAGTTTCTTATAGAAGTTGTAGATGCTGTCGGGGTCTTTGATGCTCTCCTCGACGTTGACTTCCTTATAGTCGGGATGGCAGTCAATCCACGGCGTGCCATCGGTAAAGCCTGCGTTCTTGCCGGCGTTCCACTGCATGGGTACTCTACCGTGGTCACGGCTTCTCCTGTTCATTATCCACAGGAAAATGGGTTTGATGAAAGGTATGTACTTCACCATATCCCAGATGTTTAGAGCGAGCTGATCCCTCATCTCGGAGATGTCCTTGAATTTGAGGTTGGTCATGCCGATTTCCTGTCCCTGATAAATGTAGGGGCAGCCCTGCTGCATGTGGAGAGAAACGGCGAGCATTTTTGCGGCCTCTTTGCGCTTGTCGCCAAAGTTGCCCGTAAATCTGCCAAGGCTCCTCGGTTGGTCGTGGTTTTCATAGTAAAGGCTGTTCCAGCCCTTGCCGTAGAGCGCTCTCTGCCACTTCCCCATGACCTTTTTGAATTCTACAAAATTAAACTTGGTGGGAATAACCTGCATCATCATGTCGCAGGTCATGTGGTCGAACTGGAATACGGTGTCAAGTTCTTCTCTGCTCTCCTCGGTATAGAGAAGTCCCTGCTCGATGGTGACGCCTGCGGCTTCGCCCACGGTCATACAGTCGTATTTGGAAAGTACTTCCTTGTTGAGATCGTGGAGATACTCGTGGATGTGGGGTCCGTGGAGGAACATTTCGTCGCCTCTTATTCCCGGTCTCCACTTGCCGTCGGGTATGGTGCCGTCCGACCTTACCACCTTGCTTATGTAGGTGATGACGTCGCAGCGGAAGCCGTCCACGCCAAGGTCGAGCCAGTATTTAACAAGGTCATGCACTTCCTGCCTTACCTTGGGGTTGTCCCAGTTTAAATCGGGCTGTTTTACCGCCCAGAGGTGCATATACCACTCTTTGGTGGTCTCGTCATACTGCCACGCTGTGCCGCCGAAGCGCGAAGTCCAGTTGTTGGGCGGGCGTTTGCCGTTTTTGCCGCGGCCCTTTCTCCAGAAATAGTAATCGCGGTACGGGTTGTCGAGGCTCTTTCTGCTCTCTTCAAACCATTTATGCTCGTCGCTGGTGTGGTTTACCACAAGGTCCATGACCAGCTTAATGCCGCGCGCGTGCATCTCTTTTATCATCTCTTTCCAGTCGTCGAGAGTGCCGAACTCGTCCATTATATCGCGGTAATCGCTGATGTCGTAGCCGTTGTCGGCGTTGGGAGATTTATAACACGGGCTGAGCCATACGCAATTGACGCCCAGCTCCTTAAGATAGTCAAGTTTTGCGGTGATGCCTTTCAGATCTCCTATTCCGTCGCCGTTGGAGTCATAATAGCTCCTGGGATAAATCTGATAAATAACTGCATTTTTGTACCAGCGGGTTCTTTCCATTATACAAAACTCCTTAAAAATTATTACTGCTATTGTAACACAAAAAACAAGCCTTTTCAATACCGAAAAGGCTTATTGTATCAATATTTTGCCCATGCGCGCGGATAGAAAAGCATGAGTACGGGGAAAATCTCCAGCCTGCCTATCAGCATATCGAATATGAGCACAAGCTTGGAAAAAATGGAAAACCGCGAGAAATTTCCCATGGCAAGGGAGCCTAAGCCGGGACCGACGTTACCAAGGCACGTCAACACGGACGTAAGACACTCGACAAAGTTTTCGCTAAACGCGCCTTTCATGCCGATTGCGACAAGAAGCACCGATACAAAATATACGGCTATGAAAATAAGGAAATAGTGGTATGTGCTCATTACCACTTCGTTTTCCACGGGTTTGCCGTTTACTTTTACGTTGCTTAACAGCCTTGGATTTATCGCTCGGCGGAATTCCCTTGAGCCCGATTTTGCGAGGATGACGATTCTCGACACCTTAAAGCCGCCCGCCGAACTTCCCGCGCAGCCGCCGATAAACATAGCAAACACGAGGATGAGCTGTGAAAACACCGGCCATGCCGAAAAGTCTGCCGTGGTAAAACCCGTCGTCGATATCATGGAGATGAGCGAAAATGCCGAATATCTTACACTTTGTCCGAAATTGTATACCCTGTTGAGTGTGAGCGAAAGAGTGAGTGCGACGACGCTGACGGCAATAATTACAAAGTACGCCCTGAGCTCCTCATTTTTTATTATCGACTTGAAATTGCCTAAAAGCAAAAGATAAAACAGGTTGAAATTTATCGACCCGAGGAACATAAAGACCATGAGGACGATTTCAAAGTACAGATTGTTATAATGCCCCATGCTCGCCGTTTTGCTGGAAAAGCCGCCCGTGGAAATGGTGGAAAAGGCGTGAATCACGCTGTCAAAGGTCGACATACCGCCTACGCGGAGCAAGATCATGCACAAAAGGGTGAAGAAAAGGTAGATTGCGTAAAGAATTCTCGCGGTGAAGCGGAGTTTTGCGACCAGTTTGCCCGCAGACGGTCCCGGGCTTTCGGCCTTGAAAAGCTGCATTGTCTGACCGTCGGCCTTGGGAAGAAGGGCAATGACAAACACGAGGATGCCCATACCTCCTATCCACTGAGAGAGGCTGCGCCAGAACAGTATGCTTAGGCTTAACGCCTCAACATTGTTGACAACGGTCGCGCCGCAGGTTGTAAAGCCCGAAACTACCTCGAAAAGTACGTCGATATATGAAGAAATTTCTTTGGAAAACGCAATAGGAATTGTGGCAAAAAGCGACATCAGTATCCACGCGAGAGCCACCGTGATAAGCCCGCCTTTTACGTTCATGCGCTTATCTTTGGGGCGTTGAATAATCATCGGAACGCCAAAGACAAGCAGCGCGGCTATCGTTATGCCAAATCCCAATAAGGTGTTCTCTCTGTATATCGCGCCGACGATCAGGGGCAGCACCATAAGGCAGGCCTCCGCCACCGCGATAACTCCGAGAAGATACCCTGTCATTCTGTAATTCATAATTCTAACTTAATATATCGTTAAGGTCGTCTACACCCTTTAACGAAGTGACGACTATGACGCTGTCGCCCGCTTCGATATGGCTGGAGCCGTCGGGGATAAGCGCGTCGTTTCCTCTCACAATCCCTGCTATGAGTACTTTTTTACGGAGCGGAAGTTCTTTCAGGGCAATATTCTTTCCCTCGAAAGTCTCGTTTACCGAAAATTCCAGCACCTCGGCCTTGTTGTTGTCAATTCTTATAAGCGTACGGACGTCGCCGCCGTCGTGGTTTTTAAGAGCGCGGACATATCTTATTATGTGATTTGCGGTGAGGTTTTCACTGCTTATCGCGCTGTCGATGCCCATCTTTTCCAGCATCGTGATATAGCTGTCCTTTCGTATCGACGCGATGACCTTTTTCTTCTTGCTGGCGGCGTACATCGATATGATTATGTTCTTCTCGTCCTCTTCGCCCAGAGCCGCCACGGCGTCGGCGTTTTCGATACCCTCATCTTCGAGAATATCCTGATCAAAGCCGTCGGCGTTTACCACTTCGACGTTTTCAAGCGCGTCTTCAAGCTCTCTGCATACGTTAATATCTTTTTCGATAATCTTGATATAGGGAATGTCCTCGCTTAGTTCTTTCGCAAGGTAAAACGCTATCTTTCCGCCGCCGAGGAGCATGACTTTTTTATAACGTCCTCTCGACGCGCCCAAGGTCTTAAAAAACGCCTGCACGTCCTTGGGGCTGCCCGCAAAATGCACCTTGTCGCCTTCCTCGAAGACGAATTCGCCCCCGGGGATAAGGGCGTCGTCATCCCTCTGCGCCGCGCACACGAGCACATTATTTGCATATTTTGCGCGAAAGTCTTTCAGCGCAAGTCCTAAAAGCTCACTCTTTGCGGGGATTCTGTATTCCACAAGCTCCAGTTTCCCTTCGGCAAACTCTTCGACTTTGCTCACACCCGGGAAATTGAGTATCCTGTAAATCTCTTTTGCCGCCTCGTACTCGGGGTTGACCATAAGGCTTAAGCCAAGTTCGCTGCTCATAAAGAGGTTGTAGTATTCGGGTTTTCTCACCCTCGCTATCGTCTCTTTCGCTCCGAGTTTCTTTGCGATTGCGCAGCAGATTATGTTGAGTTCGTCGCCGGGGGTGCACGCAATAAGTAAATCGGCGTTGGCTATCCCCGCCTCGTGCTGAATGTCGCTGCTTGCGCCGTTTCCGCTTATTCCCATTACGTCATAAGCGTCGACGAGCGCCGAAACCTTCTGGCTGTCGCTGTCGATGACGACTATGTCATGCCCTTCGCTTACCAGCTGTCTGCAAAGGGTGTCTCCCACCTTGCCGCAGCCCACGATTATGATTCGCATAAAACCTCTTTACAAAGATATTATTAATATTAGCACAATTTGTTTCGGCTATCAACAGTTTGAAACGTCTGTCGGCTTAACCTGTACGATTTTTGCCCCAAACAACAAAAAAGCAAGCTTCCTTGCTTTTTAGTTTTAATTTCAATGAAAAATCCTATTCGTACATCGGAAAGCGTTTGACAAGAAGCGCGACTTTCTCCGCGACTTTGGGCACCGCGCTCTCTTTTCCGCGGATGATCTCGGTGACGAAGTCGGCGATTTTTTCCATTTCGGCTTCCTTCATTCCCCTTGTCGTAACAGCCGCCGTGCCTATTCTGAGTCCGCTGGTCACAAAGGGACTTAATGTCTCGTTGGGAATGGTGTTCTTGTTGGCGGTGATAGATACTTCGCCGAGTAGTTCCTGAAGCTCTTTTCCCGTAACTCCCGTATCCGTGAGGTTGAGAAGCATAAGGTGGTTGTCGGTGCCGCCCGAGACAAGATTGATGCCGTTTTCGGTAAATCTCTTTGCCATAGCGGCGGCATTTCTTATTATCTGCTTCTGATATTCGTTGAATTCGGGGCTTAAAGCCTCTTTGAACGCCACGGCTTTGCCCGCGATTACGTGCATAAGAGGTCCGCCTTGCGTTCCCGGGAACACCGCTTTGTCTATTATAGCGGCGTACTGCTCCTTGCACATGACGATTCCGCCCCTCGGACCGCGTAAAGTCTTGTGGGTGGTTGTCGTAACAAAATCGGCGTACGGCACGGGACTTTCATGCTCTCCCGCCACGACAAGTCCGGCGATATGGGCGATATCGGCAAGAAGATACGCCCCCGCCTTTTTGGCGATGTCGGCAAAACGCTTAAAGTCTATCTTTCTCGGGTACGCGCTCGCGCCGCACACGATCAGTTTCGGCTTGCACTCAAGCGCAATCCTTTCCACTTCGTCATAGTCGATGACTTCGGTCACGGGGTCGACGCCGTAATAGTAGGAATTATAGTAGTTACCCGAGATGTTCATCTTTCCGCCGTGGGAAAGGTGTCCGCCGTGGGAAAGGCTCATGCCGAGGACGTTGTCGCCGGGTCGGAGCATTGCATAAAAAACGGCGAAATTGGCATTCGCCCCGCTGTGCGGCTGGACGTTTACATGGTCGCAACCAAACAGCATTTTCGCCCGCTCTCTTGCTATATTTTCCACTTCGTCGACATACTCGCAGCCGCCGTAATATCTCTTACCGGGAAGGCCTTCGGCGTATTTGTTGGTGAGCACGCTCCCCACCGCCTCAAGCACCGCCTTGCTAACGAAATTTTCGCTCGCGATAAGCTCGATGTGCTGTCTCTGCCTCTTCAGTTCCTGACTGACAAACCCGAAAACCTCGGGATCTTGATCTTCCAGTCTTGCATTAAAGTTCATAATTTTTCCTCTGCCTGTAAAAAATTTCAGTTGTTACACTCGACGTACTTTCCTGCGTTGAAACCGGCTATTGCGCCGTCGCTCACGGCGGTGGCAAGCTGCCTTATCTGCTTGGTGCGGCAGTCGCCCGCAACATACAAGCCGTCGGTTCTGGTCGCGCAGTTTTCATCTGATATTATATACCCTTCTTTGTCGAGGTCAACAAGATTTTTATAGCCATTGTTGTCGGGTATCTGGCCTATAGCCACAAAGCAGCCCTTAACATCGAGGGTAAACTCGGACTTATCCGGTCTTCTGAACACTATTCCCGTAAGCTCGTTCTCGCCTTCAAAGCGGATGGAGTTTACGTTGTGCATAATTTTCACGTTGGATTTTTTGCCTAAAGCGTCCACAAGCGCCTTGTCTCCGAAAAACTTGTCAAAAAGGGTGCAGACATACACCTTGGGACAATAGGTCGATAATAACAGGGCATATTGCAGGGCGGAGTTTCCGTCGCCGATTACCGCAACGTTTTCGCCCTTGAAAAAGGCGCCGTCACACAGCGCGCAGTAAGATACGCCTTTTCCCGAAAGTTCCTCTTCGCCCGGGATGATAAGGCGGCGGTGCTTGACGCCCGAAGCGATAATCACGCTGTGGGCGTCATAGACGTTTTTGCCTGCGTACACCTTGAAGTCGTTGCCGACCTTCTCGATGCCCGTCACTCTTTCCAGCTCCAGCTCGGCGCCGAGGGCGCTTACCTGTTCGTAGAGCCTGTCCACAAGTTCCATGCCCGAAATGCTGGGTATGGTGGGGAAGTTTTCCACGCGGGGAGAAAAAGATATCTGCCCGCCGATTGTCTCTTGTTCGATTATAAGAACGCTTTTTCCGTTTCTTAATGCGTTGAGCGCTGCCGTCATTCCGGCAACGCCCGCACCTATGATTAATACATCAACCATATTTACGCCATGTACTCCTCTACGAATCTCTTGATATTGCTCGCGTTTTCGAAGCGGTCTTGTTTGTCATCGGTGCAGACAAGCAGCGTGGGCGCTTTCTTTACACCGTAACTCAAGGTTTTTTCCTTCTCCTCTTCGGCGTCAATAACAGTATATCCGATATTCGCTTTGTCTAACATGGCTTTTGCCATCTTACAGTTGGGGCAGGTTTTGGTTGTGAAAAGTATGAGATTTGCCTGCTTGGGCTTTTCAACGGCTATCCTCGCCTCGGCTATTCTTTCATCGAGTCCCTTTTCCTTTCTGAGAACGGAGTGATCGATGTCATAGACCTTTCTCTGTTTGAACTCCTGGGACTTGCCGTCGTTCCAGTTCTGGACGGGGCGGTAGTAACCCGTTATGCGGCTGTAAACTTCGGACTTTCCGCCGCAGATGGGGCACTTATACTGCTCGCCTGCGAGGTATCCGTGGGTCTGGCACACAGAGTATGTCGGCGACAGCGTGTAATAAGGAAGGCTGTAGTTTTCGGCAATCTTCTTGACCAGTTCCTTCGCGGCCTGCCAGGACGGGAGTTTCTCGCCCAAGAAGGCGTGGAATACAGTACCCGAGGTGTAAAGGGTCTGGAGAGGCTCCTGAATGTCGAGCGCTGTGAAGATGTCCTCGGTATATCCCACGGGCAGGTTGCTGCTGTTGGTGTAGAACGGTGCATTGTCGTTCTTGCTGGCAGTGACGATGTCGGGATATCTCTTGCGATCGTGGAGCGCGAGGCGGTAGCTGGTGCTCTCGGCGGGGGTCGCTTCGAGGTTATAGAGGTCGCCGTACTTCTCCTGATAGTCGCTGAGGCGTTCTCTCATGTGATTGAGAACTTCCATCGAAAACTTCTGGGTCCTCGGATCGGTCATGTCGGCCTTTATCCACTTGGCGTTAAGTCCGGCTTCGTTCATACCGACAAGGCCTATCGTGGAGAAGTGATTGTCAAATGTGCCGAGGTATCTCTTTGTATAGGGGTAGAGTCCTTCTTCGAGGAGCTTGGTGATTACCTGTCTCTTTATCTTGAGGCTGCGCGCCGAGATGTCCATAATCTTGTCGAGTTTCTTGTAGAAGTCGGCTTCATTTTCGGCAAGGTAAGCTATGCGGGGCATGTTGATGGTAACAACGCCCACCGAGCCCGTGCTCTCGCCGCTTCCGAAGTATCCGCCGGTCTTCTTCCTGAGTTCCCTGAGGTCAAGTCTGAGTCTGCAGCACATACTCCTTATATCGGAAGGCTCCATGTCGCTGTTGATGTAGTTGCTGAAGTAAGGTGTGCCGTACTTGGAAGTCATCTCAAACAACATCTTGTTGTTTTCGGTGTCCGACCAGTCGAAATCTCTGGTGATGGAATATGTGGGAATGGGATACTGGAATCCGCGGCCGTTGGCGTCGCCTTCTATCATAGTTTCGATGAAGGCCTTGTTTATCATATCCATTTCCTTCTGGCAGTCCTTGTACTTGAAGTTGACTTCCACTCCGCCCACTATGCAGTTGAGCTCGGCGAGGTCGTTGGGAACCGTCCAGTCGAGAGTTATGTTGGAGAACGGAGCCTGCGTGCCCCAGCGGGAAGGAGTGTTGACGCCGTACACAAAGGACTCTATGCACTTCTTGACCTGGTCATAGGAGAGGTTGTCAGCCTTAACAAAGGGCGCAAGATAGGTGTCGAAGGAGGAGAACGCCTGCGCGCCGGCCCACTCGTTCTGCATTATGCCGAGGAAGTTTACCATCTGATTGCAAAGCGTGGCAAGGTGCTTTGCGGGGGAAGACGTGATCTTTCCGGGTACTCCGCCCAGTCCTTCCATAATAAGCTGCTTGAGCGACCAGCCCGCGCAGTAACCTGTAAGCATCGACAGGTCATGAATATGTATGTCGGCGTTGCGGTGAGCGGCGGCGATTTCTTCGTCGTAAATCTCGCTGAGCCAGTAGTTGGCGGTGATGGCGCCGGAGTTGTTGAGGATAAGTCCGCCCACCGAGTAGGTGACGGTGGAGTTTTCCTTAACTCTCCAGTCGTTGTCCTTTACATAGTTATTTACTATCTCCTTATAGTCAAGGAGAGTGGATTTCATATTGCGGAGTTTCTCACGCTGTTTGCGGTAGAGAATGTATGCCTTGGCAACTTCGGCGTATCCTGCCTGCACAAGCACGTTCTCGACCGAGTCCTGAATGTCTTCGACTGCAACGAGTCCGTCTTTAATCTTGGACTCGAAGTCGGCGGTGACCTTAAGGCTCATCATGTCGACGATGCTGGGGTGATACTGCTTCTGAAGCGCCTCAAAAGCTTTGGTAATGGCGCTGGTGATTTTTTGGATTTCAAATTCGACTATCTTTCCATCCCTTTTTACTACTTTGAACATTTCATTCCTCCATATTCTCCGGTTATTTTCCCATCTTAAACGGTAAGGCTATTGTATCAGATATATTTTGGGCTGTCAATAGGAAACACAAAATATTGTGTACAAATTTTTTGCCTGACCACAATATATAGTTATTCACCTCTTATCGAAACATTGACGATGTATCGGTTTAAAATATTTTTCGCGTCAATTAGGTCATTTTTCGACACAGGGTGCAATCCGTCGTACACTACCCCCTCGCTATCTCTGAAGTTTTGAAGAAAGAATGCCTTCGCGCCCGTAAGCCACCTGCCAATTTTCTCAAAATCAGCCTGCTCGTGGAATTCTTTTATTACCGTCGTGCGGAACTCGTAGTCTATTCCGCTGTTCATTATTATCTCGACGCTTCTTTTGATCTTTCCGATGTCGATACTCTCAAGCCCTGCGGTAAGCGCGTACTTTGCGGGAGAGTTTTTAATATCCATGGCGATATAGTCGATAAGTCCCGCATTTACAAGTTCTTCCAGCCTATCGGGAATACTTCCGTTTGTGTCCAGCTTGACAGGGTACCCCAACGCTTTAATCTTTGTAAGAAACTCTTTAAGGTCGGGCTGCAAAAGCGGTTCTCCGCCCGAGATTACCACGCCTTCCAATATCCCCGCGCGCTTTTTGAGGTAGTCCAATACTTCCTCTTCGGCAATCGAGGGCAGGTCTTTATCGGCGATAAGGCGGGAATTGTGGCAGAACGGACACACAAAATTGCAGCCGCCCGTAAACACTATGCACGCCATCTTGCCCGGAAAATCGAGTAACGTAAGCTTCTGAAAACCGTGAATGCGCATTAAACAAGGCCCTCCCTTAAGCCACTTTTATTATACCCTTTTCAGACCCCGTTTGCAATTCAAACCGCGTCCGAAAAGGTAAATAAAATATCAATAGAAATACTTATCGAAAAAGGTTATAATAAAGATATAAAATACACGCGAGGTGTTATATGAGCGAAGAAAACAAAGAAATATCCGCCGAAAACGGTGTTGAGACATCGGAAAAGAAAGGTCGGGGTAAAAAATTTGTAAAAGAATTTCTTGCCTTTATTCAGCGCGGCAACGTCGTCGACCTGGCGGTCGGTATTGTCGTGGGCGGAGCTTTCCAGAAGATAGTCTCCAGCCTGGTAAACGACATAATTATGCCGCTGTTAAGTCTCCTTGGCGGACAAAACCTCTCCGAGGCCAAAGTCATACTCCGCCATGCCGTAATGGAAGGCGAAACCGTGGTAAAGGCCGAAGTCGCGCTTTTGTGGGGCTCATTTGTTCAGGCGATAATCGACTTTCTGATAATAGCGTTTGCGATATTCGTCGCCATAAAAGCTATGGCGGGCTTCCGCGCGACTCTCGACAAGCGCGCTAAGGCGCTTGCCGAAAAGCTTAAAGAAAAAGCCGCAGAAAAAGAAATCGAAGAATAACAGTAAACTTACTTACGGGGCGTGTCGGTTCCTTTAATTATGACCGACGCAAGGGCGCACAGCACTCCGCCTATCGGGAAGACAGCCCAGCCGGGATGCCACTTGCCGAAGCCGAAGCCGAGGATAAAGAACACGCCCGTAGCAATAATCATAATCGCGCCCGAGACAGTCTCCTCAAGTTTTTTGGCGCGCACGCTCTTTTCCACCTCGTCTTCGGGCAGGCGGTATTTTTTGTTGAACTCATCCCAAAGTATTCCGCTGAACACAAGCAGGAATATTCCGCATATAAGCAGTCCGAAGAAGACGCACAATGCCGCAACGAGGGATTTTTCAACAAGACCCACAAGCGTTGCCGCCGCGATTATGGTAAGCGCGACGCCAAAGGCGCGCATCAAAGAATATTTTATGCCCTTGTTATAGTCGGCTTTTTCCATATCCGCGCTGCGTAAACTTCTTTTTGCCGAAACAAACACAAGGGTAAACACCGCCGTCGACACGCACGCGAGCATCACAGGCACCGCAATTTGGTAGTCGACTTCCTTCAACATCAATATTATAAGCGCGAGCGCGCCCACGAGGAAAAGCGCGATAGCCGACGCGATTCCCAACGCTTCCGGCTTTGTCATGGGTTTTAGCGCGGGCAGGCGGTCGTCCGGTCGGCCGACACCTTCGGATGAAGTAATCCTCTCGCCTTTTAAAAGCTCGTCCACCGTCACCGAAAAAATGTTGGACAGCGGTACAAGCATGGACGTTTCGGGAAAAGCTTCTCCCGTTTCCCATTTGGAAACAGCTTTGTTGGTGATGCCGAGTCTGTCGGCAAGCTCCGCTTGGGTCATACCCTTCTCTTTTCTCAGTTCGTACAGAAAATCTCCGAATTTGCTCATGGTCCTTTCTCCTTATTTTGCAATATTATATCATATCTTTTGCATAAAGGCATACTTTTTTGCCTTCGAGACCATTATAAAACAAGGTATGCGAAGAATAAACCACTTTACTTAGAACATCATAGAACGGGGATAGAACCTTGTCTACTTACGGTAGAATTTGAAAAAATCTCCCCAAAAGAGATTCTACCGCCTGAAGACTGTGTATAAAGATTTGCCCTTCTGCCGATAATTACAACACAACAAAACACGGAGGTAACAAACATGGCAAAGCAAATTGCAACCAAAAATCTTCAGAACCTGAACGACATTTTAGGCGCCGAAAAGCTGCTGTACGAAAAGATCAGCAACTATATGGACACGGTAAAGGACCCGGCGCTCGTAAATCTTCTCTCTTCGCTCAAGGAAGCGAGCAAGGCACGCTACGGCGCTGTTTACAACTATCTCAAATCACATCAGGCCTAAGGAGGTAAAAATATGAAAACACAATTAAATGACATTCAGATAATACAGGACGTCCTCTCGGGTGAAAAATCCCTCGCCAATATGTACAACCACGCCATCCTCGAAAGCTCCTGCCCCAAGATGAGAAAAGTACTGGGCGGCGTTCACGGCGACGTCACTCAAAACCAGTACCAGTGCTTTGAGTATATGTCCCAGAACAACCTCTATCCCGTGGAATACGCCGACTCGGCAAAGCTTACGGAAGCTATAAACAAATTCGCACAGATATAAAAATAATCCCCCAAAAAATCCGTAGGTTTTTCGGGGGTGCCCCCTGTATTTAGCCCCCCAAAAACGCAAACATTTTCGGAGGAACCCCCTGTATTTAGCCCCCAAAAATCAATGATTTTCGGGGGAACCCCCTGTATTTAGCCCCCAAAAATCAATGATTTTCGGGGGAACCCCCATTTATGCGGATAATACAATATCCCCCCCTAAAATAAAAGAGTGAAAACGACTGTTTTTTGGGAAAAAGAAAAAGGCTGCCGGTCGGCAGCCTTAGTTTTATCGGTATATGCTTATTCTTTTTTTTGAGTTCTCTTTGTCCGTGACCAGTTGATAAAGCCGTAGATATCGTTGGCGAGGAAAGCTCCGAAACAGCACGCCATGGGCAGGAAGCTGATTTCCTTCGCCGCGGCAAGCGCCCAAAGGATAATCAGCGCTATGTCATTTACCGCATACGCGACGGCGTAATATTCGCTCCGCTTTATCATAAGATATGCGGCGATGTAGCCTGTGAACACCGAAAATACGCTGACAATAAGATTATTTGTGTCAAACGCCTTTAATATAAAATAGAACGCAACGCCGAACACGAGTGACGACGCGGCAAGCATAATCCAGTCCTTTTTGCGCAAGATTGAGATTTTGACCTCTATCTTTTTATCCTTATAGGGGTTTTTAATCCATGCGATAATCGACGCTATGCAAATGGGGATATTGCCGCACAGATAGATTATCATTTCCCCGTAGTACTTGTACGAATAAGCAATTATGGCATAAATTATCCCGAAAACAATGGAGACGCCTTGCCCCAGGACATTTCCTTTTGAAATAAGCGCAAGGGAGCTTACGCCGATAAGGGAAGCGGCAAGGGTGAGATAATCTTTGTTGCCGAGAAAGACAAAGGGCAGAATTATGGCAAGATAGGAGCCGATAAGCAAGCACCATTCAAATCGCGTAAAAGATTTTATCGTGTCTTTAAGAAATTTCATCCTTTCCTCGCAAAAACTTTCTTGATTCTATCACAAGAATGCGCGAAATAGCAAACGCGAACAGCGTATTCTTGCGCGCGTTATATAAATATGGTTATAATTAATATAAATAAGAAATTTTCAGAGGTGACTATATGAGCCCTGCGGGAATGACAATATTCGGGATATGCTTTATCTTCCTTATGACCACTCTTGGCGCGTCCCTCTCCTTCTTCTTCAAAAAGGACATTTCCTCCAAAGTCAATACCGCCTTCCTCGGCTTTGCCTCGGGCATAATGATCGCCGCGTCAATATGGTCGCTGCTCATCCCCGCGCTGGAAGGCTCCACGGAGCTGGGAAAGTTCAATTGGATACCTGCTTCAGTCGGTTTTATCCTTGGCGGACTGTTCCTTGTCCTCATCGACAAAATCATTCCTCACTTCCACAAAGGCACGCAGGAAGACGAAGGCCCGCGCTCATCCCTCAAAAAGTCGACCAAACTCTTCCTTGCCGTAACCATTCACAACATACCCGAAGGGCTTGCCGTGGGCTTTGCCTTCGGCGCGGCAAAAGCTATCGGCGACCCCGCCGCCTTTGTCTCGGCGCTCGGACTTGCTATCGGTATCGGCATACAGAACCTGCCCGAGGGCGCGGCGGTCTCCCTGCCTTTACGTCAGGCTACGGGAAGACGCAGCACAGCCTTCTTATACGGCGCGGGCAGCGGCATCGCCGAGCCCATCTTTGCCGTCATCGGCTACTTCCTCGCCGCCTACATCGCCGTCCTTCAGCCCTGGCTCCTCGCCTTCGCCGCAGGCGCGATGATATTTGTCGTTGCCGAGGACCTCATCCCCGACGCCCACCTCTCCGACAATCCCCATCTCGCCACCTGGGGCGTCATGCTGGGCTTTGTCGTGATGATGATTCTCGATGTGGCGCTTGGATAAAAATCGGTCGTGCATCTGGAATGCATGATGTAATATCATATAGTAAATTGGGAATTTGTTAAACGGCTATAATCGATTTCCCCTAAAACCGTTGGTTTTGGAGCTATAATCGGGGTCCTCGAAAAACCGTTGGTTTTTTGGGGCTTAAATCGGGGTCCCCGAAAAACCGTTGGTTTTTTGGGGCTTAAATCGGGGTCCTCGAAAAATCGTTGATTTTTTGGGGCTATAAAAAAATCGGCCTGTTTTAGACCGATTTTTTGCATGTAGAGGTATCTTTTATATTTTGAGGTGTCTTATGCTTTGTCTTCTTCGTCCTGCAATGCGTCGTAGCCTACTTCGCCTGTGCGGATTCTGATTACGTCTTCCACGTCGTAGATAAAGATCTTGCCGTCGCCCACGTTGCCTGTATAGAGCGCTTTCTTGATTGCGTCGACCACTGTCGCAGTCGGTATCTTGCATACGACTATATCAACCTGCACCTTGGGCAGCAGCCTCGATTTGACGGGCACGCCGCGATAGTATTCGGTATAGCCTTTCTGCATGCCGTAACCGAGCACGTTTGTGACGGTAAGCCCTGTGATTCCCAGCTTGTCAAGCGCAGTCTGCAATACGGCAAATTTGTCCTGATTGGTGATAACGCTGACTTTGGTCATCTTGGCGCCTTTTCTCACGCGGTTAACTACGGGTATAGCCGTTTCAACGGGTACGGTTTCGCTCTTCTCAGTCTTTTCGGCAGTTTCAGATATAACAAGCTCGGGCGCCGAGGTCGCGTCGCCGTTGGGCGCGGCAGCCGTCACAAGCGGCGCCGCGAGAGCAAAGTCGGGATAAGCTACGTTTCCGTGCTCGCCGATGTCCAGACCGCGAAGTTCTTCGCTAACGGTTACACGTATACCAACTGTCTTCTTGAGGGCAATCCATACAAGAGCGGTTGTCGCAAAGACAAATGCGCCCACGGTTACCACTCCGAGCAATTCCACACCGAGGAGTCTGAAGCCGCCGCCGAAGAACAAGCCGTTTTCAGTGGCAAGGCTGGTTACGCCTTCCTGTGCAAAAAGTCCTACGCACAAGGTGCCGAACACACCGCACACAAGGTGAACCGAGGTTGCGCCCACGGGGTCGTCGATTTTGAGTTTGTCAAACAGTACAACGGCAAATACTACGATTATGCCCGCGATTGCGCCGATGATCAGAGAGCTTCCCACACTGACGTAGGCGCAGCTGGCCGTTATCGCCACAAGTCCCGCAAGACAGCCGTTGATGGTCATGCCGAGGTCGGGCTTGCCGATGAATATCCACGAAACGACTGTGGAAGTTATTATCGCGGCGATAGCCGATGTGTTTGTCGTCATAACGATATGCGCGACGTCGGCAGGGTTCTGGAAGCTCATAGTAGAGCCGGGGTTGAAACCGAACCAACCCAACCACAGAACAAACAGACCGATTACTGCCAGCGACATGCTGTGACCGGGGATTGCCTTGGGCTTTCCTTTCTTGTCGTACTTGCCGTAGCGGGGGCCGAGTATCATCGCGCCCGAAAGAGCCGCCCAGCCGCCGACCGAGTGAACCACGGTGTCACCCGCAAAGTCGAGGAAGCCGAGTTTTGCAAGCCAGCCGCCGCCCCATATCCAGTGCCCGACGATCGGGTAAATGACAAGGGTGAGAATGAACGAAAACAGTATAAAGGAAAGGTACTTTATTCGTTCAGCCACCGCTCCCGAAACAATGGTTGCCGCCGTTCCGCAGAATACCAGCTGGAAGAAAAACTTGCCCCAAAACGGCACGTTGGCGGTAAGGGTGCCGTCATAAAAAGAGTTGTCCTTTCCCAGAATGAAAAGGTGGGACGTCCCGATAAACGGGTTATCCCCGCCGAACATCAGCCCCCAGCCAAGCAGCATAAAGCCAAGCGAAGAAACCGCAAAAACGATAAAGTTTTTGGACAGGATGTTGACGGTGTTTTTCGACCTGGCAAATCCCGCTTCTACCGACGCAAAGCCGAGGTTCATAAAGAATACCAGCACGGCTGCGAAAACTACCCATAGGGTATCGATTATCATAACAGTGTCCATATTATTCTCCTCCTGAATAATGTTTTGTTATATGATTAAAGGTGTGCATAACGATATACACGCCTTTGTGCCAAATACTTTGCCTTTATATCCTAATATATAAACGGGGTATGCCATTATACCGCCGTAAAAAGACAAAAAGCGCCGACAATACTACTTGTCAAGCGCCTTTGCTTATCGTCATTATATTCGAGCCGACAAAAAAAAGTCAACTGAGATTAACCCTTTTCAGAAAAAATTACGAATATATAAATTTTATAGAGCATTGTGACAGCATAGTTCAATAATAATTACGATTGCCGTAAACTTAACTGTTTTTTGGCTTCAATAGGATACCCAAAAAGAAAACCCCGAAAATGCTTCCGCATTTCGGGGATAATTAATTGCCGATTAATTTTGGGGATGTTCTATTCACCCTTCATATCCAGCGCATCGCTCTTGCCCGCGAGGATGTCGGCGCATAGGCGCATGGAGTCGCCGATTGCGGCGTCGATGTCGTCTTCGGTCACACCCAGCTTTTCACAGCCGAGGGACTTGTCGATAAAGGTTTCGGCGCACATCACATCGGTAAACCTGACCATATGAAGACCGCCCTCATGCCCTGCTTTCTTCTGCTTGGACATAAGCATCTTTCCTCCGAGAGTGTACATCCAGTTGGGGATGGTCTTTATCTTCTTCTCTTCACAGCCGAGATGTTTTTTGGCTATGGTGAGGAATTCCACCCATGTGAGGTTGTACCACCCGATGGGATAGCAGTTGCCGCCCTTGTTGTACTTCAAGGCACCCGCGAGAGCCTGTCCGACCTGCCTTACGGTAACCATGGTCGTGCCGCCTTGGGGATACATTATCTTGCCCTT
>ERZ795047.889-NODE-889-length-34360-cov-9.421746_pt1 | contig 34360 bp, 38 predicted proteins | sample MGYA00375131_ERZ795047 | MGnify/ENA primary metagenome ERZ795047 (study PRJEB30176, sample SAMN05720228) | activated sludge metagenome | isolation source: Anaerobic digester | place: Japan | collected 2015-05-20 ...
ATAATGTAGGCTGTTAACCGAGTAACTGGCGGCCTGCATTTTATTTTGTTGGGGGCGGATGGTTTCGACGGGTGACCGTTAATAGTTAGATTGGTTGCTTGGACGTGGGTTCGATTCCCACCGCCTCCACCAGCTCATTAAAAAAAGAAGGAGGGATGCGTATGTCGCTAGGATATAATCCACAATTATATATTGCCCCGGACTTTTCGGGGCTTGTGATCAGAAGTATAACCGATGCAGGCAAAGAGTACAGGAGCGCTAAAATAGAAGCAAACTCTGTAGATTTTAACATGTTGTATTACTACAACAATCGTGAATTGAATAAAGTTCCACCGTATAAGGAAAGGGTTAATCTAGTATACAATGTTTTGGCGGGAATGTCACTCAGAAATAATAACAGTGATACAGCTCTAATAAGAATTCAAATATACAAATTTGGAGCTGTTGGCACAACGTTCGAGATAAGAGTTAATTGGCGCTCCGATTATCAAACGACTGGAGTTGCCTATCTACTTCAGGCTCTTAGCTGTGGTGCATTGTATACTAATACTGTTGCCAATTTTATTGTCGATGAATCAGCTGGCACAAAGTATGAATTTAACAAAGAAACAGATACGTTTATGGTTGACTTTACTCAATCAACCAGCGTGAATATTGCCATACTAATGAATTGTAAGGACTCGTATGGCAACATGCATGACGTATTTGCCTCTCTAATGTGTTCTGAGGTAAAGAGAATCATAAACACAGTTGGGGGCAAGTTTGTCCAAGAAGTGCCACCAACTATGGTGTTCAAAGATACATTGAATAAGGATACGGTTGTTGCTATATTTGATAATATTGCTGACAGAATTTATGGAACTCCGACAATCTACAGAACCAAGCTATTCAGTGTTGATGAAATAGCAACTCTATGGTCGTCGGGCAAAATTAGGAAAGAAGAATTGAAAGACTGACAAGAGAGCAAAAAAGGGGGTGATATATGGTAAGGCTGAGATGCTGGTGAAAAGCACCAGCAACATCCAGCCGGCGAAATGTGAGAAAAGAAGATAAAATAGCTCGTTCGAGGTATTAGAGGTTATAGGCGGTACGCCTATTTTGTTAAGGAGGTGATGTGTGAGAAGAAATATTTGGTGGTTGTCGGGTGACCCCTCCAACCATCCAAAAGTAATTCTAGCGAAATGATAGCTCTATTGAGGTAGTTGAGTCAGGCTGTAGGCGATACGCCTATTCTATTAGGAGGTGATGCATGGAGAAAAAATATCTGCTGGCAAAATGCAACCAGCAGAAGGAGAAATGCCCATAACGTTGAACAGCTCTAAACGAGGTACTTGGGTTAATAGGCGATACGCCTGTTTTTTTTGAAGGAGGTGAAACGTATGGAGAAAAGAGGAGAAAAGAACGTAGAGAAATTTCCATATCTTGGGGCGTGTTATCGTCAAAAGCCGGATGACTTCACTGGCATAGCAATTTATGGAGTCTATTCAAGCATAGAAAAGACCAAAGGTAAGCTTTATTTCAAGGCCAAAAAGCTTAGTATGCCAAAGACAGTGAAGATTGAGCGAATATCGCCTAAAATGTTAGATAACCAATCTGAATTACTTCTGAACGAAGTCGATGTCATAGACGTGTATAAGCACGACAATATAATCTACAGGTTCGTGGCACCGCCAGATAGCAAGTATAACAACGTGATTGCTATGTTCTTCCTAGGAACAATCGCATCGTATGACTACTATACGGCATTTATTGACTTTGCAATTAACGAAATGCTCGAGCCAAGGACACAAGAGGAATATTGGAACGCACTACTCAATAATGTTGATCCTCATCTAAATGTTAGCCCAACACAGCTCTACACAGTGAAGTGTGGACGACTTAGTTTTGAAAATATAGGTCAGCCATGTACCAGGGTCAGTATAATAGCACACTCAAATTCAAATTACAAGTGCGCTTTTCTGGGTCTATGGACACAAGTTTATCGATATAAAGATGCAGGTGCGGTGATGTTGGAAGGTTATCCTGCAGTAACTAATTTCAAAGACAGTGATAAGCCAATGTTTGTAGTTTACACTGATGAAGGTGGCAAGCTGGTGTGCTATGAGTTCGGTTCAAAATCGTATCCTGGCTATTATTATGCATATAGGAAGCAGGAACTATGCATTTTAGATGCACACGACATATTTGAGACTGGATTAGAAGAAATGTATAATAAGTTTGGCAAAGTTAGGCCAACCGCCTCGGTAAAATAGGTGAAAGAAGGTGGAAAGCATGTTTGCTTGTTCAGGACTGGGAACTATATTAGAAGAAGTCCCACCTCATTTTAATGGAGCGGTGTTGAGAGTTTCAATATTTCTAAATGGCAAAATCAGGCGTAATAGTCGGCACTTAGATGCTATATTTGCATTGCCTGAGACCGACTTCAGTATGAAACAAATTAATATGGAAGGACAGGGCTTATTCCAAGAATTAAAAGATCGCCTAAGGCCACTCTCAAATATAGAGGCTGTAGCTATGTATCTTGATGCTTGTGTAGACGGGCAGGTTGTCTACGAAACTGGCGTGTGGAATGAGGAATTCAGTCTGACAGATACAAATCGCCGAAACATAGTCAAGATAATGATGTTCACATCACGTTGTGTATATAGGAGGATGGAGATTGGACGTCTGAACTATAAAAAAGGTGAGAGCGTGCTGAGATACTTCCCATACAAGGGCAAAAAAGGCAACATTGAGGAACAATTAGGCAAGTTTTCAAAGAACGATAATAGCTTGTTTAGTGTTATGTCTTATGCTAGCATTAACGACAATAAAGCGTCAATGCTACTAGCAAATCTTCTAATGCCACACTCGGCGTGCTATAACTTTGTTGCTGTTTCTGGAACAATCTCGGAAAACAACAATAAGGGTTTGATCTTCGAGGCAGAAGAAGGGTTGGATGAACCTGGTATATATGTGTACGATATATACAAATTGTCCAAGAAAACGTGATTGTCCGATTTTGTTCAGTACATTGCACAAATTCGTCCGGTTTTGTGCAGTGGATTATACAAAAACCGACGAATGTGATGCATCATGCAACAATCGTGATGCATCATTTTTTATAGTGATGCATCATCCACTAAGTGACATACATATGTCGCGTATGTTGTTATATTGTTATCAGCTGTCCAATACTACGTTTTATGCATCAAACGCGACATTTTTTAAATGTCCATGTGACTCATAAATTGGGTAATACTGGTGTATAATCTTTTTAGAGGCTCATACGGTTGGACATATTTTCGAGTTTGCGTGTTAATGTTTTATTAAATGGCGAATCAACCACAGAGGAGGTGGCGATATGGCGTTACGACCATATGATTTTAACGATTTGTCTGTTATGCTCGGATATGAGGTGCGTGTTTTAACCTATATCGAGAAAATCAAAAACAGGCTTTATTTCAGCTATTATGTGCCTAAGCCTGATGGCTCTAGGCGAGAAATTAACACCTATTTGCACAAGCGTGTAAAGCCAAATATGGAAATAGATTACGTGCAGTTAAGAATGCTTGATGACGAAGACCTCGAGAAATTGCTAGAGGCTTCTAAAACATTATCACAGATACACAAAAGAATAAATTCGGTTCTATTTGATAATATTGAACTTCCACCATGCGTACATGGCTTTGTCAAAGGAGAATCTATAAGGAATGCAATTACGCCACATATTGGGAAGGATTATGTAGTAGCGTTGGATATTCACAGCTTCTTTCCGTCAGTAAAGAGTGATTATGTATTGGACTCGCTAATGAATTTTGGATATGGTAGAGAAGCTGCTTGGCTAGTTGCCAGACTTGTATCGTATAAAGGCGTGCTACCACAAGGCGCTATTACTAGTCCAATGGCGGCAAATATAGCGTTTGCGCCAGTAGACTTTGCTATAATGAATATCTGCACTCCACATGGAATAACCTATACCAGATATGCTGATGATCTCGTATTTAGTGCCAACTTCAAATTAGATGAGCAAATTGAACAAATTATCACTGTAGTTCAAAATGCAGGGTATACAATTAACAGAAAGAAGATCAAAAAGTACGGACCAAAGGAACCTCATTATATACTTGGCACCGTAGCAAACAGCAAAATAAACTTGCCTAGAGAAAAGCGTAGAAATTTAGAAGCTGCAATCTTCAACTTTGTGATAAAGCATCAGCTTCCGTATGGCAAAGAGCCTGCATCGTATAAGAAAACGTTGCTAGGTCAGGCAAATTATATGTTATCGATGAACCCTAGCCTAGGTAGACTAGCTAGACTAAGAAACGAATTAAGGCAATTTGATGTAGATGGGATACAGTTCTCAAATATATTTATAGCCTAATGGAGGTGTTGGTATGGATGAAGACCTTATTGCAAGGATCAACGAGGCAATTTCAGGAAAGAGAAGCTACGAAAATTGGGTAATTGTACCATTTGAGGATGATTTAGTGAGGCACGCATCAAACACAGTAATTAACTCATATGGGCTTAACCCAGTGGTGTATTATGCAATTATTGAATTTGCAATTGAGCAAGAGTATTACAAGTATGAGTGGGATAAGGTAGTAGTTAGATTGGCAAGTATAGATGAGAACTTAATCACGTTTGTTGCTGTTCTTGTGCTAGATGATGGGCAGAATATACCAGTAGTAATCGATATTCAAGAAAATTATTATTGGGAGATTTCAGAACCTGTTAAGATGTATTATGTAGCGGGTCGAACAATGGTGGAACTAAAAACAGAGGATGTTGTAGAACAGCTTATTAGCAAGACAAGTCAAATTCGATTCCTGACGTTAGACTATGTAATTGACTTACCACCGAACAACGTTATTGGCAATGTCTATAAAAATCCAAACAATGCTGTGACAATGACCGTGTCAGTAAACTCCGTACATGGTTTGAAGAAGCTGAATGAATTAATACGGTGCGGATTTGTAGAATTAGAAGACGTTGAATTTATGTATCAAAGGAACAATAGCATATAAGAAAAAACTTGTGAAAGGAGGTGATAAGTGAGAATAACAACTTGCTGGTAAAAAGCACCAGCAATACAAAATGCCAGCAAAACGAATTTACAGTAGTCATAATCGGCATCGTCTTCTTTTAAACAGCTCTTTCGAGGTATATCAGTTCATAGGCGATACGCCTATTCTACTAAGGAGGTGATCATGAGTGTGATAGTTTCTGGGCGGTCGCAAGCTCCCGACCAGAATCTTCGCATAAAGCATAAAACAGCTCTTCGAGGTATTTAAGCAGATTATAGGCGATACGCCTTATTATTTGTTGAAAGTAGGTGATATATGGGGAAAAGCATTGCGGAGTCGTGCAAGCACGAAATCCGCAAAGCATCCAAGCAGAAGAATAGCTCTGGGTGAGGTAATATAGTTCAGAGGCGGTACGCCTATTATATTGAGGAGGTGATATAAAGGAAAACGTATTATTCTCTTGCGAGAATGTCTTGTTAGCTCAAGCGAGGTATATTGGTTGTTAGGCGGTACGCCATCTTATTATCACTAAATCAGGAGGTGAATGGTATGGATGAGAAGACGAGTTTCAAGGAAAACAAGGTAAATTATCTGGGAACTTACTACTATGAAAAGCCGGATAACTTCACTGGGATCAAGATGCAAGTTATGAATTCTAAATTGGGCACTGAATTAAAGACAGTCTACTTTAAGGCTAGAAAGGTACAAATGCCAGCTAGAATAGAAATTACCAATCTCAGATCGAGCAAACTAGGCGATGTGTTAGATATAATTTGGAGCAGTAATAAGTTTGTGACTATAGACGTATATAAAGATGATGAACCAATTTATAGATTTGCCGTACCACCTCGTCATAAATATCTGACGGTTGTTGCAATGTTTTTCTTGGGGACTGTTGCAACATACGATTACTATACTGCTAACATTGATAGGATGTCGGGATGCGGAAAAAAGAATTCAACTGATGAGGAGTATTGGAAAATTTTGCTAAATAACACTGATACACATCTAAATGCACAATCAAGAAATTTATATACTGGCACGTTATGTGGTAATTTCCAATTTGATTATATGCTGGATTCATATAAAGTTACAACCATTGTGGCTCATTCGAACAGTATGTATAAGTGTGGCTTTTTCTCAATGTGGACAGGCTATTTTGTTCGCAAAGAAGGCGGAGCTATTATGGTAGAAGGATATCCAGGCGTTACCAAATTTGCGAAGACTGGAGAGCCAGTTCATGTTGTGTATACAGTTGAAGATGGCACTTTGGTTTATTATGAGCCTGGCGTTCTAGATGATAATGACCGCGGATATAACAGGTATGAGTTGAGAGGGCTAAATAAGAACGATATTGTTGCATTGGAACTCCAAGGCTGGTATGACAAACTCGGCAAGAAAAGGCCAGAACAACGTATGGTAATTGAATCCAGCCCGGAACTTACCATAATTAAATAATCACACAAGAAGGAGCGTGAGTGGTATGCTTGGGAAATGGTTCAAAAAGCGAGAAAAAGTTATAAGAAATACATATCGAACAACCTATGTATTTGTAGACCTAAAGGCACTAGTAGAAAAGATTGATAGAATGGCGGAGGTTATACAAGCGCCCAACACTATAATCTTATATATGCCATCGGATGTTAAGGTTAAGTACGATCACATCCCAAATACCAACGTAGTTATTGTCAAGTTTGCAGATGACGATTACAATTATGACAAGGCAACATATATTCAAACAAAGCGTGAAGGCATAACGGACGAGTTTGAGTTTGATGAAATTTATTGTATGCCAGATGCAATAAGAGAAGCATTAGATAAGTCCAAAGACAGAACAGTATGCATAACTAAATAAGGAGGTGATTGTATGGGCAAGATTAGGTATATCATTGACGTTGAAGAAGATGACAAGGAGTTTCAGAAATTGATTGCCAAGCTAGTAAACCAAGGCACAGTAGAAATTGTAGCTAGAGACCCAGCGTTGGTCACATGGGTGTTCCCAGAACAAATTGAACAGTGGTTAGAAGAAGAACTGTCTAGTGAGCAGGTGGATAAAGAAAGAGGCACATAACTCCTCTTGGAGTGACTGTGCCCCTAATATGGTATACAAATTATTGCTAACTAAGGCGTTTTCCCTTGCCCTGGCTTAGCTGTGTTACTATTAAAGTTTGCGGTGCCACCTATACCAAATGTCTCATTAAGGTTTTTCGCCATGCGAGGCGCTTTTCTTAATATCTTGTCAGTGAGTTTCACGTATTTGTAAATCTCTTTTACCGGTTCTTTCTTGGGGCTCAACTTATTAATTGCCATTGTTGTATATGGATTTGCTGCTAGTGCTTGCACTGGGTCTTTTACTGGCATATACAAGAGCACATTAGGAAATTGCTTAATGGCTTTAGCCATCAAGACCGCGTCTAGTAATTGCCTTGACGTTGTAGTTGACGATACTCCCGGATAATTTGTCTGAGACGTATCTTCAGCCAGCTTATCTAAGGCTAGTTTGTCTAATCTATCTTTCAAATCAAGAATTTGTTTTAGGTCCATAAGGGCGCGTTAGCTCCCTCCTTTCACTATAAAATGAGTGCACAGGTTCAGCGTTTAAAGAGTTTCCCAACACCACTAACAACTGACTTCAAACCACTTTTTAATGTTCCAGCAAACGCTGAAATGGATGGGTCTTGTCTAAATCTATCAATGCCCGGCTTGATTTTATTCCAATTTTTTGCGAGAACTAAGCCGCCAGCTGTCAATGCAGCTATGCTGGGTATAACATAATTTGGTTTCTTCTGTTTTGGCGTTGTATATATAACAGGTGGTGCTGGATAGTATTGTGCACTCTTGGCAAATTCTTCCATTACTAATTTCATTGCTACCTTTTTAAGCAGTTCCTTATCAAAATCATTCATTAGGCCACCACCTTCGGTGTTACTTGCTAATATGTCTCTGTGCCTCACCAAAACTCTTTGATTTTCTAAGTGTATCTATCAAACCTTTGTTCTTGGCCAATCCCCAAGCGCCTAATCCAAGTCCGGTTGCGCCAAGGCCTAATCCTGCTAATGTTTTTAGATCAAGTTTTTGCTTTTGAGGTTTCTCATTGAGAAGGCTCATAAGCATCATTATTTCTGGATTCATCCCATACATTTGTGGCATCATTTGGGTTGAACCTTGTGCCTCTTTGAGCATTTCCGTTATAATTTCAAGTTGCGTTTCGGCAAGGTCTTCAGCTAACTTGGTTAATTCTTGGCCGTATTCTCTTAAACTTGTTACGATGTCATCCTCCGATGCGGTTTTGCTGTTTCTCGGGCCGTCTTGGCTTGCAATGTAATCAGCAAGCTTCATTAGCAATTGGCCTTGCTCATATACTTCATTTGCATCATAAGAGAGCACTTCTTCAAGCAATCCTGATAGTGCTGCGGCTATCTTTTCGATACCTTGTTCTGATATCTCTTGCTCTGATGCAATTTTCTCTTGTAACTTATCAACTACTCTGTCATAAGCATTTCTTAAATCCTTTCCCACAATAGACACCTCCTGAGAAGTATTAGCCTTTTTTGTCATTGCAACATGTCCTAAACGGTATAAGGAAGCAGTATGCTACGCTTCCAAATATCATACTAACATATGGATTGGAAATGTGCAGTCCGAAAACCCAATTAATAAGTGAAACTATAAGTCCACCTGTGAATAGTAATAAGAACGAGGCTGCAATCATCATGGCCACTAGAATCAATCTGATTTTAAGTATTTCCTTCATGATTTTTCCTCCTTCTCTGCTTTATATCTTTATTTTATAACAGTTTGATAACTTAGCAGTCTTTTTAGAATTTGTTTGTGGTGATATAATTAATCTAATAAGGGAGGTATTGTGTATGCTAAGAAGTCTACTTACGTTCATTGGAAGGCCTAAAGACGTTACGTTTGATGATTTTGAGAAGATAAGAGAGTTTTTAAGTGACAATACTGATGTAATATTAGTATGGCAAAATAATAGATTTATACTGTTCTCTCCAACGACCGTCTTAAAGGTGCGCAAAGCTACATGGCCACGTTTAAAAGCTACATGGCCACGTTTAAGAGACTTTGAAATGTTCTTTGGCATTGAGAACTTTGCAATAGAAAGTGAGACGGACACTTTCTATCATTTGAGATTGTCTGGCAATAAAACTGGATTGCTTGATCAAATTGCAGTTATAACTTCTGCATTTCTTACTCTTAGTAATGAACAGCCAGGGCAAGAAGATGAGCAATTATTTGCAAGCCAAGAGCAAGAAGAACCAGTAGCTGTAAAAGAAGAGCCAAAACAAGAGCCAAAGGCTCAGCCGGTTGTAGAAGCCAGACGTGAGAAACGCAGTAGAAAGCCCAAAGAAAAGTCGGCAGTTGAAAAACAAGAGACTAAGCAAGTAAGCAAAGATGATGCGAAACCAGTTGAAAGCCAGCCAGAACGAAAGAAAAAGGAGAAGGCTAATAAGCAACAGCCTGAAGCAATAGCAGCCAAGCAAGGAAAGAGTGTTCCAACGTCAGATGATAATGCTAAGGCTATTAAGCCAAAACATAAGGCACCAGATAAGCAACCCGAGAGCAAACCAGTCGATAACAAAGTAGAAAAGAAACAGCCTGATAAGACAAAGCAGGCTGAAAAGCAAGAAACTACGAAGAATAATAGCGTCAGGAAAAGAAAGCGTGAGATGGTTGCATAACAATTGTGCCCCCATTTGGGGGCACTTTCTGTTTCTATTTTTCTTTTCGCTCTTTGGATATCTGTTGATCTAAGAGTTCTTCAATTAATGTCTTCTGATTTATTTTCTTTCTTGCGTTTTCTTTGACATAGTCTACTATATCATCATCTGCGATGAAAATTGAAAGTAACGTTTGCAGATATGCAGATAGGCCAATTAGTACATCGTTATATTCGCTTACTAGACGGGTTGTTTCTTCCAATGTTTTTGAAATTCGTTCAACTGTCGATTTATTATTTTGCTCTACGAGCTTCATTGTTCTCATAACTAGGAAAATACAGATGGTTGATATTATTATAATCAGGAATCCGAGAACGCCAGTTTCGTTAAATACTTTTGCTAGTGATTGGAGGAGTTCGGACATCTATGCACCTTCTTAGTAGATTTTGGGTGGCATCTTCTTTTTCGCGTAGTCCGCGGGTGGGGTCCAGTTCCTATGCCTCCTTAAAAAAACTGGTTCACTAAAATTATTGCCAGTTATTTTTGAATATCCGGTTATGTCCTTTATTTCAAGTAGGAAGTTTCTAGAGAAGCAACGTTGTGCTTCGCCACCGCAATGTGGGCATACAGCGGGTTCATCTCGTTGTTCAATTGGGCGTAATTCCTCGGTTTGCTGTCCACAAACCTTACATTCATATCTATAAATTGGCATATTTCGCACTCCTTTCCAATTATTTCAGCTTGTACTGCTCTACTTCAGAACCGTATTTCAGTTCCGCCAACAGGGTACTGCCAGTGATAGGGAGATGCAGACTGCCAATGATCCTTTTCGATATTGGCATCGTAAATATTTGCTTACCGCGTGCGTTATAGATATTAATCCAAGCATTTTCGTGGTTCTGAAGCACATTATGAAGTTTGTCTAATAACTGGTCATATGTAATCTCGTCTGTTTTGCTTCTCAATTCAACCGCCCCCGCGCCACATCTATTTTGTGGCTATGCTGTTGCTACTCCCATTACTGATACTGCAACGTTATATGATGTGCCTATTGATTTCTGTGAACCTGATGGCACTGTTACTTTAAAGTAAACGGTAACGCTTGAATCTTCAGACAATGTGCTAATATTTACTTGACTACTCCACTGGCTTTGGTCAAGAGAAAATGATACCCAAGATGCATCGGCCAATCCAGAGGCTTTTGTTTGGGCTTCAACTACAATATCAATAAAATCTGCTCCTGTAGCTGTTAGAGTTAATGCACCAGTTCTGGAAAATGTTTCACCAGTGGCCCCATAAACAAATGGTGTGGTAGAAATTACGCTGCCTGTACCCGAAAATATAATCAACACATCGCCATCATTAACTCCAGAAGTGAATGTAAATGTTGTCGAGCTTGATGTGGTTGTGTATGTATAATTTGAAGAAGCCAATAACTTATAAGTTGATTTTGTCGTATCATATTTGTATATAACTGGGTTAATAAATACTTTGCCTTCTATTGTATAAGGATCTTCTGAGTTTGGAACAGTTATGTTTGTGAGGTCACCTGGCACTTCTACATTATTGTACTTTACTACTATTTTTGGATCAGCCATATCGATCACCTCACTCTTCCTTGTACCATAGCACAAACTGGAGATTATTGAATACGTTAAGTGTGCTTATTACATTCCCGTCAATTACAAGTTGAGCAATAATGTAGTCTGTAACATATATATTGCCTTCTTGATGGACTGGAACATTAAGCCAAGTTGCTGGATTAGATTGGACTATTTCGTTTGAACTACCAGGATAGCCAAATGTTGCTCTTGTGATATCAGAGCTCATTAACGTACGAGAAGGCGCAGAATATGTTGAAGAGGTTCTTAGCCTAAGATGTGCGCCATTAGCTAAAGAGCCAGTGAAGTATAATTTAGCCTCTGTAACTGTTGTTGTGTCACTGTTATCAAATTTAATTTTAAAATATCGCTCGTACGAATTAGCAATTTGCCCCTTGTTTACAACAAGCCTATATGTAGTATAGTTTGTATTATCTATATATACGTCTGATTGGCCAAACCCAATAACCGCATTTGTTAATGGATCACCTGGCACTTCCATTGCGTCACTGCCAATATACACCTTCCAAATTGGGGTTCGCATTATTTGTTGCCTCCTTAAAGACAATTACCCCGCATTGACGGGGATAACCTTATTTATTTCGTACCATCGATCGTACGAGCTTATATAATCCATGATAAACGGAAAGTATATTATTAACTGTGCTGGTTGGATATTCTTGAAGCTTCGCTTCTATTTCACCAGTGGGGTCATCAAAATAAAACACTACTCTGTCATCTTCAACTACGGCTTTGCCTTCATATCCATTTGATTTGAGAAATGTGACTAGGTCAATATCCGTTAATGCAACACACTTTTTTTCCATCGCTATCCACAACCAATTCCGGTTGTGTTCACCTCCTTTAGTCTATTTTCTTGTCTTGTTATACTATAGAATATCTATACGTTACATAAATGACAGGCGTTATCTGGGTTTGGAAGGTTCCTGCAACTTCACCGTAAGTAACTTTGGTTTTTATCCAAATTGCTATTGAATCACCTTTTGCTAGTTCGTCTATAACTGGTAATGCATGTGAAAAATCCTCTGCAGCGTTCCATGTCTTTCCACCTATTGTTTTCAAGCTACCCTCTGTTGATACCGTACCATCTGTGAGGTTTAATGTTCCGAGTTTATCAGGAGATTGACTTAATGAAGTGTATTCAGATGACGTTTTTGACTCAATAGCAATCTCAAAGGTACCAATACCGCTTGTTCCTTTCTCTACGTACACTTTTATATCACGAAGAATGGAATTGGCAGTATTGTTCTTAATGAATGCCTTAAAAAGTTGATAGTCAGTTGGCTTGTCTGTACTATCCACAGTAACCGTTCTAAGCAAGGTAGTAATATTTGCGCCGGTTGAAAGTTCCAAATTTTCATCCTTTCCACCACCGACAACAAGTGTAGTATCCGAAATGCTACTCGGATTTGCTGGAGTATAAACGCTGGAATATAATTTTAGTTGAGTGTTGTCAAGCACATAATTAATTGGTGCTCCCATTTGTATACACCTCCTGTGTGTTCTGAGCCCATCTGAGATTATAATATCATATTTGTTAAACTGTTCAGTACTTTAATAAGCGATTTTAGAAAATGTCGACTATTTTCTAGCTGGTGTACGAGTCTTATTATCGCTCTTCATAGAAATTAAAGTAGTGTTTAATTCATTCAATGTTTTATTTAAGTCTATTAATGTATTATCAAGATTAGTTAGTGTCGTTACTTGCTCTTTCACGAAGGCATTACCTGTTTCTGAAAACATTACGCTTGAAAGCACGCCAGGTGTCCCCGTACCAGCAGTATTGAATATTCCCGTGTTAAGCCTAGAAGTACCTTGGCTAGTTAGTATGCGCATTAAGCCTTCTTTGCTCGTTACATCATCTAAACCTGAAAAGCCCATTTCACGCAATGTACTTTTCCAGAAATCTATTGGTTTCACTCCATTAGTAGTAAAGTCCAACAACTGGTTCAGCGACTCTTTATTGCCAGTGGCAAGATTAACATACATAGCCGATTTGAGAAATGGCGCTTCCATACTTGTTGATGGCAGAGTATTTAATATTCGGCCTAATTCAAGCGGGCTAAATCCTTCAGATGCCGCTTGCATAATGATGCTTTTCAAATCTTTGCCTGTCGATGTCTTTATATCACTTGTTGACTGTAGGAAGTCATAAATTTCCTTCGCCGGACCTGTTAAATTTGTTTGTGTTGTCTCTGCAGAATTGTACAATGCCTGCATAACTTTTTCTGGACTTATTGTGCCATACACAGCGGTTGATAACGTTTGGTATTTGTCTTGCTGTCTAAGCACTTCATCAATTGCCGCTTGCAATTCTTTTGAAACTTTGCCAGGTGAAAAACCTTGCAATTCTGCCTGCGTTGGTATTTTTCCTTGCGTGGCAAGAAATACCATTGCATTTGCGCGGTCTTCACCCGAGAAAGTGCTCAAAATCGTTTTAATGCTTTCTTCACTAATATCTCTATTGCCCTTTTTAACCTGTTTGACTAGGCCAGACTGTGCTTGTTGAAGTTCTTTGGCATACTCATCGAGTAACAATTCTGGCTTGGAGATTGCTTTCCTTAAAGCCAAGTGTGTTGAGAACATTGAAAGTTGATTTGAATCTACCCAAGCTGATATTTCTTCATTACCAGTTTCTAAAAGTTTGTCTCTAAATGTTTCCCAATTATCTGTACTTTTAGCTATGTCATATACAGTTGCCAAAGCCGACTCACTTAATCGCCCTGCCTCTTCACCAAGTGCAGCTTTAGCTTTAACAACATTTCCCCATTTTTCGGTGTATTTATTTACTGATTCTGTGGCATTAAAATCAGATTTGACTTGAGATAATTGTAAGAACAAATCAGGATTAGTTTTAGCAAGCAGTTCTGGAGACTGTAAGTACTTGAAAGCCTCTTGTGAACCATATTGTGACTCTAATTGTGATAAAACAGCATTAGCATTAGCCGGTTTTAATTGTGCTGCTTTTGTTTTCAATTGCTCAGCCTCTCTGGAAGTAATTATACCTTTTGAGGCAGCGTAAGCAATTGAATTAAACGTTGCAGGTAAATTTTCAATAGCTTTCTGTGCAGCTTGTTCTGGAGTTTCACCGGCAAATTGGGCAATATCAGTAATTCCTTTTGCAGTGGCATATTTGATTAGATCTGTAGATATGTATTTGCCATTTATTTTCTGCAATCCTTCGGCTACTTTTTGCTTAGTTTCTTTTGATAATCCTTCTAAGCCACTAAAAAGCTGTTCGAGAACGCTAGTGGTAACATCCTCGGCTTTTTTAATAGAGCTGGCCAAATCTTTAATAAGGGCCTGCTCACCTTCAATAAGCTTATTCAGCTTCTGGATGCCGGGATCATTCTCAATTTGCAATTGCATCTTTTGTATCTCGCCCCTGCCCCAGTATGTGTCACGTATAGAATTAAATATATTGCCAAAGAAAGATTGTATCGATTTAGTCAGTCGTAGGAACGGGGACTCATATTGCTTCAATATTTCTGATTGCTTAGACTCATACTCAGCCAGCACGTTTTGCATATTTATTTCTCTACCCACATTAGCGTAGTTCAATCTACTCATTGCAGTACCAAGTGGCGCTGCTTGTTGTAGGTTTACACCATACTGATTAAGTGTGTATTGCCACGCATCCTCGTCGGTGCGCAATCCGGCTTCTTTGTAATATTGAGCGGTTGCACCTAGCACAGTCATGATTGCCGGCAAAGCGTTGTTAGGTGAGTTGTTTATTGCCTGTGTTATTGCACTCGTCTGCCCAATTGGTGTGATTAGATTTGTATCACTACTAACAAGTGATGAGGTCCTGCCCAATAGTGTATCAACTGATGCCCGACCATTAAGCAAGTCTGTGTCAAATGTGTATCCATTTTCCGTTCTTCTTAGCATTCCGAGTAGAAGTGCCCTACCATTCGAAGAGCCAAGGAGATTTGAGACGACAGTATTGAGTGCCTCAATTGTTGGTTGCTCTCCGCCAGCTTGATTTATTAATTGTTGACCAGTCTGATTTCTTATTATGCTAGTCAAAACTGGAATCTGTCCGCTAAGAGTAAGTGCCGCGGGGCCAAGCAACGTACCAGAGCTGACTGCCTGATTGGCAAATCCCATTTGCTGGCCTGCTAACCAATTCGTTGATACACCTGAAATGGCCGACATTCTACGTATTGTATTGGTGTATGTTAAAGCTTGTGAAGTATCACCAACACCCATCCGCTTTAATTCGTCAAGTAGTTGTATTGAACTTTCGTAGGTTATATGCAAGTTCTGGCTTATCTTTTTTATTGAGTCGAGATAATCCTTAAATCTACGTTTGAAGTCTTCAGAAGAACGTACGCTAGTCATTAGATTTGTTTGCGATATTTTTGAAAATATATCCAATACTTCTTTTGAACTTAATAACGTATCCACATATGAAAGTTGTTTCATGTAAGTAAGAAGTTTAGAAGACTCAGCAATGCCAGGCCCACGAACACCAACATTCTGATTAATCCAGCCTCCTGAGAGTGCTCGATTGATTGCGCCTACTTGTGCTGGCTGAGCAATAGCCGAAACTGCTTTTTCTGTTAGTAAGCCACCGGCTGTTGCACCTAATGTGCCACCAATAGGGCCTAAGAAAATAGAACCTAATACACCACCAACCAAGCCACCAATAGTATTTGCTCGAAAGTTTGTACGAGCTAATTGCTGGTATGATGGCAAAAGTTGGCGTGTTTCAAGTGGCGTATAATACGGTTCAGCAGGCTGGTATCCTCCAAACTGATAAGCTATTCTTTGAACCGTATTCATGTTAGATAGGTTCATCGGCTTACTCAAATACGAAGGTGCACCAGCCATATTGGGCGCATATCCTAAGCCAACCTGTGAAACATTTGCCAAACTTGTTGGAAGATAGTTACCACGCTGTTGGAGTTGGCTTAAAGTAGAATTTAACCTAGCAAGTGTGCTAGAGAGTTGCTGATTTTGTTGCATGAGAGTTTGCATGTATATTTGTTGTTGCTGTGATTCATACATGCGTTCGTGTATAAATAGCGAATCAGGAATTTGTTGGCTTATCGGCATCTTCTTTTAACCCCCGACTTTGCTGCTTTTTGATTTTCTCCATCAGCGCCCTCGCATCTTCTACGAAGTCGGAGCGTTCTTTACCCACTTCGGGGAACATTAATTCACTGTATTTGGAAAATAGCTTTGGTAGTTCCTTAGTCGCACCAATGGAAGCGTAAATAAGAAGTAATGTTTGATACATTTGAAGTGTTTCGTTGCGTATTTCTAGACCTATTGCAAGCTGATTTTTCAGTTCGTTTGGTGATATTTCACCCTTGGTATATATTTGAGCATAACGCAGGCCCATTGGGTCCTGCAGAATTAGTTTGGGAGCCCACCACCATTCTTGATGAACTCAGTCACTTCTTCACGGAGCTTGTTGTATTTCTCCGTTATTATCTCAATAACACTCGGATGCATTTTCAATAACTTATCAATTTTTGGCTTAACGTATTTGTTGATGAACTCTCTCTTAGAATTTTCATCAAGCGTACCATCTAATAGTTTATCTATCAGTGATTTAATTGCTGAACTTTCTAACGCTGGTTCAAATGGTTTCCCGTCTATTGATTGAATGATAAATGCAAGCCTTGCCACTACTTCCAACGATGCGGCATAAACCGAAGCAAACGATCTCACATTTGTCATGAGATAATCAACTACCATGTCGCTTACGAGAATATCCTCAGTATTCAACAGCCTTACAGTAAATACCTGCCCACCAACTTCTATCTCTTTCTCAATGTAGCCTTCCTTCAATAGTTTTACATAATCTTCCGATGTTAACATCGCCAAATCCCTCCTTCATATTTTGCTCAACGTTATTATAACATGTGCTATGAATTTGACAGAATTTTTGAGCTGATGTGGTACAATAATAGCAGAAGAGCAAATACTAGGGGGCAATCGTATGGAAAAGCTTAAGAAGATAGTCCGTGCAATGCTTAATGACTATTCATATTCTAATTATACATTGAAAAAAGAAGCCTTCACAGACAGTGAAATAGAAAATGCGCTTCACTTCTCACTTAAACAGTTGAACCAGTACCCGCCCGTCGTCACAACATACGATTACACAACTGTGCCAGTGTATCTAGTATCGCTTGGCGCTGTTTTATGGTTATTAAAGCAGATGTCAATGGTTGAATCTGCAATTCCGCAATTTAGCACCGACTCCAACACTTATCCTGGCAAATTTGAGGCACTGCAGAGCATTATTCAAATGTTAGAAAGCAAGCACAATTTGCTATTAACGAACTTCAAACATATAATCAATGTAAATAGCGGGTTTGGCAATGACCCTTACAAATGGTCTAGCCTAATCTGGTGGTGGTAAAAGTGGGATATTGGCCACCGTATGCCTCACAAGCGTTAGCTAATTATTTGGAATATAGGGATACTACTTCTGGTAGCTACAGAAGTTGGGTGCTGAATTCACGATATAATATCGTAATGCCAACTGGTCTACTACCTTTTTCTGGTTCACCAAGTATTTTGTATAATCCATTAGATATAACAAATATACACGAGTCAGATTTTAATTACGTAATCTACTATTCTACTGGTTACACATCAAATTATGAGAATATAGCAATATATTGGGGTCAATCTTTTTTTGGTCAACCAAATGGTTGGTTGGATTCATTTGGCAATTGGCAAAAAAACAGTATTAATGGTCTAGTACATCCTGAAATATGGCGATGGTCTGCTGGCCCAAATACGCCAGCGCAACAATATTCAACAGACATTTCTTCTTTTGGCAATCTTAAGAATAAGATGCTAGTTACACGCCTTTCTACAAGTTACACAGCGAATGGTTATGTAAGTGGCAGTATTCCTGATGTGCGCCAAATACGATTCTATATAAATGTACGAGGACAAGCAGTAGGCCCGTTTATTAGAGTTGCTCCTCCTGGAATAACTCTGATATTCCACGACGCATTCATTTTTGCTTCGTATCAAATGTACGATGAAGATTTTTACGCAACCAGCCCTGTCTATAAGATATTTAAATATTCATCAAGCTTTCAAACTTCAAATACGATTACTTACTATTATGCTGACCTAATAGATGAAAGCCAAAAAGCGGAGATCACAATCAATGAAATTGAAGTTGGCTACAGCAAATATTCTTTGCAATATAGGTACTGCAATCCAACACCTGATCCACCAAGAATCGAGCCATATACAATTCAGTATAGTACAACACGTTCTATATTACTGCCGGCATGGAGTATGCCAGCCAAGGGTGCTAATTTGCTTACCAATACGTATTATCAACCAAATTATTTTACAATCACCTCACCGGCAGTTGACTCAACGATTGTCACTAATTCCAGTGGAGTTGGCACAGTCAATTTGCAATTCAGCTGTACTAATCCAACGTCAACATATACTTTGTATTATTCATGTCCTACAGGTTCAACATCATCATCTGTGACTTTTAGTGGCACAAATGCATCTGTGTCGATAACTGTTCCAGAAGCTGTCGAGGGAACTTTAACAAAGATAGCTTTTAGGATTAAGAATGCCAATGGATACTTTTCAGATGTACGATACTGTTATGTAGTCAAATCTGCATCAGTAACAGAACCGCCAAGTATCGATACAAGCTATCCATCAAGAAAGGTGCAGAGAGTGTATCTTGATTCTTCCGGTAATGAAACAAGTAGAACAACTATTACCATTCCAAACACGTCTGATAGTTCACTATACTTACCAGTTGCTAATCCAAACGACCCACCTTCAATGGCGGGATATGCTGTTCATACATCAAATAAAGAGAAACTGATTTGGGTAAACTCGGAAGGCAAATATAAGGGGCAATCAATAGTAAAGAGCATGTCCGATTACATTGATGGCCTTGGCGGGATGGAAATTATTTTCTACAAATCTTTTATTGATCAGATTGTAGAGCTTGTTGAAGCTGACCATTGGGTAACTAATGGCGACTATCGTGAACCATATATTCATATGTATGCCCAAGAAAATCAGTACGGTGGGTACACAATTGTATATGAAACTGCGTACGTCAAAATGTACACTTTAGGCGAGCAAAACAAACCATATTCTTTCAAAGGCAAAGCTCTAAGGCTTTATGTCTATTGGTCTCATTATCCATATTATACCCAGGAAAAATTTGTAATGGAACTTCGATACAATGGTGGGAGCATTGATATCTCACCCGCAAATTTTCCATATCACAATATAGCCGTAGAATTCTACGAAAATATGGTAATCGTCTACTCAGATGACGTGAGTGGGCAGTATCATTATAAAATCTATAACATAAGTTCTTCAACCTTTACAAATTTGATTGTGTACATAAGGAATGAAGATCCAGAGGTCATGTTCATACGAAAATTGCTTATATATGAGCATAATCAACCAGTCACACCGCTTTTGTATCTTGACGCACTCAATGTACAATTATCAAGCCCTGCCCCGTTAAATGTGGCATATCCACTTTTACCTGAATGGCGAGTAATACCACCGTACTCTCCACAATCATTTACAGTATATTCGCCAGCCAAATGGGAGACGAAATACGAATTGCAAAGTACATTTGAGGTCACTTTTAATTTTGGCACAACGCTTAGCCCAAATTATACGTTAAAACTATCAAAGCTGCTAAATGGTTCAGTCATTCAGACAACAAATTATTCACTTGGCACAAGCACTTCCATTAAACTAACGCTTCAAGTGCCAGATACTGTCGGGGCAAAGTATGAATATCAATGGCAGGTGTTTGCTTCAAATGGCAGAAGCGAAGTCTTTAGTTTCTATGTTGTGCGTATTGATTCTCCTGCCGCATTCGATATCGGTGGCCCTGCAAACTACACATCATCTGGTGGCAGTTACACTGCTACCGGCATCGCCAAAGTAGACTACTCACTTGTTGATGTTGGAACGCAAATGCTGAAGCCAGGAGATACTATCGAATTCGATGCGGATTACGTGTTTACTTCAACACCCAGTCTCACGGCAAAGACACAAATGGTTAATAACATGCCACAAACAACATTAAAGAACACAGCTGGCAATGAGCAGATGGCTTCGTTCATGGCCTTTATACCTTTTAAGGCAAATGAATATATAGAGATAGACACGAGTAAAAAAAGCGATGCAGTCAATAATGGCATAATGCCAGAGTTAAGCAATAAAAATGTCTCAGCACCAGATGTTGCGTCAGTGCCTGGCACGAATAGGACTGATAAGGCAATAGTCGATATAGACACAATGGAATTAAAACCGAAGGATAGCATTATATTTGATGCGGACTATGTATTTACTTCTGTGCCAAATGTGGTGTCAAAAACACAATTGAAGGGTCAATATCTCCAAACCACGGCTGTTAATAATACTGGTGTGTCACAAAATGTTAGTTTCATGGCCTTTATTCCATTTAATGATGGCGCAGTTGGCGATATAAGTAGTGCAAGCGTAACTAACGATAGTGAGGAAGAGGCAATTATTGAACATCAAAGTAAACTGCCAGCTCAGGCAGTCCCAGTTACAAATACTGATGTGCCTGAGGGTGGCAATAATAATCTAAAGTACATTGACAAGGCCTTTGTAGATATAGACACTGTAATGCTTAAACCAGGTCAGCAAATGGTATTTGACGCCAATTATGTCTTTGCGGAAGGAGCTTCAAGCACTATTAAAGTCAAAGAAGATAAATTGCAGACAACAATAAAGAATACAAGCGCAGAAAACAAGCAAGTATCATTTATGGCTTTTATACCCTATAAGGATAGTAAAACGGGCTCATAGAACTATGTGCTTTTTTGAATTCCTTTAATCTATGTAACGGAATTTCAAAATCAACATACTTATATATTAGTGTTAGTACGCCATTGGCAAATTTGTATCCGCGCCCACTTGCTTCATCGTCAATCTGGCTTATTGCTGCTTCAATTGATTGAAAAGGCACTCTTGCTGGAATAATGAGTTGTGAGTGCGGTTCAACTTGAAATTCTTTCTTATTTATTTTGAAATGAACAATCTCGTCTGAACCATTTTCAATTATCGTAGTTAGTTCTGTTATATGCTTTACATTATGAAATAGTATTACACTATCTGGAAGTTGTAGTTGTATTGCACCTTCTTGTAGTCCAACAATTGTAGATGCTGACGTAGTGCTTGCCTTATCAATTTTCACAACTGGCCTTGTTGACGAAAATGTGGCAAGAGATATACTGGCATGTGCACTTCTAGTAGTCTGCGACTGTATTGCAATAGAGCCAATGCCGATTTGCTTTGTAGTTGATGATATTGATAATTGTACTTTCATTGGCAACTTAGCAATATACAACCTATTATTAACTATTCGAATAGGTATTGCTCTTTGTTTCGATGACCTTTGTACGATAACAAATGGCAATATGGTGGCTGGAGAATTTGTCGAGACAATTCTAATTGGCAGCAGTTCTTCATAAAGCCCAGCTATTTTTATTGCTAATGGTCCGTCAGTCTTGTTTATTATTCCATTAACTATCTTTAATGGGAATTCGGCTGATAGTCCAAATGAAATTTTAAATGGCATATCATAGTTTAGTTGCTGCCAGAATGACAAAGGCAGAGGAGAACTCGAGATATCTGCCATTTGTTGCATTATTTCTATAGCTGAAGTTAAGTCAATTTGTTCTTGCTGCTTTATCTCTATGGGTGATGTTAGATCAACTTGTTCTTGTTGTTTTATTTCAAGCGGGATGATTTCCATCACGTATGCCTCCATTATCTCTAATTAAGTGTGGCAGAGTACGTACTACCTACAGATGGAAGATCAAAGAAAACCGATTGTTCACCACTTATTTCAAGTGGTCGTTCAAAAACTACTAGTGTATATGGGAATCCCCTGTTCTGTACTATAATCTTATTACCTGCAATACCATATATCCCAGTGCGTACATGTCGCCATACATCCTTGAATTTCCTTGTTATTCTATACGTTTCAGTTTGTATGTCCCTTAACTTTGCGTCGATTGCTGAGGTATACTTATCAAAATTAGCAAAATTCGTATCCTCGCCACCTATTGTCAAGAACACATCCGAAACCACCTTCTTATCGTTTGGCGTGGATACTTCTACCGTTTGCTTGTCAACAATATTCAGCGGGTGCTGCTTGAAAAACGTAGCTGTAAACAAATTAGCACTCATTGTCATATTTAATAAATTACCAGCAAGTTGAAGCAATGGTGAATTAATTGCTGATAACTTCACTTTAACAGGAAGAGCTTGTGGACTTGTAAGGGCTGTTGATATATCCAAATAAAAAGTTACAGAACTAATGGCTGCATTTAGACTGCTGGGCGGATCCGACTGGTTTAAAGTTTGGCCAAAAGATGTTAAACCTGTTGGTAACTCAGTAACTCCAGACATCTTCCACAAATCCAGCTTTACGTTCGGAGCTATTTGTGTTAAGTTACCACCTGAACCCTTGCTACTGCCATAAATTATTTTTAACTGTTTGTTGTTTACCCGAGCAGTCGACTGTGCAACTGAAGTTTTGGGTTTATACAGTAACTTGGCATCCACAGACGTTAAATATTCTTGATGGATGTGTTCTGCGTCTGCTAATTGACTTGGCAAGTTGCCATTAATCTTCTTTGCGTACTTTGAAGGCATATTAAGTGGTAAAAATTCTGGATGTTCATGGTGAAACTTTGCGAATAATCCATTGGGAAATTGTGATTCATCTTGCCAGTAAAGGTAATTGGCACTATATGCAATTGAATGCAAGGCTCTTGTTACAAACTCTTGGTGTTTGTGCTCTTTACTGACAAATATATTAGGTACATTCTGTAATGTCTCAACGTCTTCAATCATTACTTGTTTTTCACTGTTTCGCTCTATATAATCATCGTGGGTGTGTTGCTTTAACGAAAAATTATTTGTGCCATTCAGATATCTGGTTGTTTCAGCCACATCGCCCTTTTTCAACAGGTCTTCGTGTTTATGGTTCTTATTTGCAAACACCAAATCCCCAGCTGGGTGAAATGCTCTTCCAGCCATTCCTGACAATTTATTCAATAGCAATTCAAAATTTTCTATTAATATCTTTCCAACCGGTGAGAATATCTTCACAATTTCACCCACTCTATAATATAAAGTCGTTCAATTCTTGTTCAAGCTGATTGATTAATTTTCTTGCTGAGTAATAGTCCATATTGTATTTTCTTGAGATATCTGCAATAGACATGGCTGGACTTTCCCAACCTTTGTAATGTGCAAACATAGAATCTGCATCGGCACCATATTTTGAGGCGACGTATTCCCTAAACTCTAGATAATTCAATTCTTGATTGTCATATATTTTGCCTACTACTGCTCCAGTTTCATCTTCATGTGTTACCCGCCTACGCTTGAATGTATCCACTTTTGTGACAGGCCAACTAAGATATTCTGCCAATTCAATTGTGCTTGGTGGCCTATCTAATTTTGCTTCTAATTCGTTGTGTGCAGCCTCATATGTATTATATTCCAAGTTTAGATTTTCGGGCAGTCTTAACGGTGATTGATAAGTATTGACAAATCTAGATATGCCTTGGAGGTTTGAGTTTACATATCCATATACATTTCCTTTGGTTGGTTCGTAAGATCTAAGAGCCTGTGCAACGAGATTTCTACCTTGTAGTTCTATGGTTTCATTTGGCAGTCCACCACCAGCAAATCTATGTGTGTTCTTCTTTACTATAAGCTCGAACTCTGGATATATCTCTTCAAATATTTTGGGGTTGTTGGTTTGCTTCCACGTTTTTATTTTTGCGAGCAATTCTTGTTCTGTCATTTTACCTACACCCCCCCTAGAAGAATCTGTAGTAACTAAATTCTATTGTCTGAAGTTCATTATTGGTGATTATAAGTTGGGTGCTCCATGCGGGCTCATTGCCAAGTGTAAAGTCGGAAACTGTTTTTACATCAATGCTAAGGACGCTAGCAGCGTCCTTAATTAGCTGACTTAGCATACTTTCATAACTACCAAATGTGCTATATCCGTTATCGGTTGCTGTTAATCCAATGTTGTATTTTTTTGTCCCGTTAAAAGGCTTACTTGTGTTTTGCGTTTTAGTTGTTCCAGTAGTAACGCTTATAGTCTTTTTATACGTTGCGTACGTGTTTAATGATTTTTCAAGGTCAGATGTTTCACTTGTAATAGAGGTTTCGAATGAAATAATTGGCGCTTCTGTGTTAAAGGTGCTAATAATTGAATTACTATTATTAATAATAGTATTATTGATGCTTTTCACAAATCTACTAGCTAAATCTTGGTACGTGCCTGAATCATACGTTGTATATTTAACGTTACCTATTTCTATTGGTTTCTTTACTGGCTCTAAAATTTTAACCTTGTTGTACTGAAGGCTTGGAAGATCGGTAAAATTTATAAACAAAACATTTGGCGTAATAACTACATTCTGAATGTTTTTGCTCAAGTTATCGTAACTAGTTGCGTGTATATTCAGAAGCATTTTTAGACCCATCGTATAATTTTCTAAGTTCGATGCTATTGCTTCTAAAGCAGCAATCATTTTATTGAGCTTGTTAACTATATTTGTTATGTCCTGTTGCGCTTTTGATTTGTTGGGATTATCTTGTGAAATATTACTAGATGCTGTTTCAAGCTGTGCTTTGTATTGTTTAGCCAAATTAAGCCCGCTTCTAACTGAATCAATTGCTTTGATGGCATCATCGCAGTTTTCAACTGCTTGTTCTAATGTAAGTGCTAATTCCTTAAATTCAGCTTGAAATCTGTTGCGAATTTCCTGTGTTTTGGGATCGACTTCCACAAGCAAATAGTTAATACTTTTCTGTTTGATTAATACTACAATGAAAAACAATCGCTCGTTGTTGCCACCCCATGGGTCATAATGATATATTGCTACATTATAGACCTTATTGCTAGAGTTAGCAAAGTCCGATACACTTGCAGTCTTTGGTGCTGTCAGTTCTCCGCGCTTTTTAACTACATTAATTCCTTTGCCATCTTTAGTAGTAAGATTTTGAAATTTCTTGGCTACGTCATCTTTTTTGCCAGTAATCCTGATATTGCCTTCTGCAAGATTACCATCCGGTGCAATTGATTTTATCAAAGTATCAATACTAATTTTATCAACTATATCATAAACTGTAACTGTTGCTTTTTCCGCTATACTAACATCGTTTACCGCACGAAGCAGTGACAAACGTTGACGTTCTACTCTAGCCAGTGTAGTGGAGTATTTATATATAATTTCTTGCATTTTCTCCAATGTGTTTTCTAATTCAGTTCGTATCTTCAATAGTGCCATATATGCACTAACAACTGCTGGATCAGTAACTTCGGTTTCAATTGTAGTTGTAGATTTTTCGCCTGAATCGCTCGCTTTAGTTGACACAGCGCTGTTAGTTGTCCCCACGTCTTCTAAAACTCCGTTACCACTTTCACCTTGCCATTTGTTTGAACTAGTATATGGTGTCACAGCCCTTAATGTTACTCTGGTAATTGGGCCAGTCATAACATCAAATCTATGTTCAACTTGCGAAACAACACCCCAAAGTTTTATATCTCCAACTTCAACTACTGCGCCACGCCCAGGATACACAAATGGCCAAAATACAATGTCCACTGTTGCTGTCGAGTATTTGCTCGTCTCCTCAAAAAACTGGCGTTGCGCAAGAGCATTAATTGCTGCACCAAGGTTATCACCCTGTGATATCGAAGTGATTTGTGGGAATGTGTATGAGGTAATAAATGGCCTTATGCCTTTTTTATTTTCTCCAGAAGGAGATGATGGATATGTCATATATATATTTAAGTCCATAAGTTGAGCTTCAACTAGCATTCTGGTAGGCGCATTGTAACTTGTTGATGAGTTAAGCCCAATTACTAATGATTTTGGAATATAGTTAGATGAACGGCGTGAAGTAAAATTGGGCATTGTAAGGTTATTGTTACCTATAAGGTAAGCATTGGCTGAAGTATTGCCTCTGCAAAATGGATAAAACACAAGCCTATATCCAGTAGCTTCCAATATTGAGTTGACTATATCACCAATAGTGGGCGTAGTAAAGCTTGCCATGTTGTGCAGTAGCGTAAACAGTTGATTTATACTAGCATGTTCAACTGGAACAGTGTAGTTAGCTGTAAAAAGTGAGTTCTTAAAATTGCTTATCAAGTCCTTGATTTTATTGTTTTCATACCAATTATACATTGCCGTAAGTGCGTTTGATAATTTTTCTTGAACAGTTTCGCCTGATGTGCTAAACACAGCTGTTGCCTGTAGTGCGGTCTTACTATCATTTCCTGAACCTGAAAAAAACTTGCTGTATTGCTTTGTTTGGTTTATATCAGTCGTGCTATTACCTGCAACATTTAATAGTGTCACAGGCAAGCTTGCTAAGTAGTCAAATGAGGATACAAATTGCAACCCTACGCTAAAGTCTTGTGAGGATTTGTAAACGGTGTATCCGTTAAGATAACCGTAAGCTAATTTGAATGTTTGCTCGTCGTGTTGCATATAGATTTCTGCTTTGGACAATGGGGGGAGAGCTATTAAACTAGAAATGGGCGGGAAAATTATCTCCATGCTTAACCCGCCCTCACCTGCCGAAATATCAAATCCACGAAATGGATAATTTATCCCATCTATTTTGACAATAAATTTTGGTTTTGACAAGTTATTTCCTCCAATCTCTTATTTCTTCTATATTCCAAGTTCTTCACAAAGTTGCTGGAAAAGTTCGCTATTGCTTTCCGCTTCCTTTGCGACCTCCTCACCAAAATACTTTGCAATCATATCAAGCTTTGCTTGGTCTTCTGGAGTTTTGGGCATTGGATTGCCTGTTTCTGCTGCAAGCTTCTCAGCATACGTTCTGTACTTTGACATCACAGTTTCGTATGGGTCTCCATAAATATTCCAGACCTCATCAAACCCAGTTATTTTATCGAGTTGTTCTATCATCTCGGCAATTTTGTTCAAATCCTTTACATATTTTACATATTCTGCTAGCTTTTCATACGCTGCGCTCTTCGTTAACTCTTGTCTTTTTCTGATTCCAAACCAGAAATAAGGTGAAAGAGTATCAGAAGCATACTTATTGATTATGTTATCTTCTGATATTTCAATACCATACTGCTTAGCCTTTTGCTTTATCTTCCTTGCCGCTTCTGCACGCTGTGATGGTGGTAATTTGTTATAGTGCTGAGCAAATCTGGTAATTGCATTTCTAACGTGCGATTCATCGTGTATTGGGTATTTTCTTATCTTCGTATTGTCCTTCTTAATGACTATCGCAAAATCCGAATCTGGTAGACTTTCTCGCTGTTGATATGTCAACTCGGCAGCCTGTTTAATACTTTGTTTGGCATTTTCTTTAGCCAATACATCGTTTGCTGTCTTTTGATGTTCTGGCAACCAAGTATATGCTACAACAGGTCGAGTTGGCACTTCTTTTGCTGCAACCTTATTGATAAACTCAAATTTGCTAGAGTCTACTCTATTTGTGTCAAGAGCCTTTTTGATTCTAGCTGCTATTTCAGGAACAAGTGCTACTGGCAAATCTCCAGCTGATTTCTCAAAATATTTTGCACTCATTAGTGTATCAAATGGAGTGTCAAGCGGAAATTTATAGTATGTTCCATGTGGTGCAACTATCTTAAGTGCGTACACCTTCTTTGCCTCACTTGCAGTTTTGGTCAAGCTTGGGGCAAGTTGAGCAAGTGTACGTATAAAATTTGGATCATCATATTGGTCTATAATGACATTTGCAAGTTTAAACACTGAACTCCACCTCACTTATCTTACCTATTCTAAACTAAATTATAATGTGACTTAAGCTAAAATCAGCCACCTTCTGTTTCAACACCTAGAAGGGTACTACCTTCTGTTTCAACACCTAGAAGGGTACTACCTTCAATTGGAAATGACGTTAACCCTAAGTTTTCTACCTTTGAACCTTCAAACGCAACATTCTCAAAAGTGACAACATCACCCGCATTTACCGAGAAGTTTTCCGCTGTAATTATACATCCTCTTATTACTACGTGATTAATCAGAGTTCCATCACTTTTATAAAAACTTACAACGAGATTTTCTGGTTTATCAAATATCTGATTGGAGTTATCGAAATCAAACGAAGGTATGCCTTGTGTCCCTATTAGGCCGGTTAAAGTATCCACATCGGTAACCAACCTTGTTGCGTTGGCCATTACAATGTTTGGGCCTGCCGCTATTCTGGACACGCCAGATCCTATTTCAAATACACGCTGGGTAAGTTTGTTCTGTGAGAATGAAAAATTCTGCACAAAGCCAATGGGTCTTACAGAAGTTTCAGCAATATCCAAAATACCAATAACAATATTTTTTGCACCGACTGGATTGGCAGTAGCATCTATTGGTTCGGCATTATTCCAAGTATCATTAGCCATTTAAATCCCTCCTTACGATAATTTAGTTATGTTCTTTGCCAACATAGAAACATTTTCCAAAAGCACAAATTCACCTGCGGAAATACTTGTGCCATATGATTCAATCCGACAACCTTGTACAACGTAAGTTTCCTTCACACTCGAATCATTTTCTCTTGGTTCTAGTATTTGTATTGCTAACTCTAAAGGTTTCCCCAATGCTGAACTATCAAATCGATTTATTGATGACTTCTCACTAAGTATATTTAACAGTGAAGAGTCTGACGTCATAACTCTGCCCATTGATATATTAATTATATGTGGTCCTCCGGAAAATTCCGGTTCTTGCTGACCAATTGGATAAAATGGTTGAATCATCTTTGATATATTTACTGTTAGGTTTTGCACCAACATTATTGGTTTGAATGTACTACCACTTTTGATACTGATTTGAACAAGTTTTGCCTTCAAAAAGGGAGGCGTATTTTGGCCGCTTGCTACTGTTGTATTGCCCGCATCATCCATTATTTACCCTCCCTTACCCACAGCGTTATATTGTTATGTATATCTTTATGATATTAAGTGGATATGGTGCGACAAATCTTATATTAAGTGACACCGTATCTGGTGCTGGATTGACTATGCTTTCAACTCGTGTTCCTTCGCTGGCAACTCCACTGTCAACTAATTGCTTTATGGTTTCGTTTATCAATGGTTTGAATATATTATCTATCCATTTCTGAGTAACTGTGCTATTTGCAATAAGTGAAATGGATTTTTCTTTAAGTGTCGCGGTAAAGTAATCAAGAGCACGTATAACTGAGTCTTCTCTTGTGCTGTAATTAGATTCGGCTGTTGTCAGCTGGTGCATAACAAGTACCTTATCTAGTTCCTTAACTAATACCCAAAGGCCTGCATCCGCAAGTTGACCAAGTTCATCATCAGTAAAGTGTGGATCTGAGAATAGTTTAAATCTTGCGTCTACCAGCAAAGGTGGCATTGAGTTTGTAAGCGACCTTTGTGGTGCAGTTTGCATAAGGCTTTGAACTTGTCCTGCGTATATTGCCGAGTAATAATATCCATTGAGAGGGAATCCACCTTCTATATCCGAAGACACATAAATTATTTTATTTGCCAGTAGTCTTATTCTAGGATTCTCGTACGCAATTGCCTTAGCTCTTAAGTCACTAACAGTTTCTGTGCTATCTGTATAATCAAACCCTAGCATAGCAATCTTGAAATTTGACTTATTTGGCTCTGACGCCGCGTGTACAAAATCATTTACTGTTGAGCCAACATTTGTTGCGCTATCCATTACTGCTATGGAATATACTTCTTTAGTATTAATCTTCTCTAATGCAGTTGCTAAATCAGTTGTATTCACTTTGGTTACTCCTGTTGTAAACGGACGCACTGCTATACCATATAACGCACTATTAGCAGTTTGCAATGCGAGACTAAGGCCCATTGCTATTGGATTTAATGGATGTGGTTTACCAAAGTACTTTTGAACATCACCTAAACCAGTAACTTTAACGCGGCTTTGGTAAATAGGATTGACTGCAGTGTATTCAACTGTTATCGTTTCAGTTAAAGCTATCGCGGTGTTTAATATTATGAGTCCTGCATCTCTGTTGACTTGATATTCGGACGTATTAAGAGTACTTTCACCATTTTTAACAGTTACAGTGCCTGCAGAATCTATCGTGTATTTCAGCTTCAAATTCTTCAAACCAACTTGAGTGAATGTTTCTGTTACCAGTGCCGTCGGCTTTCTGTGAGCACGGTATGCTACGTATACCCTGTACGTCTTGTTTATATCAATAGTGCCAAATCCGTTATATGCCGTATATAACCCACTAGAAATGTTTCTTGATACTTCTATGACACCTTTTGCCGAATTTTCGTTGTATGTACAAGCGGCAGTAATATCCGCAACTCTTCCTAAATATGGATATGATATCCCCATACCTTCTAGATATTGTTTGGTAAAATAGTTTAGCCTAATAGGTTCCAAGCCACCAACTGGCGCTAAGAACACCTTAAAGTCCGTTGTTGCAAGCGTATCAAAAACCATATCAAAGCCAGGTAGTGTATAATTCACTTTGTCTGTACCGCTTGATGTGGGTTGAAATGGGTTCGCCGCAGTAGTAACTAATCCATCATCACCTTCTACTATAGGATAACAAGTCCCCAAGACCGCGGAAACAAATCTTGGTGGCATTTCATTTACGACTGGCGTTTCCGTAAAGTTCTGGTACACATATACTCCAGGTCTCGTGTAAGCCATTTAGACACCTCCTCAAATATTTAAATCAATTTGGCTAAGAATTGTATTTTCCCCGTCCAATATATTAAACTTGACTTTATTTATATTACCCAACTGCTCTTCTATAATCGCTCCCATTGTCGTTGTATATTGAAATGTCACTGGCACATCAAACCACGCCTCCTGCATCTCCTCGGGATTGATTACTATAGTACTGCCAATTGATACCGGAACTAATTCATTAAAACCATGTTTCATGAATCCTGCTTGTTGAGTGAGCGAAATTAAAAATACTAAGCTAGAAAGCCTTTGTGCGGTCGGTTCATTCTTCGCTACCACATGCACTGTAAAGTTCCCTGTAACCATGAATGTATGTATGCCTGATTGATACTTCAATGCTCCAGCCGCATTAGGATCTGCTATTTGCACAAGTGACATATTTGGCTGGTCTATAACTAAAGTAATATATCTTGGAAGGTCAATGTACACATCGTTAGTTTCAACACGTATAACAACTTCCTTCTCGAGTTCTAATGTTGTATGTTGCTCTATTAGAAACTCTAAGAAGGATTTTATCATTGAGGTGATTTTCTCTTGGAAGCTAATAAATTTTGTAAGCTCCTTATTATCCATTCAGTTGCACTCCTCGCCTCTGGAGAAAATATTCTTGTATACATAACCGCTTCTTGAAGTGTATTTACTATAGCACCACGAACTAGCTTCTTTCCCTCGACTCTACGCTGTCGCCATTTGCCACGTAACAGCGAACGCTCAGTTACCTTTCTAAAGATAATTCTACCAAAACTATTAATTGGTACAGTCTTTCCTCGCAGATAATACATTGTTTTCTCTTGCCTGCCAAGTTCAACAGTTGGCATAACCTCATTCTTTATCGTAATTCTAATCGATTTTGGAGTTGCATCGATGCTTGTATTATTCAAGACTGTATCAATGAATTTCTGTGAGTATCTCTGCGATGCAAGGACTTCAGCGAGACTATTTTTGAAGGAAGACATGAAATAATTGATTGTTGGAATATCCATCTCGTTGAAGTCTATGTTGTAAATTAATATATTTTTGCCTGAGCTTACTTTAATTGTTGGCGCAATCATTTTTTTAATTTTCCTTTATCGAATTGCCTAAGAACACATCTGGATCCCAATTGTTAGTTTGTGCCTTTGAGCCAGGTATGTTCTCTAGCTTGTATTCGTAGTCCTTCAGACCTGGCAGTGAATACTCTGGTGCTTCTAATGGCAATAAAGTTGCTATTACAGTTTGAGAAAGCGCGGTGTTACGTTCGATTGTTTCTTTGACACTTTGAACTCTGTATATACCGCCAGTTTGGAAGTCTGCAATTATGTCCTTCGGTGAAACTGGCACATCAGAAGAAAGAACAAAAACACTTGCGTTTGGAAATTGAACTACTGGTGTAATTGATTTAAGGGTTCGTTCAGACTGTTGAACTTTAATAGCCTTCGTAAATACAGGTTCAAAATACCCGCCTTCCCAGCCAGTGCCATAACATACAGGGCACATGCGATCAACGGTTTTGTTTGTGCTTGTATTAAAGCAACGACTGCATTTTTTCCCGCCTACTCTTACTTGTGCAACGGCTATTGGCACGCCAAATCCTTCAACGTGCTGTCTAATTCGATCTGCCATAGCCTCTGCAATCTTATCTTGCAAGTTTACTATTCTGGCTGGTCCAATTACTTTTCCATCCTGAGTTACAAGTTGATACCAGATCATGACATTAAGTGCTTCTGGAATGTACTGATCATCATAGTACACAATGCGTCCAACTACGTCAGCAATTGGTGAGAAGTTACTAGGCGAATGTATACTTCGCTCTAAAGTTACAGCATTATCTGATTCAGACCATCTTATTATTCTGCCAGTTGCCGTAGGATATACTCTAATCACATAACACCTCAGAGCTGTTTAAGATTTTTTCTTGCCTTTTGTGCCATCGGTTCGCTTTTAGGATGCCATATACTAGTTGCCTGACACTTACCACCACGGCAAGCTAAGTTTATAACGTGTCTGTGGCCTTGCTTGTCATATACGACTTTCCTACGCCAAGTATAGCTATCCTGCTCACTCTCTGGGATATCTTTCAAAGACTCTACAGCATAGTTTGGTGTCTTGCCTTCCCACTTTCTGCTTGACTTTGCGGCAGCAAGTTTAAGCAATTTAAGCATTAGAAAATTATTCCCCATATGTCACCACCATGGCCTCATGGGTGTTATGTACAGTCCATTTATATTTAACTTATACTTATATTGAGTGGCGAGCGCGTGGAAGTTAGTATAATAATAATTAGCCTGATTCAGATATTCATTGAGATGAGTACCCTGCATACTAATTGAAGAATTAATTGTGGGCGCTACAAAGTTAAGAGCTTCTTTAATTGCCATCGTTTCAAACAATTGTGCGGCAGCTCCATAGAATAGCATCATAGATTCGTCTTTTATTTGGCATGGAGTTAATTCTGTGAATATAGGTGGAAATTCGTTGATTTGCTGTAGGGCGAGCGATAATGATACGAGTAATGTATTCGTATCAGACACTAGTTCTGGAAATTTTGAGAGAAACATCTTATATTCATCCAACAGCTCATAGAAGCACTCTAACTCTGGATTAGATGTAGCCACAACCGTTTGAGCGCTTGTATAAACCATTGGGGGATATATAAACAATTCAGAAAAGGAGTCTGCAGTAGAACAAAAACCAGCATCAACATATGCAGATTGCTTGGTTTCACCGTTATATGTCGTTTTAACAATACCATAAAGAGAAGTCTCTGCGCTAACACTTACTACGCCGTTTGTTGAGGTAGTTAAAGCCAAATTATACAGCCCCCTAAACTAAAAGCCATTGGGGGCATGCGCCCCCGCAGGCAATATTCATTTGTTCTTTTTTTGTTGTTTCTTTTCGTGCGGTTCGCTTTCTTTGGGTTCTTCAACAGGTTGAACTTCAGCTGGCTGTTCTGGTATCAATTCGTTAACTTCCACTTCTGGTGAATTGTCCTCAACTACAGGAACAACCTCAACCGCTGGAGCTTCTTGTACTGCATTTGCATTGTCTTCGAGAATTTCAACTAGATTTGCTCTTGCTAATTCCCTCATGCGTTCTTCAAATTCATATGAAACTTCTAATACTTGCTCTCTCTGAAATACTAAACCCGATTTAGTATCCATTAATGTACCACTTGTCAAATTTTTTACCTTCATGTTAGTCAGAGCCTACTAGGCTCGTCCCTCCCTTCAATGTTCACTTATAATTAGGTACCAATTGGAAGTTCAAGTTTAGCAACTGCATTTGCATTTCCTATACCAGCTGCTATTAAT
>ERZ795047.892-NODE-892-length-34193-cov-73.074257_pt1 | contig 34193 bp, 35 predicted proteins | sample MGYA00375131_ERZ795047 | MGnify/ENA primary metagenome ERZ795047 (study PRJEB30176, sample SAMN05720228) | activated sludge metagenome | isolation source: Anaerobic digester | place: Japan | collected 2015-05-20 ...
TTTTTACCAGACCGGCGCATAACTTAAGAGTGACGTTAGACGAACCGCCTTGATCGAGACGGGTTATTAATTGTAGTACTCTTGGCTGTCGGGGATTTCTGTTAATTTAATGCCTCTACGACCGAATTGATTTTTTGCCGAATTGCGGGACCGATTTGAGCATGAGTTGGAATTAGAAGTAAACGTTCAGCTAGATAAGTTGCCTGCGGATAATTATCATAAGTATATGGATTTAATTCCGGGAAAAAGTGGTGAAGTGGTTTCTCGTATAAACGAGTGGTTTCTATGCCAACCTTGAGCAATTTTTTCTGTAAACGCTGGCGCTGATCCAGATTTGGAACAATGACCGGAAATTGGTTGAACGCCGCTTGCGAGTTGGGCAAAATTTTCGGTATGGTGTAGCCTGGCTTCCCGGTGAAAATCTGCATCAGCGCTTTGCCATTTTCGACGCGTCTTTTGGTCAATTGATCTATACGCCGCCAGAGAGTTTTTCCCAGAGCGGCTTGCATATTAGTGTAAGCAAAAGAATCAAAGTGGGGATGCAAGGTCGTATATTTGAATTTGGCAATAAAAGGCAACAGCAGAGAGTAACATAATGGATTTACAGCGATGGAAAGTCCGAGAAAATTAAGCCACATTAAGAATTCGGCTCTTTGGCTAACCGGTGGTAATCCGGCGACTAATTCTTCGATAATGGGCGAATAGCGTTGATCTTTCCAGACAATAATGCCACCGGCTAAAGTCGAGACGTTTTTGCCCCGATTCAGCGAATAAAATCCGAATGGCGCGATTGAACCAGTCTGGCGACCACCTATGGTTGAACCGAGTGAAGAAGCCGCGTCTTCGACAATAAAAATATCCTGTCCTGCGATGGATTCGTTGATCGGAGCTATATCCATCGGCAGACCAAACATATGCACCGGCATAATAGCCAGCGTTTGAGGAGTTACGGCATTCAAGATTTTGTGCACGTCCATATTGAAAGTAGTCAGGTCAATATCAACTAAAACGGCATTTAGTCCAGCGGCACGAATTGGTAAGAGTAAAACAGGCGCAGTATAAGCCGGTAAGATTATTTCATTACGTTTTGGGGAAGTGCGGATCTTCTTGAATAACTCCAACAATATAAAAAGTGCCGTAGTGCCGGAATTGACCAAAGCTAGATTTTCAACATTGAAATATTTTTTTAATGTTTGAGAGAAATTATCCTGGACATGGTCGCTCTCAAACAAACCCAGCGTAGCACGCGCTATTTCGGTGAAATTATAGGGTGTTCCGGCAGTCGGTATATGCAAAATACTCAATTCATTTCTCCCATCTGTTTAAGTAGCCCAGTGGAAAACCAGGTAGCGGTGAGGGAATCGCCATTTGTTCACTATTTTTAATATTTAGTCTTCGCATTAGGGGTTGAAATTCTTTCCGGCGATGACCGTGAACGTTCAGGCGTCCTGTCAGAGAACTGAGCCGATATCTGAACCATAAATATGGATTACGACTGTTTCGATAATCGAACACTATCCAGCCGCCTTTTTTACAGATGCGATGCATTTCAATAATAAATGCTTCAACCTTTTCGAAAGGATAAAAATTAGGGAAGGTATTCAAGCAAAAGACGGCTTCAAATTTTTCATCTTCAAATGGTAAGTTATAACCATCGCCGATTAGAAGACGCTCGATAGAAACATGATTGTCTTTAAAAAGTGTTCGAGCTTCATAAATTGCCTGGCGGTCGTGATCGAGTCCAAACGCAATTGCCTTTTTTGCGTCAGTCACATAATATTCAAGTAGAAACAGACCGTTGCCGCAACCCACATCCAGAAAACGTCCATTGATTTGGCGGGCAATTTTAAGAGCCGCGGTTCGCACGCGGATGGAAGTCAGGGTTTGGAAAGCCGCGGTACGGGTCTGATTTTTGAGATTTAAAGTCGTCATAAAATTTTCATTATTTCTCGGCTGATGATTTGCCAATCAAAAGATTGACGAGCTCTTTCCAGTCCATATTGCCCTAATTGTTCTCTTAGAGTTGGATTTTGGATGAGAGATACAAGAGTTTGTCGAATGGCGGATTGATCGTTGGCATCAATTATGAGGCCGGAGCGCCCGTTTTCAATAGCAGATGCGACCCCGCCGAAATCACCGGCGACAACCGGTTTCCCGCAAGCCGCCGCTTCGAGAAAAACGATGCCGAACCCTTCGTAATCGCCTCGTAAGCGGACGTCGTCATAAGTCTGGCGATTTAATAGGATAAAAATATCACATAGATTGTAAAATTTTGGTAATTCGGCATCAGGTATATAACCGCAAAAAATCACCTGGTCAATTACATTCAATTCTTTGGTCAACTTTCGGAGACGTTCTTCTTCGCGTCCGGCGCCAACGATAAGGTAAATGAGATCTGGAAATTGCGATGATAAGTCCGCTACAGCCCGAATCATCACTTCGTGACCTTTGCGTTCATCGAGCCGGGCAACTGTCAAAAGCACAGTTTTGCCGTTTAGACCGTATTTTTCCATTAAAGTCGCATCTTTTGGAGCTGGTTTGAAAAAACCGGTGTCCACGCCTGGGGTAATTATTTTGAATTTTTCAGGAGGAATGCCTAACGCCATAAATTCATTACAGGTAAATTGGCTGTTCGGGACGATATATTCTGCGTTGGATAGGAAAGTTTTTATGTATTTCATGAAAAGAGGACTGTACCCGAAGCGGAAAGTTTCGGAGCCATAAACGTAAATATTGTATGGAATTCCGAATAACTTGTTCATTAACCAGCCGGTAAATCCAGACGACAATACCTGCCCGCAGTGGATTTTACGGAAATGATATTTACGATCCAGAACCAATGTCCAGAATGCGTATAGCAAACCTTTTAGAAGTTTATCGCGGATTAAGTTGCCGGCTGGAATACGTCGCCGAATAGTTTGCAGTCCGGTTTGAGCGTCGAACTGTTCCCAGCCGGGATCTTTGGGGCAAAGGATATAGTTGTTTTCCTGCGGAAGAAGTCGCCAGATTTGATAATAATAGGTTGAGATACCACTAACTACCGGCGGAAAATCGCCGGGGATTAAAAGGGTGTTTTGATTACGCATCTTGTTCCCCCAAGGTTATATAACCAATTAGATAACCACTCAAATAAAATACCAAACTCAGTAAATAAAATGCTCGGAAAGTTACAATAGTTTTACATAGACGCCAAACGTAACTGCCGATCCGAACAATTGTAGATCGTTTCTGGCTTACCTCGGTTCCATGCTGATAGGCTAATTCGACGACGAATTCTGGGTAAAATTTATTGACGTAAGCCGCCATTTTGCCGTTGCGATAAAATTGCCGCACGAATTTGGAGAAAGTCGACGGCGGCAAATGGTGAATGTAAAGTTCCGGTAATACTACCACACGATAACCGGCTTGCCGAATTTCCTGGCGCAGATAAGGATCGAGTCCGCGCGGAATTAATTCGTTTTCGCCGCCAATTTTAATGAAAACATCGCGCGGAATAATGCAACAGGGATGTTCAGCCAAATCGCTGTCGGTAATTTCGGAGACGATCGGTGAAGTGCGGCGGGGCAGTTCGCGCATTACTCGCCGTACAAACCAGTTGGCATTTTCCGGAATAAGATTGGCGACGCCTGCTAGACCGATGTCAGGATGATTTTCCATGTGATCAAGCATTTTTGCTAATAAATCGTCAGAGCCCAGGCGCGTGTCGTCGTCGAAAATGACCAGGTATCTGCCTGCCGCCAAAGCCGCACCACAATTGATTGCCCGTCCTTGACGGGTATCGCCGATTATCAAAATTACCTCAATATTGCGGAAAGTCTGACGTTCGATTTGGCTCATCAACCCGGGCAAAAATTCCTGTCGAGTGGCACCCATTGTAGGGATAATGATGCTGATCAAAGGCTCGGTGACATTTTCCGGGCGGTGAATTTCGATGCGCCCTTCGGATGCGCCCTTCGGATATTTAACGAACGGGCGGGAAATATTTCCAGTATAAGGTTTACTTATAATCACAATATTTAATAAGTTAGAGATATTTGATGAAAATATTTGCTTTTATTCTTTATTGATTGGTAACCATACTTTCATTTTTCCGACTCCCCGGTTTGACCAGACATAATAGGGGATCAGGATTAATTCTTGATTGTCAACCTTGCCTCTTAAAATATTGACATTTTCAGTTAGAACTGCGCCTTTTGTGATATTTAATTTAGTATCGAGTGGTACGGTTATCTCTGAGATTCGGTGGTTATCAATTTCTTCGGCACAATAGACGATTGGACCGCATTCGAAAGCAACTTTATTGACATTGTCAGTTACTTTTTCATGAGCAACGACTTTACGGACAGCCAGCGGCAGGGTTAGTTCTATTTTATCACCACGAGTCCATTTCATGGTTATTTCGATGTAACCTTTATCAAGCACGCCATTTTCGTCTTTCCCGTTTACGAGCAAACTGACTTTTTCAGGATTTTCAGCAATGTATTTATATAAATCACCTGGAACCACTTCGTTACGAGCCCAGCCTGGCACACGTAATTTTAAGGTGAAAATGGTCTTCTTTTCCGGATTGACTGTAATATTAATTTTGCCATCCCAGGGATAACCGGTCTGCTGGATTATCTCGATTTTTTTCTGGTTGACAATTATATCGGCATTGCTGGAAATGTAGAGATTAATATAAACACTGTCAGCGATTGTGGCGTAAATCAGTTCGGGTACAGAAGGGAGGAAGCGGATAATATTGGTCGGGCAACAGGAACAGTCGAACCAGGGTTGACGCGTGCAAGCTCCCTGGTTGAATTGATATTTTCCATCCGATTCGAGTGGATTGGGGTAGAAGAATTTTTTCCCATCCAATGAAATTCCTGAAATGAGTCCGTTATACAGTGTGCGTTCGATAATGTCATAATATTTCGCATCGCCGGTGAGCCGAAAGAGGCGCTGATTCCAGTAAACGCTACCGATGGCGGCACAGGTCTCGTTATAAGCAGTGAGATTAGGCAGTTCGTAATTATCACCGAAAGCCTCGCCATCGTGTCTTGCGCCCACGCCGCCAGTTAAATACATTTTTTTAGTGACGATATTTTCCCAGATTTTCATCAAAGCCTCGAAATAAGCCGAATCCTGATAGATAGCCGCAATATCGGTCATCCCGGCATACATATACATAGCCCGAACGGCATGCCCGACGGCTTCGGTTTGTTTGGTAACCGGCAAATGATCCTGACTGTATTCTCCGTACAATTTATGAGAAGTGCTATCGCCGCGCAGTTCTAGAAAAAAGCGAGCTAACTCGACGTATTGGGGATTGTTAGTAATATGATAGAGTTTGATTAACCCGGTTTCGACAATCTGATGCCCGGGCGGAACGCGTAATTTATCCGGTCCGAAGCTGGCAACGAGCAGATCAGCGTTTTTCAAGGCGATTTTTAGGAAATTTTGCTTGCCAGTAGCCCGGTAGTGAGCGGCGGCGGCTTCGAATAAATGACCGCTATTATAAAGTTCGTGATTGGATTCCTCGTGATCCCAGCGATTCGGCGATGGCTGAGCCCACCATGCCGGTGGATGCATACGGTCAATGGTGAACCAGGTAGTGAGATAACCGTCGGGCTCCTGTCCGATTTTGATTATCGAAATAATGGAATCCAGATAAGCTGCGAGAGCTGGATTAGGTCGGCTTATTAATGAATAGGATGCGCCCTCGATGATTTTATATACGTCGGTATCGTCAAAGGGCATTTTACCTCTGACAGGGCCTTTTTTGCGACCACCAGCAATAAGGAAATTTTCCATCCGACCTTCTTCTTCGCACTTTTTAAAAGCGTATTGAATGGTAGTGTCCTGAATGATTTTGATCTTCGGCAACCAGAAGGCGTCGTTAATTTCCACGTTTTTAATGTCCACAGCTGATATAGGATAATCGGAGAGAGACGGCTGTGTTTCAGCCCAAATCGGGATCGAAGTTAAAAGTAACAGACAAAATAATCGGTTTGGCTTATTCATTTTTTTACCTATGATTAAAGTTTATGACTTCATTTTGGCATTTTAGGAATTGATATTAAAAAGCTTTTTTACCAGATCATCGTTTTCCTTTTCTAATTTTTTAATTTCTTTCTGATTGTCTTTGACTTTGAGCTGGTAACATTTTTTAGAAACTTCAGCGAGTTTTTGGTGAATTGGATTCTGAGGATCGAATTTAGGAATACCTACATGCTCCATTACCGAAGGCGTGCCAAAACCGCGACCCGCAGAAGAAAAGGATTTAATACTTATTCCAAATTTTCAAGATCTGCCATGTCTTGTAATCTTCCCGTGGCTTTTTTGTTCTTTCGAAGGCTGTCCAAATCAATAAAATTTATCTTTACCCCGTCAATTTCTACCGGTACACGTTTGTCGTAACATTCGGCGAATGTTATCCCGGACAAAGTCGTAATGATGTCAATCCGATTGGGTGCATAACCTAATTGAATCACCTGTTCTTTGACCAAAAAGTCGCTTTCCTTCAATCCCAATGATGCGAAACCAAATTGCTCCAGTGCTTCAACAATGTGGGTTGCATTCTCCTCGGACAACTCGACCCAAATGTCAATATCCCTGGTGTACCTTGGGTAACCATGTAAGGCGACTGCATATCCTCCGACAACCAGGTAACGAACTCGATTATCGTTTAGTAATTGAATAAACTCTTTGAAGTCTTGATTGAGCACTACCTCTCCAGTGATGATACTCGGCCCGAATTTGTTCCAAGGCAGAAATTCGATCATAAAATGATTGAGATTGCCAATACACAAAATCACTTGTTTGATTATTTAATGGAGTGATTTTGACAACAGGCTGAATGCTTCTGGTTACGCTTCTTGTTTTCATAGCCATATAATCATTATTATTCACTTTTCTTTTTTAGTTGGAATTAACCTAATTCTAAAATTTATCCATCTGTCAATAATATCGATATCATCTTCCATATCCTTGAAATTTAAATCATACTTGATTAATTGATCTTCTGCAATTTCACGAATATCTCTTTTAAAATTCATAACATCACTCAATTTTTATATATACTAACATAAAATTATGTGAATTAATGGGAAAAGCAAATGTTTATATACGTGACTATCTGTACTAAGTTGGCTGATATTTGCCAATTGTTTATTAAAACTGATATCCGAATCAATCATTTTTCTCCATAGTATTATCGCTAGTGGTCTAAGTAAAAGGCATTTTGGCAAGTAATGCAAGCATCAAGGCTGCTATGCACATATTATTTGCCGTTAGGCAACGGTTAGCAGATCACCTGAGGAGAAGCATTTTTCTGATTTCCAAAATTCCCGTTGGTGTCTTTAACTGGAAGAAATAGACGCCACTACTGACATTCTTACCGATATTATCCTTTCCATCCCAAACTGCAATGTGAGTTCCTGATGACTTTTCTCCTTTGGAAAGCGTCCGCACTAATTGTCCCTGAATATTGTAAATGTCAATTTTAACATGAGCTTTCTGGGGAAGAGTGTATTTGATAGAAGTGGAGGCATTGAATGGGTTGGGATAGTTTCCCACAAGCTCGAACGCAGATGGAGCTGAGTGAGAATTTCTTTCATCAATTCCCGTAGAGGGTGAAATAAATGCCCCATAAACATCACCATCAGTGAAATCCTCATCAACTCTAGTAGTGATTGCGCAAAAACGATCAGGGGTGAAAGAGACCCCGGTAAGTAATGGAAATTTACCATCTAATGGAACAAATATGGTAAACTCGAGGTCTAACGGAGTACCAGAGATATTGAAGAATCTTCCTTTAGAACTTCCAGTTGATCCATCGAACCAGGTTATTAAATAGTTAGTTCCGTCAAAGGCTATTGTAGGAAACTGCTGATTTCCAGTCTCATCCGCTATGGCGATTCTCTCTGCAGCTGTACCGGCGGTAGTTACAAAGCGCCCATAAAGGTCCCATTCTTCGTTCTCCATTTCTTCATGAAAAACTATCAAATACCTTGAACCGTCAAAGCCAATAGATATTGGATTGTCACTGGGATAGGAACTGTCGTCAACGATGAAATTTTCACCTACTAATGCGCCTTGTTGACTTACCAACTGTGCGGAGACAGTTCTATCGGTGTCAGGAATTACATTTCCCCAAGCTACTAGATAATTTGTGCCATCAAAGGCTACTGCATTCTCACGGGCACTGCTGTTGATAGATATTTCTGTCCCTACGAGATTTCCTGATTTGTCTATGAGTCGTCCAATCAGAGCACCATTGTTAACCCAGGTTACTAGATAGGTGTTACCACCAAAGGCTATCGCCAGAGCCCTTAATTTGTCCTCTTCCTCGGGATTAGTGGGATTAGTCGTGGCTATAAGAAAAGCTATAAGAAAAGCTGATTCCACCAGATTACCGGAAGTGTCAATAAATTGTCCATAAACCTCATAATTGGTTGAGGTAATCTCTTTCATCCAAACCACAAGATAATTCGTCCCGTCGAATGCCACTAAAGGCAATCCAGCAGGAAAAGGAGCCGTAGTGGCTTGTCCCAATGAAATTCTGCTACCTGAAATACCCGTTTGAGATATCAACTGGGCGGTGATATTATATCGGCTTTGAGCGTCACCAAGAATAGCGAATAATCCATTGGTACTGCCGAAAGCACCACCGATACAAAAAGCACTTTCTTCACCTACTGCAATCGGAAACTCGGTGAGTCCTAAGTTTTGAGCCCCCGCGATAGAGACTGTCAAAACTGAAACAACCATTAATCTTAAACTAACTAATCCTTTCTTTAACATATTTACCTCCTCTTAAAACTATTTGCAATTTAAAAGTCTAAAATTCTTATTATCAATGATTTTTTACTTTTTCAATTAACAAAGAAATTTACATTAGAACTTACATTTTTAAATCAATATTCTTTTATCTTAAAAATAATCATCCAGCATTCCGCCCATATAAAAACTTTGTTTTTAATCAATTGATATAAGTGTGAATTTTCCCACCCCATCGCAGTCTGAATGACTATATGAAAATCTGATTACCTTAAATTCGAAGGTATCAACAGTCGTTATCAAATCTTAGGTTTAAGTCCTGTTTCCACCAGATTTTATTCTTTTAAAAATTTTCGGAGGCTTTATTATCGAAACGTACTCTTATTAATTGTTTTTAGGAGTTTTAATCTCACCAATATTTTACCGGTAGAATTTGTCGTTAAAATGGCAAATTTTGGCTGAAAAAGGATTCTTTGATTTTAGAGAAAGCATTTTAAAAGTAAAGGAAACGGAATGTTTTTTAATAACATTATCGTAAGCTAATCCAAAACAGATTATTAAGACTCAAGATATAAGTGCGATTTAGATTTTCTGCTTGGCGTGTTTTTATAATAAATGAAATAAATGAGATTGCCGCATTGTCAGGATAATAACGATCTGATTACATCCAGATAATCACAAAGCAGGCGGGTAATGAGGAAGTTACTTTTGATATGCTCTTTGCCGTTTTGCCCCAGTTTTTCTTTCAGTTTTTTATCTTTCATTAATTGAATTATCCGTTCGGCGAAGGCCTCTTCATCATTGGGCTCGCAAAGAAAACCCGTTTCACCGTCAATGACCTGAAGGGGTATTCCACCGACATTGGAGGCAACTACAGCGGCTTTTTTCCAGAGTGCTTCCGCTACTACCAATCCAAACCCTTCTCTGATAGATTTCTGGATTACGACGTCGGAATAACGCTGAAGAGAATTGACGAGAATGTTATTTTCGGAGGTAATGGGAATAATATCCCCGGATTGGATTAGATGATTAGAATAGTCCACAACTTTCTGATATATTTTCATACCTTCCGGGTCGTCAGTAGCCATACTGCCACATAAAACCAAACGGCAATCAATCTGTTTTTTGACTTTTTTAAAAATTCTTACGACGCCCTCCGGGTCTTTCCACTTATCGAAGCGCGAGATTTGAGTAAGAAGCGGTTTATCTATCGGTATTCCAAATTTTTTTAAAAATCGCTTGGTATCCTTTTCGGACAATTCTTTATTTTTAGGGCTAAGTGGGTCAATCACCGGTGGAATAACCTTTTGTTCGATATAAATATCGTCTTTTTTATAAGTTTCATGAGATACAATTGCTAAATCGTATTTGAGGATAAACGCCTTCAGAAAATCCCATAATACCGGATTGGGATGCGAAATATCAACGTGACAGCGCCAAATCCAGGGTTGTTGTTTGACGTAGTATCTAATCAACGGGAGCGGTTGTGGGTCGTGAATAATGACACAATCGTGATCGAGATGAGTAAAAACCGAAAAGTCCTCGCTGGCTTTAATGTAAATTTCTTTTTTCATATCGCTCAGGTTGATCGGATCGCCCTGGAGTGCATTATGAAATTTTTTGGTTATGGTAAATAAATCGGGATTGCCTCTGATGATCCGCCAACCAGTATCGAGACCGACGTCGTTCATCAACGGTACGAGACTGTTTAAAATTTCAGCCACTCCACCGCCCATATAGGTAGAATTCAGGTGGATAATTTTTTTGCCATATAAACCCCGTGCTTTTTGGAATATGCCAGTAATTACTTTATCGCCGACAATTCCTCGATAGTCAATTAATTTTGCCATTTTCTTATCCCCTTAATTATAGTTTAGGCTTATTATGAATTCCAATTTATCGAGACTAAACTTTAATATGATATTACTCTCCATTTCTTAGTTTCCGTTGACTTCCAACAAGTTCTTGAGTAATTCAATAACTTCGGTATGATTATAGAGACTAAACCTGGCATGAGTTTCAACCATACCAACCTTGATTGAATAAGCTCTTTCGGGAAGCACTTCGAATAGGTTTTCGTCAGTCCAGTCATCGCCTATTGCTAATATAAAATCAAAATCCTTTTTTCCAATCCATTGAAGTCCAGCGGCACCCTTATTTATGCCTGCATTAGTAATTTCAACCACTTTTTTCCCCTGTTGCACCTGAATATCAATATTGGCGATAAAATTTAATAAGTAATCGGTGAGTTCTTTTGCCCGTAAAGAACCAAGTTCAGGTTCTGCCATCCGATAATGCCACGCCACGGAAAATTCCTTCTCTTCTATAAAAGAACCGGGTAAACGATCGGTATAAACCTCAAGGAGCGGAATAATTTTTGATTTCCAATCATTGGTTAACGGTTTAATTATGTTCCAGTCTTTGTTTTTCTCCTTGAGCCAGACGCCATGCTCCGCTACTAAGCCGATATCAAGCTTGCCAAACCAGTTTTGAAGGGTATCTTTATCACGTCCACTTATTAGAACGATCTCGTTTTTTGGATTTTCCGCCAGCGATTGTAAAATCTCTAAAAGCTGCTCATCCGGGCTTGCCATTTGGGGCTGGTCGACAAAAGGAACCAATGTCCCATCGTAATCGAGAATGATAAGCCTGCGATTTGCTTGGCTGAAATCTTTGATAAGCCGATTTCTGATAGCCGAACTCAATAGTTTCGCATTGAAATTCTTTTGATTTTCTTTTAAGGATAGCAAATCTTGGATGAAATCATCTGCCCACTTAACCACATCATAGCGTTTTAAACGTTTCTGCATCACTTGGTTACGCTTTAACTGTTCTTCTTTAGGCATTTCCAACGCTATCTTTAAAGCATCTGTAATTTCTGGCAGGTTATTAGGGTTAATGATGATAGCCTCGCCTAATTCCTTAGCCGCACCCGCCATCTCGCTGAGGATTAAAACCCCGGCACTATCGGCTTTGGCTGAAATGTATTCTTTGGCAATGAGATTCATCCCATCTCTTAAAGGAGTAATTAAAGCTACATCGCTGATATTATAAAGGGCGACCAGCTGATTGAATGGTACAAATTTAAATTGATATAAAATAGGCGTCCAGTTGATACTACCGAATCTGCCATTGATTTTTCCTACGAGCTCATCTATCTGTCTTTTCATCTCCCGGTAATGTTCTATCCCGATGCGGGAAGGGACAGCTATCAAAACGAGAATCACTTTCCTATGCCACTGGGGATTTTTGTCAAGGAACGCTTCGTAACCTCGTAGGCGGTTGAGGATACCCTTGGTATAGTCCAGACGGTCTATCGAAAGGATGATTTTAAAATTACCTAAAGTCTTTTGAAATTCGTTTTCCTCCTTCTGCACTTCCGGACTATTTACGGCATTATAAAATTTTTGAAAATCTATTCCCATCGGAAATGTCTCAGCTTTTATAATACGATCATTTATGATAATCTGGCCCATATTATGCTCGTAACCCAAAATGCGTAGTACACATCTTAAAAAATACTGAGTATAATCGTAGCTATGGAATCCAATAAGATCAGCGCCTAAAAGACCCTGTAATATTTCTCTGCGCCACGTGCCCGGGAGAAGTCGAAATATTTCAAAAGTTGGAAAAGGTATATGCAGGAAAAATCCGATAGGGTTGGATATTTTTAGTCTTAAAATCTTGGGAAGCAACATAAGGTGGTAGTCATGTATCCAGATAATATCATCCGGTTTAATAATTTCAATCACTGCATCGCCGAAAGCCTCATTTACCCGTTGGTAATGTTCCCAGCATTCTTCATCATATTCAACATAGGAGGTAAAGTAGTGAAAGAGAGGCCAGATCGTTTTATTGCAAAATCCGTGGTAGAATTTTTCCATCGTTTCTTCCGCAAGAAAAACAGGATAAGCATCGAAATCGTCTTGTAGCTTTGTGCTTAATTTCTTTTTTGATTTATCTTCGACTACCGTTCCAGGCCAGCCCACCCAGATATGATTTGCTCTGGTAAAAGATGAGCCCTTCAGGGAATCTAGATAGGCACTTAGTCCTGAAACTAAGCCTCCCGAACTATTTTGAAATCTTAACCGACCTTCCTTTTCTATTACTGTGATAGGCAATCTGTTTGATACTATTAATAATCTCATATTAGCCTTCTTCGTAATCTAATCTCGATGAATACAGTGTATTCGAATTTTTAAAAGTTCCGCTGATAACGGAATTTGGGTAAAATGAAACCCAGACTTTTTATCTACTATCGTGTAATCAAAAAACATTCGGATTACTTTAAGTATTTATTATAAAAAGAAAGTGTTTTAGTAAAAAACTCAGGATAAGTTATCATTTCAGGCCCTTTTACACCTCCATGTTCTGCTTCGGGAACAATCCATAACTCTTTAGGGCCCTTCAGTCTCTTATATACTTTCTTTGACATCCAGACCGGCGTTCTATCATCTTTTTCGCCGACTATTAAAAAGACGGGCGTTCTTACCTTATTCGCAGCTTTTAGCGGAAGTAGGTTCTCAGGATAATTTTGTGGAATCACAAAATTCCTATTCGGGCTGACTTTTTGCAAATTCGCCGTGAGGTCATTGAGCGAAGTAATAAGCGCTCTTCCGACGTAGGCAGAAATATCATCTCTTGAGGCAATCATTGCAAATGAGAGGTAGGCGCCAGTGGAAAATCCCATTAAGCCAATTTTTGCCGAGTCAACTTCCGGTTGGTCTTTGATAAAATTAATAGCCGCATTGTAATCGGTAAGGAACTCCGCGCAGCAAAGCTGGTCTTGATCAATTTTCCACGGAGCACTTTCACCGAACCCCCGCCAGTCAAAAGTGAATACAGCGTAACCGTTTGTAAAATAGTGATAAGCATAGAATATCGAAAAGGCCATATTACCTGCATCACCATCGCATATAATAATGGTGGGATTATGGCTATTAGAATAATGATATTCTTTTCTCTCCGGTTTAAGACTGTCGGGCATCGCCATCATTCTTCCGATAAAATCTTTAGAAAGTCCAGTGGTATCCTGAGGCGGATAGAGCCATCCTTTCAAAACCAATCCGTCATCGGTCTTGAAAGAAACCTCGCGGTAGAGGATTCCAAAATCGGAAGGCACACACGGATAATCCAAAAGAGGGTTCATTGCATAAAGAGATTTTGAAAAAAGAATAGCGATGAATAAGAAAATTACGAATTTTGGTGGTTTCACAGGTACTATCATTTGATAATATTAAAGCGAAGTTTTCTTAAGTGTTTAACAAATTTGGGGGTAAGTTTCTTGGAGTCTTCGAAATATAACTGATGAGTATTTTCAAAGAAATCTGGATTGTGGCAAATTACCAGATGATGTAGCTGAGAGCAATGTTTCGAAAGGCTAGGGCGGAAGCTCGAAACGTATAAGCTGTGTTAGGCGAAGCGGTGGTGTCATTCTTTCTTCAATCTCTCAATTTCTTTCCTGATTTCTTCAATAACCGAGACGTTATGGATAATTTTCTTTTTCCCTTCCTTTATTGAAATAACATAGAAAACTTTACCCCCATATTTGGCAGTAAATTTCTCGTGTGTCTTTTTTTGAAATTTTAGTTCGTTAATGATTTGGGGAATGTAAGCATATCCTGCTGGTTTAATTTGAATCCCAATATATTTTTCCTTTACCTTAATAAAAAAATCGACATTGTATCCTCTATCCCATTCATCCGGGGCAGGTTCCACTTTAATACCTAATACTTCTTGCAATTGCCCATAAATGGTTTGTATTTCGGACTGATAACCATCGTAAGTTCTACCGATTACTAAATTGATGATAAAATTAATACAATCCTCTTCTGTGATACTTTCTATTTCGGCTTGACATACTTCAGTTATTTTTATGTATAGCCTTCTCCCGAGTTCTTCCAAATGCTGTTTGGGATTGACATTTTTATAATAATATTCCTCCCAATCTTTTAATGATTTAGGTGAACACTTTCGTATCAATTCTGAAACTGGACCAACTTTGTTTTTCTTAGTCAGACCCCATCTCATATTCGCCTGATTTAATATCCATTCTTTTGCCATTATACTCTCCCCGTATAAGTTAAGAACTTAGATTTGTATTTATAATCTCTTGCAACATCCACATCAGCCAAACCATTTTTAATCAAATGAGCATTTAGAAAAGTCTTATTCCATAAATAAAGATAACAAAGCAAGTTATTATTCTCATCGTACTTGGTAGTATCAAATTTTATGAATACCTTCTGTCCTTGGGTTTTTTCTCTTAAAAATTGAATTGCTTTATAATTCTTTTCTGGATTCTCTTTTACACCCAATAACCTGATTTTCAATCCATTATTTAAAATCAAAATTTCAGGTGAGATTATTTCTTTCACTGTATAGTATATTTCTCTTTCAGAATGTGAATTGTCTATTTTAGAGCCAAACCGTAATTGTCTGGGGTCAATCTTCTTATCAAATTTAATAGGATCTTTGAATATGTAAGGTAATCTTTCAATCTCTACTTTAAAGTCTGTTCTCATATCTTCTTGCTTGATAATCTCAAAACTGGCATTTTGCCTGCCTGTGCCGTGCGCTGCACGGCAGACAGGAAAAATAGTATTTTGTTTTAGCCCAAGTTTTTCTTTTATGACCGGTAAAAAGTCTCCATTTATCTCATATCCAATAGAATTCCTTTTCAAATTCTTAGCTGCTAAAGATGTGGTGCCACTCCCAAGAAATGGATCAAGAACTGTATCACCCACAAAGCTAAACATTTTAATAAGTCGCTTCGGCAATTCTTCGGGGAACATCGCCAGATGTTTATCCTGCTTTTCTCCCGAAAAATTCCAGTGCCCAGTAAAGTATTGATTCCATTCTTCTTGGGTCAATTTCGATTGTTCTTTAACTTCGTGGTTCACTTTAGGTGGATTGCCATATTTTTTGAAAATCAAGATAAATTCATAATCAAGTTTAATAATCCCATTTCGTGGGTAAGGGAAAGAACCCATTATTGTTGCTCCACCAGTGGTATGGCAAGTTGTAATTTTCTGCCAGATAATAGCACCCATGTAATCAAAACCTGCACTCTCACAAAACTTGATTATCTCTGTTCTTATCGGAATAACTTTATACCTTCCATAATAGACCGAACGAGCAAACTGGTCGCCGATATTAATGCATAAACGGCAACCTTTATGTAAAACTCTATGGCACTCACTCCATACTAAATTAAGATTATTTATATATTCTTCGTAAGTATCATTAAAACCTATCTGCTTTCCGTTTCCATAATCCTTCAGTTGCCAATATGGCGGAGAAGTAACAATAAGGTGAACCGATTCATCAGGGATCTCTTTCATTTGCCTTGAATCACCGATTATTATTTTGTGTGTTGTTTTCATCTTATTTCCTCTATTGGATTTGAGTTACTTAAAGCCACCATTTTGCCTAACATCACCGATGTCTGTGAAGTTCCGAACGAAGTGAGCCGCAAAGCCCGTAAATGGCGAAGTTTCCAAATTTTCATTTTTACCAATTCCAGTTCGCAGTGTGGAATTCAATTCTAATATGATTGACATTAGGATCTTTTTCGTATCGTTCTTTGTCTTTCTTTCTCATTTTCCAATCATCAATAGCCCGTCCGTTTTTGCCACAATATTTTTCATCATAGTTCTCTAAACTGGTGAGATAAACATCAGCAAATTCTAAAGTTTCAACATAGACCGCTATCCACGCTTCACAAGCAAAGGCTTTGCAAGCATCCAATAACTTCTGACGATCATTCTTACCTTTTCGATATGAGAATACGTTAACAGGTTCTTCTTCTTTTACAATATCCCTTGTTCTTGACTTGACAGTAATACCAAGTCTTTGATTCTTAGAAGAATTATAGGCTATAATATCAATCCCAGTGTGGTCAACTAGGATTACTTCGAACCCCGATCTGGATAACCAGTTACATATTAAATTTTCGCCAAAATCCCCTATTATCTTTTGATGTCTTGAACTCTTGACTATTTCCATATCAGTTCTATTATAAACTAATGAAATTAATCTTTAGCAGGTCAAAGAAGTCCCGCCCTGGCGGGATTTGGGGAAATTCTTGATTTCCCTTTTATTCGCTGTTAGGTGACCCGAAGGGCAAGCCACGATAGTGGCGAAGCGTTTTGCTTGGCGGTTCATTTTTTCTAAATCCATCCTTGCGTATATTTTGAATAATTATATTCGTCTATTAGTTTAGTGAGCGTTTTATCTGACCGAACGAAGTAATCTTTAACTCTATCTGCAATGGATTTTGTAATCTTGCAGAATGAAATATATTTTTCAGCAGGGTTCTCATTATAGTAGCACCTGTAAGCTCGTGCAATCTTATCGTCCCACAGAGGGAAGAAATTAGGAGCTAAAAGATGCAAAGTTTTAGCCACTGCCACGGGGCTTTTTCTTCCCTGCATTTTACCCGAATCAATTTGTAGAGCTTCGAGAAATTGGTTAAATAAATGCCTTATATCATCTTCGTCGGAACTTGATAAAGTGGAAATGTCTCTATTCCTGAAGTTTTCAATTTTTTGGAAATTGCCAGCTATGCACCTCTCAAGTTTATCGAAATCGAAAATCCCATACCTATAAAATGCCTGATTCCATGTTAACAACAATACACCTAATCCATCTGCCATGTCCGAAGGTTTACCCCAAAAATGGGATACAAGGAAAGTTGCTACTTTATACATAGCATCACGCTTCTCATGTTTTTCAAATTCCTCGAAGCCTTTAAGAAATTCTTCACGATTTGGAATGTTCATGTTATTTATACCTCCATTCATCTATTTAAATCCCGCCAAGCAAAATGTCGCCTAACATTCCCAGCATAAAAGAAGTCCCGCTCTGGCGGGATTGGGTAGAGTACCGATTTATCGGCACGAATCTTTTAGGCTGTGTTAGGCGAAGGCGCTTCATATCTTTATTCTCCAAATAAATCTTTCTCTAACATTTTCATATAAGTATTCACATAAAACATATCAGGTTCATGTTTGGTGGGGCGGACTCTGATTTCAAATTTCGGATCACTTGGTTTGCTACTATCAAATAAAACTAAGCCTATTCCGAAAATTAAACATAAGGCATCGAGCTTTGAAATGTCACTTTCGGATGAGTTTTTGGGGATCACTATATAGGATTTGTGACTAAATAGCTTATATGAACAAGCTTGCCCAAACGCTGTAATTAAATCTCTTGTACCTGCCTTAATTTCTGCTGAAATAATTTCGGTAGGTGCTTTAACGATGTCACTTCTGCGCGGTTCTCGCTTTCCTATTACATCTGGTGTTCCCCATTTATCTTTAAATTTATTTCCTCCGAGTGGTATCGCTTTGGTACATTCTTCCACCTCATCAACAAGCCAACGAGCAAAAGGCTTGTAAAAATCCTCTTCTTTTATTTCTTCTTCTGATGGTGGTTTTTCTTCCTCTTTAATCTCTTTCTCTCTAAATGTAAGATGGCGAAAAAGTCCTCGTGCAGGTTTATAAACCTCATTAGGCATACGTGTCTCTAAATTCCAGACTGTTCCATAAATAGTATTTACAGGAATATCAGCGAATTCCTCAGTTATTTTTCTCACAAGGTCTGAATAGCGAACGCCATTTGGATTTGATTTGAGTATCTCTATCGCCTTTGCTATGATTTTTTCTCTTTTTGTTGGCATATTATTACCTCATTTTAGCGATTTTATCTAACGGACAGCGGTATGTTTTTGTTGACGATTGCGGAGCTCACCACTGTCAAGCCACGATGAAGTTTGAAGCGAGTCACAACCTTTCATTTTAGCAATAACTCGGCAATAAAATATACCGCCTGTTATACTTTCGGGCTTTTTTGTCATTGATATCTTGTCTTCAAATAAACTAATAAGTCGTTATATTTTTTCGAGTCAATACCATTTAACAATAATTCTGGTGATATTATTCGATATTTGGATTGGTCAATAAGTTGATTTCTCCATGTTTTCTCCATGTCGAGTCCACTACACTTATAGACTTTTTTCAATAGGTCTTCATTATTCTCTGGTATTACGTGCAAATTAATAAAGTTGTCTGCTTTTAGTGTTTCTCGATTTTTATTTTTTATCATTTGCTCAGCCCATAATGTCTGACGCATTAGCTGATAAAACGGTTCAAAAAAATAAACAGAGTTCCGATACTGCTTCACAGTTTTAAGGTATTTGGAGTCATCTATTAGTCTGCCTTTAGTATTATAGCAATATCTATTCAGTCTTTCTATTCCTTTTGCTTCATCTCCTTTTACATGTCCTACGGATTTTTTATCGCTGTCTTCGATTGACTTGTCTGCATCATTGTAGAATTCTGTATACTTCCATTCTATAGGGATTAACCATTTTTCTCCATTTTTATGTTTGGCATAAATCAAAGCATCAATTGAAGTACAATTGCGGCCACGAGTTGGTTGTCCTTCGTTTAAATAATCATTATCACTAACTGCCTCAAATTGAATATAGGCAGGTAAGAATTTGTCAGTATCTATTTGAAAAACATCTATGAAGTCTGGCGAAATGTTTTCAAGAATTTTCAAAACAGCTAACTTGTCATTTCTGATTTGGAATAAATGATTCAAACACGCAATCTGTGAAGATAAAACATGTCCGGTTGGATTTTTACCACCCCACCATGAAATGTAATTATTCTTAAAGTATTGAATTACTTCATTATAAATTGGAGCAAAGATATTGTTTTTACTGTCACGTAGAACAAAGTCTCTTTTTTTTGTTCTAAAATATTTACCTGCTTTACCACCATAGAAAACAGGACTTCCACTTTTTATTAAATCTTCAGCTTTTGTTCTCTCTGTTTCTTGATATTTCGAAGCCATATTTTTAGTTATTAGTTTATTTTTCTGTCTTTTTTAGCCTGAAGCATAACGGTCGGCGATAGGGCTAGTAAGAGGTTGCGTAGCAGTTGCCTGTTAAACCGCTGCCCAGTTTGAGCGGATTACAAACCTTGATGTTAGCCACATCGGCCTGCCATTACTTGTACAAAATGTTGCCAAAAGTAGTTTTCTAATCGCATATAATTTCTATTTCATTTTTATTTTTTCTTTTTGCAACACCTTTCCAACTAATTAAAATGTTTTCATTTTTTATTTCAATCTGTTTGTTATCTGTCAATTTTATATCTTCTTCAGGAACAAATACTATTATCTTGTCCACAAACCATATCTGCTCAGTATAATGAGTAATCACCGGCCAGTTTGAGATAAATAATTCGTTGTCATTATTTCCCTTCAGTTTAAGCAAAGTCGTATGTAAAACTGTACTGTCATTAATTGCTTCGGCATTCATTGGGTCAAAACCTCTGAATTGGGGGGTATTTCTAAATGTTAGTATAACTTTTACACCTTTTTGATTTTGGAATTCGTCAAAATTTTTAAGGTGTTTTTCACTTAATATTTGAGTGTGATAATTACTTATAGCATATTCAATTTCAGTATCATCGAAATCAATTTTTTCAACCTCAAATTGAGATATGAAAAAGTCATATAGTTTCATACCGGATGTATAGTATTCCTTTTTCCAATCCTTCTTATACTTGTCAAGGATATGGCACATTGCCATACCTGTAGCCAAGTGTCGGTATCTCAATTTTTCGCGACCATAGTAAGGTGTGTTTAAAATACCAAAGAATTCCTTTTCAATATAATTCTTTTTCAGGACTTCATTAACATTCGCATATTCTTGATAATATAATAATTGACAATAAAAGGCTGGACCTTCCAAACTTTCCACATCTTTTTCATATTCAAGGTATTTTTTCCCAATTATCGTCTCCCGTTTTTCTCTGATGCTGTTTATTTGATTCAGTAATTCTTTAAATTCCTTTTCATCATCGCAAAAGCATAAGGAGTAAAAAAGTTTTTGCTCAGCTATTTTCAGTGCATCGTTTTTATAATTTTCAGGGTAAGACATTAAGGTAATAGGATTGTCAGGATTTATACCTGAAACACTATTTCTTTGATATACATGATGAATTTCATGAAATAGTTCTGCAAAAACCTCTTCTGGGGTGGAATAGTTTGGAAGTCCATAATCAATGATAGCGACTAATGTCCTATTTATCTCCGCTTGAGTAGCGCCAATTAACTGCAATTCCGCTTGTCTCCCTTGGTAAAGGTTGTCTCTGATTTTTTTTAAAGTCTTTGGTGGATTTGGATGATTATAGAGAAAAGCGGGTCCGTTTTTCCGAAAAATACAAATTGGAGAAAGTGTCATGCCAGGCCATGCTTTGTCTCGAAAATCATTTGCATTTTTATAGAACTCATCAATTTTATTTACAAATAATGAATCTATTGGTAACAAGCTATTTTGTCCTGTTAACGATGTTTTACTCAGTGTAATTACGAGAATAAGAAATAGAATTTTTGTTTTCATTTTTATTCGCCCTTTAATTATAAATATTTATACATTATGCAATGTCAGGTAACGTTCTGCGGATAAAAGAAGTCCCACCCTGGCGGGATTTGGACGGAGCGAAGCGTAGTCTTTTACACCGTGTTATCTGCTGTTGCCTATCAGATTCTACAATATTACTTTCGTTTAAGTTCTTTTTCTATGGAACCCAATATATCATAAATACTGAAAAGCAAAATCCACCATTCACATATAAGCCGCCACAACAGATTGCTAAATACGATAACTGCTATTCCTCTCAGTAGTATTATTATAGAACCATTGGCTTGTTTGATTATCACAATGCCACATATAGTGAGCCCAATCATCCCAAGGACGTATATAATTTTAATCAGGGTGGTGCTGATCATTGTGCGGAACGAAAAGAATCCACCCTCTTTCGTCTCTTTTGTCATTGGTTCTGGCTTAGTTTCAAGAATACTGTCTAAATCTTCGTTCATTTGGAACCTCCCTTTTGTTTAGTATAAAGCGTGATAAGAAAAATTAATAAGCATATGGTTGGTACAATCCTACCGATATAATAGCCAGGAGAACCTCCCAAATTACTTAAGCAGAGAATTAATTCGACCGATAAACCGACTTGCAATAAGCGTAGCAACTTTTAAACTCATAATGTCACCTCCTTTATCAAGTTTTGCTATTTAAGGCAATGGCATATTACTCGTGGCTAAACGAACTTCTGTTTCGTATATCCATCGGATTTTGGCAGGTTATGGCGTATATTTCGTTTTTAAGATTATAGAGCATTTTTCTTTACTCCTTGCTTTAAAATTGCCTGATCGAGGGGATTAACGATTTTCCCGAGACTCTTTTTACTGACATGAGTATATATTTCCGTAGTTTTGGAACTGGCATGGCCTAAAACTTCCTCTAAGGATTAAGTGAAAGATATAAAAATCTCGATTTTATTTTTTATTATGGTTCAGATTGTCCGGATCAAATACGATGGTAGCAGGGCCGTTTGTCACGAACATTGGGTTGGCGCAACCTACTTTAGAAGAGTACGGTTTAGCTTCCGGGGCAGTGTTATTGATAAGAGCTTCGGCCAGTTCACGCATTGCCGTGATATATGATTTATCATAGGGCTTTTTAATATAAACATAATGGCCACAGTAAACTTTGGAGATTCCGGCATCCATAAGTTTTTCCATTTTCCGACACGAATTGATATAGGTTTGCAACGGAGAGAGCGGTTTGAGTTGTAGCCAAACATGATTGGCACCAAAAGCATCTCCAGAATAGCAGTTTCCTGCCTTTCGGTCGAGAAGTACGATGGAGCCCGGTGTATGTCCAGGCATATGACTCACTTCGATTTGTGTGCCACCCAAATCAAGTATATCTCCATCCCTTAGGAAATTAATTTTGCCTTTATAACTCTTTTTTAATAAAACTGTATCATCGGGATGCATCCATATTTCAGGGAAATATTTGATATTTCCGGCATGGTCATCATGTGCATGAGTGATCACTACCATAACCGGCTTCCGAGTAATGTGGCTGATCAAAGAATCGAGGTTTTTCACTTTAGTGCCTGTGTCTATCAGAAGAGCTTTTTGGATTCCTTCTACGAGATACATTGTTGTATTATCTGACCCTTCCAATATCCACAGATTGTCTTCTAGCTGAGTGGTAGTAACGTCAGCATATTGAGAATACTGGCAGTTGATGAAAAAGCAACATCCCAAACAAAGAAGCAGAGCAAAAAATGACTGATTTGTTTTCATAAATTTCCCGTAGTTAATATATTAGAAGCTGATCTATCAGCTGGCGGTATGGCCAGTAAGGAATGGCAGGCGATTTCCTATCGAGATACACGAACCATTGAAGCGGGCTACAACCATTGAATAACCTACTGCCCCGGCAATTTTTTATACCGCGTGTCATGGGGCGTAATTAATTAATTTCATATATATTTTTAAATCAATAACAAAAGAGGATATTTTAACAGATTCTTCTCCAGTAATTTGATTCATCCTGAATATAAAATCACGCAACGATTCGTCAGGATTTAATAATTTTTCTCCAATTCTGTCATCTTCTTTTCCTGTAATTATGCTATTCAAAACTGGATCATAGATTCTAATATATTCATTGATAATAATCTTTGCATTTTTTTGTGAAATATTATACTTAATTGAAAATAACTCAGCTGCATCATTATAATCCTTCATAAACATTTCTATCAACTCTTCCGAAGGTTTTTCAATTTCTTTAGATTTGTTATCAGCTGTCTCCTTTGGATTAGAACATGATGCTATGAGAAGTATCATAGTTAAATATAATTTCATTTTCATTGTTGTTTCATTTTTTATGGAAAATAAAAATTATCACCTACTTTTTTTCAATCATTTCAATGAATTCTTATTGCTTTTTTTTCAAATTCATCTTCTTTTACATAAACCTTTAGCCTCCCAATACCTGGAGCTGGAACAAAGAAAGGTCCTGACTAATCTCCATCTTTTGGTTTTGATTTAAATTCATTCGGATATATGACAAACCAACAATCATTATTCATGAAAAAATCATAAGCCTCAAGTGGATTTTTATTTACATATTTCCAGAATTTTACATTTCCTTTTTGCATCAAGAGGTAGAGAAATACGATAGCAATACCAATAATTATAATCCATTTCATTTTTTTAGTTTTAAAAGCCTGTATTATCTAACATTTTCGAAAAAAACTGTCCTGCCTCGTGGTTAGTTGATTTAATCTTTTCCACTTTTTTTCTGAATGTCTTTTTATAAAGTGGTCTGAAAGGAATGGGAATAATAGTCGAAAGAATAAAACTGATTACTAAAAGTCCAATCGCTAATTTCCAATTAATTACAATTAATATTGCAACCAATAATACATAATTTGCAATTATAACAATCCATGTCAAACGATACCAGTCTGGTAGTAATTGTTCTCCAATTCCTCTCCATTCCACATTATTTTGTCTTGATATTAATAAAGAAGCTCGTTGCATTCCAAATAAGTAAAACTCAATAATCCATGAAATAATAAAAGCAATTACTAAAGGATGTGATAAATTTTCCATTTTCATCTTTCATCTATTTTGTTGTTGGTTCCTTTTTATACCCCATAACGTTTTCGGTGTATGCGAAGTTGTGCCAAAGGCATCTGAGTAAAGCGAAGCGGAACGCAAAGCCTGTGTTATCTGAAGTTTCGTTCTTCATAAGCTGGCTTCATCATGGATATTTGACTTAATGAAGTTCTCCCAGGCTTGAAGGCATTTCGTTGCAAGTTTAAAGGCATCGACTTGCCCACTTGATGTTTCAATGCTGTATTTAACGCTGATGGTTGTCCCCAGTCCGCCCAATTTTACGTTGAATTTTCGTCCTACAAATTGTGGGTTTTGCCCGCTCCGGTTACTTGTCTGCTTTAGATGCTTAATGCCATTGCAAATGTCAGCACATAGACGCATTTCTTTATTATTGTTAATGAATTTTTCAACCTTTGCTGCAGCGTCTTCAACGTCATTATCGTTCTTTATCCAATCTTTCAGGTGATAGCAATTAAGGAAGAACGCATAGACTTCGTCTTGGTAGTAGTCTGAGGGATGGCTGTGCTGTCTTCCTTGATTAATCATCTCGAAGCGTTCGTACCATCGTTTCACTCTATTTAATTGTTCCAGGTATTTGTTTGAGCTGGTCATCTTTTTTTGTTCTCGTTCGGAATTTCAGATAACGTCTCTAGTATAAAAGAAGTCCCGCCCTGGCGGGATTGGGTAGAGTACCGATTTATCGGCACGAACCTTTTAGGTTGTGTTATGTGTAGTCGGCGGCTCATCTAGATATTAATTTTGCCTCTGCTGTATCTCCACTGTCGTTGTTTATGAGCTTATACGGGTAGAGAGGATTGCTACTCTCGATAACGGTAATTTCTTCAGTAACAAGCCAGAGCATTGTATTGATACGATCAATCGAAGAGATTTCCCAAAGAGACCCATCTTCAAGCTTTATGAACCTGCCTCCGTCTATCTTCTTTGACATCCAATGGCCACCTCCCACACTCGCATAAGTTTGCCCTGAACTCACTGTTGCTTCATCGAGCACCTTCAATGTCCAATTACTCAACCATTGTTCGAGAGCTTCACGCTCTGACTTGGTAAGTTTTATGATACCCGTACGCATCTGTTCTTCTGGTGTCATAAGTTGGTTAAGCTGAAGGATAAGCTTATCTTGCGCCAAGGACAAAGATATACCCGATAACACAAGAAGGGTAAACACTATAAGGCACATTGAAGATTTGCCTTTCATTTTTATCTCCTATTGTCATTTTGTCTCATTATTACAAAGCGCAGTATCCGTCCTTCTATTTCTATATAGAGTAGTTAAAATATTTAGAATGTTCATAATCGTATAACGAAACTGAATTGCCACTCACGCTTCCCGAAAAATGTTTAGCTGAATCGTAGTCATATCCCTGAAATTTGCTTTCATTGATTTCAAGGCTTAGGTGCTTGTTGTTTCCGTAATGAAATAATGAATAAGAACCAGAACTTCCAGAGCCACTAATGTGACATTTGTACTCATAATCATAAACGGAAACATTTGTTGGTGAAACATTCCCACTAAAGCTAAAATGTTTCGAGTCAGAATAATCATATACCGCTGATGAATCACCGCCAGATATCAGGCGTGCCGCAATATATGCTACTGTTCTTCTCGTGTGGTCTTTCATAGATTATCCTCCGCCGATTACATATAACGTTTCCAGCATAAAAGAAGTCCCGCCCTGGCGGGATTTAGGGAAATCTTTGATTTCCCTTTTATCCGCTGTTATGTGCCTCGAGCCGATAGGCGAGAGTGCAACGTGGCAAGGTTTCCGAAAGAAACCGCAGAGTTCGAAAACCTGCCATAAATTCCGTTGGTGCCGTAGTTTTTTCTTATTTTCTATCATTCAATGCTCTCCTAAAAGGGCGAGGGGCTTTAGTAACTTATTTCTTGAAATTTAAGATTATCTCCGTCTAACTCATATTCAATATATTTTATAGGCATACAACTACTATTCCTTTCGTTAAATTGGTTAAAACTTTCTATAACTCTTCTGTAATTTTCTGATATTTTATTAGTTATTTTTTTAGAAATTAAAACTGGTTGTATATCACTTATTCTGTTGGGAATATAATATTGTTCTAACCAATCAACATATCTCTGGATTTGGATAATATTGTCTGTGCTTGCTTCAATAGACTTTAGTTCAATAGGCAAAACAATTTTTATATTTCCTTTAATCAAAGAAAGCATTATATCAATTCGTTGCATTCCTACTCCACAAGAGACTTCATTACCCAACCACTCAAAATTTAAACCATTAAGCAAGTTTTTATCCAGACTTTTGTTAGTTCCTCTACCAATATTTTGGACAACATACGCCTGTAAATGAGTTTCAAATGCTCTATTATCCCTGTATTTTTTAATCAATCTTGGAAGAATGTTTATTACTTCTTTTCTCCCTGTGTAATTATGCATAATATTATCCTGTTTAATTTCTTGGGTCTGAACATCAAAAGTTAATTTCTGTCCTGTGAGTATTTGACGATTATTTTTATCTCTCAACAATTTAAAGAGTCTTTCACTTTCATATATTGTAATCATAGTATTGCCTCGATTACCTTTTAATTTTCTGTAAATTAGACTCCAAAGCATTTGATAAGGTGATTGTATATGCTTTATTTCGTCTAATGCTTCCCATTCAGTTACTCCTTTTGCATAAATCTCAAAAGGTTCAAGTAAGGTTCTAAATGTTAATGACTTTATTAGTTCCTGTTTTAAGAACTGGTTAGGATCGTTATTGTCCAAAAAAGATAAATCTTCTTTAGCTTTAAAAATTCCATAGAATTTACCTTCCCAGACTTTTTGAGAGTAATTTTGTTGCAAGTAAAAAATAACAAAATCACCCTTTCTGATTCTTTGAGAATCAGCAATCATTCCAACTAGATTATTCTCGGTTGTATGATTTAAAGAGGTGTTTGGATTGTTATTAAAATCAATAGAATTATCTTTAGCACCTGTACCGGCAAAAAGATACTCTAAGTGATACTTGAATGTGTTTGTATCTACAATAAAAACATGTGTTGTTGTCATCTTTTCACCTTCTTAAATAAAAATATATATTCGTGTTTGAAAATGTAAAATCCACCAACTAAAGCCCTATATCTCCATAATTCTTTTTGATTCATTTTTCCTTTAGTTTCCTCAAAATTCTTCACAATTATAGATTTTAAAATATATCCTCTCTTTAAGACTTCATTCATAGTATAAAATGCCAATGGTATCCACTCTCCTTGCGAATACTTATCTCCAATTACTAGCGCAAAGTATCTTCCTTTGTCTAAAATATCATAAGTGTTATCTACAACTCGGCCAAATAAATTCAAAAATTCTTCAACACTTCTAGCATTTGATAAATCTTTTTTATTATTACTAAACTTTATAATATTCCAATAAGGTGGGTGCATTATTAGAAATTGAACGGATTTAATATTTCTCTTTTCTAATTCCTGTTTAAAATGCAATTCTGTGCTATCAGCAGTAATTATCTCGGTTTTAATATCAAATTTGTTTTCTTCGGCAGACACATTTTTATTTGCTATTTCTACCACTTCTGGCAATAACTCTACACCAATTCCATTTCTACCCAATCTTTTACACTCAATTAGCGTTGTACCACTTCCCAAAAAGGCATCTAAAACCCATTCACCCTGTTTAGTATATCTTCTCAAAAACTGGTTAGGAATTTGTGGTATAAAATTGCCCCAGTATCCAGCGTTGTGAGCTCCTGATTTATCTCGTTTATCTAGAACCCATAAACTTTCTGTGAGAATATCATCATATTCTTTCCAACGATTAAGATTTAAGTCATTTATCTTACTCGTTTTAATTTCTGTTAAACTTTTCTTTAATCTAGTAATATAATATTTTGCTCTTTCAATAGTTTGAGCATCTACTATTTGCTTTAGTTCTTCTAAAAGTATATCTTTTTTAATTCTCGCAGTATCTCCATTAGAAGAGATATTTAATAATCCTAAATTGTCTCTCCTTGGATTTTTTATAACTTCTATGATTTTTTGAACTTCAAACTTTATTTTATTATTTTCATTCAGTTGCTCGAGTTTAGATAAAATTTCTAAAAACATGCCCTGATTGATTATAGAATCTCTTTTCCAATCGGTTTTTTTGTCAGAATCACTATCAAAATCAAATAAAGTTATATTGTTGTTTTTCATATTAACCGCCATAATGTAAAGTAAGAGTTATTATCATTATAAAACTATTTGTTTTTAAGTCTATAAAAAGCCCCCGCCCGCAAAAATAAGAAAAAATTTTGTTTAACTTTCGTTAGATGAAAGTTGCGTAGCAATTTCATTCTCTCTTCCTCCTATGAAGTTAAACAAAAGCAACAACATTATCATAATTTACGGTCTCCTTTCCGTAAAAGGCAGGTTTTCGAATTTCAGCATAACGTTTTGCGGTAAACACAGTGCGAATTCGGAGTTCCATCCCTCCACGTCAAGCGGATCAGCCGATAACTTTTACTAAAGCTGGCATATTCCATCAGCTAGCATTTGGTTTACCGCGTGTTGTGCGTAGTTTTATTTTTTTTCTATCATTAAGTGTCATTGGAAGAGTGGTTAAATTTGCTTCATTTAGAATACAATTAATTTTTTGAATTATTTCACTTCTCATATTATCAATTTCTGCTATGTAATCTGAATCTCCACAATAACAATATTCATGACACATTTTAAGTTTACCAAAATGAAGCCCATTACTGATCTTCACTAAGAGATTTTGCAATTGTATTTCTATTTCTTGCATTTTAGTCCGCCAATCATCAAATAAAAGTAATGATTTTCCGAATCCAATATCTTGAATAATTTGATTGTCCCTAGTTCTCAATAATCCAGTATTTATAGCTAGAATGGTATCATTTATAGCTTTATTGAAATTTTCCATTCTTCCTTCTTGTGCAAAGGGTGTGTTAAAAGCTGGCCTATCGAAAACTTTTTTAATAAATTCAATGTATTGTAAATCAAGTGGCTTATCATTGAAAATCTTCCCTTCTTTAACTAATAACCATAGACGATCTCTATGTGCTTTAAGCTCTTTTGGTGAATACTTGTTGCCTTTAGGATGAGATTTATTATAATGCCCTACATCTGAATGACAATCAAAACATAGTGCTATTGCATTATCAATAGAATTATCATTAGAAATGCTTTCTGGAATAATATGGTGAACTTCGATTTTTACACCTTTATGTGATAAGCATAAACAACATCTTCGTCCACTTTGTATTAATACTTTTTCTTTAATCTCTTGTTTAAATGGCATTTGTCTAATTTTTACGGTGTCCTATAAAATCACACACAACTCGTGGCTAAACGAACTTCTGTTTCGTATATCCATCGGATTTTGGCAGGTTATGGCGTATATTTCGTTTTTAAGATTATAGAGCATTTTTCTTTACTCCTTGCTTTAAAATTGCCTGATCGAGGGGATTAACGATTTTCCCGAGACTCTTTTTACTGACATGAGTATATATTTCCGTAGTTTTGGAACTGGCATGGCCTAAAACTTCCTGAATATAACACAGATCTGTGCCGTTTTCCAAAAGTCCAGCGGTCGGAATGTCGTCCGCTAAAGTCAAAGGTACCGTTGGCGCCGCATCGAAATTCATTTGGCGTCATTCTACAAACAATAATCCGTAATTGCAATGAAAATATTTAAGAAATCAGTGTGCTCCAACTGGATTACGTCGCGCTATGTTGCCATAACGGACGTCAATGCCAGGGAAGCAAATACTTTGGAAGAAAAAACGTGGCTTTTAATACTCTATCTTTAGCTCGAAATTCCCACGGTCGGGCGTTTTGATTAAGATCATCTGTTCGGCGGTGGAATAATAAAAACCTTCCGCTTGTTGCGTTAAATCGTCAGCCAATTTGCAGGTGAGAAGTTGGTTATCGCCGACGCTGACTCTGACTGGCGGCTGAGTGGAGATGATTTTGAATAGGTAATGCTGGCGTTGCGGTTGAAAGTCCGATTTCTGGCGCTCAATGATGATATTACAAGTATTAGTAGAATTCCGGCAAGTGAATTTGGTCAGACTAAAGACGCCTTTTTCGTAATCGTAGGAGACGCCGTCGTCTTCATAAAGCGTATAGGAACTCTCGTCGGCAGGGTAAATTAGCAATTCGGTTGCGGTCATCGGTTTTTCGCCGACGTACTGCTGGACAGCTTGCGTCGGTAGGAAGCCGCCTTGACGCAGAAAATACGGAATCTGATTAAGTGGCGCCTCTACGATGAGCCATTGTTTGCCAGTGTAGAAGCGATGCCGATTCAAATCATACCAATTACCGGCCGGCAGATAGAGCCGCTTGAACTCGTCCGTTTCGGAAAGCACCGGCGCCACCAGTAGATTTTCACCCAGAACGAATTGATTTTGGGCTTCTGTGCGGTAACATTCCGGATCGTCCTGAAAATTGAAAAACAGCGGGCGCATCAGCGGCCAGCCGGTTTGGTTGGCAGTATAGAATTCGCTATAAAAATAGGGTAGCAGTTGATAGCGCAAATTTATGAAATTGCGTACGGTATTTTCGACTTCCGAGCCAAAAATCCAGGGCTCTTTGCGGTGCGTATCCCAGGCTGAGTGTTGGCGGAAGAGTGGGGTAAAAGTGCCAAGTTGCATCCAGCGGATATAAAGCCTTTCCGAAGGATTGCCGACGAAGCCGCCGACGTCGCTACCGACGAACGGTACGCCGCTCAAGCCAATATTTTGCGACATACGACAGGCAATTTTCAGATGCAACTCGCTGGCGACATTATCGCCGGTCCAGACGGCTGAGTAGCGTTGAATACCGGCAAATCCAGCCCGTGTCAGGATAAAATGCCGCTCGGGAGAATAGCGCCGCAAACTTTCGTGAGTCGCTCGTGCCATTTCCAAAGCATAAATATTCCGTGCGCTTTTGTGATCAGTTTTTAAACCGTTGCCATCGAACTGCACAATGTCGGGAAAGTGCGTGCCCCAAACGGTCGGCTCATTCATATCGTTCCAGAAACCGGCGACGCCATCTTTGAGCAGTAAATTGAGTTTATCGCCCCACCATTGGCGCGTGGCGGCTTTAGTAAAGTCCGGGAAAAAAGCCCAAGACGGCCAGACCTCGCCCTGATAGTATTGACCGTCAGGATATTTGACGAATAAATCCTGTTTGAGGCCTTCGCGCGCCCCAAAATAATTCGTGTCAGCTTTGACGCCCGGGTCAATTATCGGGATGACTTTAAAGCCGTCCTTTTTTAAATCAGCCAGCATTTTAGCCGGTTCGGGGAAATACTTTTTGTTCCAGGTAAAGACCCGATAGCCGTCCATATAATCAATGTCGAGATAAATCACATCGCAGGGGATTTTTTTACGGCGAAAAGTCGCCGCCAGATTGCGTACCTCCGATTCAGGATAATAGCTCCAGCGGCATTGCTGATAGCCGAGTGCCCAGAGCGGCGGCAATTCAGCCCGTCCGGTCAGATTGGTATAAGCCGTCAGGACTTTTTTAATTTCAGGACCGTAGATGAAATAATAATCCATCTCGCCCTTTTCGGCACCGAACCAGTAGAAGCGATTATTGCTGGCGCCGAAATTGAAGTGCGATTTACAGGTATTATCAAATAAAATGCCATAGGCTTTGAAATCGCGAATCCCATAAAAGAAGGGAATTGAAATGTAAAGCGGGTCGGTGCGGTCGTCATAAGCCCAAAAATCGGTGTTCCAGAGGATATATTCCTTGCCGGTTTTGCAAAGATCGTCGCTCTTTTCGCCCAGCCCGTAAAAATTTTCACCGGGCAGGAGCTTTTTGTGGCAACGCACTTCGTCATTGTCGAAGCTGACGCCGAAAGCTTCTTCATCGGCATTGATCAAATTGCCAGCCGAATCGAAAATGGCGACGCGGCAAGGCGACTTGGTGATTCGCACGGTCAGTGCTTTGGTGGTCAGTGTGAAAATTTTACCTTCGTCTTTAAACGTGAAAGCCGATTGGGCGGGCAGAGCGGCGATTACCGCATACGACGGCGCAGATGAAAATTCTTTCTGATTCGTATATCGAAAACGAATGATGTGGTCGTCGTAAACATAGATGTTGAACAGGGCGTTGTCGGCTTTGAATTCGACCCGATTGGGAAAAACCTTCGGTGATTTGACATTGCCGATAAATTCAAAACCGGCAAAAAGTGATGGACAAAGTAGCACAAGCGAGAAAAATAAAGAAATTATTAGTGACATAGTTAAGCACCTTTCGCTGTTAAGATTAAAGTTGAGTTTGTGGATAATGTTAAGATTATGGCTAAGAAAATGGGGAAGATGGAATATGAGAAACGCAGAGTAGTAAATCTGGAGCAAGTTTTTTTAAAAACTCGATAGGATTGGTATAGGATAATAATAATTAGTAACATCAGGCATTTACTGCGTTGAGAAATTTTCCGTCTGAATAATGCAGTGGTTCTTGAACTCGTCAACGAAGTAGTCGAATTCAATTCCGTAAATTCTGCGGAATACCTCATCGTGGTTACTCTCCGTAAATAAGCTCTCGATGTAATTTTGGAATTTTTCCCGGCTACGCGTTTCGATTAAATAATCAACGATGCAAGCAAACTCACAATAAAGAAAGGCGGAGCGGTTGGGGACATTGATTTTGGCTTGGCTCGCCCGGTGGGTTTTATAATCACGCGGCGGTAAGAAATTTCCTTGACGGATGTAATTATAGGTTTCCTCCTGGGATGGATACCAGCCGGTGCCCATCTGGTTGGCGGCGTAAACCGCGATGCCTTCTGAGAGCCATTTCGGGAAGCGAAATGCCCGCATAAATCCGGTTTGCTGGAAGATGAGAATGTGGGCGAGTTCATGTTTCAGATAAATATCTAATGGAATTATACCCAAATCGGCTTCTTTCAACGACCAGGGTGCAATAAGAATACGGTTAGGTGGAATCGCGCAAAGTCGGGAGTAAGTTGGAGAACGTCTGACATAACTTAAACTATCGCGGAAAATAAAGAACTCCGGTTTGCTTTTGAACTTTAAGGCAAGCACTTTTTCGACAGGTATCGTGAGCGTGTCGCAGTTCGACCAGTCTGGCAGATGTGCCCGATTCTGCACATAAACAATGGTATTGGGAAACTCGAATTTCTGAAATCCAACAATAATTGGCGAAAAGGCAAATAGTTCACCAAATAAAAAAGCGGCAAAGACGCATACCAAAATTACCGCAACGATCACGTAGTAATTTTTGCGCATATTAGGTTTTGTTAAAAGCCCGGATTCACTTATGTAACTTTTTGGTTCTCGACGCCTGGGGTGTCGAGAGCAGAAAATAAAATTTTGTTGATTTTATAATTTTTTTTATTATATTTATTATGTATTATGAGATAAAATTAGGAGGTAAGATGAAAAAGCAAAATTACATTTCAAGACGAAGTTTCCTTAGACGTCTGGGAGTACTATTTGTGAGTATTCCCTTTATGTTATCAGCATTTTCCTGTAAAAATCAAGAAAATCTCTTAGAATCTGGATCTTTCGATCAATATTTGAAAAATCTGCCAAGTATTACCCTGGATAATGCTTCAGGTATGGAGGGATCTTCAGAAGTATTTAAAGTCGCCAAGACGGCGGTAATTGAAGGGCTGAACAACCAGGGAGTAGTAACTAAAATCATTTATACTAATGATACCATTAATCTTGAATCTATAATCGTTAAAGTCCTTAATTCGGAAGATGAATATTATTACATCACCGAAGATACAACAGCTAATCAACCTACTGGTCGTCTTGCTAATGGTACAGTTCTCTTGAATGATGTTAAGAATTCGATCAAGGCACTTCGCGATTTCAATAAAGCGGAATTAAAAAGCCGATATATTGTCATACAAAAATAACCCGTTGTGTGGAATTAAGCGAGCGCATGTTTAATATGGTTTAGAGGTTTAT
>ERZ795047.897-NODE-897-length-34112-cov-9.046892_pt1 | contig 34112 bp, 26 predicted proteins | sample MGYA00375131_ERZ795047 | MGnify/ENA primary metagenome ERZ795047 (study PRJEB30176, sample SAMN05720228) | activated sludge metagenome | isolation source: Anaerobic digester | place: Japan | collected 2015-05-20 ...
GCTTGTCGTCGTAACCCATTGCCCAGGCGTCGCCGCCTTGGTGAGTGGGCGATGTCGGACGCCAACGAGTGTCTTTGCGGTTCCAATAGTCGTTCAGCGAGAGGTATCTGGCGATGCCGTTGATCGATCCATCCCATCCCAAATCGTCGTTTGCGGCTGCGTAGGCGTAGCCGTTGATCCAGGATTGCCCGTCCAGATCCAAGTCCCCGTTGGCGCGGATGTCGCCGTTTGCCGTGACGCCGCCGCCCATGAACCACCCGTGGTTGTTGATGAAGTAAACGTAATCGAACACTCTGGAGCGGTCCATGGCATACCGGACGGTCTCTTCGATCACGCGGGTGACGGGCACGTTCGCTGGATATCTCGCAGAGGCGGTGGCGCGCAGGGTCACATCGGCGGTCTGGTTGATGGCGATGATCGGGGAACGGTCGACGCTGACGACGGAAACAGAAACCTGGCAGCCGTTGATTGCGGTATTCTGTATCATCGGATTGTCAAAGCCGCCGATGCCGATGGATTGTTCGCTGAAGGTGTCAAACCAGACGAGGATGTTCAATGTGGAGGGCGAACTGTTGAAGTAATTGACGAAGGCGGTTTGCGTCTCCAACTTTTCCCGGTCGAGTGCTGTCTGGGCACTGAGCCGGCAGCGGGTGGCGGTGGTGTGGACACCGGCAGTGCGGGTCGCGTTGAGGGTGAGATTCAATGCGCCGCCGACAAGGATGCCTGCGGCCAACATGGCGCAGAGCACGATCGGCAGGACGAAACCGTGGGTGGACGGAGCGTTCATAACTGGCCTTGTCGTGTTGAGGGTGGTTGGGTTGTTTCAGGGTTGGTTGCTTGTTCGAGGCGGCCGGTCAGGGGTTCATGATCTGCACGACCATCTCGTCTCGATGCGTGTACACACGCGGATTGCGGGAGCCGATCTGGAGGGAGAGATCCAGATTCACCATCACGATGCCGGGGTCTGAATCGAGCGAAAAGATCTCCTCGGATCGGAACTCAAGCCTTCCAATCGACAGCCAGCTTTCGTTGCCACGGTCCGCCCTGATTCTCCGGTTGTTCACGGCCAACCGGTTGGGCGGGCCGCGCCTGGGTTTGAATCGCAGACCCCGGCCCTTGCCTTGCGCATTCGGATTCGGGAGTTGGAGTTGGGAGAACTCAGAGCCCATCAGACCCCGCTCACCGGTTGCGGTGTCGTCGACCTGATAGAGTAACTTTTCGCGCAGCGAGCGCGACCGTAGCGAGAGTTCTATGTCGGCTGCAGTGGCTTCGAACAACCGGATCGATGCCACGAGTGTGGGTATGCCCATGGCGATGATCAGGCTGGTCAACGCGGTCACAAACAGCACTTCCGTCAAGGTGAATCCCCGTCTGGAAGATGTCGGTGTGGCATGGGTGGCAGTCATGGTAATCCTTCCTGAGAATCAAGGGGCGTTACGGAAGTAGTTCCTGTTGACGCGGTGCCGTTCAAGCCTATACGGTTGCGGCAGCTGGACCCAGCCACCGTTCGGCTGACGCCACCTCACATCGGTCATGATCTCCCAACTGGTGATGGGGGTGCCGTTCGGACGGACGGAGAGGAAGCATTGGATGTCATTGGTCGACACCCCTGCGAACGCCGTTGCTCGCGTCGCCGGAACCCAGCCCCACCTGATCGGGAAGTCGGCGGGATCGCTGGCATTGGTGTCAAACCACTGGGTCTGGCGGTTGAAAACATCCCATGCGACATCGAACGCAAGGGTGTCCGCCGCCAGTCGGCAACGCATGTCGGCGGCGGTGCGGCGACAGAAGAGCAGGGACTCGAACAGAACGAGAATCAACATCAAACCGATGGAGGAGGTGAAAACCAGCTCCACCAGCGAAAACCCCGAGCTACGGGAACGCCCGTAGCGGCAACCACTGTTCGCGCCGAGGTTTGAGCCTGTTGAACAGTTCATGGTCGGAAACTCCGTTAGAAATCGTCTGGGACCTCAATGCGGATTGTGCGCGCGCGCGCATCCCTGACTTCCGGGTCCCCCGGCTCTCTGTCGTCGAGGTCGCTGCCGTGCAGCGTGCCGGGATCCGAGAAGAAGGGAACCTCGAAGCTTACACCACAAGCCGGACACTCTGAAGAGGTCCCGGCCATGTCTGCCGGTGCTTCGATCTCTTGGCGGCAGTTCTTACAGAAGAAGGAAAGCATTCGCTTGGCCGACAGAGTTCTGGGTGAGGCATGCTCTTCCGGCGCGAATCCCAATGCCGCCAGGTCGATCCGTATCGTCTGGCCGCCGCGTGCCTTCTGTTCGGCGAACGTGGCCGCAGGAGACGGTTCCGAGGTGGTGGAGGACGATTCTGGGGTGGCGGGGGATGTGAACGGGGATGCGGACGTCGCATCCGGAGACGCGGGCGGAGTTTCGGGAGCCGCCGTCGTCGGGGCCGCAGGCGGTACGGTCGGCGTGGGCAGGGCTGGCCCGTGCAGAGTGCCCGCCTCTGATTCCGCCGGAACGATGATGGACGCGCCGCAAGCCGGGCAGTGCGCCTCGATACCTATGGCAGCGCGGGGTGCTTCGATTTCCTGGCCGCATTTCTTGCAGCAGAAGGAAATGGCATTGGAAAAATCCTCTAGCTCCGCTTGCGTGGGTCCCTCATCCGGAAGCACGGTGACCAGATCTTCGGGCGGCGGGGTGACCGCATTCCGGGCGGCTTTTACGATCCTCGCACGTAGCGTGCGATGCTCACCAATGAGAATGGTTTCTCCAGTTTGAGGATTTTTCATGCGTCTGGGCTTGCGCAGAACTACGTCCAAACGGCATATCCCCGGAACCGTGAACCCGCCATCCGCCGCCTCGCGGTAGGCGATACGCGTGAGTTCATCCAGTATAAAACGGGCCTTTTTCTGGGTAATTTCGGCACTAGCAGCCAACTCGCGGATCAGCGAGGCCTTGGTATAAGAAGTTTTTTTCATTGCGAACACTCAAACAAACGGTTACACTCGCGTACATCTAATGCATGTATCATGCCAAAGTTGGTTTTTTAGGGAGCTTGTTTGGCACTAATTCTGCTGCCTAATTCGCCGGTTAGGAACGTTTGACATGGCAATGAAATTCTGGTTTGGGAAAAAAGGGCTGGACGCCACGTCGTTCAATGCCGCGGGACAGTCGGCGATCGATGAGGCGGCCGAGATGGCTGTGGCGGATGTGGCCGTGGCGGATGACCGGTCGGAAGATGACGCCGTCGGGGGTGACGCGTCTCTCCAAATCGACGGGACGGCATTGCTTGCGGTCCAACCGATTGAGGAAGAGACCGAGCCTGTCGTTGCGGCGCTTAAGACTGCGCCGGCGACGTTGAAGAGGGACGACAGCACGACTCCCGCTCTGCGTCTGACCTCGCGCATCCCCGAGGCGGCTGCTGCGACCTCGTCTGAGACCGCTCCGGCGTCCGAGGCTGTGTCCGAGACCGCTCCTAAGTCCGAGACCGTCCCCAAGGTCGTCTTGGAGGAGCGGCGGCCGACGTTTACGCTTAAGGCAGTTTCTGGGAAGTTACAATCGACGTCTACGTCCGCACCTGCACCTACGCTTAGGGCTGTATCGGAGAAGTCACAGTCGGTGCCTGCTGCCGCGTCCGAGGCGGCGGCGTCTAAGCCGACCTTTTCGTTGCGCATGAAGACGAAAGCGGCGGCACCTGCCGCCGGCGCGGCCACGCCATCGCCGCCGATATCCGCGGCGCCAGCGGAGCCCGCCGACGCGCAACAGGGTGGTGCTGCGGCCTCCACTTCTGCTCCGAGCGAGTGGGTGCGGCCCAAGCCCGATCAGCGCGCGCTCTATTATCAGTTGATGGACGGGCTGTATGACGCGATCCTGATCTTGGACGACCGGGGCCATGTGGTGGATGTCAGCAGACGGGTCACGGAGGTTCTCGGATATTCACGCGAAGAGACGTGGGATATGTCGATTGAAAAGGTGATCCCCGGCATGTCGCGGCAGATGTTCGAGCATCTCAGGCGCAATCTCAAGGACAACCATCAGATTTTGATCGACGCGCGCTGCTTCCGCAAGGACGGCACCTCGTTCGCGGGTGAGGTCGGGGTCAGCACGCTGGCTTTGACCCGCGCATCCAACATGGTCTTCGCGATCCGCAATGTGGAGCGACGCAAGAACGCCATGGATGAAATGCGGCGTGGCCAAGCCGCTTTTGAGTTGTCGTTTTCGCCCTGCTTTGTGTGCGATATCGACGGCTTTTTCCAAGTAGTCAATCCGGCTTTGCTTGAGGCGTTCGGTATCCCGGATGTCAGACAAGCCAAGCGGGTGCGCTTTGTGGACCTGCTGCCCGATGCCGCCAGCCTCTTCCTGCGGGCAGTATGCGGCGATAAGGTCCGCGAGACGGTCAACGTCTCTGTGGCCGACGGGATGTCCGTTGCGCTGGAACTGGCGCTGGCGCCGCTTAAGAATGGGCAACAGACGGTGATCGGCGTTGCAGGCTCAATGCGTCAGCCCGGCTGAGCATCCGGATGACCACGCCCCCGTCCACAAATGGTATTGCGTTTTTTTCTCAGGGTTTTGGGGCAGTGCTCAGGTTTGCTTAACGCAAAGGCGCAGAGGCTTTTTGGGGGGCTGCTCCAGCCGCAAGTCGCGGGTCGAACGTCGCGGGTCAACCCATTGGGTTGCGGGCTCCGCCCGCGTTAGTTTGTTCCACGGGTCAGCAGCGTGAGGCACCGGCCATTTCAGCGGCAATCGCACGCGCAGCGGCGCACGGGTCGGCCGCCGCGAGGATCGGACGTCCGACCACCAGATGGGTGGAGCCATCCGCCACCGCCTGCGCCGGCGTGGCCACGCGCTTCTGGTCGCCTACGTCTGCGCCAGCAGGACGCACGCCCGGAGTTACGAGCAGAGCGTGCGGCCCCAGTGCCGCACGCATGGCGGCCACTTCACGCGGCGAACAGACGATGCCGTCAGCACCGTTGCCGCAGGCAAGCTTTCCCAGCGCCTCGACCTGTGCCGCCACCGAACGGGTGATGCCGAGATCGTCCAGATCGGACTGGTCAAGACTGGTCAGGATCGTGACGGCCAGAATCTTCGGGGCTCCGGCACCTGCGGCGAGCGCGGCGTTCTTTGCCGCCTGAATCATCGCTTTACCACCGGCCGCATGAATGGTCATCAGGTCCGCGCCCAGCGAGGCACCGACGCTGACCGCGCGTTCCACGGTGCGCGGGATGTCGTGCAGCTTGAGATCGAGAAAGACACGTTTGCCGCGGTTTTTCACTGCGCGTACCACATCCGGTCCGACCGCGCTGAAAAGCTCCAGCCCGATTTTGTAAAAAGAGACCGCATCTCCCAACCGGTCAACGGTCTGCTCGACCTCAGTCTTGGAAGAAACATCCAGCGCAACAATCAACTCAGCCATCTATCCATCCTCTTTTGTTTGTACGGCATATTAAGCCATAATTATCCGCCATCGGCAAAAAAAAAGTGCCGCATCAAGCAATAACACTTTTAATCAATCGTTTAACATGCTGAAAGGCGCATTTGAAGAGCGGAGAGGCCGCTCGCTGGCGTCAGAAAGGTGGGGACATGAACAAGAGAACACAGATAACACTTTTCGGAACGGTCATTGTGGCGGGGCTGCTGGCGGTTGTGCCGGCGCGCGCGGATCGTGTGAGCGTTGGTTTGGGCGTCAGCAACGGCGGCAGCTTTTTTGCTCTCGGGATCAACAGCGGGAGAGGGCACCATCCCCATCCCGGCCATTTTCACCATCGCAGGCACCCGATACCGCATCCGCGGCCTTTCGGTTGTCCGCCGCCTGTGATCGTTGCACCGCCGCCAGTCGTGGTGGCACCGGCGCCGGTCGTAGTCGCGCCTGCACCGGTTGTGGTGGCACCGCGCGGCTACTGGCGGGAGCGCGAAGAGCGCGTGTGGATCGAAGGATGCTGGGTTGAGGCGATCGATGCGTACGGACGGCGCTGCAAGCAGTGGCAGCCGGGATACTGGGAGATCCGCCGCACACGCGAGTGGGTGGAGTAGCTACTTAGCCTCTTTGCTGCGCGAGACGGCCTGCCCTTCTGGTCCGAGCGCGGCGCGTGAGGAGCCGCAGGCGGCCAACACCTGATCCGTGGTCTTGAAGTGGCATTTGCTGGTTTTGAGAAGCACCTCGGGACCGGCTTTCTTGACCAGCTCGATAGCTGCAGTCTTGACCTGTTCCGAAGCCCCTTTGGGCATTTGGACACCGTGCGCTTCGCCCAGACGACCCAAACTGCGCAGGAAGGCTTCGCGCGCCAGCACGGATGCCGCCGCGACCGCGATGTCGGACTCGGCTTTGTGGCGCTGTTCGAGCTTGATCGAGCGCCCCTTCTTCATCAGCGCCCGCTTGATCACCTGCTCGGCGCCGAATTGGTCGGCCACGGCGCGCGGACAATCCGGCACGTTTTCCAGCAGGTTTTCGATACAGCGCGCGTGCGCCCAAGCCAGCAGTGAGTTGACATTGCGGATCTTGGCGTAGAGCCGGTTGTAGGCCTCGGGACCGATGGTCACCATGGCGAAACGCTTAGGCCCCAGAAGTTTGCGCGTCTTGTTGCCGATGAAGAAAACCGCTTTGTCGGTGAGCTGCTTACAGTCTTTAACGCCAATTTCCTGCATGGCGTGGGCGAGGTCAGGATCGACATACACTGCGCAGGCTACCAGCGGTCCAAAGAAATCGCCCTTGCCGCTCTCGTCGATGCCCATGTGCGGGGCCACGAGGTCTGGGTTGAGCACCTCTTCGTACCCGAGGGTTGCGGACTGCAACACGTTGGGTTCGAGGAAGAAGAGAACGAAATCCTCTGCACCTTTCCCCTGTACCAGACACTTGCCGCTCTTGTACAGGTTGACCACGCAATCCTGCGCCTCAACCGCAATGATGGTGTGCGGCACCTGCTTCGGGCGGTAGTTGCCCATCTGGAGGAGGATTTTCAGCGTTTCCTGCTGCTCTTTGCTGAGCACGAACGTGTATGAATTCTTTTTTTCCATTGCGTATCGATTACAACACAAGCCTCCGTCCGGTTGCAAGCCGGAAGCGGCGGCAGGGTTCGATTCAACCGCGTTGAGTCGAACCCTGAAGGAGGATTTAGGATTTAGGAATTAGGAGTTTTCTCCTAGCGCGTGAGGACATCGCGGATGGCGCGGAAAACGGTTTCCTCGACATCGTCGGTAAATGGTCCGGGCTGGCCGTAGTAGATCATACTGTCGTTCGCTTCATACCCGCCCTCTTTAAGGACCCTGAGCGACGGGATGTACGCCTGCACATCGTTGCAGTAGCCCGCCACCACCAGATTGTCGTCCGGGAACTCGCGGCGCGCCCGCAACGTGTAGTCGATGACGACCTCACCGTTCAAGAAAAGGAAGGTCAGTGCGTTGCCGAAGCGTAATGCCTGAACGGTGTAGGGCATTGAAGTGACGGGGGCCCCGCAGCAGTAGGCTTCGAGCATCAGTTGCGCGCGCTTCTGTTTGAAGCGATTCGTGTCCAGCGCCTCTTCGCGCATGCGGGCGAGCGGTACCGGCGCAAAAGTCAGGCGCGTTTCCACGAGCCGCATATTCAGTGGCCCCGTGACATCCTGCATCGGGCGGCTCATCACATCGCGCACGGCTGCGGCGAGGGCCTGCCCGTGCTGTCGCGCACACGCCTCGGTGTGGCGCGGCTCTGGATTTTGATCGGCCGCGCATCCTTGGATAAAGAACGCGGTCGCGCCCGGCCAGGTCGACTCCAGTTCCAGCATCGCAAAACCGGCGTAGTCGCCGTTGACCATGAGGTTATTCGCGGTCAGCGTGGTGCAGTGGCAGGCGTAGTTGAAGACCACCGCGCGTACCGCGCCGTCCAGCGCGCACACGCGCAGAACCGGCACAGTGTGGTCCACCGGCGCGACCTCTCGCTTGCGGCGATTGATGGCGAATCCTGCGGTGCCGCGTCCGGTCGCCAAGCGGGCAGGCGCACGTGTCGCCATCGCCATGTCCACGGCGGCGATGATGCGTTCGGTCATCTCTCGGTTCTGCCGGATCGTCTGCTGCCGTTCCTGTGGTGTGAAGGCGTCGCATACGCTCAGAGTCGGCCAGATCACCGGACCGGAATGGGTGTGCGAGGCATTGAAGACGAGGTGCGCCCGCGGGACGCCGTGCCGCTTGTGGATGGTTTCCGCGACGACGTCCGTGATTTCGCGCGTGAGTCCGATCACATCGACCGTCACGAGCACGGCGCACTGTCCAGGATTTTCTTCAAAGGCCAGCGCCTTCGCCCAGATGCGGTGGAGCGTGCCGGTCGCGGGTGCGGAGCGGGCCGCATATCCCGCCAGCCAGACCGGCTGCTGCATGTCCGGCGTGATGTCGGCGCGCCCGATACCCACCTTGAGCATGCCCGGTTCGGCCGACACGCCGACAGCCGCACAGAAGATACACACGAGGCCCATCGCCTTTCGCACGCATGTCGCGACCGTGCGCCACCACAATGTGCCCGCCCCGTCCGATGTCTTTATCGCTGGCTGGTTGATGTTCGTGCTCATGCTGTCCCCTTCAATTCGGGTGGTGCAATCTGAACGAGGTCGGTGCGCGTATGGCCGTTCTCTGTGACGCGCGCCAGCGTGTATACCGTACGGTCGGGCGCGACGGCAATGGAGTTCACATAGGTGGGGTGCCCGCCGTCTGGATAGAAGACGGGGCCGTGATCTTTGTAAATGCCATCAGGAATATCGTACGTCACCAGGTGCAGGTTCTCTACGCCCTTGGCCATGCCCATTGCAACCTTGTTCAATCCCGCTACCCGTCGGCCCTGTTCATAGACGGGGCCGCCCGTCAGGTAGTACAGCGTCCGCCCGTCAGGTCCCAGAGTGAACCCCAGATAGCCGTAGCTGAATTGATCGCCCATGCCGGAACGCCGGGACGGACCCGAGGTCAACCGCTCCAGCACGTCGATGCGCGGTTGGCGCGGATCAAATCGGAACAAGTACCCCGAGTTGCCGTGCACGCCGTAGAAGACTTTTTCCTGCGGGTGCCAGATCACCTGACGCCAATGATAGCCCATGCAGCCTGAGTCGTGCGGCACGTACCGACCGAAATAATCTTTGCGCATGTCTTCGCCGACAAGCCGGGCAACTCTGTCCGCCCCCGGCTCGTAGTAAAAGATATCGCCTTCCGGATTGGTGAAGTACGCGACGCCTGTTTCGGGGTCGATGGGGATGGAACGGCAAAGCACGCGGTAAGTGGTACCCGATCCGCTCTCTCCCTGACCGGAAACCGGTCCTAAGTTCCGCCATGTTCCGCTGGCGACGTCAAAGCAAAAGAAAATCCCGACCGGCCATGTGATACCGTATATCGCGCCGCGCCGCGTATCCATCCCCATGGCGAGCACCGCCTCGCCATCCGGTGCCAAACCGAGGTCTTCGCACTGGCCGCTTTTCAGATCATAGGCCAGCAGATGTCCGCCGGGGTAGGGGTGATAGCCGGGGGGGACCTCGGTTGCCATTCGCTCCATGCCGTCTACCATGTTGTAATATCCGGCGTGGGTCGAGAAGTAGAGCTTCCCTTGATATTCGTAAAAGAGCACGTGGCTCTTGCCCTGCGGCACTGTCCGGCGGTCTTTTTCGCCGCACATCTCCGTCAGATCGCCGAGGCAATCAAGGGTATCGGTGCGGGGATCGTAGCGGAAAACGCGACCGCCGAAATCGATCGATGTCGAGCAGAGCACATAGTACACGCGGCCGTCGCTGGCGATCGATAATCCGTTGTAGGTGTCATGCGCCTCTTTGAAGCCCGAGTTAAAGACGCGGGCAACGAGGCCCCGGCCGGCGTGTGATGTCGTTGTCGCGTGGATAGAAAAACTCTCGAATGAATCAGACATGATGTTTACCCAGTATCAAGGGTTAGAGGTGCGCGACGGTCGTCCCGGAGAAAACCGGGCGTTTGCCGACCGCCGCTTTGAAGATTCGCTCAGGCCTTCGCCAACTTGTCCGCGTGGGCGTGCAATTTCGCGACGGCGTCGGCGATGCGGTCCATCGCTGCGCGGTCGGCCAGTAGCACATGCTGCGGCAGCCAGACGAGCGTTTGGCAAATCCGGTCGTTTTCAGGGCACTGGTTGCGCGCCAGCCATGCGTCGTAATCCAGCTCTTCCGCCGTGTACATCCGCCGGAAGTTCTTGGTCTCAAAGGCGTGTTTGACATACGGCATCTTATTCAGCGGCGTATAGCCCGATGAACAGGGGACGCCTTCTGCGGCGAGCGCCTTCAAGAAGGTCGAACGCGTGAGTCCGCCGCCGAACGCCTCGCTGTCGAACCTGAACGGGAAGAGGTGGAAGGCGGCACGCGTCACGCCGGGAGAGAAGCGGTAGGGGATGATCCCGGGAATCTTGCTGAGCCGTGCTTTAAGATACTCCGCGTTCTCATGACGCAACGCGGTCTCCGCCGGCAGGCGCTTGAGTTGCGCCAGCCCCATCGCCGCCTGATACTCGGTGTAGCGCAGCTTGGTGCCCAGCATGGCTGTGCCGGCTCCGACCACACCGACCGCCGTGCCGTAGGCGTTGCCATAGTTGTGATAGGCGTGACACCGGTCCATAAAGGCGTCGTCGTCACTGACAATCGCACCGCCCTCACCGATCGCGAGGTTCTTCGAGTTCTGGAAACTGTAGCATCCGGCATTGCCCAGCGTGCCGCACTTCTTCCCGTTGACCTCGGCCAGCCACGCCTGACAGGCGTCTTCGACCACATACAAGCCGTGTTTCTTGGCAAGGGCCGTGATGGCGGCCATGTCGGCGGGCAATCCCAAGATGTGCACCGGCAGGATCGCGCGGGTCCGCGACGTGATCTTGCTCTCGATTCTGCGGGGGTCGATTTGGTAGGTGGCGGGATCGATGTCGCAAAACACCGGGATCGCGCCGTTCATCAGGATCGCCTGCGCCGTCGCGATAAACGTGTAGGGCGGCAGAATGACCTCATCGCCCGCACCGATCCCGAGTTGGGCCAGCGCCGTGATCAGCGCGTTCGTTCCATTGACCACGGCCAAGCAGCGCTTGGCACCCACGGCCTCAGCCCAGCGCTTTTCAAATTCTGTCACCGTGGCGGCGCGCGACCAGACGCCGCTGCGCAGGCACTTGAGGAATCCGGGTTCGTCATGTTCCGGTATCCAGCGCGGCCACGTCGGCCACTTCCCCCGGTATGCTTTCTCGCCGCCCAGCAGCGCCGGCAATCCGGCACCGCTCGATTGCGCCGCATGCGTAGGCCGGCGCACCCAAAACGCGCCAGCCGAAAGCCCAGCCGTCTTTATGAACGTCCTGCGAACCATGGTTCACTCTCCTTTCTTGAAGCGTCGGTCTGTTCTCGTTCTGTCACCCTCACATACGATGGCCGGAGATACGCCCCGCCCATTCCGCGCCTGCTCAGGGCAGGCAATAATACAACACTTTTTCAACGCGCGCGGGCTCATCCCCCGCGATGGTGTGCCGCTCAAAAGATGCGTACCTCAGGTCATACATCTTCTTGCCGCCGTAAGAGAGCCAAACCGGCCCCGCGCTGAAACGGTCGCCGCCGGGTCCCTGCTTGCCCGCTCGGATCGTGACGCGGTTCAGCTTGGCGAGCCGCGCCTGATCGATGGGAAATGTGAGCACACATTCGTTGGTGGTCCCGGCCGGGATCGTGCCGAGCGGCTCGCCGTTGAAGAGAACCGGGCACGTACCGTCGACGCCCCGCACCTGCAAGGAGAGCGTCGCCGGTGCTGTCGCTTGGTACGCCTGCGGGCGTCCATTCTCCACCAAGTAGCGGACCGTAGAACGACTGACCGCCTCGCCCTGTTTCGCCGTGAAGGCCAGCACGCGGTCGCCGTCAAACGCCTGACGCGTGTCCAGCGTGCCGCACCAGCGCGACCACAATTCTTCGCGCCCGGTTTGCGTCAGTGTCACCGGCTTTTCGTCAAACACGGCGCTCATCTCCACCGCGCGGCCAAAGTCCAGCACGACGGCCTCGAATGTGATCTCGCCCTGCTGCACGCTGGTGGCCAGCGGCGAGACAAGTGAGATCGGCGTATCACCTTCGCGGCTGAAGTACGCCGTCTTTAGCGAGTTGCCTTTTACTTGAACGACGCGGAACCCCTGCGGCGTGCCGTCGATGTTCGGGCCGCTCCACCACGCGCCGCTCATCGCGCCGCTGTGATACACTGGGATGTCGCCCAAGCTCGTGGTGAATGTCCGATGCAGATGGCCACAGAATGCGCCCAGCACGCGGCGGCCTTGCAGCAGCTCCGTCAACTGCTTGGCATCGCGCAGCGTCGATAGCGACTGATGGCAGAAGAGCAGGAGCGGCCGGTCGGTCGGGATCAATTTCAGGTCCGCCGCCAGCCAGGCGAGTTGGTTGGTGCCCAACCGCTCCTGATACGGCAGCGACGTACCATCCAAAGCCACGCAATGCACCCCGGCCCATGCCCACGAATAGTAGGTCGGGCCAAACACGCGGCGGTAGAGTCCCTTGCCGTAGAAGGGATGTGACTTGTCGGGATTCGGCGTGTTGAAAGCCACATGCTCATGATTGCCCGGCAGATGGAAGAGCGGCAGTTCAAAGGCCGCAGCCGCCGTGAGGTACCGATCATACTGCTCCTGCGCCTTTTCGGGCGGCACCACGTCCACGCCTCCCACCAGATCACCGGTGTTGATGGCGAAGGCAAAAGGATGGGGCAGCCGTGCGAGCTGTTTGGCGAAGGCGATCACCAGATCGGCGCGCCCGACATGCGTGTCCGTCAACTGCACGAAGGTGAACGCCTCATCTTGAGGCTTGGCCGTCAAACCGAAATCCAGCGGCTTTCCGCTTTCGACACGCCGCCAGAACGCGCCGGAGGGTGCGTGGTCGCGCGGGACCGAGATCCAGATGCAGGCGTCCGGATCGGTCGTGTCCAGCCGGAAGCGGCCCTGTGCGTCGGAAACGACAACCTGCACGCCGTCACTCACCGCCACCCCGGCGATCCCGGGCTCGGCGGCATCGGCCGTGCCGTTACTGTTTGTATCGAGAAACACCCTGCCTTCCGCGCCGCAGGCCATGCGGGCACAGAACGTCAAGACAAACAACACACCCATGCTTCGTACGAGATTCCGCATCTGGACTCCTCTCCGGTTAAGTTCCCCGTGGTCAGTGCCGATTATGTGAGAGGGGGGAGAGAATGGTCAAGCCTCAAAGTAAAATAGGCGAATTTCAAAGGGACGCCGCCCCTCCGCGCGTGGCGCGGAAGGCGGCTCGCGCGGACGCTCGCCCTCCCGATCTATGATCCGGCTTGCGAAGCGCCGGGAGGGTCAAGCGTCTGCTTGACCGGCGGCGGTCACGACGTCATCCCGTAAAAATCTCTGCGTCTCCGCGTCTCTGCGTTATCAAGAGGAGCAACGCTAGTTGTGGCCGGTTCAGTAACTGGCCGTGGTTGGGGCCCTCCTTACCTCGGCCCAAACTCCAAATGGTACAGGAGTTTCTTCCCAAAGTTCGTCCAAGACGATGGGATGTCGGTATGATCGGTTTACTTGCGTACGGATTCACTTTCCGTTTCGGCAGTTCCTTTTTCTTTTGTGTGATCGACCTGCCGAGTCGAGACGACTTTGCCTTCCTTGATCTCCAGAAAGATGTCGATTTCCCGTTTCTCGCTGAATCCCATGCCGCCCATGAGGACCTTGCCCCTGCCAATGCGAAGAGTCCCGGAGAACCAGGTCGCCTTGACGGGCGATTTCCACTGCGGGTTGACCTTGTCGAGCGGAATGGCTCCGGTTCGGGGATGTCCCTCCCGAAGAGCAACGAGGTACAGTTCGTCGTTCTCAATCTTCCATGTGCCGACATAGCCGCGCCAACAGGCTGTAGAGGGCGGCCTCTTATTAATAAACACTTTTGGACTGCCTGCCGGGAAGAGTGATTCGAGTGGGGTTGTGTAGAGGTCATTGGTGGTGCCGCCGTATACCAGCACCTCTGGAACTTGGGAAGTAGCGAATGCCGCGCTCCCTACCGTACAAAATAGGGCTACTATCACAATCTTTTTCATTGTTTCGAACATCAGCGGTGAGACGGCGGTGTTCCGTCGATTCCGCCATCTTGTTAGGGTGCTTTCTCCTGTTCCTCAACGGGGATCAAACTGTCAAAGACAAAGTACGCCTTATGAACGACTGGATTGGTCGGGAATGGTTGTTGCCCTTTCTGCTGATATCCCACGAAGGGGATCAATATTCTGAAATCAAAGGGTTCGCTGTCCCGCTCCACGGAGTTGACTTCCATTTTCATCCGGTATCGTGTTGGCGTACAGGGACGATTGAAATAAGTCATTGTGCCCTCTGCTGTAAATACCAGGGGGCTATTGTCCGATAGTTCCCCCGAATAGCCCGTCCACACCAACCGTCTAACGGACCACTAAAGAAGGTGTTCTCCTTATCGAAATAGTAGAAAGAACTGCCGTCTTGAACGATGAGATATCCCTCTTGCTGGATGACCGCTGTCGCCGTGGTCGGGGGTCTTTTACAGACTCGGACTTGCGATTTTCCTGAGTGCGACGTTAGCGTGAGTTGAAGATCGCCGTTAGCAAGATTTGTGAAACCGACGGTACGATAGTCTTCGGGGGAGAACCGAGGGAAAAGGTTGCTGTTTTTGTATCTTGCTTTCGAAAACGAAGCCAAGTCCGCAAGGTTCGTCGGCCAGCGATCTCTTTCCCTGTAATAGTGCCGTGATTCGGCTTCGGCAAAGTTGTTGTTGAACGCCTTGTCATCATCAGCACGAGAACCGCTGCCGAGACAAGCGATCGCACAGAGTAGTAGTTGTCTGAAGATCGTTTTCATACTTCTTCTCGCATAACGTCGGTAACCAACCGCCACCGGATTCGAAGGCGAATGGTGGTCAGTTGTGCCACCGGGTTAGGTACCTTCATTGTTTTGTCTCACGATTAACCTTCCTCTGGGGGCGGCTGGCCTTTTTCTGCTCCTCATCGATATGCCATTCTTTGGTGTACCAGTAAAACGTGCCTTCCCTTCCGATTCTTAACTCTCTAAATCGGCGGTTCCTTTTGTTTTCTGCATCCCAGTTGTCCTCGATTAGGTGCCGAATTGGGGGGAATCCTATTTCACGAAAAAGCTGAGATATGTTTTCGATCTGAGCAATTGAAAACTCTGGACTGAAGGATACGACAAAATGGAAGTTTGTTGTGTATCCGGCCCAGCGTTTCAAAGCTTTCTCTAAATCATCGTAGATCGGCTTGATCGCATTCGACCCTTGCCGGGAAGGCGTCCAGAAAACTTGGTTTGTTCCTTGAAAAATAAAATTGAATTGGGGTTCGAAAAAAGCCGGATCAATACACAGGTTGTCGTAGCGCGTTCGGTCAAACGGAACAACTCGAGACCGGATTTGTTGCCATATGATTTTGTGTGCAACAATAGCTCCGCACACAGATGACAATAGGCCGACCAAGAGATACCGGACAAAAGATTTCATCTCATTTTCTCTGATGGCTAACGGCGTTACTGAATCCACCTCGCGAAGGCGGACCGAGCCCACACGATACGGCCATGTTAATCGCTCGGACGGTTGCAGTCAATTGACGATTAATCATCACCTTGAAATTTCATCTTGGATATACATTTTGGGGTAGCCACACACCGTGGCGCCTTGGCACTGTGTTTCTGTCAGCATGCCTTGCGGGACATACCCATAGTCCTCCCCCCGGGGATGGAAGATTGATCGTGTTACCGGCGCGTCGTCCAAAGTCATGTGTTTCTCCTATGGTTCACCCTGTAATCGGTTAGTGACAGGGGGCACGCGAGGATCATGCGTTTCTGGTGAAAAGGGGAGCAGAGAGTCGGGAGCAACGTTGGGTGTCGTCGATGGCTAGACATGATCATCCATTATCATTTACTTGAGCCAAAAGACTTTCGGCGGTTTCAGCATCTTTGGTTCTAACCATAAGACGTACGCCAGTTGTCGTTTGCAAATAGGGGCGCATCCCACCGCAATCATCCTTAGCGATGAGGGCATCGATGCCCGCCATCCCAAGTTTCATCCTGGCCGTCTCCGCCTCAATCTCGCTTGGATAGGTCGCAACGCAAATGGGTTCGTCATTTTGCATGTTGTTGTCCTCCTATTTGCCGATGCACCACAGATGCTTTTCGCCACGCAGCAACAACCGATTTCTCAGCAATACCGGCGATGCCACGAAAACATCGTCAAACTTCGTCTGGTTCAATACGGTAAGGCCGTCGTCTTTGACGCGGCAGACATAGACATCGCCCTCTTCGCGGCACAGGTAGAGCGTGTCGCCCGCCAACACCGGCGAGCTGTAAAAGACCCCCTTGCCTTTGGGCAGCATGGTCGACCATAGCTCGTTGCCGGTTTCCAGATCCAGGCACCACATCTTGCCCTTGAAATTGACAAAACAGGTCTTGCCGTTGAACGCGACCGGCGAAGCCCCGTCCGTGCCCATCCCGCGCTTTTCCCACAGGCGCGCGGTGGCGGTGATGTCGCCGTTGCTGCCGATCCTGACCCCCGCCACGAACTGCTCACGTCCGTACGGCACGACGGCGATACCCCGCTCCAACGTAGGTGAGGCGATCACGCGCCAGACCGACTTGTTCTCTGGATTGAAACCGCCGCACTGCCACAGCAGGTCGCCGGTCGCCGCATCGTTGCCTGTCAGGTGGTCCGCTCCCCAGATCACCACTGTGTCGCGCCCCTCCGCTCGGACCACAAGGGGCGTGGTGTAGCTTTGGCGTGTTTCCTCGCGCCCCGGATATTCGCGTGCTTTCTTCCAGACCTCGTTGCCGGTCGCCGGATCCACAGCCACCACATAGGAGTTGCCCTCTTGCATGACCGCCACCACCAGAAGGCCGCCCGCCAGAACAGGACTGGTGCCGAGATCCCACCAGAGCGAGTCCTTGCCGTAGCGTTGCTGAAGGTTGGTCTGCCAGAGCAGGGTTCCCTTGAAGTCGAGCGCGGCCAGTGTTCCGCTCTTGAAGTAGACATAGACGCGCGTTCCGTCGGTCACTGGCGACGGGTTGCTGCCGCTGCCACGACGGTGACGTCCGGGGCGTTGCTGGCCCAGTTCCGTTTGCCACAGCTTTTTGCCGGTCGTCCACTCAAAGCAGACGGCGCAGTCAAGACCGTTGGTCCCCTCGCCGGCAGCGGCGGTCAGCACGATGCACTCACCCCAGACGAGTGGCGTCGAACAGCCCTTGCCGGGCAGGGCAGATTTCCATAGCACGCCCTCCGCAGCGGAAAATGTCACTGGATACGTTCCCGGCGCTGCGATTCCCGTACCCTCCGGACCGCGCCATTGCGGCCAGTTCGGCGTTTCCGCACCCAGCGCGATCCACGCTGCAATTGTGACACACGCACCAACGATAATCCGCCTCATCCCGCTCCCTCCCCGTCTCCATTTTTACACACAGGCGAACAGTAACAAACCGCACCCAGCGATGCAAGCGGCACATGAGGAGTTATGTTGTTTCGCACACGAAGGCACAGAGGCACGGAGTTTTTTGGGGGGCATGGCTCGGGTTTATTTAACGCAGAGCGCGGAGGTTGTTTTGTGGGTTGCTCCAGCCGCAGGTCGCGGGTCGAACGTCGCGGGTCAATCTCTCTTGTTGCGGCCACGCAGTGGTTTGCAACCGTGAGAGCAAAAGCGTTGCTCGGTTGTTTCATGCGGAGGCGCGAAGCTTGAGGGCGAATGTCCTCACGAGCCGCCTTCCGCTACGCGGAAGGATGGGAGGGACGAGCGTCGCTCGTCCGCGGGCAAGCAGACGCTTGCCCCTCCCAGCGCTTCGCAAGACGATGACAAGAGCCGGAGTACGGTGGCTGGGCAGCGTGTAAAAATGTTTTTCATGGTTAGGAATCGTGCGTTGAGAATCCTTTGGCCTTGACACACGGATTCTTACCAGTGTACGGTTCTGACCCTGACTGTCGGCTGACGCCGCCACCGGCGGCGGCACAGGCAGTTAAATTCTTAATCGGAGGCGGAGTGTATGCCAACTTATGACGATCTGGAATCAGCGTTCTATTTTGTGATCTGTAACTTTGAAGATACGAACCGAGCCGTATACGATAAGGTTACGGATCAATTCTTTTATGCGTCGGATGACATCGACGAGATTCCCGAAGAAGCCGACGGTAAGCCGGAGCGATACGTCGATGTCCCGAACAAAAACGACCTTGATCTTGGTCGGTCGTTGGTTTTCCGTTTTGTCCGGGCGACCATTCCGGATGCTGTAGACGCGGCCTACAACATATTCAGGCGCGCCGGTGCTTACTCACGGTTCAAGTACTTCCTTGAGGAGCGCGGTCTGTTGCAACAATGGTATGATTATGAAAACGCAGTCCAACGCGAAGCGCTTCAGGAATGGTGTGAGGAGAACGGCATAAAACTCAGCGAAAAAGAAGCCCCGTAACGCCGCAACTTCTGCTTGCATCCTTCGCGCATTCCCCGCACAATGCACATCCTACAGTGGTACTCGATAATGGAAAAGGGGAGGGAATATGCGTGGTCGCTTTGTTATGATGCTGGTGTGCGGTTTGTTTGCCGCATGGGGACACGCCGCAGAGCCGGTGGATCCGTCGTTGTTGCTCTGGCTACCGTTTGACGAAGGGCGCGGCACTTTTGCCATCGACCGCTCGGACAATCTGCTGGAGGCTGATCTATCACAGCTCCGGTGGGCCACCGGCACGTTCGGCACCGCCGTTCACTTTGGCGGCACCAATGCCTTTGCTGAGTTGCCGCCTGTGCCGGGACTCAACGGTGCCACGCAGTTCACTCTCTCCGTCTGGGCCACGTGGGAAGATCCCGCGCCGCGCCGCTACCCGAACCTGCTGACCTCGCACAACTGGAGTCCGGGCGGCATGATGCTGTTTGTCTCTGATACCGCCTGCTCGTTCCGGCTCGGTCGCCCCGGTGCGCGCGCCGGAAGCGCGGGACCGCAATGGACCGAGACCGGCGTGCCTCTGCTCAATCAGTTGCCGCAACGGACTTGGACGCACCTCTGCGTGACCTTCGCGTTGCCGAATCTTGTTACCTATGTGAATGGCAAGCAGGTCGGGCGCACGACGTGGTCGTGTCCGGTCGAGGCGCAAGCGCTGCGTCTGGGCGGTTGGCTCGGGGCAGTCTCGCACCACGGCCTGCTCGATGATCTGCGCATCTATGGGCGTACCTTCTCCGGTGAGGAAGTGGCGGCACTTGCGTCGCCAAAGGATCGCGCCAGCGCCGCGTATGTGCTGGTGGACGAAGCCGCATCTGCGGAACCGCCCGAGGCCCGCTTCCGCACCCGATACGCCGAACTGGCGATCGATGCCGCCGGACAGGCGGTCTCGCTACGCAATCGGGCATCGGGACGCGAACTGCTGGCGCGTCCCGCCCCGCTGGTGCGCGCGCGCTTGGCGGACGGTCGCAGCCTGACAGCGCGACGTGTCGCCGCGCAGGGCAACCGGCTCACCTTCTCCTTCCCGCGCGGCCAAGGCGACGCCGTGCTGGAGGTCGATGCGCGTCGCGATTTCCTGACCTTCACGGTGTGCGCGTTGACGCTCTCGAATGCGGTCGCGCTTACCTTCTGCGAATTGCCGACTGCGCCCGCTACTTATCACGGCGGCATGGCCAACATGCTTTCGGATGATATCGACGCCGTCTGTCTGCGCGGCTACGAACTGCCGGTTGAAACCAAAATCCAGGGCAACGCACTTCAGGTCTCCACGACCGCGAAGCACGGACTCACCGGCTGGCGCGCCGGACTCGCCGCCGGTCCTAAAGACCAGATGCCGGCGATGCTGCGCGAGATGGCGCTCTATGCGGGCGTACCGTTCTCGCGCAGCGGCGGCCCTTGGGCGTTGGAGGCGGAGTCGGCGCGCGGCTCTTATCTCTTCGCCGATCTCGCGTATGCCGCGACTGACGACTGGATCGAGATCGCGCGGCGCGGCGGTTTCTCGACGATCCACCTGCACGGCTGGTGGCAGACGCTCGGCCATTATGCGGTGCGCACCAACTATTACCCGCGCGGTCTGCCTGACATGCAGGACGCGGTCGCCCGCATCCATGATGCCGGACTGCGTGCCGGCATCCACACCCTGACCGCGTGCATCGATCCGCGCGACTCGTGGATCACGCCGGAGGCGAGCCCGCACCTGATTCCGTTCGACAGCTATACGCTGGCTCGTGCGCTCTCGCCGACCGACACCGTGCTATACGTCAACGAGCCGCCCTCGGCGCGTCACGACACGGTCTTCACCTACTCCGGCAACGGCAATGCGATCCGCATCGGCAGCGAGATCATTCAGTACACCGAAATCTCGCGCGAACAGCCTTACGCTTTCAAAGCCTGCACGCGCGGCGCTTTCAAAACACGTCCCGCCGCCCATGCCGCAGGTGCGCAGGCCGACTATCTGCAGCAACGCTACATCGCCTTCTACCCGCAGCCTGACTCTCCGTTGGCCGACGAGCTTTCGGCGTGCATCGCGCATGTGTTTAACACCTGCAAGTTGGACCAGCTCTACTTCGACGGTTCCGAAGGCATGATGAGCCGCTACGGCATCGACGCCATGCGCCACAACATCATGCGCCGCCTGAATGGCGACCCGGTGATCGAGGCGAGCTGTTACGGCGCACACAACTGGTGGTTCCATTCGCGGCTGGGCACTTGGGATCATCCGGTCTGGGCGGCGAAGCTTTTCCACGACGATCATGTCAGGGTGTGCGAGCGGTATCGCAAAACCGATCTGCTCGGGCCGCAGATGGGGTGGTGGGCACCACGCATGGCGACGTCGTTCGCGCGCGGCCACCATCTGGACGAGATGGAGTACTTCGCCTGCAAGAATCTCTCGCTGGACGCCGCGATGTCCATTCAGGGCGTCAATGTCAACAACGCGCCGTTGCCGGTCCATCTGGAACGTCAATTCACGCTACTGGGCTGGTACGAGCATTTGCGCCTGGCGCGATACTTCGATGATGCCACTGTGGCGCGTCTCGTCGGGGCCGGTGCCGAGTTTCGTCTGCGGCAAAACGCCGACGGCGAGTGGCGCTTCACGCCGGTCACGATGCATACGCAGCGCATCACCGGCCCGGATGACGGCTCCGCTGCTTGGCAGGTCGTGAATCCGGCGGCGCGGCAGCCGCTCTGCGTGCGCGTGGAGGCGCTCTACACCGCCGCGCCAACAAACGCGCCCGGCGTTAAACCGCTGGTGAGTGCAGAAGAGTTTGCGGCGTTCAAGACCACCACGGCTTCATCCGTGCGACTCGGCGTTTCCGAGGTGACCGATGACACGCGCGGTGGTCCGCGAAACCTGCGGCTGCGCGCGGAAAACCGCGGTACGACGGTGACCGGTGCTTGGGCGTGTGCGACGCTGACCTTCCCCGCGCCTTATCGTCACATCGGCGGCACCGGTGCCTTCGGGCTGTGGGTCAAGGGCGACGGCTCGGGCGCGTTGCTCAACCTGCAACTCAGATGTCCGCGTGAATTCATGGGCGCGATGTCGGATCACTACGTCACGCTCGATTTTACCGGCTGGCGCTATGTGACGCTGTTGGCGCGCGAGCGCGACACCGCCCGCCTCGACGAGTTTGTCTGGCCCTACCGGGGAACCGGCTCGCATGCGTTGTTCCGCACGAATCTGGACATGGCGCACATTGCGCAGGTCAGCCTCTATCTCAACGCAGTGCCGCCGGGCGGCGGCGTGGATGTAATCGTAAGCCCCGTGCAGGCGCTGCCGGTCAAGCCGGTCAAGTTGGATCGGCCGTCACTGACCGTCAACGGCCAACGCCTGACCGTGCCGTTCACGTTGGCTTCCGGCGAGTTCGCCGAACTGGAACCGGACGGAATCTTCACACACTACAGCGAGCGGGGCGAGCCGCTTGCGCGTGTGGAGTGCGCGGCGGAAATCTGGCCGGATATGCGGTCGGGGGCCAATGCACTGACCTGCGCGGGTGGCCGTGCCGAAGTCTCGGTGACGACCTTCGGCGAGCCGTTTGGAACGCGGCGGTCGCGCCGCGCGGTCGACTGGACGCAACTTAAGCGCGAGTACGAGATGCCGCGTGTGGCGCTGGCATCAAACGACGTCGGTCGTGTCGGTTGGGATGTGGCAGTACGGCCCGGCGAGCGCGCCGCATTGGAGATTGAGTTGTGCGGCGCGATGGCTGAGCCGCGACTGACCATCGGCGGACAGATGGTGCACTTCCCGGTGACGCTCAAAGCCGGCGAGCGCCTGATCTGCCGTGACCGCCGGTCGTGGCGGGTCTTGAACGCCAAGCGCGAGATGCTGGCCGAGGGACGCCTGTCGCAAGACGTGCCGTTGCTCCGCTCCGGTACCACCCGCGTCGCGTTTACAAGCGCGGGGCATGACCGTGCACTCATCAAGCTGGTCAAGGTCTATGAGTCGCCCTCGCTCTGGCCGTGGTAGAAATAGACACGGAACACGGAAAGGCATGGCTCGGGTTTATTTAACGCAGAGGCGCAGAGACGCAGAGGTTTTTTTGGGGGACGCTCGCCCTCCCGATCTATGATCCGGCTTGCGAAGCGCCGGGAGGGTCAAGCGTCTGCTTGACCGGCGGCGGTCACGCCGCTATTCTGTGTTCCTGCGTCTCTGCGTTATCAAGAAAAGCAATGCTATACAAATCACGAGCCGAACTATCGCAGCTGAACAGGATGTCGCCGCCTGACGCCAAGATTGCGCTGTTCCGGTCGCTGTTCAGAGGCCGCGAAGATGTGTATGCGCGCCGCTGTCGCGGATATGAAATGATCGGCTATCGGATCGTGCTGCCGCACAACATCTGGGTGACAGCGAAGCCTACCGGCGCGACCGCGCCAAAGACCTGCGCTTGCAGGAGCATGGATTCATGGTGGTGCGCATACTGGCTGAAGACGTGTGCGAACGGCTTGATATTGTGCTTGATACCGTACTTCGGGCGGTTGCCCATTGTCGTCAGCGGGAAGGTGCGTCAGGCTATCCAATTGTTTGACTTCGCGCTCAATTCCTCAAATAGTGGCACTTGCCCCTCCCGGCCGATCGCGCTACACTGGGCGAATCGGAATGGATATCGACCGTCATAGGAGGGGGAAGATAATGACGACGTTTTGTCGTTATGCGATTGCGTGGCTTGGCATGGGAACGGCACTGGCCGTATGGGGCGCAGAGGAGCCAAGCGTGCAAACCGAGTCAGAGATCGACGCCTCGATCAGCCGCGGTCTCGAATGGATTGCGCGCGGACAGCGCCCGGACGGCACGTTCGGAAGCGGCGGGATGGCGCAAAACACGTCGGGCATCTGGGCGCTTTGCGGGATGGCTTTTTTGGCGCGCGGGCATGTGCCCGGTACCGAGCCATACGGCCCCGTGGTCGAACGCATCATCACGCGCCTTGCCGAGGTCCAGCGCGCGGACGGTTATCTCGGCGGAAATGACGGTAAGATGTACTCGCACTGTATCGCCACGCTCTTTCTCTCCGAAGTCTCCGGCATGGTACGTCCCGAGCTTCAGAGCAAGATCGACCAGACGCTGCCGCGCGCTTTGAAGATCATCCTCGATGCACAGAAGATCGAGAAAGATAAGAACCATCAAGGCGGCTGGCGTTATCAGCCCGACTCCCGTGATAGTGATTTTTCATGTAGCGGTTGGGCGCTGATGGCGTTGCGTTCCGCGCGTCTCAACGGTGCGGCCATTCCGCCGGAAGCGATCAAGAGCGCGGTGGAATATGTGTTGCGACGCCACGATGAAAAGCAGGGATGCTTCGGCTATACCGATCAGCAGTCGCATGCGGTCACATTGACGGGGGCCGGTATCCTCTGCCTTTCATTGTGCGGCGAGCATGGTAATCCCGCTGTGGGCCGAGCAGCCCGCTATCTGATGGAAAAGTACACGGAACTACCGAAGCAGCAATACTGTTTTTACGGCATGTACTATGCGGCGCAAGGGTTGTTCCAACTCGGCGGTCGCGAGTGGCAGGAGTTTTCGCGTTGGATGTACGACACTTGGATCCCGAAGCAGCATGCGGACGGTTACTGGGAGCGAGGCGAACAGGATCGATACTACCAAACCGCTATGGTGATCCTCGCGTTTACCGTTCCCTACCGCCAGTTGCCGATCTATCAACGCGACGAAACCGTTGACGAGTAGGCGTTTGGTGGCTCTGAAGAAAAGTACTATCGTGACGAAAAGCTACGAAACTCATAGGGCTTAAGCACGAATTCAACCGGTCGCCCGCACCGATCGGCCGCCAGCGAACGTCCCGTGACGAGATCGACCGTACCCGCAGGAAACGCGATCGTCACCGTACGCGGCGCGTACACTGTGTTGGCGATGTAGAAATAGGAACGTCCGTCAAATTCACATTCCCTGACGACGACCCCCTGCGCTCTCAACGTCCCGACCTCGCAGCCCCCCAACTTCTCGACATCCTTCATCACTACCGCCGGAAGTGCACGGAAAGCCTGAATGAACGGCACAAGTTCGTCCTCCATGCCGTAGGTGCCGATGAGGAACCCGCCCTTGGACATGCCGAGCACGTCGTGGTAACGGAACGGTTCGACAAAATGTTTCAGCGCGTGGCGTCCGGCGGGATTGAGCGTCGAGACCCGCCAGAGACATTCATCCATCCACTCGCACGAGAGCGTGTTCTTCGCCCCCTTCGCGCCACGGCCGATCGCCGATTCCCAGTAGCGGTCGTGTTGGTTGACCCACGGATAATCCGCCCCGTTGAGCAGATCGTAGAAACCGGGCAGTTCGTCGAGGATACGTTGGTGTTCGTACGCGCCGGGGAGCTTGTAGGCACCGCGCCAGATGTGGCGGTAGTCGGCGGGCACCATCGTCTGACAGAGGATGAGATTCGGCGCCGCCTTTGTGAGCGCGGGACCGTCCAGTCCGCACGCAATATTCGCCCGTCGCATGAAATCGGGGCGGAGAAAATCGGGATGGTTATAGTTCGCCGGCACGAAGCTGTTGAGCCAGAGCTTGAGGTCGGGACGCGCCGTGCGCAATTTCGCCGCGATGCCCGCGTAAAACTCCGTCATCCGGTCACACCGCCACTTGAGCCACTTCTCCCACAGAACAGGATCGGCCCGCAGCGTCGCGGCGTAGACCTTGCCGCGAAGCGGATCGCTCCGATCCACCCCTTTCAAACCTTTCAACTTCTCAACGTTCCAATCTCCCAAACTCCCAACAAATTCTTCGATGCAATAGTCGTTGTATCCCGACTCCTCATCGCCGAACCACAGAAGGCAGTGGCGGGTCATGTGCATGCAGATACCCTTGAAGGACGGATGATCCCTGCCTTGAGCGAGGAGCGCGTCGACGATCGACTCGATGTACTTCCTGACTTCGGCATGACCGAAATTAAAGTTCGGCGGCGTGTCGTGCCACTTCCCCCAATTGGGCTTGCCGGTGTCATGGATCGCGATCGGCGTCGGGTGGAGCGAGCCGTCGGACATCGTCTCCCGCGTCACGAGCCCCGGCTTCACCGGCATGTTGTTGAGGTTCACAGTCGGCACGACCCCGAGACCGATCCGGTCAAACTTCTCATACCAGGCACTCAGAAAATCCGGCGCATGCCGCCGCGGCATATAGTCGTCGTTTATGAGACCCTGGTACCAGGCGCCCGGGTAAGCAAAAAGATTCTGCCCCGTGTACTTCATTGCGGCGATGGCACGGTCAATGAGCTTGCCGTAGCCCTCCGGTGTGGCGTTGAGTTCGTTCGGGAGACCGAAATCGTAGCCGATCGCCGGATCCTCGAAGTAGAGCGCGAACGTGCGGCGCCAGCCGTCCTTGTTCGCCGCGGGTTCATTGATTTTAGCCGCCGGGAGGCCGTCCGCATCGACGATATAGTGACGCACCGCCGAAACGGCAGCGGGCGAACCGTCACGGGCGGTCATCACCACGAGCGCGACTTCCGGAGCGTGTGACCAATAGAGACAGCGGTGCGTGAGGATCTTGCCCGTGTTCGGGTATTCATCACCGGCCAAGACGCCACATTGCATGATGTAGTCGCTGCCACGGGTCGGCTGGATGATGATGTCGGCGGTGCGGTTGGTGTCGTCGGGATAGTCGATCTCGAAGCAGTGTATCGGACGTTTCACGTCGATCGTGAAACGTATCGCGAAACGGCTGCCGCTCTTACCATCCGCCTCGAGGTACCTGACGCCTCCGAGTTCCTTGAAGGAGTAGCTGCCGACGCTACGGAAGCGATCCTCCGGCGGACACTTGTCGAGCTTCATTTCCTCGACAAGCGTCATCCGGCCGGGTATGCCGGCGCGATCAAGGGGAGCGAGCGAATAGGCACTCCCCTTCCAATCCTTAAAGAGTTCCGCGTAGTTGGGCTTCTCGGGCATGGACTCTGCGGGATCGGCCCCCTCCGCCCAGATCGCTTTGATTTCCTCCGGAGCGAGCGGCGCGGAATAGATACGCAGGTCGTCGATGAGACCGTCGAAGATCTCGCGTCCCTCGCGCCCCCCGACAAAGAACTCTGTGAAGCCGCTGCGATCGACTTCAATCATCTCGCTCTGGCTGAGCGCATGCTGCATCGGCGAATAGCCGTCACCCTTGCTTCCTCCACCCCGACCGTTCGCGTAGACCCGCACGCCCTCCTCGTCCCAAGTGAACGCGACGTGGAGCCATCTGTCGTCGCAGGGCACTTCCCGCGTCGTGTAGAGATCGTCCGGATCAGACTGATCGGCACGCAAGGTGCTGCCGAGCCACCAGAGCCAGAGCGCCCCGCAGCCGTGGCGGTTCTTCCAATGCCCGCCCGGTTGCGGATAGGCGAAGAGCGAGCGCCAGGGCTGCTTCTCGAGCGAGAAGTCCCAGTCGCGCTTCACCCACATCATCACCGTTCCGCGGACAGGATCCATGTTGTCCCGGATCGCGTATTTGAGCAGACTCTTCGCCTTCGCGGAGAACTTTGCGGCCTGGCCGAGCCGCCCGGGCACGAACTCGACGTTCTCCACCGCGAGCGGCTCGCGACGCCCCGCGCCAACGGTGGCAACGGCATGGCCGTCGAAGGGACAGTGGAAGACGAGTTCACCCTTCACGTATTTCTTCGCGAGCTGAATCGGCTGCTCCTCAAACGTACCGATCGTGAACGCGCCCAGCTTCACCGAGCCGCCATCACCCGGCCGACGGACATCGAAGCGGAGGTGGAGGCCACGAAGCCCGGCCTCGACATCGGCCATCATCCGGTAAGTCCGGCGGCGCGCCATGCCCTTCAGTTTCTTCGTGCGGTAGTAACGCCCCTGGCCGTAGCCTTCGAAGAGGAAATCGAATTCACTGCCGCGGGGTGCCTCGACCTCGCCGAGGATCGTCGCGCTACGTCCGCCGAGCGCATTCGCGTCGAGATTGCAGCCCCGGAAGACAAGCTTGGTCGCACCTTCTTTGAAAAGTGCCTTCGCGTCGATGACGAGCTGATCGCCGGCGTTAGAAACGACAAGTCCACGAAGCGACATGCCGCCTGGCTCCGCGATGAAAAAACCGAGCGTGCCGCCCTTCGCGTCCTTGACCGTGAGCCGCCTGCCGTCTGCATGCAGCTCAGTCCTGGTTCCGAGCCAGGACCGGCCTTCGGGAAAGGTCTGCACCGTAGCCTTTGACGTGCACACCATGGCAAGAACCGCAATTGCGACCAGCATCAATCTCATCAGTACGATCTCCATCATAAAAGGTCTGCCACAGTATAACTGATTCCAGAGGGGTGTCCACGTTAAACCGCAGGGAACTGGTAATCGGTTAGTGACAGGGGGGCGAAGATCATGTGTTTCTGATGAAAAGCGGAATGTGTATTTGGAAGGTGTGGAAGTAAGCGTGGTTCGGACGTGGGTCAATCCGGTGGTGCGTTCAGCGGCGTATGGAGCGGGATGAGCCTTTAAAAACAGGGTTTTCAGCGTGATCGCCAGATGCGCGAGGGGTGCGTTTTGGCATGCCCATCTGTGGGGCGGACATTTCCACACCTTTCAAAGTGTGGAAGTAAGCGTGGTTCGGACGTGGGTCAATCCGGTGGTGCGTTTAGCGGCGTATGGAGCGGGATGAGCCTTTAAAAACAGGGGTTTCAGCGTGATCGCCAGATGCGCGAGGGGTGCGTTTTGGCATGCTCGGCTGATGGGGCTGCTATGCCCACACCTTTCAAGGTGTGGGCACGAGCGCGGTTCGGACATGAGGTGTCGTGGCTGTTCTGTTTGGGGTAAAAAACGCTGCGCTGTGTGCGGGAGGCGGCTCGTGGAGACACTCGCCCTCCCAGCCTATGATCGGGCTTGCGGAGCGAAGGGACGAGCGTCTGCCCGTCCGGCGGCGGTCACGCCGCCTCTGAACGCTGAACGTTGAACGCCGGACGCAGAACGCAGAAGTAAAAAGCTCCTTGCCTATAACTTACACCCAAAGTTATTCTCATTTACATTTCCGTGCGAAGCGCGGGCGGTGGGCTAACTCCTAACTCCGCGCACAGCGGAAGGCGGCTCGCGGGGACGCTCGCCTTCCAGCCTGTGATCGGGGCTCGCGCAGCGCCGGGAGGGGATGAACGTCTGCCCGTCCGGGCGGCGGTCACGCCGCCATGTTCCGTGCGTTGCTTGAGGAAGACTCTCAACGCTCAAAAAAAACGCGCGATGCCCAACGCCCAATCATTTTTTGGGGGGATCGGACAGATCAGACGGATGAAACCTGAAACCCATGAACCCTGAGACCACAGCTTTGCGAGTCCGCTTCCGACGTGCCGAGGCCTCTATTTCTTCGCCGGGCGGGGCGGCAGGGGAGCGTCGGGGGCACGTTTGACCGAGCAGTGCAGGTGCGGGCCCGAGGTGCGGGGGGTCTCGTACAACACAAAATCGAAGCCGGCTTGCCAGCAGAGTTTGGCCAACTCACTCAGGCTCATGCCCTCGCACGTCAGGTCAATCGCGCGGCCCTCGCAGTGTAGCGACCGTGCCATGTGGATACGGTTTTTGGCGGCGTGCCGGAAGGCGTCCTGTACCTTGAGTTTGCCTTTTTTCTGCTCTACTAGATTGACTAAGCGCCGCAGCGGCACCTCCATGGCGCGGTGGATCAGGTGGTCGTCCTCGTCGTCATCGTCTTTGGCGTGGTCGCTTTCAAACCAGACGCGCGGATCTTCAAACCGCATCAAGTCACGTTTGGGATCGAACGTCGCCAGGTCAATGGGACCCGAAGCGTAAATCTCTTTGCCGCGCGGCATATTGGAGTCCGGCGGGAATGCGGCCGGTGCCTCGCGTACCGGACGGTGCAGGTCGGGCGCTGGTTCCGTGCTCGGCGTTTCTACCTTCGGTTTCGTCTCCGCCGTCTGGTCGTCGGGCGCTGGCTGTCCCTTACGGCAGCCCTCCATGCTGGCACAGATCAGCAAGCCGCCGACGCAGGCTACAACAGCTACACCCATCGCCCACTTCATCCATATCTTGAACGCATTCGGTTCGCTGAAATCCCGGAACGTTTCCGGCCGAGGAATCTTTTTCAAAAAAGGCATCGTCGCTATGCTTCCTCTCTCTCCTCTTCTTCAAACACGGGTTCGGCGTCGGCCGATTCATCGCCGCCCAAAATCTCCTTCACGGCGTCGGTCGGCTCTGGCGCTGCATCAGGGGTCGCCTCGTCGCGTGCTGCGAACAGCGGGGTTTCCTCAACGGCGTCTCTGTCAGACTTTTTCTTTCTCGTATGAGCGGCCTTGCGTTCGCTGGGCTTCGAGCGCTGCAACGTGGGATCCAACTCGTTCAGCTCTTTGAGACTGCTCAAGCCGAAGTGATTCAAAAAGCTCGCGGTCGTGCCGTAAAGGAAAGGACGCCCGGGCAACTCGCTGCGCCCGACAATGCGGATCAGATGCAACTCCATCAGCGCTTTCACGACATGGTCAACCGACACGCCGCGAATCGCTTCGATCTCCGACTTGGCGACCGGCTGCCGGTACGCGATGATCGCGAGCGTCTCCAGCGCCGGACGCGACAACGTGTTCGGGCGGTCCTGCTTCAGCAAGTTACGCACCCAGCGTCCGCAGCTCGGCTGCGTCTGATAGCGGAACCCGCCGCCGATCTCCGCTACTTCAACGCCCAATTCCAGACGTGACAGCTCCTTAGCGATGCTCTCAATGGCATCGCTGATCTCGCGCGGCGAAGCTTCAGCGAACAGCGAGGCCGTTTCGCTCTCCTCGCCCTCTTGCTCCGCCACGCTCTTTAGGCAGGTGCGGATCTCTTCGACCGTAAGCGGATGGTCAGCGCCGAAAAGCAGCGCGCCGACTACCTGTTGCAGACTCGATGCCAACGGCAGTTTGACCTTTTCAGGATTCGACATGCTCGGCTCCTTCGTTTGATGTCGGTAGCAGCGGCTTGCCCGCGGCATCCTCTATCGGCAAAATCAGAATTTCGTGAAACGCGGCGTTCTGCTGGATCCGGATCTGGCGCAAACGCAGCAGTTCCAGCAACGCCAGAAAAGTGGCGATCACCTCGTTGCGGTGCGACTCGGGATTGAAGAGCTTGGAAAACTCCAAGCGACGCTGGTCGCGCAACTTCGTGCTGATCACCTCCATCTTGTCCGGGACCGACCAGAGGATCGGTTCCAGATGCCCGAACGGTTCGGCCGGTGCACGCGACAGCACTTCTTGGAAGGCGGTCAGTAGGTCGAAAAGCCCGATGTCGCCGAGTGCCTGACCGACATCAACCGAGGTTTTTTCAAACACCGGCCTGTCGCCGCCGAATGTGAACACCTCATGCTGCAGCGCCTCGAATTCAAGCAGGCGGTCAGCGGCGTCCTTGAACTTCTTGTACTCGACGAGTTGGCGCACCAGATCCAACCGCGGGTCGATCCATTCCTCGTCAAGCGGCTCGTCGGTGGAACGCGACTCGACCGGCAGCAGCATCCGGCTCTTGATCATCATCAGCGTGGCGGCCATGACCAGAAATTCGCCGGCGATGTTGAGATCCAGAATACGCATGACGTCGAGATACGCCATGTACTGCGCCGTGATCCGCTCAATCGGGATATCGTAGATATCGACCTCTTCGCGCCGAATCAGATAGAGCAGGAGATCGAGAGGCCCTTCAAACACCTCCAGATCGACCTTGTAGTCGTCGGCCAACAATGCATCAAGTGCCATCGTTCAGGCTCTTCCTGCGAGCGACGACAGCCCTACCGCGTCGCGTGCGCGATCCAAAGTCTTGGTAGCTTCTGCGCGTGCGCGTTCGGCCCCTTTACGCAGCACCTCTTCCACATAGTCGGGATTGGCCTGCAACTCAGCCCGGCGCGCGCGGAACGGCTCGAAGGTCTCTTCAAATATCGCGGCCAATGCCTTTTTGGCGTGACCATATCCGTAGTTCCCGCCGCGATAGTTGGCTTCCATCTCCTGCCGTTGCGCGTCGCTGGCGAAGAGTTTGTAGAGCGCGAACACGTTGCAGGTCGCCGGATCCTTGGGGTCTTCAAGCCCCTTACTGTCGGTGACGATCCTCATGATGCGCGCCTTGGTCTCTTTTATGTCGCCAAAGAGCTCGATCGTGTTGCCGTAGCTCTTCGACATCTTCTGCCCGTCCAGTCCGGGCACCACCGCCACCTCGTCCGGAATCGAGGGCTCCGGAATCGTGAAAACCTCGCCGAACTCGTTGTTGAATTTGATGGCGATGTCGCGCGTGACCTCGACGTGCTGCTTCTGGTCGCGTCCCACCGGCACCACATTTGATTGGTAGAGGAGGATGTCCGCCGCCATGAGCACCGGATAGGCGAACAGCCCGTGTGACGCTGCGATGCCCCTAGCGGTTTTGTCCTTGTAAGAGTGGCAACGCTCCAGCAGCCCCATAGGCGTCACGATCGAGAGCAGCCATGTCAGTTCGTGTACCTCCGGAACGTCGCTCTGACGGAAGAAAACCGTGCGCTCCGGATCAAGTCCGCAGGCCAGAAAGTCGAGCGCGACGTCCCAAGTGCCCTGCATGAGCTGTTCGCGGTCATGCAGAGAGGTCAGCGCGTGATAGTTCGCAATAAAAAGATACGCCTCGCCCTGCTCTTGAAGTTGCAAGGCAGGTCGCATCATGCCGAAATAGTTTCCTAAATGCAGTTTGCCCGAGGGCTGGATACCCGATAAAATCCTCATGGTTTCGTCGTCCGTCAAAAGAGTTAAAAAAGAGCGTCGAGTATACCCTGACCGCCCTGCAGAAACAAGGACGCTTTCAGGAGATGGACCTTGTTTGTTCGCCACTAATACGGCACAATATCGCCGTACAAGGGAAACGATAACTTTTGAGCTACCAAAGGAGAGTGTCGGCGTGGCGCGAAATGTTTTGCTGTGGATCGTTTGTGGGGTGTGGCTGGCAGGGACGGCGTGGGGACAGGGAGAACGCAGGCTGTCGCTTGATGACTACCGCGACCGCATGAAGGGCGGTTGGATCGGGCAGATCATCGGTGTGGCGTGGGGCGCGCCGACGGAATTCAAGTTCAATGATGTGATCATCCCGCAAGAAAAGGTGCCGGTCTGGAAGCCGGAAATGATTAACCATGCCTTCGGGGAGGACGATCTCTATGTGGAAATGACCTTCTTGCGCTCTCTGGAGCAGTACGGTCTGGATGTGGATATCCGTCAGGCGGGCATCGATTTTGCCAACAGCGAGTACCAACTCTGGTGCGCCAATGACGCAGGCCGCAGGAATCTGCGCAGGGGTATCGCACCGCCGGATTCGTCACACCCGCATTTCAACTCCCGCCCGAATGACATCGACTACCAGATCGAGGCGGACTTCGCCGGGCTCATCTCGCCCGGGATGCCGGCCTCGGTCATCGCGTTGGGCGAGAAGTTCGGTCGGCTCATGAACTATGGCGACGGTGTGTACGGGGGCCAGTTTATGGGCGGGATGTATGCCGAGGCATTCTTTGAGAGCGACCTGCACAAGGTCATCGCGGCAGGACTGGCCTGCATTCCGGCCGACAGCCAATATGCCGAGATGGTGCGCGACTTGGTGAACTGGCATCGTGAGGCACCGCAGGACTGGACGCTCGCTTGGCAGCGCTGCCTGCAGAAATACCGCAAAGATCCGGCGTATCAAAAAGCCTCCAACGGCGCGATTGATGTGAAGATCAACGGCGCGATGGTTCTGCTCGGGCTGCTGTACGGACGCGGGGATATGGAACAAACGGTGGTGATCTCCATGCGCGGCGGCTATGATTCGGACTGCAATCCGTCGAGCGCTGCGGGCGTGGTCGGCACGATGATCGGCTTCTCTAAGCTGCCCGCCCACTACACAAAGGAACTGAAGCTCGAACCGAAGTTTTCCTACACCGCCTACAACGTGCCGGCGCTGCTGGATGTTTGCGAGCGTCTGGCACGGCAGACGGTGGTGCAGCAGGGCGGACGGATCGAGCGCGACGCGGACGGCAAGGAGTGGTTCGTGATCCCTGTCCGTCCGGCGCAGCCCGGTCCGTTGATGTTGAGCTGGGCGCCCGGCCCGATCGCAGGTTCGCGCTTTACGGAGGAAGAGTACGCGAAAATCCGCTTCAAGGCGCATCCTGCGGATGTGGGGGGCGACGATCCGACCCGTCGTGTGCAGGGGGCGTTGGACGCCCTGCTGCCCGGCTGGACGTGTACGCCCAACGGGAAGGACATGGAGCCCGGCTACCGCGCCGAGTATCTGGGCCGGCAGCATGTGGTGATGACCCACCCGCTAGACAAGACCACGGGCGTCACGCTATCGAAGGCCATCGCCGTACCGAAGGATGGCGTGCCGAAGCTCGACGTGCTGCTCGCAAACCATGATCGAGGTGATTTCACCTTTATCGCACGGGTTGACGGTCGTGAAGTCATCCGTAAAAAGATCGAAGGCCCGCCCGCATGGCAGACAGTCTCGATCGACCTTGCTACCTTTGCCGGCCAGACGGTGACGGTTGAACTGGTGAACCAGCCTGACGGTTGGTCGTGGGAGGCGGCCTATTGGGGCGGCGTGGAGATCAGGAATGCTAAACGGTGAGCGTCGGATGTCTGACGCCGGGCATTGGAAACGGACAGGAGGAAGGATGAAGCGGATTGTTGTTGTGGGTAGTACCAACACCGACATGGTGGTGAAGGCGGCGCGGATCCCAGCGCCGGGTGAAACGATCTTGGGCGGACGCTTCCTGATGAACCCAGGGGGCAAGGGAGCGAATCAGGCCGTGGCTGCGGCGCGTCTGGGCGCTGAGGTGGTCTTTATCGCAAAAGTCGGCGATGATCTGTTCGGCCGCGAGGCGAAGG
>ERZ795047.908-NODE-908-length-33857-cov-8.743122_pt1 | contig 33857 bp, 27 predicted proteins | sample MGYA00375131_ERZ795047 | MGnify/ENA primary metagenome ERZ795047 (study PRJEB30176, sample SAMN05720228) | activated sludge metagenome | isolation source: Anaerobic digester | place: Japan | collected 2015-05-20 ...
TATCTGACCAGCATGAAGAAGCTCTTCTTCCTGCACTTCGGCAGCCAGATCAAAGGGCAGTTCGACAACGACTTCCCGCCGCTCATCGGGCCGGAAGGTTTGAAGGAGACGGTGCAGATGTTCTGGGCGCTGCGTAAGGTCGGCTGGAAGGGCGTGGTGGAGTATGACTGCCACATGCTGCGTGCCGACGGCGACCCGGATGACCCGATCGGTTGCCGCGTGGCCTTCATTCGCGACTGCACGCAGGCACTGGCGACTGCGTTGTTGCTGGCCGACCGCCTGATGGAACTGGAGCCGGCCGGACTGAGCGATGCGCAGGTTGATTTGAGCGCGACCGCCTTGATGTGCAAGCTGGATGCGAAGTCGGTGCGGGAGTGGATGACGACGAAGTGACATGATCCTGTACGCTGAGAGCGAAGGCCGTGGAGAGACTGTCGTCGTACTCCACGGCCTGATGGGATCATGCGAGAATTGGCGCAGCATACGCGCCACGCTCGCGGATCGCTTCCGCGTGATCTGTCTGGACCTGCCCAACCACGGGCGTTCGCCGCGCGTCGCGCATTTCGACTTGCCGAGCATTGGCGACGATGTGGCGGAGACAATGTCGGCGCTGGGTGTGGACCGGGCGGTTGTGTTGGGGCATTCGCTGGGCGGCAAGGTAGCCATGCAGATGACTTCGGATCACCGTGACCGACTGAACGGCGTGGTGGTGGTGGATATTTCGCCGCGCGCGATTCAGCCGGTGCATCTGTTTGTCCTGCGGGCCTGCGAGCAGCTTGATCTGGCGGCAGCCACGCGGCGCAGCGAACTGGACGAGGCGTTAAGCCGCTGGGTGCCGCAGCAGGTCACCCGCGATTTTCTGTTGAAGAACGTTGTGCGTGACGCGGAGGGGCGGTTCGCTTGGCGTGTGCCGCTGCGTGCGTTGATCGACAACTACCGGACGGTGAGCGACGCTCCGCCGTTGACGGCACCGTATGAGGGCCCTGCGTTGTTCGTGGCGGGCGCGACCTCGCCGTTCCGGTTGATGGCGGATGAAACGCTGATTCGGGGTTGGTTCCCGGCGGCTGTTTTTACGGAGATCGCCGATGCCGGCCACTTGGTGCATGTGGATCAGCCGGAGCTCTTCGTGCAGCGGGTAGGGGAGTTTTTGGGAGCGATTCAACACGGTTGAATCGCACCCAAAGGAGGATTTAGGATTTGGGATTTAGGAGTTCTTTATGATACAGCGGAAGATGGGGATGGTGTGCGGAGTTGCGGCGGCGTGCTGGATGGCGCTATGTGTATCAGCTGCAGAACCTGAGGTCGGGCCGCGCCTGACGGACGAGCAGTTTTTTGCGCGGATCGACACGGAACAGGCGGGACTCGCGGACGTGAAGGCGGCGGTGGCGCGCGCCGACTGGACGGCGGCGAAACATGCGTTTGCGCAACATCTGCGTACGCGGACTTCGCCCTCTTGGACCTTTGACCCGCAGCGCGCGGGGGCCAACAAGAAGGCGCGTGTCAGTCCAAGGGCCGAGGCGGCGTTGCAACGTCGGCTCTCCAGCATCGGCATCGAGTGGGCGTTTGGCGAGACCATCGATTGGGCATTCAACCCCACGACGCAGCCCGATTCCAAGTGGCCGCGCAATCACGAGTGGACGTGGCAGATCAGCCGTCACCCGATGTGGCAGGACTTGGGCCGCGCCTTTTACGCCACCGGCGACGAGAAGTACGCGGTCGAATTTGTCGCGCAGTTGAAAAGCTGGGTGCAGGCGTGCCCCGTGCCGGTCAAGAAACCGGATAATCGTCCCTTTTCGCGCTGGCGCACAATTGAAGCCGGTATCCGTGCCGGAGGCGTGTGGCCGGATGTGTATCACCTTTTTCTGTCCGCCCGCGCGTTTGATGATGAGGCGCTTACGCTCTTCCTCAAAAGCTACGTTGAACATGCCGAGTACCTGATGGCCTTCAAGACCACCGGCAACTGGCTCACCATGGAGGCGAATGGCTTGTATCATGTTGGCGCGCTTTTTCCCGAGTTCAAGGACGCCGCGCGGTGGCGCGCCACCGCGTTGGAACGATTGACCGCCGAACTGGACATCCAGGTGTATCCGGATGGTGCGCAGATCGAATTGGCGCCCGGCTATCATGGAGTTTCGGTCCATAACTTTTTGGGGCCGATCAATCTGGTGCCTCTGACCGGTTGTGCGGTGCCTGACACGTACGTCGCCAAGATGGAACGGATGTTTGATTATTTTCTCTATTCGATGCAGCCGACCCGCCGGACGCCGGCGTTGAACGACTCAGGTGCCGGGGGGGTGGAGGGCTGGATGAGGACCGGCGCGAAACTGTTTCCGCACCGGGAGGAGTTCCGCTGGGTCGCGACGCGCGGTAAGGAGGGCCGTCCGCCCGCAGTGACCTCTTATCGCTTTCCGTACGCCGGTCAGTTCATCCTGCGTAGCGGTTGGGATCAGAAGGATCTCTGGTTGTGCATGGACGGCGGGCCGTTCGGTTACGGCCACCAGCACGAAGACAAGCTGAGCGTGACTTTGACCGCATTCGGCAAGTCGTTGCTGGTGGAGGGTGGCGTCTACACTTATGACGCGAGCGACTGGCGTCGCTATGTGCTCAGCAGCCGCGCCCACAATCTTGTGATGGTCGATGGGATGGACCAATGCCGACGCAAATCACCACGCGACACCTATGTGGTCAAAGAGCCCGAGCCGTGTGTGTGGGAACAGCACGCCGACTTTGAGCACGCCGCCGCCGTGTTTGAAGAGGGGTGGGGCACCAACGCCGCGCGGGTTGTGCGTCATACGCGGCACGTCTTTTTCGTGAAGCCGGACCTGTTTGTCATCGCGGACGAACTGGAAGCGCTCGACGGAAAGCCCCACCTGTATGAAACGCTTTTCCATTTCGATGCGCCCGATGTGCGGGTGGACGGCCTGCAGGTGGTCACGCTGGACGAGGGCGCCACGCTTGCCGTGGCCGCGTTCGGTGCGGACGGTGTGGCCATCGTCAAGGGACAGAAAGAGCCCGTGGTGCAGGGGTGGCTGCCGGATTCGTCGGCCGGCTACGGCGGCGTGCGCCCGATCCCGACCGCGATCTACCGCAAGCAGGCCGCTGGCACGATACGGCAGCTTTACGCGCTTGTGCCCAGTGCAGGGGCGGCGGTCATGCCGGTCACGGCGCTGAGCATGGATGACAAGGTGCTGACGGTGACGCGCGAAGGGGGCGCACAGGCCCGCTATGCCTATTCGCGGCACTTCACCCGGTAGCGTTCGCGCTTACAGGTCCAACTCATTCTGACGCGCGGCGGGCATGACGCCGAGCCGCTTGTAGCAGGCGGGCGTGGCGAGACGCCCCTTCGGGGTACGCTCCAGATAGCCCTCCTGAATCAAGAACGGCTCGTAGACCTCTTCAATCGTGTCAGGCTCTTCGCCGACCGACACCGCGATGGTATTGAGGCCTACCGGTCCGCCGTTGAACTTTAGGACCAGCGTCTCCAAGATGCGCAGGTCCATCTCGTCGAGACCGCGCGGGTCGATTTCCAGCAACGCGAGCGCTTCTGCGGCGACCTCCTGCGTGATGCAGTTGTCGGCACGCACTTGGGCAAAATCACGCACGCGGCGCAACAGGTTGTTGGCGATACGCGGTGTGCCGCGAGCACGGAAGGCGATTTCACGCGCGCCATCCGGTTCAATCTCCACCTCCAACTTGGCAGCGGAGCGTTCGATGATCGTGGCCAGTTCGTCAGCGTGATAATAGTCCAGCCGGTTGGCGATACCGAAACGCGAGCGCAGCGGTGCCGAGATCAAGCCGCTGCGCGTGGTGGCACCTACCAGTGTAAAACGCGGCAGTTCCAGACGCACCGAGCGTGCGTTGGGACCTTGATCGATCATGATGTCGATCACAAAGTCCTCCATCGCGGAGTAGAGATACTCCTCCACGGTACGTTGCATCCGGTGGATTTCGTCGATAAAAATGATGCTGCCCGGTTCGGCGCTTGTCAGCAATCCCGCAAGATCACCCGGTTTGTCAATCACGGGGCCAGAGGTGGTCTTGACCGCAACACCCATCGCTTCGCCGAGGATAAAGGCCAATGTGGTTTTGCCGAGGCCGGGCGGACCGGAAAGCAGGACGTGGTCGAGCGCCTCGCCGCGCTGCCGAGCGGCCTCGACGGCAAGCATCAATCGGTCGCGGACTTTCTGCTGTCCGACAAAGTCGGCAAAGCGGGTTGGGCGCAATCGATTGTCGAACGAAGCGTTGCGTTGGTTAAACTCTTCTGAGGGGCGTGTCTGCATGGGTGATTATCATGCCAGAAAAGCGGGGCTTTTGGAAGGGCACGATTCGGTTCCATGAGACTGAATCGCACGCAGGGAGAAGTTGGGGGCCGGGATTTGGGAGTTTTGAATAGCCGCAAAGCAACCCCTTTGCGGCCTTGGTGCCTTTGTGTGAGATATTCCAGAGCCTGGTTTTTATGTATCCGGGGAATAAAAAACCTCGGTTTGTTTGGGAGGGTCCCCAAAAAACCGAGGCCGAAAATTGGTAGCGGGGGTAGGATTTGAACCTACGACCTTCAGGTTATGAGCCTGACGAGCTACCAGGCTGCTCCACCCCGCAATCTGGTTTTGCTTCTGGCGCGCCTCGCAGGAGTTGAACCTGCAACCTTCTGATCCGTAGTCAGATGCTCTATCCAATTGAGCTAGAGGCGCTCTTGAATACGAGACACCTTAACAGATCGAAGGCGGGGAATGCAAGGCCGAAGTGTATTTTTTTTATCGCCCGCGATTACGCCAGCATGACCTGCCCGCCGGTGACGGGAATCGCCTGTCCGGTTTCGTAGGCCTGCTCCATCAGATAATAGAGGGCCTTCATCACATCCGGCGTGGTGCAGCCGCGGCGCATCGGCACCTTTGACTCGTAGAAGCGCTTGACGTCGGCGAAGGTTTTCGCGCCGGGCACTTTACCGCTGTCGAGGTATTGTCTGAAGAGTCCTTTTTCGGGATCGGACCAGAGCGGGCCGTCATAAAAGTTGCCGGGGCAGATCGAGTTGACCTTGATGCCGTCCTCGACCAGTTCCAGCGCGAAACTTTGCGTCAGTCCAATGCCGCCGAACTTGGAGCCGGCGTAGGCCCCGTTTTTGTTGGAGCCGACCAGACCGGATTTGCTGTTGATCTGAATGATGTCGAACCACGCCTGCGGCGCGGCACGATGCTGGAGCGCCATGATCGGGGCTACATTTTGAACGCAGAGGAAATATCCCTTGTAGTTCACGTTGGTGACGAAATCGAAATCTTTGACGGGAATTTCTTTGACGCTGCCCGCGCGCAACACGCCTGCGTTGGCAACGAAGAGGTCGATCCCGCCGAATGTCGCCACGACGCACTCCAGTGCCGCCGCGATCGAGTCGGGGTCTGTCACGTTCACGGCCACACCGATGGCGGCGTCACGTCCGCACTCGGCATTAATCTTTGCGGCTGCCTTCTGGACACCTTCCGCGTTGATGTCGGCCAGCGCCACCCAGGCACCCTGTGCGGCGAGATCAGTCGCGATTTCCAGACCGAAGCCCTGTGCGGCGCCGGTGACCACTGCGATCTTGCCTGTGGCACGTCCTTTGGCAGTGGCGGACACAGCCGCGTAGGTGCCGAGCGATTCGATCGTGACGCGTCGCGCGTCGGCAGGAAGGCGGTCGCGCAACACGGCCAGCACGTCATTGCAGTCTGACGGGATCGAAACGGCGGGCTCTGTGCCGTCGGGTTCGACGCGTTCGAGACGGGGCAGGTCGCGGTCTTGGGCCATGAATCCGCGTAGGGCGGGCAAAACTTTCGTTGTCATCATTGTGAATGCTCCTTTCGTCGCGGGGGTTCAAATCAAAAAGCGGAACAAAAAACCATCACCCGCGAGACCTTTAAACCATACCCTTCCGAGCAGGGCAATGCAATGGAAACTTGGAGAGATGGCTTGCGTGAAGGGCGTAAAAGTGGCAAACTGTCGCCCAATTTTTTTAGACCTGTTGCGAGGTGAGGAGACGGAATGTCCGACACTGAGAAAGAAAAAGTTGGATCGGCGCTGCCGCGTCCAGTGATCACGGCCGATGAGTGCAAGAGCTGCGGACGCTGTGTGGAAGCTTGTCCCCAAAAATGTCTGCGGCTGGCCGACCGGATGAATAGCCGGGGCGTCAAACCGGCGGAGTATGTGGGCGAGGGCTGCACGGGATGTGCGATCTGTTTCTACAACTGCCCCGAGCCGTATGCGATTACGATCCAGAAACCGTAGCGCGGATGCGCGCGGACACAAAAGGTGTCCGGAGAGAAAGAACACGGAACGATGACAAAGTTTGTTAAAGGTAATGAAGCGGTCGTGATTGGCGCACTCTACGCCGGTTGCGATGTCTATTTCGGGTATCCCATTACACCGGCCAGCGAGATTGCGCATGCGGCGGCGCGTTGGTTCCCTTCGGTGGGACGCGAGTTCTTGCAAGCTGAGTGCGAGACGGCGTCGATCTACATGGTCTATGGCGCGGCGGCGGCGGGACGCCTCTCGATGACGGCGACCTCGGGCCCGGGCATGAGCCTGATGCAGGAGGGCGTCTCCTACATGGCGGGTGCCAACCTGCCGGGCGTGATCGTCAACATCATGCGCGCCGGGCCGGGGCTCGGCAACGTGTACCCCGAACAGGGCGACTACAATCAGGCGGTCAAGGGCGGCGGCCACGGGAATTACCGGTGCGTGGTGCTGGCGCCGGCCAGTGTGCAGGAGATGTGCGATCTGACGATGCGCGCCTTTGAGCTTTCCTTTAAGCACATGACGCCGGCGATTGTGCTGGCCGACGGACTGCTGGGGCAGATGATGGAGACGCTGGTGCTGCCGGAGCGCGAGCAACCGCGGCCCGACACGTCGGGGTGGGCAGTACACGGCACCCCCGAGACGCGCAAGAATCTGATCACGTCGATCTATCTGGACGCGCCGGCGCAGGAGGCGCACAATCTGCGTTTGCAGGCCAAGTACGTTGCGATGCAGGCTGACGCGCGCCACGAGGCGTATCTGTGCGACGATGCGGAGATCGTGTTGGTGGCCTACGGAATTTGCAGTCGCATCGCGCGCACGGCCGCCGAAGCGCTGCGGGCCGAGGGCGTGAAGGCCGGCGTGTTCCGCCCCTTGACGCTCAGTCCGTTCCCGGATGAGGCGTTGAGCACGACGCTGCTCGGCCGCCGGGCGATGGTGGTTGAACTGAGTGCCGGGCAGTTTTACAATGATGTGATCCTCGCGCTTGCCACGGTCGGCGGGCGGCACCAAGAGGTGGGACTCTGCAACCGGATGGGCGGCATGGTGATGACCGTGGCTGATGTGGTCGAAGCGGCCCGCGCAGCGATGAAGAAGCAGGTGATTTCATGAAAGAGAAGAAAACAGAGGGCATGTACGAGGTCTTCTGCCGTAGCGGCAAGCAGACGCGCGCGACGCACTATTGTGCGGGCTGCGGCCACGGTATCATCCACAAGTTGATCACGGAAGCGATGGTGGATCTGGGCATCCAAGACCGCACGGTCATCGTGAACCCCATCGGGTGCGCAGTGTTTGGCTATTACTATTGGGACTGCGGTAACGTGGGCGCCGCGCATGGGCGCGCGCCTGCGGTGGGCACGGCGATTAATCGCGTGCGGCGCGACGCGGTGGTTGTCTCTTATCAGGGCGACGGCGATCTGGGCGCGATCGGTTTCAACAACACCTTTCAGGCCGCGAGCCGTGGTGAGCACATGGCGGCCTTTTTCGTCAACAATGCGATTTACGGCATGACCGGCGGCCAAATGGCGCCGACCACGCTGGAGGGTATGAAGACCGCGACCTCGCCGTTCGGGCGCGACCCGCTGACCGCTGGCTATCCGCTTCATGTTTGCGAGGTTTTGAACCAACTCAAGGCACCGGTCTATATCGAGCGGGTTTCGGTGGCGGACACCCGGCGGATTATGCAGGCGAAACGCGCGATCCGCAAGGCTTTGGAGATTCAGCGTGACGGCAAGGGGTATGCCTTCGTGGAGGTGATCTCACCTTGTCCGACCAACATGGGGGTGAATTCGGTCAAGGCGGCGCTCTTCTGCATGGAGCAGATGGAGAAGGAGTTCCCGCTCGGTTGCCTGCGTGATGAGAGCGCGACTGCGTGTGCGCGGCCGGCGTTGCCTGAAACGCCTGCGGTAGACGATTTCTTCCGCGACATGGATCAGCATCAAGCACCGAAGGCCGAGGTGGACGACAGCTTTAAGGAACTGCGCCTGAAATTCACCGGATTCGGCGGTCAGGGCATCCTGAGCCTCGGTATCTGCGTGGCGGAGGCCGCGCGCCTTGAGAAGCGGTTCACCACGTGGTTCCCCACCTACGGGCCAGAGCAGCGCGGCGGTTCGGCGGCGTGTTCGGTGGTCATCTCAGGGCACCCGATCGGCTCGCCTTCGGTGGACCAGCCGAACGTGTTGGTCTGTATGAACCAGCCTTCGTATGAGCGGTTTGTCAAGGACGTCAAGCCCGGCGGCACGGTGATCGTGGATGCCACGGTGCCCTTGACGGTCGCCGCGCCCGAAGGCGTGCGGGTGATCTCGATGCCGGCCATTGATCTGTCGATCAAGATGGGCGTGCCCAAAGCGGCCAACACGATGATGCTGGCGGCTCTGGCGAAGCTGGGCGTGACCGGATTGAACAACGAGAGTCTGACAACGGCGCTGGACGCCAGTTTCAAAGGCAAGCCCGCGCTAGTTGAAAAGAACCGCCTGCTGCTACGTGAAGCTGAGACGTGGATGGACGAGAACCTGAAGCTGTGACCTGTTAGCGGCGGAAGCCGGAACGGAGGAGGGAACGATGACCAACAACCAACGGCAGTTGATTGCGGAACGGATCAAGGGATTGCGCGATGCGTCTGATCTGACGCCGGAGGCCGTCGCCTCCGAAACCGGCGTGACCGTCGATGCATACTTGAGTTATGAAGCCGGCGAGGCAGATGTGTCGGTGAGCTATCTGTCGGTACTGGCGGCTTTTTATCAGGTAGATGTGACGGTGCTGCTGACCGGGAGCGACGCGCACGCCAAGACCTTTCATGTGACGCGCAAGGGGACGGGGCCGATCATCGCGCGCCGCCACGTCTATCACTACGAGGCGCTGGGCGCGCGCTTTGCCGGCAAGGTGATGGAGCCCTTCATCGTGACGGTGGAGCCGTCCCTCAAGGAGACCCATCTCAACGCGCATCCCGGCCAAGAGTTCAACTATGTGTTGTCAGGGCGGCTGCGGTTGACCATCGGGGAGAACACGCTGTTGCTGGAGCCGGGCGACAGCATCTATTTTAACGCGACGGTACCGCACGGCATGCGCGCCGACGGCAGTGAGCCCGTCACTTTTCTGGCGATGATCACCGCCTAATAACAAAGGAGCAATGATGAAGTGCCGGTGGCTCGACAAAGACACCTTCGCGTCTCAAGAGGAGTTTTGCAGCACGTTCAAGGTGGACGTGCCTGAGTGTTTCAATTTCGCGTTCGATGTGGTTGACGAGATCGCGGCTGCGGACCCAGAGCGCCGCGCGTTGGTCTGGTGTGACGACAAAGGAGATGAGCGGGTCTTCACGATGGCCGACATCGCGCGCGCAAGCAAGCGCGCAGCCAACGTCTTCAAGACACTGGGCATTGGCAAGGGCGACGCTGTGATGCTGATCCTACGGCGGCGCTATGAGTTTTGGTTTGCGCTGCTGGGACTTTGCCGGCTGGGCGCGATCGCCATTCCCGCCACGACACAGCTCATGAAGAAAGATGTGGTGTACCGCGTCAAGGCCGCCAGCGTGAAGGCGATTGTCGCGGTGGATGAGCCCTCGCTGCGCGAGGCGGTGGAACAGGCTGCCGCAGAAGTCGAGATCGGACTGCGGGCTTTGGTGCAACCGCGCGGTGAGTGCGGGGAATGGGTGGATTTTGATGCTTGCATGGCAGCGGCCTCCGATACGCTGGACGAAGCGGACTGCGCGCGTCAGACCGGCGCCGGCGATATCATGCTGCTTTACTTCACCTCCGGCACCACCGGCATGCCCAAGATGGTGCGGCACAATTTCTTCTATCCGTTCGGCCATCTGGTCACCGCGAAATACTGGCAGGGATGCGTCGAGGGCGGCCTGCATCTGACCGTTGCGGAAACCGGCTGGGCCAAAGCGGCATGGGGCAAGATCTACGGCCAGTGGATGGTCGGATGTGCGGTGATGGTCTACGATATGGAGCACTTTCGTGCGCGCGCTGTGCTGGATGTGATCGTCAAGTACGGGGTCACGACCTTCTGCGCTCCTCCCACGATGTACCGCTATTTCATCAAAGAGAACCTCTCCAATTACGACTTTTCCAAACTGCGTCACTGCGTGGTCGCCGGCGAACCGCTCAACCCCGAGGTCTACCAGAAGTTTCTGGAAGGGACCGGGCTGAAACTGTACGAAGCCTACGGACAGACCGAATTGACGGTGGTGGCAGCTACCTTCCCTTGGATGCAACCGAAGCCTGGTTCAATGGGGATGGCGTCGCCCGGCTATGATCTGGATCTGCTGGATGCGAATGGGCGCTCGTGCGAATGCGGCGAAGAAGGGCAGTTGGTGGTGCGTACCGACATCATGCGTCCGCTGGGCATGTTTGACGGCTATTATCGCGATGCTGAGTTGACGCGCTCGGTCTGGCATGATGATGTGTATTACACTGGCGACATGGCCTGGCGCGACGCGGATGGTTACTATTGGTTTGTCGGACGCGCTGACGATGTGATCAAGAGTTCCGGTTACCGCATCGGTCCGTTCGAAGTGGAAAGCGCTCTATTGGAACATCCGGCAGTACTGGAGTGCGCCATCACCGGCGTGCCAGATCCTGACCGCGGCCAAATCGTCAAAGCGACCGTCGTGCTGGCAAAGGGTTACACGCCTTCGGACGAGTTGGCGCGGACCCTGCAAAATCATGTCAAGCACGTGACAGCCCCCTACAAGTATCCGCGCGTTGTGGAGTTTGTGAAGGAGTTGCCCAAAACCATCAGCGGCAAAATCCGTCGGGTCGAGATCCGCGAAAGCGACGAGGCACGGGGGTAGAGTACCGCGATGACCGCAGACCGTCAGCAAGCCCGCGTTTCAGCGGCCGCTGTGTTCTGCGGCTCTTGTTTGCTGTTTTTGATTCAGCCGCTGCTGGGACGAACTCTGTTGCCGCTGTTCGGCGGAAGTGCGGCGGTCTGGACAATTTCCTTGGCGGCCTATCAACTCCTGTTGCTGGCAGGCTACACCTATGCGCACGGCGTCGCGCGTCGTCGCCGCTCGAAGCAGCGTGCGGTGCATCTCTCGCTGTTGTGTGTGGCGTCGGTGTGGGCGGTGGCGTTTGCCTTGCTGCGTCCTGCGTTGCGCACGGTGGCGGGCAATACGGAACAACCGGCGCTTGAGGTGCTACTGTGCGTACTCGCGTGCGTGGGCCTTCCCTATGTGGCGCTTGCCGCCGGATCGACGGTGGTGCAAGGCTGGCTGGCTGCGCGTGGAGACGGTGGGGGCTGCGGTGACGGGACGGATGCGTCAACAGGCTCCGTCGCTTCTGTATATCGGCTATACGCGGTTTCAAACTTGGGGTCATTCGCGGGATTGTTGGTTTATCCGTTCGTGCTGGAGCCGTTTGTATCGCTCTCGGTCCAGTGGTGGGCTGTGGCGCTTGGTCTTTGCGGATATACCGGGCTGATGGCGTGCCTCGGTCGCTTTGTACGGGACGGGGAGAGCGGCGGCGCAGTGATGGTGGAAGAAGCCGATTCGGACGAGCTGGCGGTGCGGCGGCCGGTGCGGGTCTGGACGTGGTACGTGTTGCCGGGCGTGACGTCGTTTCTGCTGAATGCGATTGTTGCGCATCTGTTCACCGATGTGACGCCGTTGCCGTTGGTGTGGGTTGCGATGCTTTCGGCATTTCTGCTGAGTTATGTCGTCGGTTTCTCTTCGTGGCGCTGGCTGACGTCATCAATTGGGATCATCCTTGCGGCTGTGTCGCTGTGCGCGGCGGCGATTGTTCAAGGCCAGTGGGGGGACGGTAGTTTCCTGCCAAATGCGGCTGCGGGGTTAGGCGTCATCTTTTTTGGCGGGAGCGTGTTGCACGGCTGGCTGTATGAGGAACGCCCCGAGACGACGCGCTTGAGTCATTACTATCTGGCGATTGCAGCAGGCGGCGCGGTGGGGGGACTGCTGGCGTCGCTTGTAGCGCCGCGCGTGTTTACGCGCGTGACCGAATACCCGCTGGCGCTGGGCCTGTGTGCGTTGCTGCTGGCCTTGCGGTTGCCGTGGCCGCAGCGGTTGAGGCGTTTGAGTGCGGTGCGCCCTGTGTTTGCCGTGTGTTGCGCCGCGTTGTGGCTGGTCCTGTTCGGCGTCATGTCGCGGCGTACGGCGTCGAACACGCTCTTTCAGGCGCGTAATTTTTACGGGACCGTGCGGGTGACGCAGACGCTGGAGTTGTTCGGTCAGGCCGGTGCGCTGCCTGTGCATTATCTGTGGTGCGGACAAACCACGCACGGCCTGCAGGTCAGGTCGCCGCTTTTCGCTGGGCGCGGCACCTCGTACTATGGCGCGACCGGGGGCGGCATCGCGTTCTCGTCGCATCCCGCCTATCGGGAGGGACGCGGTGTGAAGGTAGGCATTGTGGGGCTCGGCGCGGGCTGTCTGGCCAGCTACGGGAGACCCCAGGATCTCTTCCGTTTTTATGAGATCAACCCGCTGATGATTCAGGTGGCGGGGGCACCGCAGTTTTTCTCGTTTCTGAACGACGCGCCGATGCGCATTGATCTGGTGCCCGGCGATGCGCGCAAGATGTTGGAACGCGAGCAGGCGGTCGGCGATCCGCGCTACGATATTCTGATGATCGATGCATACAGCGGGGATGCAGTGCCTTACCATTTGGCGACGCTGGAGGCGTTCCGGCTCTATTTCGAGCGGCTTGAAGAGGATGGCGTTTTGGCGATGCATGTCAGCAACTGGCATGTGGACCTGCTGCCGTTGTGCAAGGCGGTGGCTCAAGCACTTGGCGTCCATCCCTACGGTGTGGTGGGTGTGGCGGAAAACAGCGTCACGACCGATGCCATGTGGGTGTTCATGACGCGCCATCCGCACCGTTACCTCTTTCCGGGCCAAATGTCGGTGCGCGAGGTCGCGTGGGAGCGTGTCCGCGATATCGTAGTGCCTGCCGATGAAAGGGGCAGTTTGCTGCCGTTGTTGCGGCGCTGATAAATCTGCTCAACTCCTGCTTGTTTCGCGAGGCAGTTTCTGTTACTCTCTCATCCACTTCCGAAGGGAAGGAAACAAATCTGTGCTAATTCGGCACGGTTGAAAGGAGTTCACATGAAGAGCCTGTTGATGGTTACGATCATGGCCGTCGCGACGTTCGCGTTTGTCGGCTGCAAGAAGGAAGAGACGTTGGGCGACAAGGTTGACAAGGCCGTCAAGTCTGCTGAGAAGGCGACTGATTCTGCTGCCAAGGATGCCGAGAAGGCCACCAGCGATGCGCAGAAGAAGCTGGAAGGTGCGCTGAAGAAGTAATTCGGCCCTTCTCGTTTTGCGACCGGCAGCCATGCGCCGCCGGTCGCTTTTTTTGTTTTCGGCTTGGAAGCGACGCTTCCTTGTATTACTCTTCCACCATGCAAACGACCTCTTCCACCCGCTTGAAACTTGGTGTGCTGGGCTCCGGCTCTGGCTCGAACATGCAGTCGATATTGGATGCGATCGCCGCCGGTACCCTGAACGCCGAGGTACGTCTCGTCCTTGCCGATGTGCCAGACGCCCGTATTCTTGAACGCGCTCGCAATCACGGGGTTCCTGGTGCTTGGTTGGATTGCGCCCCTTTCAAGACCAAACTGGACGGCGCGGCCGAGCAGCGTTGCATCCAGATGTTGCGGGATGCCGACGTTGATACGGTGGTTCTCGCCGGCTTCATGCGGATTGTGAAGCCGGGACTTCTCGCGGCTTTTCCGAACCGGGTGCTCAACATCCATCCCGCGCTGTTGCCGGCCTTCCCTGGCTTGCAGGCGTGGTCGCAAGCGCTGGCGTATGGGGCAAAGGTGGCCGGCTGCACGGTACACTTTGTGGATGCCGGCACGGACACCGGGCCGATCATCATTCAGCGCAGTGTGCCGGTGCTGGAGGACGACACCCCCGAGTCGCTGCACGCGCGCATTCAGGTCGAAGAGCACCGTGCATATCCGGAAGCGTTGCGCCTGCTTTCCGAAAACCGCCTGACCGTGACAGGCCGGCGCGTGGTGATTTCATAAAAAAACGCGCGGCTGGAGCACGTTTGTGGTTTTTGTCAGACGGATCGGACGGATCAGTCTAATCAGACAGATCAGGCGGATCCGAAAAGCGGAGAGGCACTTTTACTCTCGTCCGTCGCGGATTGGGCTTACGTGGCCGACGCATCCGCCTTCGGCTCGGCCGCCGCAGGCTCAGCCTCTGGCACTGTTTCGACCTCCGGTGCCGTCTCTACGGTCGGTTCGCTTGTTTGCGCGGCCTCCGCTTCCGGTTCCTCAGCTTTGGTCTCCGGCTCGCTGCTCTCTTGCTCCGTCACGGCCTCCGCTTCTTCCGGCGCCACCTCTGCGGCTGGCGCGGTCTCAACCTCCGGTTGCTCAGCTTCTTGCGCAACTTCCGGCGTAGCCTCTTGCGTGGCGTCAGACTCCGGTTTAGCTTTTTCCGGCTTACTCTCCGGCGCGGGCGTTTGATCCGCCGTCACTTGCTGTGAGCGTCCACCGCCTTGTTTCTCACCGGGCTGCAAACGGAAAACGGGATAGTCGAGTGGACCACTCAGGACATCGTTGTAAAACTCGACGACGTGACCGCGTTCGACCAACCACATGAGTTGGACGAGCGTCTCTTTGATCTTCTCTTCGTCGTCGCCTGCGATTTCGGCAACCATTTCCGCTTTGGTACAACCGGGGTGTTCGTTGACATAGGTCAACACATCACGCAACGTCTGTACGGCGTGCGACGGGTCCAGCGCCACCGGTGCTTTAAGCATCACGAAGTCCGGTCCCTTGGCGTCATTCACGCGGAACAGATGCAACTTGCGATGACGGAAAGCACCGCGCAGGGCAAAGAACAACGACGCAGGGAAACGACGCTCACGTTGCAGCATGTCTCGCAATGCAAAGTACAGCGGGCGGCTTGGCGTCTGCATGCCGATCGCCGCTGTGCAGATCAAGTGACGCACGCTCGCGATCTGTTCCGGTAGAATCTCGCGCAGGAAGACCAGTTCAGCGATGTCCCGCTCCATGGCCGGGGCCTTGGGTGCAGGTTCGGCGTCCGCTTCAGCGGCCGCATCTGCTTCGGCGGCGTCTGGCGTGTCAACCGGCTCGACTACTGTGGGCGCGGCTCCTTTGCGGCGGTAGATCTTTTTCTTAGTGCATTGCTGACGCCACTCTTCAATGACCTCGGCGTCGCGCACAGTCTCGATACGCGCACGGTACGCCTCCTCGGCCATCGTCGCGTAGCGCGTCCGCAGCATCTCCTGCACTTTACTGTTGAAGCTGTGATGATTCGGGGGCCCCAGCAGTTCGCCGCTCAGGCCACAGCGCGCGACACACACAAACGCGCCGGTGGGCGGTTCGCACTCCACCTCTTCCACATCAAAGAAGTCATCCATGTGGCGGCTGACCAGATGGGTGCGGATCTCCTCCTCCGAGAGGGCGGGCATGCCACACACCTTACATTGGAAAAGCGGCACCTGCTGATCCTTCAACGGCGCGATGCGAAGCAGGCACGAAGTGGGGTTGTCCAAAAAAAGCGAAGCAAGGTCACGCAGCGGGTACGCACGGTGGGAGGTCTGGATGCGGCGGATGACCGCCCCCAGCGCCTTCTGTTCGGGCAACACGCGGATCTCGAGCGGTAACGCAGGCGTCTCGGGACGACGGTCCTGACGCGGTCGGCGGGAGTCACGGCGTGGCGGATAGTCGCCCCCGCGCTCTTGTCTGAAGCCATCTCCGCCCCCGGCACGCGGTCCATGCGTATCGGCGGCAGCCATACGTGGTTCAGGCCGCGGCATCCCGCCGTCGGCAAACCGCGGCCCGCGGTCGCGGTCATCCTTGCGACGCGGAGGACGGCGGCTCGGCCTGCGGCGATCGCGCTCGCGGCTGTCGTAGTCGCGCGGTGCGCGACGGTCGCGGCCATAATCGCTGCGTCCGCCCCGCCGGTCATCGCCGTCATCCGAAAACCGCTCGTTCTGATAACGCTGGATCGTCTCCTCGGGAGACGTGCGCGCCCAGCTTGGAGCAAAGTTCAAATCAAACGTGATCTCGCCGTTGTCCTGACCTTCAGGCTTCGCCTTTTCCTTCTCGCTCATGGTGATTCCATGGTACCTTTTGTTTGACCGCGCGGTCAATGTGATTTATGACACATGCCCCGATGCGACGGCGGCCAAGAGGCCGCCATTCAGCACGATACGCTTTTGGCGGTCGCTCAACGCCGCAGTTGCCGTGAATGTGTTTCCGCGCGTCACGTTCTTCAGCGTTACTTTCCCGTCGCCCGCCAACGCTGCGCGGAAATCGTCGCATGTCAGTTCATCACCCTGTGTGATGGTCTCGTAATCTTCCGGACGATCAAAGATCAACGGCACGATGCCGAAGTTGATCAGGTTGGCGCAGTGGATGCGTTCGATGCTCTGCGCCAGCACGGCCTTGACGCCAAGGTACATGGGGCACATGGCCGCATGCTCGCGGCTTGATCCTTGTCCGTAGCTCTCGCCGGCCACGATGATGACGTGACGGTCCGCGTCACGGATCTCCGAGGCGTTCTTGTAGAAAGCGGGATCGACATGCTCGAAGACATACTTCGCGTACTGCGGCACGTTCGAGCGGTATTTCAGACGCGCACCGGCCGGCATGATGTGATCCGTCGTGATCTTATCGCCGACCTTGATCGCCGCCACGCCGTCGAGCATCTCGGGCAGTGGCTTGCCCGCCGGAACCTCGCCGATGTTTGGACCGCGTACGATCGGCGTATCCGGCACACCGCGCCCGGCCGTCTCGCGGAAGAGGAACATGCTGTCATCCACTTCGAACACCGCCGGCTCTTCGACAGCGGGCGGCACGGCTTCACAGGTGCGGGGATCGGTGAACACACCGGTCAACGCCGCCGCCGCCGCGGTCTCCGGACTCACCAGATAGACTTGCGCGCTCAGCGTTCCCGAGCGCCCTTCAAAGTTGCGGTTGCTGGTGCGCAGGCTCACGGCGTCCGTGCCGGGCGACATGTGATTGCCGATACAGAAGCCGCAGGCGTTTTCCAGCATTCGCACGCCGGCCTGCACCAGATCCGCGAGCAATCCCTCCTTGGCCAGCATGCTCACCACCTGCCGCGAACCCGGCGCCACGCCGACCTCCACGTCAGGGTGTACCTTGCGGCCGCGCACCATCAGCGCCACGGTCTTGAGGTCGCGGTATGACGAATTGGTGCAGGAGCCGATCAGTACTTGGTTGACGCGGCGTCCGGCCATCGAGGCGATCGAGGCGACGTTCCCGGGCGAGTGCGGACATGCCGCCATCGGCTCCGCGGTGGCCAGATCAATCTCTACGGTCTGCTCGTATTCCGCGCCGTCATCGGCCGTCAGTTCGATCCAATCCGCTACGCGGTTCTGAGCCGCGAGGAATGCGCGCGTCACCGCATCGCTCGGGAAGACCGATGTGGTGACCCCCAACTCCGCACCCATGTTCGTGATCGTCGCGCGCGACGGCACGCTCAGGGATGCCACGCCCGGCCCGCCGTACTCCAGCACACGCCCGACGTTGCCCTTGGTCCCGAAACGCGCCAGCACGGTCAGGATCACATCCTTCGCCGAGACGCCCGGCCGCAACGCGCCGGTCAGGAACACCCGCGTGACCTTGGGGCAGGTCAGGTAGAAGGGACCGCCGCCCATCGCCACGGCCACGTCGATGCCGCCCGCGCCGATCGCGATCATGCCGATGCCACCGCCGGTCGGCGTGTGCGAGTCGCTGCCGAGCAGGGTCGCGCCGGGTTTGCCGAAGCGCTCCAGATGGAGTTGGTGGCAGATGCCGTTGCCCGGCCTTGAGAAAATGATACCGTAGCGCTGAGCCACGCTCTTGAGGTAGGCGTGGTCATCCGCATTTTCAAAGCCAACCTGAATCGTGTTGTGATCCACGTAGCTCACGGCCAGATCGGCCCTGACGCGGTCGAGCCCCATGCTTTCAAATTGCAGATAGGCCATCGTGCCGGTCGCGTCCTGCGTGAGGGTTTGGTCAATACGGATTGCAAGTTCCTCACCCGGCACCAGACTGCCGGCTACCCGGTGCGCCGAAAGGATTTTTTCAACAATATTTTTTGCCATACATCACTCCTGCTTGAATACTCTATGGTGCATGAAAAGGCGTTGCGCAACAAGCCTAAACTTGTGGTATCCTACTTGCCGTCTTTACGGACCTCGCGCTTAAGTTGACGCTCCATGCCAAGCCACCTTTACATCCATGTTCCTTTTTGCGACGGCAAGTGCCACTATTGCGGCTTCTTCTCGGTCGTTGCGGCACCCAGCGTGATTGAGCTTTACAACACGTTGCCAGCGCGTGAATACGATTGCCGTCTGACCCGTCTGCCCGAGTTGGGAAAAGTTCCGCTGCGCACTCTTTACATGGGCGGCGGCACACCAGCTATGCTGGGCAATGACGGCTTGAAACGGCTGGCTGACGCTCTGTCCAAACGGCTCCCGTTCGACACGCTTGAGGAGTGGACCGTGGAGGTCACCCCGACCTCGGCCTCGGTTGCTCTGTTCGCGACGTTGGCGACCATCGGTGTGAACCGCATCAGTATCGGCGTGCAAAGTTTTGACGACACGATCCTATCGCGCATCGGGCGGCGGCACGATGCCCAAGCCGCCATCACGGCAGTCAAGCGCGCCCAAGACGCCGGATTCGTGAATACCGGTATCGACTTAATCGCCGGTCTGCCGGGAGTCACGCCCACGCTTTGGAGTGAAACGCTCGAGCGCGCAATCTCCCTTTCACTCACGCATCTTTCGGTTTATGCGCTGATCGTTGAGTCGGGCACGCCGTTGGCGCGACAGGTTGAGGACGGCCTCGAACTGCCCGGCGACGACGATCAGCTCGCCGCGCTTGCGCAAGCCGAGACGGCGCTCGGTGAGGCCGGATTCGCGCGTTATGAAATTTCCAACTACGCGCTTCCGGGTTTTGAATGCCGTCACAATCTGGCAGTGTGGCGTGGCCATGACTTCCTTGGGCTCGGCCCGTCGGCGGCTTCGCGTGTCGGCCGGATGCGCTGGACTAACAGCGAGGATCTTGAAGAGTACATCCACGCCGTGAAACACGATGCGCCACCACCGGCGGACTCCACCGCGCTTGATGCCGTCGAGGATGCTGAGGAGCGTGTGATTTTCGCCCTACGCTTGAGCGAGGGGATCGACCTTGCCGCCGAGGCGTCGCGTTTTCCTGCTTTGGCCGGGAAGGTCGGCGTCTGGGAACAGCGCCTCGCCGATCTGGTCGTACACGGCATCACCGAGCGCGTGGGGGACCGCTGGCGTTTGACGGCGCGCGGGCGTGAGGTGTGCGATGCTGTCTTGCGTGAACTTGTTTGATTCGCTAGAAAAAAGAGCGGTCTGCGTAAGCGGGCCGCTCAAAAAAAGCCGGTCAGCCCGCCACCCGGCGTGCCTTAGAGAGCGTTGGAAAAGTTTAACTCCGTCGGTAACTTCGCACTCCGCCCGGCCTACTAGTCGTGAACGCCGCACATTGTCCCACGGGTATGTGAGCGGCGGATGAGACATTTGTTCGGTATCAGTGAAAAATCATCCGCCTATCTGTTCCGTGCCCGTGCGGCACGCTCCACCTGTTCGATATAATTCTGAACGTCATCGCGGGGGTTCAGTTCTTGCGCGCGCTTCAACAGCGGCAGCGCTTCCTGATACCTGCCGTTTCTTACCAGCAGTTGACCGTGGCGCAGGCGTGCGTCGCCCTCGAACTTTTCGATACCCTGTGCCCGCTCGTAGTAGAAGATCGCTTTCTCAACGTCCGATGCCGCATGATGCATGGCAAGCAGGATCAGGGCTTCGCCGTCCAACGGATCCAGCTTGACGATCTCTTCGAGTATCTTCGCCTGTTCGTCACTCGCCTCATTGCGTGCGGCCACAAGGCGCGCTTCGAGTTTGAGCATGCGTTTGCGCAAGTCGTCACCCAGCCCGGTACCTGCACGATCCTTGATTTTCTTGAGCAGTCCGGATGCGGCCGAATAGGCCGAGCGGCTGACGAGCACCTCCGCGTTGCGGAGTTGACGCGCGATGTCGGGCGTTTCCTCGCGTGCCATGGCGCGGCCGTAGGCGTCGGCTGCCTGCTCGGCATAGCCTTCGTTCACATAGATGTCTCCCAACGTGTGCAGCGCCGCGACCGGAGCTGCGCCGCTCAGGTCGAGCACTTCGTAGATTTCGGCGGCCTTCATCGGCTGTTTAAGCCCGAGGTAGGCGTTGGCCTGCAAGAGCAGGTAGTCCGGCTTGCCGGGTTCTCTCCGCAGCAACTCGTCGCACATGGCGATGGCTTCGCCGTACTTCTGCTGTCTGAAAAGCGCACGGCAAAGTCCCAACTTCCAGTCGAGGGTCTTAGGCTGAAGCATCATGGCCAAGCGATAGGCACTTTCGGCGGAGACATACTGTTCGGTCATTGCGTAGGCATAGGCGAGCAACCCGTACGTCAGGCCATCGTTTTCGCCCAACTCGATACATTTGGAAAGCGGTTCAAGCGCTGCGTCAAACTCACCCAACCGGATCAAGACCAGCCCCTTGTTTTTATAGGCACGCTGAAAACTCGGGAATTTGGCGATGGCTGCAGCGTAACACGTCAAAGCGTTTGTCAAACGGTCTTCCTGAAAATGGATGTTGGCAAGGGTGAAGTCGAACACCGCGCTTGAGGCGTCGTTTGTGTTTTTTTCGAGAAGCGAGACAACTTCGGCGGTACTTTCGCCGGAACTCATCAGTTTTATCACCTTTTCCATCACCTTTTTCTCGACGACCGTTATTTGCGGCTCGATTTCGGCGCGCATGCCGTATGACCCCATAAACGAATTCTGGAAAGTCGGATCGCGCCAGAAGGTCTCTGGGTTTTGGATCAGCGCGTCCGCTTGCGCGCAGATTGCGGCAAGGGTAGCGGCTAATGTCAGGCAGGTCAGTCTCATGGTCATCTCCTTAGAGTGCGAAAGTGATTGGCACGCGCATGCGGAAGGGCACAGGCTGTCCGTTTTTCTTGCCGGCCTCGAAACGCCAGCGTTTTACGGCACTCAGCGCAGGCGTGTTGAATGCGGGATTGTCGGTCTTCTGGACTTTGGGCGACACCACGCGGCCGTCCTTGTCCACAATGAAAAGAATGTAGACGGTGCCCTGGATTTTTTTCTTTTTCATCTCGGGCGGATACTGCGGCGCGGGTTGCATGATGACACGGGGGGCTTGGTCGAGGTCGGCGAGCGAGAAAATATCCTCGTGCGCCTGCGCGGTGACTTCACTCGTACTGGCGGTTGCGAGCTTGACCGCGAAATCGCCGCCTGCGCCGTCGCCCATGCTCGGGTTGAGTGCCAATTCCAATTGCGCGAGGTCAAGCGGCGGAGCATTTTCCGTCAGCTCCGGCGGCGGCGGTTCCTCCTCTGGCGGTGCTTCCTCTCTTTTTTCCTCGACGACCGGGGGCGGCGGCGGCGCCTCGACCGTGTCGATACTCACGAGTTCAAGGTCTGCCTTTTTCTCTTGATGGCCGATGTCCTGTAGGACGGGGAGCAACAGGAACAGACAAACCGTCAGTGCCGCGCCCATAATCAAGGTGCCGCCGGAGACAAAGAAGCGCCCGAACAGGTCGCCGCCTGACCGGTTATTCTGACCGAACCTTGTCACGTTCCCGACGCCTCCTTGCGCGTAGCCAAGCTGACCTTTTCAGCGCCGCCCAATTTGGCTTCATCGATCACACGCACCAGCAGTCCGGACGGCACGCTTTGATCGGCCTGGATGATCACCGGGAGTTGCTCCTTTTCCAGCATGCGTTTGACGACGGTCTGTACGCCGCCGATACCGATCTCTTGCCCTCCGTAGACCACCTCGCCCTTGGCCGTAATGGCCAGCAACACGCTGTTCTTCTCAAGGCTGACAGACGATGCGGCCTGCGGTTTGTCCACTTCCACACCGGTTTCATCGACAAAGGTTGTCGTCACAATGAAGAAGATCAACAGGATGAACACGCAGTCGATAAGCGGCGACATGTCGATCCCGGCCGACTCCTCATCGTCACTTCCTGAATTTCTGAATCTGCTCATAAGCCTCCACCCTTTGTTTTACTTCGTTATGCCGTTTCGGCCTGACGTTTTTGGAACTCGCGCATGCACAATGTTTCTACATGCGTCACAACTTTCTCGTACCGCTGGTGCTGTCGGTTCAGAAAAAACAGGATGAACACGCCAGTGAGCGCGAGAACCAGACCCGTCTCGGTCGTGATGAGCGCCTCCGATATGCCCTTGGAGATCACGCTCATGGTTTTTTCGCCTCCGCCACCCTGCGCCAAACCATTGAAGGTGACCAGCATGCCTGTGACTGTGCCCAAAAGCCCAAGGAGCGGTGCGACCGCCACACAGACCTTCATGATCTGCACGTTGCGCGTGAAAGGACTGATCGTCACTGATTGGACGAGCGTGAAGTACGATTCCAGCTCTTGGAGAGACTCACATTGCATGGCCTCGTGAATCAGCCGCTGCACCGGCCCCCTCGGTTTGTCGGGATGCTTCTGCCATCTCTCCCATGCGCGTTGCGGCGATTTCCGCGCACCGAGCAGAAGGAGTCGAAGCATTGTGCTGAGTCCGAGGGGATACATAATGAGCCCTGTCAGCGCCAACGGCACCATCGCCCAACCTCCCGCAATCCAGACGGGCCACGCCTGTTCGAGCCACGACCTGAACAGGGGCGGCAAGTGGCTCTCCAAAAAGATTCGGATGGTTTCGACTGTCATAGGTTGTCCGTTGTTCCCGTTTTCAAACCTTGCCGACCTCACTCATGAACTTGACCGCGACCTGTTCCATCTTATCCGCAATTCCCTTGGCTTTGCGCGACAGGAACGAGTGCATCAAGACACAGGGGATCGCCACGTACAATCCGTACTCCGTCGTGATGAGCGCTTCTGAAATACCCGACGAAAGCATTTTGATATCACCGGATCCGAAAACCGTCATGAGGTTGAAAGTGGCGATGATGCCTGTGACCGTACCGAGCAGACCGAGCAGCGGCGCACAAGCCGCCGTAACAGCCACGAACGGCAGGAAGCGGTTGAGGCTGGTTTTAGCTTCCAGCATCTTCTCGAACATCGCCTCCTCAATCAGCTCCCGCGGCTGATCGAGCACCTCAGCACCGGCACGCAGCATCCGCCCCGCCATCCCTTTCATCTTTTGGGTCAGCGCCACCGCTCGCTCTTTGTCATTCGCGCGTACGGCAGTGAACAGTTCCGCCAAGGCCTTGGCAGACGGCAAACGGACACACGCGAGCCAGAGCCACTTCAGGACGACGACGACCGCAGCACAGCAGAGCAGAAGCAGGATCGGCCACATCACCACGCCGCCCTTCAGGAAGTGTTCCACCACAGTCTCCTTGGTCTCCTCGATCTTGCGGGCATTGCCGAGCGAGGCGTCGAAAGGGATGCTCCCCTCGTCTTTTTCCACGGTCATTTTGGTCATCTCGTTCAAAGCCGGATCTGAACAGCCTTCTACGGCCGGGATAAGTGACCCCACGCGTTGGCTGGCGATGCCCGCTAGAGACCCGTCATCCGAGGCGAAATAGGCGACCGGGCCGAGAAGCAGAAAACGCCCCTGTTTGACGACGCCGTCCTCGGCTGATGCGCCTCCCTGGAATTTCAAGCCTCCCGGCATCTCCTCCAGCCGCGCCAGGCTCATGAGCATCAGGCGCAACTGCGCGTCGAAGGCCGCAACCGGATCGGTGGACAGCTTTTCCTGAGCGCCCCGGACTTCCTCGACGATCTCTTTGTAGCCCTCCAATTCGGAAATATGCAACCGTGTCTCAAAGTTACGCGCATATTCACCCAGCAGACTGGCGAGATAATTGCGCTCCGTTTCTCGTCCTTTGATCTCATTGCGCAGAGCCGCTATTTCTAGTGTGCTGTTGTCCGATTGCCGCTTGACGGTATCGTACTCGCGCCGCAGGTCGCTGAGCGACTGCTCCGCCGCAGAGAGTGCCTGCGCCATCGGGATTTTTTCGTCCGCTATCCGCTTACGCACCTCGGCCAACCGCACCGTTGACGCGGCAAGTCTCGCTTGCATCGCCTCGGCCGCGCTATTCGTGCCTTCTTGGGCAACTGCGGCGATGGCCAGCATACCCGCCAACCCGACAGTGAACGCAGATTTCATTCGTTTCTCCACGATTTCGAAATTCATTTGTTTGGTCTCACTTCACTTTGACGGGAAGCGGGACATAGGCCGCAGGTGATTCACCGCGATAGATCGCCAGCACGCGCGACACGGGCTCGACCAGATCGTTACGCTCTTCCCACCCCCAACCGCGCTCGCCAGCAAAGCCCATTCCCGCCACGCCACTCTTCTCGTTCACGTAGTAGGCCTGCGCAAGGCTGACATAAAACACCGAGACTTCGACTTGGCGACCGTCGGCAAGCTGCCGCATTTCACCCGAAACAGAGATTTCGCGCGCAGCCTTGTTGAGTTCGTTCAATGTGCCCACCACACTCTGATACCGCTCGGAAAGCGTCAGCCTACAATCTTTCGGATTGGTCGGTATGCGCTGGGTCAGCGGGTTAACCCGCAAACGGACCGGCTCCGGCGTGCGGGGAAGCATGGCCAGCGTGCGGAGTTCAAGCTGTTTGATATCATCGGACAAACTTTTCGTTCCGGCCTTGACCACCTCGTTCTGCGCCTTCAACTCAGCCGTTTTTGTTTCCGCTTCCTGCATGTCCTTTTTTGTCTGGGCGATGCGCTCTTTGAGTGCTTCGACTTCCCGACGGACAAGATCGATCCGCTCCTGAAGCACTTCTTTCCCAACGCGCCAGTCCTGCTCTTCTTTCGTGATCAGACGTTCTGTCTCCAGCCACTTCTCGATGCTCTGCTTGGCCGCATCCAGATCCTCTTGCGCCCATGCGGCAAATGTCGCAAGTGCCAATATCAAACTTATCACCTGTCTCATTTTCGTCCCTTTCCTTTCGAATCAGCCGTCACCAGTCGCATCCCAGCGACAGGCCATATATGCGGCCGATCTTGTATCTCGTGTTCGGAATGTCTCTGTAAGGCGTACGGTAAACGGTCTCGATTTCCGGATTTAACAGATTCTTGATCTCCACCCCCAAGCGCCAGACTTTTGCAAACTTGAGCCCAATGATCAGATCCAACGTGCCGACCGGTTTTTCGACGATACTGGGAACATAGGTGTCGTCGGTCGCGGTATCTCCCGAAACGTAAGTTTCCCCCTTCAGATTGTAAAACAGGCCCACGCTCAATCCCGTTCCTACATCTTCAAACATCAGATTGACATTGCCGAGGATCTCCGATTGTCCGTCCATCGGACGTGAGTCATCACGGACCTCCGCTTTCAGCAACTTCGCGCGGATGTCCTTAGGATATTTCACCTCAGAATCTTGCAGTGTCAGATTCCCGCCGACCGAAAACGGACTGAGTTCCGACCAGATGAAACCGAGACCTTTGCGCATCTCGAACTCAAGGCCTTTGATTTCCGCATCGCCGTAGTTCTCAGGATAAATGTAGTCGAGCGAACCCGCGCCTGTGTCCCGCCGCGTGGAGTACTGGATCGGATCAGAGATGGTCTTGTAAAACACACTGGCCGCAATCAGATCCGTCGCGTTGCCGGGGCGCCACTCTACGCGTGCGTCGTAATTGTCCAACTCCGACATGACCAAGTCAGGGTTGCCAAGAAAAACCTGTGATGCGTCGTAATCTTGATAGAGTACCGGCGTGATTTCCTTGAATGTCGGGCGCGCGATCGTCTTGCCGTAAGTAAGGCGGAGGCTGAAGTCTTCCAGCGGCTTCACATTCAACGAAATAGCCGGCAAGACGTCGACCTGGTCGATCTCCGCATCTGCCTCTTTCGGTTCGACATTCGAGCGGGCACCGATTCTACCCACGTTGGCCCTCTCAAAATCATTTTGCGCGTTCTGCTCCGTGATGAGGTAGTTCAGGACGATTTTATCCGAGAGAGGCGACTTGACCGTGGTTTCCATGAGCGTACTCTCAACCCGTGCGCCACCTACCAGTTCAAGCCATTCCGGCAACGGCGCTTTGAGCATGCAGTAATACGCGGTCAGATCTTGGCGCCCGTCATACTCGATACTGGCCGGGGTGAGGTTTTCCGGCAGGTCAAGCCCATCCAGCTTGCCGAACGAACGGTAGTCATACTCGTTCACGGCATCCAACGTCATCGTGGCCGGCACATCGATCTCATAAACCCGGTTCCGGTACGTCCGGTCCATGAAATCCCCGAACACGCCGCCTTTGGCATAGCCTTCATTCTCCAAAACCGTGAAGGGTACTTTCAGGTTAGCCTGCCCCTGCCAGGCATCTTCACGCGTATCTTGCCAGCGGCGCTCGAAGGAGTCGATCACCCATTTGCTTTGCTCAACGTCTTGCTCCGCTCGAATTTGCTGGAGCTGGGATGGCGTCAATGTGCCAACCACATCCGCGTAATGCCTGACAATGTCGCGGTGGTAAACGTAGCTGCCGGTAATGCGCCGTCTGTCGGGCTCGATGCTTTCCGCCATGTTGTAAGCGCCGGTCCAATCCAGTTCCGCATCATTCAGCCAAGGCAACGTGTGTTTACCCGTGAGCTGCAGACTGCCATTGGCATTCTCCGTATATTGCATGATGGAACTAAACGTGCGCGTCCGGCTGTCAGATTGCGATTCCCCGTATGTTTTCTTTCTGCTGCCGCGCCCGATGGAAAGCTCGTCGATTGTGGTACTCATTTCGCTCTTAGGACCGTGGCGTATGTCTACCACGTCAAGGGACTGATGCGAATAAATCCCGGTGAACTTGATCTCGTTGAGTTCGTTTTTTGCCCCAAGGGTTAATCCCATGCTCCAAAGCTGTTCATCTGTAGAGGTTTCAACATACGTTTTGGCTCCTTCGCCTTTCAAAGGTGCCGTCTCCCTTGCAGACTGGTTCGGCATCATCCCGAATTTGTAGCCATTCCTGTACTTGTATTTTTGACTGTATGAGCCTGTTAAAAGCCCCCCCAGACGCCACTCCCCCACGTCGGCCGCATCACCCACAGCAAACTTGAATCCATAGTTCCCCGGTGGGGACTTCGACTTAATCGCGGAGCTGTACTTCTCGTCCGCGACCGTCTTTCTTTTCTCACCCTCCTTGCCTGGTACCGAGTGTGTGCCGCGCGGATTCCCCATTGAACTGGAATCCCAAAAGCGCAGACTGCCGACACCACGCATGCCGCCGAAATCATTGCCCCCGCCTCGGTAGGTCTTGAAGTCATTCTGGCCCGTGGCATTCGAGTCGTACTCTGTTGAGACGCTCATCGAGAGGACCGGGCCGTCCGGCACGCTCTTGGTGATGATGTTGATGCCGCCGCTGGCATCGCCCTGCTGATCCGGCATGAAGGTTTTTGTCACCTGAATACTCTCGATGATCGACGACGGGAACTGGTCCATGTGGACCGCCCGCTTGTCTTTGTCAGCCGTCGGCATGCGAACGCCGTTGACCAGCGTCGCGGTGTAACGGTCTCCCAACCCTCGGATCACGGCGTATTTCCCGTCCTGGACAGTCGCCCCCGTCACCATCTTGAGCGCGGCTGCTGCCGTGCCGGCTCCGGCCTTCGACATCATGTCCGCGCCGACCGCATCCATCAGGCCGCTGTGCTGCGAGCGGATCTCCAACAACTGGAGGGTCGAACCGCCGCCTCCCAAGTCGATATCTTTAACCACAAATTCATCCATGTCGACGAAGGCGCCGTTCAAGCGCACCTCCTCCAACTTGGCCTCTCCGGGAATGACGACCACATGGTTCAAGACTTTTCTCTCAAAGCCGGGAGCGCTGATCACAAGGGTGTAAGAGCCGCCCGGCAACATGTCGAACAAAACATTGCCGTCCTCGGCGGTCAACTGTTTCTTTTCAGCTTCCAGAACCTGCACGGTTGCCTCCGCAAGCGGCACGTCCCAGTCCTGATCGATCACGCGGACGCGCAAGGCTCCGGGTGTCGTGTCTTGGACCAAAGCGCCAGCGGCACACCAAAGGCTACCAAAAATGATTAGACAGGCTCTTGCCAAACGGACGGACCGGTCCCGGCTGCCAAGTGGAGAAGAAGGTAACTCGTTCATGGGTTATTCAGGTCTGGTTGTTCCTGGTTTGAGAGAATATGCGGGAATACTGTTAATTGATAATGAGTGCTTTGTTCAGTTTTTGTTAAATCATCGCCCGCAACCTGAATAAGGAACCAACGCGGGCGAAGCCCGCAATCTAATCGTGTCAAAAAGGAAACCTGAAACCAACTCTTAACCAAAAAAACGTCCCGCGACTGCGGGACGTTTTTTCGCTTAGGTAGCGTGTTGCGCGTTGGCGCGAACTATTGCTTCATCAAGCGATAGAACCTCGAGTCATCCGAATGTTCCGGCGTAAAACCGACGAGGTCGGTCAGGTTCACCGTCACAGGCACAGCGGTGGCCGTGAAGGTCTTCACGGGCTGCCAATTTACTTCGCCTGGGTTCAGGCTGGCCGTGTATTGCAACTGATACGTGCCCGCTGTCGCGATGGTGTAGGTCACCACGGGGCTGGTCTGGATACCCCAAACGGCGACGTCCGTGCTCAGCGGCTCCCCAGTAAACGCCGTTCCGTTGTCCTGATAGACAATCCCGTTCACGCCGTTGGTCACGACGGTCACGATCGTGTTCGTGACATAGACCGTGTTGTCCACCAGCGGCTCGACTTCCTGCGGGTCTGTTTTCGCAGCCTCACCGAAGGCACCCAGAGTTGCGATCGTGGTCCAGCCCTTCGCCCAGTTGTTCGACGGACCGAACGCGCCGCGGTAGGCGGTCGGCGTGACCCAACTGTCAGGGATGTACATGGCGCCCGTCACCGCATCGTTCGCGGCACGCGGGTCGATCTCGGTGATATCGTACGCGGCAGAGGTCATGCTTGGCCCCTTCACGACCTGAGTACGGTAGCGCCGTTTGATGGGCATGAGGTTGTCTGCGTCCGCGTCGGCGGTGTCGCCGGCAGAGAGATTGTACAGGCCGACAACATTGCCTTCCTGCTCCATGTCCCAGTCGCTGTAGAGCGCCAGTGAGCCGCTGACGTTCGGCCCTCCGCCTGCTTTAGCGTTGATCCACGGATAGGCAGTCATCAGCGACGTAGGGCCCGCATTGGTCGGATAAAGTCCTGACTGGATGTTCCAGAAGACCGACCCGCGGAGGCACGCCTGATTGCCGGGCACCTGCGCCTGATAGAAGTACTCGGGGCCCACATTTTGTCCAAATGCGTTGTTTGCCCTCCACGTCGGCAACTGATCCAATGTGTTGGGGGTTTCAAAACGATCAGCCACGTTCAATGTGATTCCGTTTGCCGTGATGTCCGTGCGGTTCTCGATGAAGGTCGCCTTGCTGCCGAAATCCATGAACACGCTGTTGTAAATCTGCGGCGAGGCGTTGTCGCGCATCGAAATGGCCGCGTTCCGTTTGGTACTGTCGACGTAATCCGCGCCAATCAGCGTAATGTTGGCCCAGAGGGAGGCCGAGAAAAGCATCGACCCGCTGGCCGCTGTTTTTTCGAACCCGTCCATCTCCATGCCTTTGTCAGAGCAGCCAGACTCGATCTTCGAGCCGCTCAGGTTGCGCTGCACACCGAACAAGAACTGGTTTTTGCCGCGGAAGCCGGCGTCGCTGTCAAAGGTGTCGTCGCCCGCACCCCAAACCACCAGATGTTTCGCGTTGACCGTCCCGCCGAACCACTCGATGCCGTCATCCTGGTTGTTGTACACCTCGATGTGGTGCAGTTCCGTGCCGCGACCGACGCCGTACAGGGTCAGGCCGTTGATTTCCTTGCCGTCCTGTGTGGTGATCGCACCGCCGTAACGGATTTGGACGTATTTGACCACACCGCTGGAGTCGTCATCATCGTTGCCGCCGCCCGCGATGCCCAAACCGGAATCAACACCCTCTACGTTGATCGTTACCGTGCCCAGATCGGCAACGTCCGCACCGTCCCAGTTCACAAACGCCTTGCCGCACAACACCAGTCCGCCCCACGCGCCGTGGAGGTTCCCGATTTTGCCGTAGTCGTATGTCTGGTTGTTGTGGGTCGTGGGAACGTTTGACCCGTTACGATACATCCACGTGCGGGTGACCGACGAGCCCCATTGGTTCTTCCACGGGAAGTGGTTGTCCCACTCGTCCGTCATCACGATTGGGTTTTCGGCTGTGCCGTTGGCGAAGATCTTACCGCCGCGCTCGACAATCAGCGACCCTGGACGATAATCGACGTTGTAAGCGGCTTTCGTCGTGACTTCGTTAGCGCCACGGATAACCGTACCTGCTTCAATATGCAGCTCAGCGCCGTTACCAACCAGAATGGTGCCTTTCAAGAGGTACTCGTTGTCGGCTGTCCAGTTGTGGATGCCTTGCAATTCGAATACCGCAGTGGCCCGCGTCTCAGTGTTGGGGGTTGAACCGTCAATCGTGATCAGCGCTGCCTGCGCAGCACCCATCAGCGTGAATACGGACATCAAACCCGTAAACATTTTTTTTGTGCATGTCATGGCTCTCTCCTTCGTTGGCTTTCCTGCCCGGTCCGGATCCGCCGCACCGAATCACCGCCCACCCGGGCAGCAACGAACGGCGTGGGAAAGCCTTCCGCCGTTCTTTTACGCACTGTTCCACAAACCTTGGTGAGGTTACGTTCCTTCACCCGGAGGGTGCTCTGTGAAAACGGTGTAACATTAGCGAATTAGTGCATGTAAAATATCAGGGTTTGGTTAGTTTTGGATTAAACCGCTTGAACCGAAAGTACCTCTGTGCCATCATCCCCGTACCCAACTGCCGTTTAAAGAAAGGAACCGCTGCATTGATCGTTCAGAATCCGGCAATCGTCTTGCAAATCCGCCCTTGGTCACAAACCTCCCATATGGTGACGTGGCTCACGCCGGATTATGGCCGCGTCGTCACGGCGGTCAAGGGAGCTTGCCGACCTAAAAGCGCGTTTCTGGGGCAATACGATCTTTTTTACACGTGCGATCTGCTTTTCTATCGGCGCGAGCGCGATGGCGTCCACGCAATTCGGGAATGCGTGCCACGTGAACTGCGCGAGCCACTGCGGCAGCGTTGGCGGCATGTTGTGGCCGCGTCTTATCTGTGCGACCTCACGGCGCGCGCGGTTCCCAGCCAGCAGGAGGCCGCCGACCTGTTCGCGTTGCTGAGCCAGACCCTCGACCGGCTCAGCCATGCGCCCGAGACAAATCTACGCGCCCTGCTACTTTGGTATGAAACGCATCTCCTGCGGCACGTGGGGCTTCTGCCGGACCTGCGCACCTGTCCGCACTGCCATCCGTCCGAGCGGATGTGGTTGCGCTTCTCCCTGCCTTCGGGACGGCTGACCTGTCCCCACCTGGCGAAAAGCCAGCCCGGTGAGTCGACCCTGGCGTTGCACCGGGCCGTCCGCAGTCTCTTTATGCTACTCGCCGATGCGCCGCAATTTGAGACGGCGGCACAGATACTTGCTGATAAAAAAAATGACAACCAAGCAAATCTTCTTCTTGGCTTATCCCGATTTCTTGGTATGTTTATGGTCTTCCATCTCGAAGTGCCCTCGGCTGTCCGTCGTGTCACTTGGGAGACGTTAGATACAACACCTGCGCAGAGACCTGCGTAAGAGGAGATCACGATACCATGAAGTGCGTCCGTTTGTTCAGCCTGACCTTGGCATCCACGCTGGTGGTTGCAACCGGCTGCGAAAAAGAACCCGAGGCCGTAAAGGCCGCTGGGAGTCCTGCTGAGCCCGTAGCCGTTGAGGCGGCCGTCCCCGCAGACCCGAACGAAGTTGTCGCTTCGGTCAACGACAAGAAGTATCTGCGCAAAGATATGGATAAGGTGGTCAACGCTTTGCTGAAATCGCAAAACGTACCCGCCGATCAGATTGCGCAGGCCAAGGAGTATTTTGAGCAGCGTGCGGCGCACAGCTTCATCATGAAGACGCTGTTGCTTGATGAGGCCAAAAAGCAGTCCATTACCGTGACCGACGATGATCGCAAGGCGCAGCTCGCCAAGATGGAAGAGGCGCTGAAGCCTCAGGATATGACGCCGGAGCAGTACTTCAAGAAGGCCCCGCTGGGCGAAGAGGCCGCCAAGGCCGAATTCGAAGAGGGGCTCATCATCGACAAGCTCATCCAAAAGAGTGTGCTTGCCGACATCAAGATCGCCGACGAAGACGTCAAAAAGACCATCGCCGATATTGAAAAGAGCAACGCGGAAATCGTTGAGACGAATAAAGGGCTCGAGGCTGACAAGGCGGCCAAGAAAGCCAAGATCGAGGACATCAAAAAGCAGCTCGAGGGTGGCGCTGATTTCGCCGAGTTGGCCAAGGCGCACTCGGATTGCCCCAGCGGCCAAAAGGGTGGCGATCTGGGCGAGTTCACGCGCGGCCGGATGGTGAAGCCCTTTGAGGATGCCGCCTTCGCGCAGGAGGTTGGCAAGGTCGGCGCCATCGTCGAGACCCAATTCGGCTACCATCTGATCAAGGTCACGGCGAAAACGCCCGCCACCGCAGCGCAGGGCGACACCCCGGCGAGTCCCGAGTCCGTCACGGCGTCACACATTCTGGTCAAGGTCGATCAAGCGCAGCAGCCGCAGCCGGTTCCGACCGCTGAACAGGTGACCGAGCAGCTCAAGCAGGGCAAGTCGCGCGAAGCGGTTCAGAAGTATATCGAGGGCCTGAAAGCCGCGGCGAAGATCGAGACAATCTTCGAAGGTTTGCAGCTCTAAGAAACGGATTTGGTGTGCGGCGGCAAGCGGTCTTCCGCGCGACGCCGCTTTTTGAGCAGGGGTGCGGTGGCAGAGTGGTGTGCAAAAGCGGTGCTGCGGCCCGCGCACAGCGCGGCTCTTGTCACCGCACTCCTAAATCCTATCCTCCCCGCGCGTTTGTCACTGAAGAAGAATCATCGTGCCGCCCGCATAGTGCGCCGAGACGATGCCCGTCGTTGAATCGTACGCAAAGGTAAACATCTTTGACTGTTCGACCCCTTCAAACGAGACGCTCCAGTTGGTAAAGTCAACGGATGCGGGCAGGCCAGTGACCTTCAGCAGATTCTGGTTGAATGTGGAAAATTCGGTCGCATCGGGATTGAGCACGCGCACCGTCACTGCACCCTGCATCGTCAGCGACGGCATTTTCAGGACGTCCGTCTGACCGCGTTTCGCCGTGCAGATGAAACCCGCACCGTCCGTCAACGTCACCGCCGAGACTGTGCCCGTGCCACCCAGGAAGGCACCGGCGTCAACCGTCACGCCGCTTGACGTCGCGATCGTGCCGTCTACGAGCAACGTGCCTGCGGCAACTTCCGTCGTGTGCGTGTAGGCGTTGACACCATTGAGGCGCAACGTGCCGGTGCCGGTTTTGCGGATACCGTCACGGAAATAGCAGTACTTCCACGGGTCGTAGGTGTAGCCGTTGGGATTGTTGCCGTAGGTCGGGTAGCACATGTTGATCATGTCGCGCATCGGCAGCCCGATTGCGGCGTCAATGCCGGAATCGCCCGTAATGTCGGCGACCTCGATCTCAACCACACTCCAGAGGTTTGTAAGGTGCGGCTGACTCGGACTGACCGGTTCTGTGTCAAGTTGACTGTCAAGCGTGAAGCCGAGGTATATGACGTTGTGGGTGCCGCGGACTT
>ERZ795047.911-NODE-911-length-33801-cov-208.491673_pt1 | contig 33801 bp, 28 predicted proteins | sample MGYA00375131_ERZ795047 | MGnify/ENA primary metagenome ERZ795047 (study PRJEB30176, sample SAMN05720228) | activated sludge metagenome | isolation source: Anaerobic digester | place: Japan | collected 2015-05-20 ...
CTCTTCCCTACTTTATGCTTCAACTTTTTATACAAGGTTCGTAGCAGTAATCTTTTACTTTGAGAGATCATCGTCTATGCTATACGCATGAATAGCTTTTCTATACAGACACAATTTTGGATAATGGCAATATCGATTTTAGTTTTTATAATCGCCATTGTCGCAGTTATTTTGGCATACAAAGCTGGTAAAAAACATGGATTCTTAGATGCGCAGCTCTCTGAAAATGAAAGAATGGAGCATGCGCGAAAGGATGCAGTAGGGCGATCGAGGGCCGTAATTTCCGGTCAAATCTCCGAACAGATCGCACCATGGCTTCCGAATTTTCCAGTCAATCCTTCCGATGCAAGGTTTATTGGCAAGCCAGTAGATTTCGTTTCTTTCTGTGGAGCCGATGAAGGATTTGTACAAGAAATCGTCTTCATAGAAGTCAAATCTGGCCGATCGGCGCTGAGCACCGTTGAACGCAGTGTAAGAGATACAATTGTAGAGGGGCGTGTGCGCTGGGTGGAATACAGGATAGAATAGAAAACCGGTAAACGGGAAAAGCTATGCAAATTGTTTTGTTTTGTGAAATATTCTTCCAGCTTTATTGAAATGCAAAGTACGGCTATAATATAAGTAACTCTATTGCCATCCGCTTTGCCATACCGAAAATCGATCTACTGTTAATTTTTATGACATGATGGCAAAACCGAAACAAAAGCAAGAACGAAGGAGTACCATCGCATGACGACTAAAGATGTTCCTGGGCTTATTTCTGCCGAAGTTCTTCAAGGAGATTTTGAAGACAGAGCAGTCAAGATAGTCTATACTTCCGATTTACTTTCAGATGTACTGGCAAATGGGCGAGATGCAAGTGTGCTCGTCACGATTCAGGCACATAAGAATACAGTTGCCGTGGCGAGCGTAGTCGATATTCCTTTGATTGTTCTATGCAATAATCGGACAATCATAGATGATATGATCGAGACTGCCGCTCAATCTCGAATAGGATTGGTGCGCACGGCTCTTAGCCAGTTCGAAGTTTCTGGTCGGCTTTGGCAGGCTTTGCACGCTCCAGAGTCGCCAAGGTAAAATGGACATACATTGTCCATGCTCTATACTTTTGATTTTCACAACCATTCCTGCCTAAGTCCATGCGCAAGTCTTGAGAATTCTCCTTTAGAGATGGTCGAGAGGGCTCTTAGGAAGAGAATCGATCTCTTTGCGCTTACGGATCATAACAGTGCATTGAATACTCCTACATTTGCGATCGAATGTGCTAATGCTGGCATTATCCCGCTATTTGGCATCGAATTGAATCCTTTTGAAGAAGCGCACTTGCTTGCCATTTTTTCAGATCCATTGACAGCGCTCCGCTTTAGTGACTGGGCTTTTGGCTATTTGCCGGCTATACAAGTCGATCCTCTGCAATTTGGCGACCAGGTTGTCGTAGACCCTCTGGGGCAAATCCTTTCAATGCCCGCAACCTGGTATGGCAGCGCTTTGAAAGAATCCTTTACTTTTTTTGCAGAAGAAGCAGCAAAGGCAGGCGCAATTGTAATTCCAGCGCATATAGACCGACCGCATTTTTCGGTTTACAGTCAACTTGGATTTCTTCCACCAGGCCACTATGATGCAGTGGAAGCAATGAGCCCAAATCCAGAACCGGCTCTCTGTGGAGATTACTGTGTCATCTCTAATTCCGATGCGCATGTACTCGAGCACATAGGGCGCAGGCCTTCCCTAATTGAACTCGATGAGAAAAAAGTTGCTGATATGCGTGTGGGGCTTACGAGAATTGCTGAAGCCTGGCACAAAGCAGTATCGACAAATCAGACGAATCAAGGCGCTTCATCAAGAAAAGAATTAGAAGAAGATGTCGAAGACCAAACATGCGAAGCCGGCCTTTCGATTAAAATTTCAGGGCTTTTGCCCCTTATATCCTTTTTAAGGGAATGGTATCCATTTTTTGAAGCACAATCGCTTTTTGAGAATATCAGACATTCTCTACACAGCCGAAGAGCATGGAGCGTATACAAGATGCCAGAATCTCTTATTCATTCCACCGCAAAGAAAAAGAAATAGGGTTCTCTAGAGTAAGAAGCGCAAACAGAGGGATTCTCATGCGGAAAACGGTTCCAGATATGCTTCCATCCGTAGCCGATACAATCACCTTAGGGGCTGTTATAGCAATATTTACAGCGCATGCATCGAAAGCGGGCATGTTTTTCTTACCTATTATGACCTGTTCGAGGTTGAGCCTATATTCTTCTGCCGAAACTGGATCAGCCTCCAGCGCCGGAGGGCTCAGGCTATCGATTATGCGTTTGTCTATTCCAGGAAAGAGCTTTAGCATAGCAGGTGCATTTTCTCTCGAAAGATTAACGGAAAGCTCGCGCATAGCTGGAGTTTTTCCTTGCTGAGGGATTTTTTGATAGCGGATCATTCCTGGTGGCACGAGCGATGTATCTGCTACTAGAGCTTCGAGATTCTGCACCCATACTACGGATGTAAGGATGTCGGGAGTGGGCGAGGAAACATCGACAAGCGCAATGTTTGTTTGTTCTAGGAATTGTTTCCTCACAGCCTCAGTGCTGAAGAGAGGATCTTGCGGTTTTAGTCCTACAAATTGTCGAACTCGTACGCTTAAGGCCTCAGGTATGTCGAGCCGAATTGCTGCTCGCACAGAGCTATCCAGCTTAATTGTAGCGTCCAAATTTCCTGAACAGGAAGTACTGTTGAAGAAGACAAAGACAATCAATGCAAGGATCGAAACATATGAAATAACATTCCGCCATCCATTGCGTTTTTGTTTCGCTGCTGATTTCATGAAGAATCTTGCTCCGATTATGGTTTTTTAGTGTAAAGCGGCATAGGCCGTGTACTTTTTCGAAGTAGTGCTTCGCTAAAACGCTCAAGCGTGACCTGGCTCTCCAGTGTTAGTCGCCGATAGGTCGCATGGCTTACAAGAAGGCTCTGATGAAATTCCCGGCAAAGCGAGTCCAGCCGTGCGGCTATCCCGATTGTGTCGCCAAAGAAGCTAATTTTCTGTTGGCCCGGTGGTCCAAGAAGTGCTCTGGTTACAAAACCCGAATGAATACCCAAGGAGACTTTTATCTCTCCAGGGAGCGATTTTATGATCATGTCTTCTCTGAGTCCCTCGAGTTCTTCTATAAAAGCGTATGAAGCATTGAGAGCACGGTCCGCGCTGCGCTCTTGATCTACAAGGCCAAACAATATAACCACCGTATCTGCCGAAATAGATACGATTCTTCCTCCATAGCTACCAGCACAACGGGTCCAGATTGCATAATATCTATTTAATAAGGCAGTCGCCTCCTTGTGTCCAAGCTGCTCAGAAAGATCTGTAAAGCCAATAATATCGGAGGAGATGGCTGTCACGAATAGAGAAGCTATAGTTTTTGTAGGAAGACTATCTTGGGTTTCGGTAGTTAATACCGGCTGAACTTCCTGGCCTTCATATTCTAGAGGAGATGCGCCTTTTTCGGATTCCGGAGATGATGAGTAGATTCGCTTAGCTTCCTGTGGCATTTCGATTATTCTGGTTAGTCGCTGTTCCAGGTTGATTGCTCTCCATCTTGCAACCATTAGCATGAAATCGAAGGATATTACACCGAATAGCGCAAACAGGTGTTGGGGGGCTTGAAAGAATTTGTTGAAGACGGCGAAAAAAGATCTTATACCTAATGCTTGAGCCATTGCCTCAGCATCTATTTCTCCTTTTACAAAAGAGGCTGTGACCGATATGCGAAGATCAAGATATGCATAAAAGAGTAGAAAGATAATGGCAGATCCCAATGATAGTGCGGCCTCTGAAAACCGTTTGAGAATTGGCTTACGCAAGATAAGTGTAAGCGTCTGAAAAATCGCTATATAAACCGAAGCTCCCCACAACAGCAAGTTCACTGTCTCTGTGAATGCTATATCCGACAGCGTTGCACGAAGAATCGAGTATCCAGCAGGCGTAATAAAAGAATAAATGAACCTCAGTATTGGGATATGTCCTTGAATAGTCAGCAGTAGGGTCTGAATTAGCATAAAAGAAAGCACAATGAGCGAAGTGACGAGTGCGTTTTTCCATGATCCCGAGGTAAGCGATATTATCAGCACAAAAAAGAGAATAAACTGGTTCGAGTAATAATAAAGTTCGTCTGCAAAGCGTTTCCATGAGAACTGCATCGAATCTATTGTATATGTCCTAGCATTTACTGGAAAGACCCAAGATTGTCTAAGCAAACTGGCTTGGAGAAAAAAAGAAATACTTGACGCGTTCCTTTTAAGGTGTACAATAATTTCACATCTTCAATATCAAATAAGGAGGTCCTATGAAAAAGCTTGTAGCAGTTATTCTAGCGCTAGCTTTTCTAGTGGTGGGCACCGATGTATTCGCTCAGGCCAAGGCCAAATTCCACATCGGTATAGCTACCGAGACAGTCTCTCAGGCCGAGGACGACTTGCGAGGAGCGGAACAGCTCATCAAGGAGTATGGCAGCGTCAAAGACGGAGGAATGATTCAGCATATCACCTACCCAGATGATTTTATGTCCCAGCAGGAGACATATATTTCTAACGTGGTGGCGCTTGCTGACGACCCTCTCATGAAGGCTATTGTAATCAACCAAGCAGTTCCTGGCGCGGCTGAAGCCTTCAAGCGAGTGCGAGCCAAGAGGCCGGACATTCTTCTACTGGCAGGGGAACCACATGAGGATCCACTGGTAATTCAACAAGCGGCGGATCTTGCGGTATCGAACGACTTTGTGTCTCGAGGGTACACTATTATCTGGGCAGCGAAGCAGCTAGGTGCGAAGAACTTTGTGCACATATCGTTTCCTAGGCACATGAGCTATGAGACCTTAGGACGCAGGCGAGCGATAATGGAGGAGGCGTGCAAAGATTTAGGGATTAACTTTTATTTTGAGACTGCGCCAGATCCTACATCGGACGTAGGGGTAGCAGGAGCGCAGCAATTTATCCTTGAGAAGGTACCGCAGTGGGTACAGAAGTATGGGAAGGACACGGCATTTTTCTGCACGAATGATGCACATACGGAGCCACTATTGAAGCAGCTATTGGCGTATGGTGGTATTTTTGTGGAAGCGGATTTGCCGTCGCCATTGATGGGATATCCTGGTGCTCTTGGATTGGATTTGTCAAAGGAAGCAGGGGATTTTCCAGCTATTTTGAAGAAGGTTGAGAAAGCAGTGATAGACAAGGGAGGAGCAGGTAGGTTTGGTACCTGGGCTTTCTCGTATGGGTACACGGTTACAGCAGGTCTAGGTGAATTTGCGAAGAGGGTAATAGAAGGTAATGCGAAGAAAGACAGTTTAAAAGATGTATTTGATGCATTTGGGAAGTACACGCCAGGAGCAAAGTGGAATGGAGCATATTATACGGACATGGCAACTGGAGTACGAGCAAGGAATCAAGTTCTCATCTACATGGATACCTATATTTTTGGCAAAGGCTTCTTGCCTACCACTCAGGTCAAAGTGCCCGATAAGTATTACAACATTCAGATGCACAAATAGTTAATAAGAGCCATGCGCCAAATTTTTTCCGCGCTTGGTTCTATGTTTTTAGCTTGAGACGCCGAACAAGCGTTTATTTCGGCCCGTATTCAGGCGTTGTCGGGATGCGGGCCAATTTTTATAAACCCATTTCTAATGGAATTATTATGATAAATGGAAGTTCTCTTCTTTCAATCGAGCATGTTTCTAAAGATTTCTATGGAAATATCGTACTGCACGATGTGAGTTTTGATCTGCATGAGGGAGAAATTCTTGGCCTTGTGGGAGAAAATGGCGCTGGCAAAACCACGCTCATGCACATTCTTTTTAGTATGCCTGTCATAGCCGAGACTGGCGGTTTCCAAGGCAGCATAAAGATCGAGGGGACGGAGGTTCATTTTGAGAGTCCATTCGACGCCTTGGATGCTGGGCTGGGCATGGTTCATCAGGAATTCAGCCTTATTCCTGGTTTTACGACTACTGAGAATATTGTGCTGAACCGCGAGCCAATGCGCCCTACTCTTCTAAATGATGTATTTGGCGACCGTATGAGTATACTTCTGCGAGATAAGATGCATGAGCGTGCTGAAAAGGCCATAAACAAGCTTGGTGTCAATCTCGATCCGGATATGCTAGTGTCCGAAATGCCGGTAGGTCACAAGCAGTTTACAGAGATAGCGAGAGAGATCGATCGTGAACAGACTCGCATTCTCATTCTGGACGAGCCAACGGCCGTGCTGACCGAATCGGAGGCAGAAGTGCTATTGCAGACACTCAAGCGCCTTGCTTCGGAAGGTATCGGCATTATCTTTATTTCCCACAGACTGCAGGAAGTTCTCTCTATTGCTGATCGTATTGTGGTGCTTCGAGATGGTCATCTTGTAAAGGACACTCCAAATCAGAACATCAATTTGCGAGATGTTGCTTCCTGGATGGTAGGTCGCACCATCGCAGGAGAGGAAGATAGATACCAGCTTAGAAGCTTTGTCGACATAGCCCTAAATGTTCGAAATCTCTGGGTTGATATGCCAGGAGAGACTGTCCGCGATGTTTCCTTCGATGTCCATAAGGGAGAGATTTTTGGAATCGGAGGCTTGGCTGGACAGGGAAAACTCGGAATCCCCAATGGGATCATGGGCTTATTCCCCGCAGGAGGAGAAGTCCTACTCGACGGAAAGCCAGTACCGCTCAACAACCCTGCAATGGCGCTTGCAATGGGCATGGGTTTTGTTTCGGAAGACAGGCGTGGAGTAGGCCTATTGCTCGATGAAAGCCTAGAGTGGAACATAGCTTTTACTGCTTTGCAAATACACAACCAATGCCTTAAGAGAATGCTTGCTGGGCTTTTCACACAGCGCGACGAAAAGGCCATGGAAGAGCTTTGCCAAGAATATGTAAAGCTTCTGGACATCAAATGTACCAGTACAAAGCAGAAAGCCAAGGAACTTTCCGGAGGAAACCAGCAGAAGATCTGCTTAGCAAAAGCTTTTGCAATCAAGCCTCAGCTCTTATTTGTATCGGAGCCAACACGAGGAATAGACGTTGGCGCTAAAAAATTGGTCTTGGACGCTCTGCATCACTATAATCGCGATTTTGGGACCACCATAGTTATGGTCTCTAGCGAGCTTATCGAATTGCGTTCGATCTGCGATCGCATTGCAATTGTCGATGAAGGAAGAATTGCAGGGATCCTGCCGCCGACGGCAGATATCTCTGAATTTGGCCTGCTTATGTCGGGCGCAGCTATGGAGGAAGCCGTCAATGCGTAATATCAAGACATTCATTCAAGATTTCGGCTGGCCGCGCATCATTATTTTTCTTTTTTTGGTTGGACTCTTTATTATGGCACCATTTGTCCAAGTGCGGCTCGACGCATCGATTTCCGATGTTCTAAACCGATTTGGACAGAACGCTATTATGGTGTTGGCAATGGTCCCCATGATTCAATCGGGGTGCGGCCTTAACTTCGGCTTGGCGCTTGGGCTTGTGTCTGGACTTTTGGGAGCAACCTTGTCACTTCAGCTTGAGCTGCATGGAATGATTGGATTCCTCAGTGCCATCGTCTTAGCCATGCCATTTTCTATTCTTTTTGGCTGGATATATGGCAAGCTACTCAATAGAGTCAAAGGCGAGGAAATGACTATAGCAATGTATGTGGGCTTCTCTTTCATCATGTTCATGTGCATCATGTGGCTAGTGTTGCCTTACGATAATCCGACAATGGTCTGGGGCTATGCTGGTAAGGGCTTGCGCACAACGATTTCGGTCGAAAACTATTGGCTGCATGTACTGAATAATTTCCTAGCCATTAAAATTGGGGAATTCTTCATATTTCCTACGGGGCTGTTATTATTTGTAGCTCTTTTTGCTTTCTTTATGTGGGTTTTTTTGCGCACCAAGACTGGCACTGCTATGACAGCAGTGGGGTCGAACCCAGATTTTGCTCGCGCATCTGGCGTCGATGTGGACAAGATGAGGACAATTTCGGTAATAGTATCCACATTTCTCGGTGCGGTAGGCATAATAGTCTATGAACAGAGTTTCGGCTTTATCCAACTCTATACGGCGCCTAATGCGATGGTTTTCCCAGCAGTAGCTGCGATCCTTATTGGAGGAGCCAGTATCAATAAAGCGAGCATGGTCAATGTTGTTGTTGGAACAATCCTTTTCCAAGGTCTCTTGACTATGACTCCCTCTGTTATCAATTCGCTTTTGCATACCGATATGTCGGAAGTGATACGGATTATCGTATCGAACGGCATGATTCTCTACGCGCTCACGCGCAAGATGAAGGTGTCAAAATGAGCGCAAAGAAAAAATTCTCGACATTCCTATCACGGTACGCCGTAGTTATCATTTTTCTGATAATCACAATAGCAGCGACTCCCCCATCAGGGTTATCTGTTAGGTATATACTACAGGAGCTCATCACAAGATTGGGGCGAAATTCCTTCCTTGTGCTTGCACTGCTTTTGCCTATCTACGCTGGAATGGGTCTCAATTTTGGTATGACTCTGGGTGCTATGGCAGGGCAGATAGGGCTCATTTTTGCAGTGAACTATAGCATAGCAGGCTGGCAGGGGCTTGTATTTGCTCTTCTTGTAGGATTGCCTATTTCTGTGCTGCTTGGATGGATCTGCGGCCTTGTCATGAATAGAGCAAAAGGACGCGAGATGGTGACGGGCTACATTCTAGCATTTTTTATGAACGGAATTTATCAGTTCTTTGTGATGTACATGCTGGGTTCGGTAGTGCCGATGGGGAACAAGGCCATTGTTCTGTCGCGCGGATATGGGATTCGTAATACGCTCAATCTTGAATCTGTTCGTCAGTCGCTGGACAATATCCTAGTTTTGCGCATTGCAGGATTTTCTATTCCAGTGGTGACTTTTATTGTAATAGCTGTGCTTTGTGTTTTCATAGCTTGGTTTAAGAAGACGAAGCTAGGACAGGACATGCGAGCTGTGGGTCAGGACATGGCTGTGGCTGAATCCGCAGGTATTCCAGTAGAAAAGACGCGCATAATAGCGATTATCATCTCGACGGTGCTTGCTTGTGCCGGACAGATTATCTTCCTTCAAAATATGGGGAATCTTGCTACCTATAATGCACATGATCAGACAGGGTTCTTTGCCGTTGCTTCTATCTTGGTCGGCGGCGCATCGGTAACGAGCGCGAATATCGCTAATGTTTTCATAGGTGTTATGCTCTTGCATGCAATGTTTGTCGTATCGCCACTTGCTGGGCAGAATCTTTTTGGTTCGGCCATGATTGGAGAATATTTCCGCCAGTTCATCGGCTATGGTGTAATAGCGCTTTCGCTCGTGCTCTACGCATGGAGATCTAAGAAGGCCGCGGCAGAAGCTCGACTTGGTCTACGCGGAGTAAACAATAGTCACAATAACAAGGTCGAGATCACGACGAAAAATGGGGGGCAGGCATGAACGGATCCACGAGCGAAAAAAACGGCCAGAATGCCCAAAATGTAAAAAAGCGTCGCCTCATAATTCGTGCGGCGCTTCTTGCGGTTTATGTCCTTCTCATTGTTTTAATGATTCATTCTGGCCGGCGACATACCATACTTATAGATAATAAAGATCCCCATGATGGCTCCTACAGCGCCATAGATGGAATGGAAGTATCGATCGATAACCAAGAGCCTCTTGAATACTATCGCGGAGATCGCGATAAAGCGGTGGTTCAGGGGCAAAAACACATTATCAAGGTCGAAATATTCGATGATGGGCGCAAAATCGAAAAGTCTTTTGCCGTGCCTCTATGGACAGATATGGTAATAATCTATGTACCTAAGCTAGTGAATGGAATTGAACCATGGCTCGAGCCATTTACCGTGACCGAACAACTTGAGGAATCCCAAGAATCGATATCGCCTGATGAGGAAATTAGCTTTCAAAGCATGGGTAGCCCACAGCTGGAGGATTTAGGAAAAGCATCGCCAACTCCATAAAAAAAGACTACATGCAAGGGCACTCAATAGTTCATAGTTCATAGAGCTGTGAATATTCACAAAAAATGCAAGAAGGCTTGATTGGTGTTTTCTAGGTGTAGAATAATTCTGCATCTTAAATATCAAATAAGGAGGTCCTATGAAAAAGCTTGTAGCAGTTATTCTAGCGCTAGCTTTTCTAGTGGTGGGCACCGATGTATTCGCTCAGGCCAAGGCCAAATTCCACATCGGTATAGCTACCGAGACAGTCTCTCAGGCCGAGGACGACTTGCGAGGAGCGGAACAGCTCATCAAGGAGTATGGCAGCGTCAAAGACGGAGGAATGATTCAGCATATCACCTACCCAGATGATTTTATGTCCCAGCAGGAGACATATATTTCTAACGTGGTGGCGCTTGCTGACGACCCTCTCATGAAGGCTATTGTAATCAACCAAGCAGTTCCTGGCGCGGCTGAAGCCTTCAAGCGAGTGCGAGCCAAGAGGCCGGACATTCTTCTACTGGCAGGGGAACCACATGAGGATCCACTGGTAATTCAACAAGCGGCGGATCTTGCGGTATCGAACGACTTTGTGTCTCGAGGGTACACTATTATCTGGGCAGCGAAGCAGCTAGGTGCGAAGAACTTTGTGCACATATCGTTTCCTAGGCACATGAGCTATGAGACCTTAGGACGCAGGCGAGCGATAATGGAGGAGGCGTGCAAAGATTTAGGGATTAACTTTTATTTTGAGACTGCGCCAGATCCTACATCGGACGTAGGGGTAGCAGGAGCGCAGCAATTTATCCTTGAGAAGGTACCGCAGTGGGTACAGAAGTATGGGAAGGACACGGCATTTTTCTGCACGAATGATGCACATACGGAGCCACTATTGAAGCAGCTATTGGCGTATGGTGGTATTTTTGTGGAAGCGGATTTGCCGTCGCCATTGATGGGATATCCTGGTGCTCTTGGATTGGATTTGTCAAAGGAAGCAGGGGATTTTCCAGCTATTTTGAAGAAGGTTGAGAAAGCAGTGATAGACAAGGGAGGAGCAGGTAGGTTTGGTACCTGGGCTTTCTCGTATGGGTACACGGTTACAGCAGGTCTAGGTGAATTTGCGAAGAGGGTAATAGAAGGTAATGCGAAGAAAGACAGTTTAAAAGATGTATTTGATGCATTTGGGAAGTACACGCCAGGAGCAAAGTGGAATGGAGCATATTATACGGACATGGCAACTGGAGTACGAGCAAGGAATCAAGTTCTCATCTACATGGATACCTATATTTTTGGCAAAGGCTTCTTGCCTACCACTCAGGTCAAAGTGCCCGATAAGTATTACATGATCAAAATGCACAACTAGATAACTAATTGATAAGAGCCGCGCCTTTGCGCGCTCGAGAATGCCAAAGCGTACCCGAGCGTGCCAGGGAATGCGCGGCTCATTCTATATAGGCATGATTTGTGCCTAATAAGTATTTTTGCTGGAGTCGATAGAAATGCGCCGATCTGTTTTTTTATTGCTTATATGTATTTTCTCTTGCCTTATTTTGAGCCCGATTTGTTCTGATCCATCTCTTGGTGCAAATACTATTTTACATGATATTCGCCCAGGCAAAGGGATTACGCAAATTTTATGGCTTTCAGAATGGTTTGCGCCACTAAAAGGAACACCTTCTGATACTCGAGTGTTCATTGCCGACTCAAAAAAACCTGGAGCAACAGTCTTTGTAGCCGGTGGAACACATGCCAACGAAATTGCTGGTATAATGTCGGCAGTAATACTTGTCGAGAACGCAATTCCTTCTTATGGTAGACTTATAGTAATTCCAGACATCAATATGAGCGCTTCGACATGGACTGAGAGCACTATTGTACCGTCGTGGATCAGAATCGACAGCCCTCATGGTGCTCGATTTTTCAAATATGGTGCGCGATATACCGATCCAGTGCATCAAGGAATGACCGATCCCGATCGCTATAAGCATCCAAAAGGAGGTGATTCTTTCGAGGGCTCCGAGTCTCGCAATCTCAACCGTGTCTATCCTGGCAAACCTGACGGCACTTTAACCGAACAGCTTGCATGGGCAGTGATGACTTTGCTCAAAAATGAGAAAGTGGACATCGCTTTCGATTTGCATGAAGCTGGACCGGAATCACGTCTTGCCAACATGATTGTCGCAAATCCAAAGAACCTCGATCTTGGTGCCTTGGCTGTAATCAACCTGGAATTGGAAGGAATCAATATGAAACTGGAACCTTCGAGCGACGTATTTCATGGTCTTTCTCATAGAGAATGGGGAGACGAGACGAATGCGTTTGCTTTTCTTATTGAGACTCCGAATCCAGCCCAAGCAACCGATAAAGGGAATCCTGTAGAAGATTCGAAGTTTCCTCTCGAGGAGCGTGTAGCAACACATTTAGCTACAATTGAAGCAATTCTGGATGCATGGAATTCCGATTCCCTTCCAGACAAGCATATCGAATTTTCCATGTTTCCTAACTGGCAGGACATCAAGGAACAGGGTATTGGCAAAATTCTAAACTGGTAAACTAATTATCATTGAGGAGGTTTTTGATATGGTTCAAAAGAACAAGAATGTTGGCTTAGCAATGAAGCATGGCGCTAAAAATTTCTTGCTATTTTTATTAGCGGCTTTTGTTTTTGCTCTCCCTTTATCTGCTGCTGATACAATTAAGGCTGAGATTACCGCAAGCAATGGAATGGTGGCTTCTGCTCAGCCACTTGCTTCCGCTGCCGGTCTCGAAATTCTTATGGCTGGTGGCAATGCGGTAGATGCTGCCATTGCATCAGCCTTTGCCCTAGGGGTTGTAGAGCCAAATGCAACTGGTCTTGGTGGCGAAGGCATGATGGTCATATACCTCGCAGAGAACAAGACAACTATTGCGATCGATTACCGTTCGATGGCGCCTCTTGCGGATATGTCGAAAATAAAATTTGGTAGTGAAGGTCATGTGGCTGTAGCTGTCCCAGGTACAGTAGCGGGTCTTTGTACTGCGCTCAAGGACTATGGAACAAAAAGCTTGGCTGAGGTTATGGCACCAGCTATTCGCTATGCTCGCAATGGGTTTATCGTCAGCGAGACACTTGCGCAGACAATTGCAGATCGCTTTGATCCTATTTCGAGAAACGAGCCGCTTTTGCAGATCCTTGCGCCTGAAGGTTTGCCTTTGCAGACAGGCGATATATTCAAGAATCCAGATCTAGCGGTCACTCTTGAAAAAATCGCTGCAGGAGGGCCAGATGTTTTCTATAAAGGAGAGATAGCCGAAGCGATTGCAAAAGATATGGCAAAAAATGGCGGTTTTATTACAAAAGCCGATCTGGCTGCATATCGAGCGATCAAGCGTGAGCCCGTGCGTGGTACATATCGCGGCTATGAAATCGTATCAGCGCCTCCGCCTGTAGGTGGAATTTCTGTGATAGAAATGCTCAACATGCTCGAATGTTTTGATTTAGGATCGGAACAGCCGCTTTCTCCCAGAAATGTTCACATCATGTCTGAAGTCATGAAACGAGGATTTGCAGATAACTCAGCCTATGTAGGCGATCCTGATTTTACTCAGATACCTGTTAAAGGTCTTCTTGATAAAGAATATGCAAGGAGTCGTGCCCAAGAGATCGATTTGAATAAGATTACGACATCAATAAAGGCAGGAACACCCAATGAACACCCATCTACAACTCATCTTTCTGTTGTCGATCGTCACGGGAACATGGTAGCGCTCACACAAACCCTATCGGGATTTTGGGGAGCCTGCGTTGCAGTGCCAGGAACAGGGATAATCCTCAACAACGAAATGCAGAATTGGTCTTCGCGCGGTCCTAATGCCTACGCGCCAGGGAAGCGAATGCGCACTACTATAGCACCTACAATCATCGCAAAGGACGGAATTCCATTTGTGACCATGGGGACACCTGGCGCAGGGAGAATAATTTCCACTATGGTCATTTTGACCGTTAATCTCATAGATTTTGATATGGGTGTTCAGGAAGCAATAGAATCTCCTAGATTCTATGCGCGGGATACAGAAAAAGATCTGTCTATCGAATCGAGAATTCCAAAAGAAACTCAGGAATGGCTCAAATCGATTGGATACAGCATAAAGGAATATCCACCCTTTGACCTCTTTTTTGGTGGAGCACAGGCGATTCTAGTAGATCCGAAAACGGGAATCATGCATGGAGGGGCAGACCCTAGGCGTGATGGTGCGGTCTTCGGATTTTGAAGGTGTGGCATATGATCTATAGATACCCTAGTACAAAGAGATTTCTAGCCATAGTATGCTTTATGGCCTTAAGTATATTGCCAATTTTTGCGCAATATTCTGTCCCATCGAATCTTGTAGCGAATTTTGAGCGTCCAGGATTCATAACTTCAGCAGGTCAGACATCGGATGCTGCAATTGTCAAAGTGCTAGCCAACACAAGGCTCAAACTCGGTCTTGATTATGATATTGCGGCAAAGCCTCAGGCAATAGAAAATGCAAAGACATTAGTGCTCGTCCTTGGTGTCTCGAACAAAGGTCTTGGCGCTGCTGGATTGAGCCTTGAGCAGGAAATCGAGCGCGTAAAGAACATCGTTGCAGAAGCTCTCAAGAATAATACGCGAATCATTTCTATACATACAGGAGGAACCGCCCGTCGAGGCGAAGCCTCAAATCAAGTAATAGAGCTTTGTGTCCCTGTTTCCAATGTTGTTATTGTTGTCGAGGGCGGTAACAATGACGGCTTTTTTACTTCTTTATGCGAAAAGAACAACGTCCCCCTTGTTCAAGTTCCTTCGATCGCTGAAGCAGGTAATGTGCTTATGAGCCTTTTTGCAGCGCAATGAAAAAGCTCTTTCTTGTTTGGTTTGTTTTGATTGGCCTCTTTGTTTCGCAAGCTCAAACAGAAAATGGCGTAGCATTAGTTATGTCAGAAGTAAAGGCAGGGAAAGGTGTCGAAAAGATTCTTTCCCTGTCTGATTTTTCGTCGCAAGTTAAGGGGACTCCTTTTGACACGCCAGTATTCTTTCTCGGAGATATCGCAGGATTGCTTACGAAAAACGCACCCGAAGGATTTCTCTCGGGAAAAGTTGCCGAAAGGCAGGAGAGCACTTCGAAAGATTATACCGTTGCCATAATAGCAGGTGCCCATGCAAATGAAATTGCAGGAACTCTGGCGGCATATTGGATAATCGAGCACTGCAGAGTGTCTGGCGGCACGCTCATTGTTGTGCCGCGAGCAAATGCTTCGGCCGCAACATGGTCGATAAGTAATGCTGCTGCACCCATTCTCCACTATGGAGCGAGACTTTCCAACCTTGCCCATGAAAATGGCCCAGACCCTGATTTTTTTATACCAGCCTCTGCTTTGGAATCTTTTCCTGCTCTATCTGGCCAGGAAGTACGAAATCTAAACCGTCGGTACCCAGGCGACCCGATGGGTAATCGCACAAGTCAAACTGCGTATGCAATTACCCAGCTTCTCATGCAGAACCATGTGAACGCGGCACTGGATCTGCACGAAGCAAGCCCTGGTTCTTCTCTTGCATGGTCCATTATTACAAGACCGGAATATCTCGATATAGCCGCACTTGCTGTGCTCCAGATAGAAGAAGAGACAGGAAAATCATTTCACCTTGAGAGCTCAAGAGAGGAGTTTGCAGGCTATTCCCATTGGGAGTGGGGAAAGCTAGGTATTCGAGCTTTCCTTGTGGAAACACTGAACCCTGCACAACCAAGCGATGATCCCACCGTGGATCAAATCTACAATGATAAAGCTCCCCTCGCAGAAAGGATCTATATACATCTCTGCACAGTAAAGGCTCTTGTGGCTTCTGCTTACGAAGAGCTGGGAGATTTAGTTGCTTTGAATATCGAAGGCTTGCCTTCTTCAAAAGAAGAAGTACAAAAATGGCTGCTCGGCATGGAATAAAATCTAAGCAGTGTACTTTTTGCTTGATTTGCTCAATAGGTACATAAATGGATACGGTTTATCTCTCCAAAGACCTAGCTCTACAGCAAGTTTCGTCATTTCTCTTGCGATGGAAACAAAATACCGATAAAAGTATTGATCTTGACATGACGAAGGGCTTTGAAACAAGCGAAGATGCATCTAGATTATTGAGGAAAGTACCCAGCAGTGTGCAAAAGATAGGCTGCTATTATGTTGCCTCCCAGAAGAAGGCTATAGTCTGGCTCATAACTAATGAAAGCAGCGATGATAGAAGCGATAAAGAAAGAAGACAAGATTCTCTTCAAATTCTTTTGGGGAAACCTCGAGAATTTGGATCGGCGCCAGTAGAAATTCGGTACAATGTAATGACTAATTCGGCAGATCATCATAATGGTGCATGTCTCTCTGGTATCGAGATATCCTATGGTAGCATTCTGATACTGAGTCCGCCTGCGGCTGGCGAGATAGTCATCTCTATATCTAGACTCGAGCAAGCTAGAGAGCTAGCCTGAGGCTTAATGCTATAGAACGAGTGCCTTATAACATGAGACAATAGAATCTATGGGAGAAAAGATATAAAGCCGTGATCTCTCTTGTAATCATAGTCAGCATAAGCCTGGCAATGGCTGCAATAGTCGAATACCAGGCCCATTGTAGGCGCCTCAAAGCCGTGCCCATACGCATTCTTGTCAATGGAACACGCGGCAAGTCTACTGTGACAAGGCTCATTGCGGCAGGGCTTGCAGCTGGGGGCCTCCGGGTATACGCAAAGACCACCGGTTCTGCGGCCCGCATTATTTTGCCAGATCTAAGCGAGAGAGAGATAAGAAAACATGGTTCGGCAAAGAGACGGCCTTCCATAATGGAACACAAATGGTTCGTTCGGGCGGCATATAAGGCTGGGGCGCAGGCTATAGTGGCCGAATGTATGGCAATTCGCCCAGAGACTATTGGTGTGCTCGAGACGCGGCTTGCTCATTCGACAATAGGAGTCATAACTAATGTGCGCCTCGATCATTTGGATACAATGGGGACGGAGCTTGAATCGGTGGCCGAGGCTCTTGGGGAGTCTATTCCGGAAAGAGGGAAGGCCTTTGTAGGCAGCGAGGGCATGGACGAAGAAATAAAGGCTGTTTTTTCGCGTATGGCCGCGCAGCGCGGTGCCCATCTTGCCTTCGTGCCCATCGACGAAGAAACGCAAGCGCTACGTAGCGCATTTGCATACCCAATACATGCACAGAACCTGGCTCTTGCGCTTGCGATCTGCAGCGCTTGCGGCGTTTCGCGTGAAATTGCGCTGCGCGGCATGCAAGGCGCTAAGCCAGATCCCGGCGTGAGATCCACGATTCTCACAAGCTGGCGAATACACAAGGTTCGAGTCATCAATGCCTTTGCGGCAAACGACCCTCAGTCTACGCTTGAGATGTGGCATGAGGAGCGTGGCTTGCGTTATTCGAGCGACTTGTGCTACCCGAGCGATATGCGCAACTTGAATGAATTAGATAGCAACTATGGCCCTCAGGAGAATGAGACACATGAAATTCTCTCGGAAATAAAAGAGTTCAACAGCGCAGAGCAGACTTTCCGTGTGCTTGTTTTCAATCATCGAGAAGATCGTGCTTGGCGAGCCCTTCAAATGGGTGAAATTGCTGCTGGCATAGATGCGGATGCGATCCTTGTCTATGGCTTGAATCGAAGGCTCGCCGAAAAAGTTGTGTATCGATATTATCGTCGGCTAAGCGCAGAGAACCCAAGGGCTCTTAGAGCGCAGCGGATGCAAACGGCAGCCCAGCCAGCGCCGCTTTGGCTGGCAGCAACTCCAGAAGAGCCAGTGCAGTCGGCCATGACAGCAGCGGCGCCAACGCCGACAAGAGAGGCAGCGCAGCCATCGCCACATCAAGCGCAACTTGGGCCGCCGCTATCTAAGTCACAAAATAAGCCTGCCAGCCATCCTATAAAATACCCCGCCGTTCGCTCGATGCGACAAGCAAGCTTCGACGCCATTTTCGAGACAATAGAGAACCTCGGAGGTTTCAAAGAATTTCCATCAAGGACCTATGTCGAAATACTCTGCGCAGGCAATATAAAAGGACCGGGGATGGCCTTGAGCGATTCTCTCGAAGCCCTATTATTGCATCAACCAGACGCCGCGCAATCGGCTATTTCGACCGAAGGGGCGCAATCGTTTAATACGACTGGCGCGGTGCAATCAGTTACCTCAGCCGAGGGGGAGGGAGCGCAATCGATTTCTTCGCACGAAGAGGCGCAATCGTCTAATTCGACTGGCGCGGTGCAATCAGTTACCTCAGCCGAGGGGGCACATTCAGTTGCTTCGCCTGAAAAATCGCAATCCGCTAATTCGACAGGAGAAAGATAATGGCAAGTACATCGATTGTTGTTTCAATAGTGCTCGGATTTTTCTTTGGCGAATTAACAGGATGGCTTACAGGTGGACTCGTGGCTCCTGGATACCTCGCGCTATATATTGATCAACCTTTGCGAATAATAATGACATATATAGCGGCCCTTTTGGCGTTCTTTTTGGTCAAATTGCTTTCGCAGATAAGCATTTTGTTTGGACGAAGGCGTTTTATGGCCTTCATTCTGGCTGGCATTTGTATGGGCGCTTTACTCGATGCTATTGTAAGACAGATTCCCCCTTCAGGCTCCGATCTGCGAGCTATTGGCTATGTGGTTCCAGGACTCATAGCGAATGATATATGGAAGCAAGGGTTCTGGAGGACACTGCTTGGAAGCCTTGTAATTACCCTAGCGACTCGTGTCGTGCTACTCTTGATTCTGGTTTGAGTCCTTCCATGAAAAATTCGATTGCAAAACAAAGGCAAAATCCTGCTCTTTTTGTACGAGTTCTAATTGCGCTCGCTTCGCTCGCGCTCGGCCTTGTCGCCACAGAATTGCTAGCGCACAATGAACCTCATCCGGCTGCCGAAGCGATGAACAAGGCAGCTCGACGAATGGCCCAAGCAGAAGCTGTAGTCGCGAAAAAGCGCCTTGCTATGGGATTGCCCATGGATCCTGCTCTAGACCCATATCAAACGGGCCTAATCGGTGCAGAATCGAGCATTTTGACAACTACTGTAGGCGATATAGTGTCCAAGAGGACGAGCACAAATACGGCTTTTGCAGCCCTTATTGTGCGATATTTTCATGATATTGGTCTTGAGTCGGGAGACAGGATAGCCGTTGGCTCATCGGGCTCGTTTCCGGCAATCCTTATAGCCGTACTTTCTGCTTGTGCGGAGACTGGAGTGGAGCCGATCGTTATCGCCTCAATAGGCGCTTCGGAATATGGCGCCAATATCGAAGGCTTTAGCAATGCCGAGATAATGGCAGCATGCAGAGACGCTGGAGTGCTGCCATATATGCCTATTGCGATTTCTCCCGGCGGGGAGGATGATCTGGGGATCTCTTCGATGTATAGACTTGAGCCAAGCGACGAGCTGGCGAAGTATGCACAGCGTGTTGCAAAAAGTCTAGATATTCCTCTCATTCAAGCTCCGGATCTCGAGAGCTCTTTTAGGGCCCATCTCGAAGTATACGAAAAGGCCTCTCCAATAAAGGCTTTTGTCAACATAGGGGGAGCGGATGTCAATTTTGGTAGCGGCCCAGCCTCGCTCAAGCTGAAACCAGGACTCATCGTTTCATCGGCTCGAACAAGGGGAACCGATTTGGGTAAATTGCATAAGCAAGTACCAAGAGATCCAAAAAAATCTGCCCGACAGGAGACAAGCAGCGCAGGGACAATGGACGCTAATATCGGCTTAGATGCACAAGCTGGTCTTATTGCCTATTATATGGCCAAAGGCCTTCCTGTCCTACATTTTCTAAATATTAAAGGCCTTGCAGTGCAAAGTGGAATACCTGTAGATGGAGATCCGAGAGCTCCTCTTCCTTCCAGTATCGTCACTATGCGCATAAAGCCGAGCTGGCCTCTTCTTATAAGTCTCTTCCTTGCTGGTACGGCACTTGCCATCCGAAAGCCTCTTAGATACTATCCATAGCAATATTTCATTATTTGAACATCATAGCGGGAGATAAATCATGGCGAAGTATCCGTTCAGAGATATCGAGAAAAAATGGCAGAAGCGCTGGGAGGAAGAACAGACATTCCGCGTATTCGAAGATGAGAGATTCCCCAAAGAAAAGCGCCGCTATGTGCTAGATATGTTTCCCTATCCTTCTGGTGCCGGGCTCCATGTAGGACATCCAGAAGGTTACACCGCAACCGATATCTATTGTCGATACCTGCGAATGAACGGCTACAATGTCTTGCATCCCATGGGCTTCGATGCCTTTGGTCTGCCTGCAGAAAACTACGCCATCCAGACAGGTACCCATCCTGCTATCACGACTTATGCAAACATCGAAAGATTTCGTTCACAGATCAAGGCGCTTGGTTTCTCCTATGACTGGTCTCGCGAGGTCATAACCTGCGATCCAGATTACTATAGATGGACTCAATGGATTTTCCTTCAGCTATTCAAGCAAGGTCTTGCCTACGAAGCCGAGATGCCTATCAACTTCTGTCCTTCTTGTAAGACAGGCCTCGCCAACGAAGAAGTAAAGGATGGTCATTGCGACCGCTGTGGAACCAAAGTCGTCCGCAAACGCATCCGCCAATGGGTGCTAAAGATAACAGCCTACGCGGAGCGCCTTCTTAATGATCTCGATGAGCTCGACTGGCCAGAACCTATCAAGCTGATGCAGCGCAACTGGATAGGCAAGTCGGAGGGAGCATCCGTCAATTTTGCGATCGAGGGATTCGACGAATTCCTCGAAGTCTTCACGACTCGTCCAGATACCCTCTTTGGTGCGACTTATATGGTGCTTGCTCCAGAACATCCCCTTGTTCTCAAGATCACAACGCCCAGTCAACGCAATGTTGTAGAAGCATATATGGAAGAAGCTGCCAGCAAGAGCGATCTAGAGCGGACGGATCTCGCCAAGGACAAGACGGGTGTCTTTACCGGAGCGTACGCGATCAATCCCGTAAATGGCGAAAGAATTCCCATCTGGATCAGCGATTATGTCCTTATTTCCTATGGCACCGGCGCCATAATGGCCGTTCCCGCCCACGATTCGCGCGACTGGGACTTTGCCAAGAAATTTAGCCTTCCCATCGTTCAGGTGGTTGCGCAGCCTGAGGAGATCGCCGCCAGCGAAAGCTCCGATCCCGCCTCGTGTGACTTTACCCGCGAGCCGGAGAGTTATTTCGACGGAGATGGCATTGCGGTAAATTCAGGTCAGTTCAATGGCCTAACCACGGTGGAATTCAAAGAGCGTGTCGTGGCCTGGCTTGAGGAGAGAGGTGTAGCCAAAAAAACAGTGAACTACAAACTTCGAGATTGGCTATTTAGCCGTCAGCGCTATTGGGGAGAACCCATCCCCATTGTGCACTGCAAGAAATGTGGTATCGTGGCTCTGCCTGAAGAAAGCCTTCCACTCACTCTGCCTGAGGTCAAATCGTATGTTCCTACCGGTACAGGAGAATCGCCCCTTGCGGCCATTACCGATTGGGTAAATACCACCTGCCCGCAGTGCGGAGGCCCTGCCACTCGCGAAACTAACACTATGCCTCAGTGGGCGGGTTCTTGTTGGTATTTCCTTCGCTATCTCGACCCAGAAAATTCCGAGATCTTTGCCGAGCGTTCCAAGATCGACTATTGGATGCCGGTCGATCTATATGTCGGAGGAGCAGAGCATGCTGTTTTGCATCTACTCTACAGTCGGTTCTGGCACAAGGTTCTCTACGATCTGGGCTTGGTAAACACAGATGAGCCTTTCATGCGCCTCGTCAATCAAGGAATGATTCTGGGCGAAGACAATCAGAAGATGTCGAAGAGTCGCGGAAATGTTATCAATCCAGACGATATCATCGAAAATTATGGTGCCGATTCTATGCGCATGTATGAGATGTTCATGGGTCCATTAGAAGTATCCAAACCCTGGTCTACAGCGGGGCTTGTAGGAGTCTCACGTTTCTTAGAACGCGTTTGGGCCTTGTCTGAGCGCCCTATAGTAGAGACGCCGTTGAATGCAAGGCTCGAAAAACTTCTACACAAGACCATCAAGAAAGTAACAGAAGACACCGCGAGCTTGAACTTCAATACCGCAATCTCACAGATGATGATATATTCCAACGAACTAGCGAAGCTAAAGTCTATCCCACGCGCTGGATGGGAACCATTTGTGCTTCTTATCGCTCCGTACGCGCCTCATCTTGGCGAGGAACTCTGGGAAAAACTAGGCCATAAGGAATCGGTATCGAAGTCTACCTGGCCTGTCTACAGAGAAGAACTAACTCAGGATGAGGAGAAAGAGATTGTAGTCCAGATAAATGGTAGAGTACGCAGCAAGTTCCTGGCGCCTGCGGGAACAGCTCAAGATAAACTCATCGAAATGGCAAAGCACGCCGAGAAGATTTCTAACTGGCTAGAAGGAAAGAAGATTGCAAAAGCGATAGTGGTTCAGGACAAACTCGTCAATTTTGTGCTAAAATAACTAAATTGCACGTAAATATAATTAGCATTATCTGGATCCTAAGCTCATTCATCGTGCTTTTCGATGGATGGCTATGCTTGTCTCGCAAAAGAGTTCGAGGTTCTAAAGAATTTGCAATCGTAAATTTTGCCATCGCGTGGTATGTATTCTTCACCGCATTTGAACTCATGAGTGTCGAGCTCGATCAAGTGCTGTTCTTTACACATCTTGAATATATTGCGACAACTTTTCTCCCAGCTCTATTGATCAACTTCGTTTTGAAATTTCTCGATTATGATTCTCCATATAATAAGCCCATATTGATTGCACTGAGCATAATTGCGTTCGCCGAAATGATTCTGCAGTGGACAACAACAAGCCATGGTCTCGTATATCGGAATGTTTATCTTCAGGCCTATGGTAACCTGTGGGTCATTCATTTCGAGAAAGGTCCTGTCTATATATTGGGAGCTATTATCCAGGAATTGTCGATAATTGGCTCGATGATATTATTTATAAACGCATTGAGCAAAGCAAAGGGAACTCTAAGAACTCAGCTTTCCTTGATAATAATTGCACTGAGTATTCCTCTTGTTGTATTTTTGCTCTATCTCTTCTCGGCAATTCCTGTACCTTATGATATCAATTCTTTTTCATTCACCTTAGTGAGCATTTTTACGACTATTTTGCTTTTGCGCGTCGATATGTTTGCGTTCGCCCCTGTAAAACAAGGGCGAGTTTTTATGTCCATGAGAGAAAGCTGTGTCATCGTCGATGAAAACGGTCGCATTGTCGATATGAACCAGAGAGCAAAGGAGATGTTGCCATTTTTAAATTCTGATGTCATAGGAGAGAAGGCTCTAGATGTTTTTGCGATATTTCCCTCTCTAATCAAGGCCATGATACATCCTGAAGAACAGGAAATAGAATTGAATGCCTCGTCTGTTGGTGGACCAGAATGGATTCTTGCAAAGATATCGCTACTGAATGAAGATCGTAAGGATAGCATCGTCTATGCTATTTTTTTCGAGGATACGACAGAACGACATCGCATGCTGGAAAGTCTTCAATACTACGCGACGCGGGATAATCTTACGGGGCTCTTCAATCGTCGCTATTTCTACGAAGCAATTAAGCCTGGCATCGAAGTGAGCATAACCAAGGGTTCTGAAGTCAGCATTATCATGATCGACATCGATTCATTCAAAGAGGTCAACGATGCGTATGGCCATGCGATAGGCGACAAGGTTTTGCGCTCTTGTGCTAAGGTTCTTGCAGCTAAGTTAGAGTCAGAGTCAGATGCGATAATAGGTCGATTCGGGGGAGATGAATTTATTGTCTTCCTGCCCGAAGCGAGTCTAGAAGAGGCTCAGAGAATAGCGGAAAAGCTTAGGCTTTCGGTTGTAGCAATGCCTATTCTCGAGGAAATTGAACGACCTCTCCATATCAGCGTTGGTGTTTCAGCTCATCAAATAGCGCGTCTTGAAGAGATAGAAATGCTTATAAGCAAGGCAGACGATGCGTTGTATAAGGCAAAACGGAGCGGTGGCAATCGGGTATGCATCTAGGGTTTGATAAAAATGTCTTGCGATGATAGAAGCCAAAGTGAAGCCAAAGGCAGAATGCCTAATCCTGAGTCCTTCGATCAATACCGTTGCTCATGGTTTGAAGCAGATCGTCGATGTCCTGAACTATCGTTTTTGCGCGAACCTTGCCGCGGTATTCGATAATATGATCGTAATATTGAAATGCTTGGGCAATAATAGCGCCAAATCTTCCGGGGAAACGTAATCCTGACATAATGGCAGCTTTGGATAAGTACATTAATCCTTCAAAGGTGAGCGCCTTGGAGAATCCATCTATAAGAGCAAATTCCGTTATTACGAAGGGGCCAATTTTGAAAAGCACACGCCCAGATGGAATGAGCAGATTGGCTAGGACAATCCCTGCAATTACTGCAAAAGTCGAAATCAAAGAAAAGCGCTTCCCACTAATCCATGTCCAGAAGATAAACAAGATGAGACATAGCAGCTTTACGACAATTCCTTTTTGGAGCAAAAAAAATATCGCAATTACGACACCGAGAACTGCTGCTACCCAGGGCTCCATATATTCTTCATAGCGCTTCTGGCGAGCTATGCGCCCTTGATTGTGAATGTTTTTTCGCAGAGATTCTTTATTCTCGGCTGCCTTGCCTGAATTATCTATTGCTTTTGTATCCGAATTGTTATCTTCTGTTTCCGAATTGCTATCTTCTATCGCCAATTCTGAGCCTGTGGGCCTTTTCCCGACTTCGCTATTGTTCTGATTATTGACGGATCGGGCATTGCCAATCCCCCTTGCGCTGGCGTACCAATGCGAATTCTCGGCAAAGAATTCAGCAAATAAACCCATTAGAGTGCCAGTTGCAAGCCCTGTAGCTAGAAAAATAGGCGCAATAAGCCAGGCCGCTTCCCCAAAGATAACATATCGTGCCATCAGCATTTGAATGGCATTCGAAGCCATAGCTCCTGAAATAGAGACTCCTATCAGCGAAATTGCTCCTTTGCCAAGCTTTCTAGTAGCTCGCATTGCAATAGCAGCTATCATGGTTCCGCATAAGCTAAAAAGCGCAACATACGAAAAGAGAGTTCCAGACACGATCGACATGCCTACCACCTTTGCGGCGGCCAATACCATAAACCACTTGAAAGGCAGAATGTCTACCGCTAGCAGAATTGGCAAGTTTGCTATGCCAATCCGCATAAAAGGCAGGGGTTTTGGTAACATATATTCAATAGCGGACAAGAAAAAGCAGAAGGCAGCAAGCAAGGCCGTTAGTTCAGCTTGATTTTCATGGCCAATGGATGTCTGTCCTATGGAAGGCGTCTGTTCTGAAGAGAAGAGGGGGGACGCTTCGGGGCCAGCAGGTGCTTCCAGGACAGGGGACGCTTCCTGGCCAGTGGGTGCTTCCAGGACAGAGGGCTCTTCTGAGCTAGTACGCGCTCGCATCCACACCTCCAACATCCTTGCTGTTGCCATTGCTTGTAATACGCACGAATACCTTGTTAGGGAGACAGGCTATCCATTGATTTGGCTCAGAGATAGCGCCAGCTAGCACACAGAGCTTGTTGTTGCAAGGCGATTCGGTAACGCTTGCCTTGCCGTCGTGAATGTGTACATGAGTCATGCCCAAAGGGCCAGATATGTCATAGTCTGCATCTTTATCGAGAGGAGCTATAAATTCGTCCTTTTCTCCTGTCATTTCGACATAGCGCATGCCACTCTGACGATCGAGCACAAGGAGAGCTGTTCCGACAACTAGCAATGCGGCTAGCGCAAAGATAAAGATATCTAGAAATCGAACATGCACTCTTGAGGTTAATTTCATGAATGCAAGTCGATTTTCGAGGAATGGAGAGAGCCGAAGCTCAGACTAATCGCAGCTATCGTCGTCGCAATAGCAATCATCGTCACATTCGTCGTCGTATTCTCCATGTGCATGGCCATGCTCCAGCTCTTCTGGTGTTGCTTCGCGGACATCGACGACTTTGACATCGAAATGAAGGGTCTCGCCAGCCAGAGGGTGATTCGCGTCGAGTGTGACTTCTTCTCCATCCACGTTTACGACCGTGACGATAAGAGTGCCATCCTCACCATGCGCCTCGAATTGCATACCAGCAGCTACCTCTACATTGTCGCCAAAATCCTTCTTATTGACCTTGAAAACGAGAGACTCGTTGCGTTCTCCATATGCATCGGTCGGAGGAATACTACAGCTCAGGGTTTCGCCTGGAATTTTTCCTTCGAGTTCTCGTTCCAGCCCTGGGATTATGTTATCATTGCCATGAAGATACACTAGAGGTTCGTTTTCTTCTGACGAATCGATGATCCTACCGACATCGTCGCTGAGAGAATAGTCGATGGTAACGACGCGATCTTTTTTAATTTCCATTGTAGATCCTTCTTAAAGAGTAAAAATACTTCCACCGCATTTAGAATGCGCATTATTTGAGCACGGATCGAATGCATTAGATGTACATAAATAGTCATGCTCAACTCAGAATTATATTATAATAAATTACTCTATTGCGCGGCAATGGAGTTAGGCATATGCATGCCATCCTGGCTATATTTCTCCAAGTTCGCTATAGCTAAGAAGTGAATTGTGGAAGAAAGTCTCTGTGCACATCGAAGTAGCGGTCAAATAGCGTCGACGCCAGCGAGGGATCGTCGATCATAGGATCGAGCGCGAGCGCTTCGATGGCTGCTTTTCTATCACCTTCTACGCCTGCCTTGACGGAAAGCTCAGCAATGGTCATCTGGCGGCGGCAAAGTTCCGCAACCGGCTCAGGCAATCTTCCAACGGAGAGGCCATACACTCCTGCGGCATCCACCACGGCGGGCACTTCGACAATGGTATCATTGGGCAAATTTTCGATACACCCTACATTGGGCACATTGACCGCTGCTTCATAGGCATGGCTATTGGTCTTAATTGCGCCTATGATGAGCTCGGCGCGCTCAGTATGTGCATCTTTTAGGCTATCGATTGGCACTTCGCCGCGTCCCATCTGGGCGATATTCTGCCACATTCGTTCCCGATTTTTGGAACCCCGGTTTAGATCATACATTTGAATATTGTATTTTGCCCATGTATTGCGGCTCATACTGTGCGTATAAGGCAGATATTCGCAAAGGTGGCAATCGCCTGGCACCGGTACGCAATCGAAAATACGAATCATCTCTTGCGTGAGCGGCTCGAAATCGGCTGGCGCTTTCAAGAATCGCTTTTTAAGAAGCGGGTAGAGGTCTTCCCCGTTTTTTGTCCGCACATCGAGCATCCATGTGAAGTGGTTGATCCCAGCTGCGAGGATGTCGATTTTTTGTATCGCTTGTTCGACAATGATGCGCTCAATTTGGCTCGATTCATCGGTCCACACAAAGCGATAATCTCGCGGTGCGTCAATGCCAAGGTCTTGTGCGAGGACATAGCCCGCCATCATATAGCCAAAACTGAGCTGATGACAAATGCCAATTGTGCGGATGGATGAATAGCGATGCACTGCAAGCGCAATGCGTGGCACGGGATTAGTGAAATTGAGGAGGTACGCATTTGGGCAAAGAGCTTCCATATCTTTGATTATAGGCATGATCTGGGCGAGGTTACGCGCAGTATGGAAGAGTGCGGCCGGGCCACCATTTTCTGCATAGTGCATGATGCCATACTCTTTGGCGAGCTCGTGATCGATTCTCCAGCGATTTTCCCGATCTACCGCAATAGAAAGCACCACGTAATCTGCGCCAGACAATGCGTCCTTTCTTTGTTCTGTAGCACTAATGCGCATATCAGCATGCCATTCATCATTCATACGCAGCGCAAGCTTTTCGATCGCTTCGAGCCCTTCGCGATTGATATCGACGAGGCAAAGCTCACAGCCATGGAGGTCCGGGTTGCGCATAATACCTGCCAATGTCGAAATGCCGAAGGATGCACTTCCGGCACCGATTACGACTATTTTTTTTCTTACCATAAGCGTTACTCCTTTTAAACTGTATGGCTGCCCAAACTCAGTCGCCTTTGTGATTATTGTGTAGTGGCCACGATTTTATTTCACCTATTGCTTTACTGCGCCCCCTGTAATGCCGCTTACAAGATATTTCTGGAAAAAGGCCACAAACACGAGCGGCAAAATACTGCCCAAAATTCCACTTGTAGCCATAAGCCCATAATCCGTGCGGAAGCGGCCAATCATCTCTGCCATGGCCACTGTCATTGTCTTTGCCTTGAGGTCAGTCGTGAACGTCAGCGCAAAGAGAAATTCGTTCCATGAGGCATTAAACACAAAAAGTCCCGCCGTAAAGAGAGCTGGCCCTGACAGCGGCAACACAATCCGAAAGAGCGCGCTAAGCCTATCGCAGCCATCGATAAGCGCCGATTCTTCAATCGCTGACGGGAGCGTGAGAAAATAGCCGCGCATAATCCATATACAAAGGGGCAAATTGAGCGCCACATAACAAATAACTAAAAGTAGCTTTGTGTTGAGCAGCTTGAATTGATTCGCGATAAAATAGAGCGGAATAATAAGGAGTACAGGCGGCAACATCTGCGTCAACAGCACAAAAAAGGTCATTGCATTTCCATATTTTACCTTGAGCCGCGCGATTGCATACGCACCAAGAGCGCCAAAAAACACGGTAATGACTGTAGTAATCACGCTCACAATGAGGCTGTTGATAAGGCCTCGCTTAAATGTGTAAGCAGTGCCAATTGCTTTTGAAGAAGAAAAGAGAATATCCTGATAATTTTTGAAACTCGGTTCTGAAACGCCCCATTTAATTGGACGCGACCGAACCTCTTTTTCTGGGCTTATGCTTATTTTGAATGTCCAATAGAACGGCACGAGTACCGAGAGTACTACCATTACTATGAGCAAAATTTGAACAATGTTGACAATATCTTTTCTTCGTAGCTTCATAGCTCTTCCTCTTTGAACATTCTCGAATAAATAATCACAAAACAGAGAACAATGATGAGTAGAAGGAAGCTCATTGCTGCGCCTTGCCCAAACTTCATGTATTCAAACGATTCCTTATAGATGAGCATACCCACTACTGTAGTGCTTCCTCCTGGCCCGCCGCCTGTGAGTGAATAGATGATATCGAAGACCTTAAACGTCGCAATGGTCTTCATCACCACATTCATATAGATGATGGGCATGAGGTGAGGAATAGTGATATACAGAAATGAGACAAGACTAGAAGCACCATCAATTGCTGCAGCTTCATATTCCTCTTTAGGAATGGACTTAAGTCCTGCCAAGAAGAGCACGATAGAAAACGGCGTTCCTTGCCAGAGATTGGCAATGATGAGCATAATCATGGCGAGCTTTGGATTGGAAAGCCAAGCCACATAGTCCTTGATAATTCCAAGCTGTGTCAGAAGCCCATTAAGAAGCCCGTAGTTTGGGTCGTAGATCAGCTTCCAGATGAGCGAATTGACAATTGGCGCAAGGATATACGGAAAAACCACAATTGCAAGGACAATTCCCTTGCCTTTGCGCTCTTTGTTTAGCAACAGCGCAATCGCCAGCCCAAGTGAAATGCCCACAATCAGATCTGCGGCCACAAAATAAAGAATTCTGAGGATTGACATCCACCAGTCGCTCGACTTTAAAACATCGATATAATTTTGCAGCCCAACGAATTGTTGCCCCTTGGCTGGGTTATTGATATTCAAATTATGAAAGCTGAGCCAAAGCGAATAGCCAATTGGATACACAATAATCGCAAAAAGGATAATAATGCTCGGCAAGAGCAGATAAAACCCTAATCTCCGATCCTGTGCTCGAAGGGTAAGCGCCTGCTTCATGATGGTTCTTCCTTACAAAATAGCAGACAAAATAGCAGCCGCAGATTGCGTTCCACGGCTGCCATTTCACTACAATTGATTATGTTAATATGCCTTCTTGATCTCTAGGGTCTTGGCCACGGCTTCGTCTAGTGCTTGCTGTGCGGTCATCTTGCCAGTGAGCGCCTTGTGGAGTTCTTCAGCGAGCATGCTGCTAAACTCATGATACCATGGCACTGCAGGCCTATTCACGATGTACTGGGCTTGTACAGCCATCTTCTTGAGTTCGGGGAATTTTTTCTGAATTGCTGGGTCTTCGATGATCGATTTCCAACCAATAGCGATTCCTGCCTTTTCGAGTGCAATGCGCGAGCCTTCAGGTCCTGCCATGAATTGCACAAACTCCCATGCTTCTTTTGGATGTTTAGTATTCTTGCTGATTGCCCATCCCATGGGGCCCGCAACAGTGTAGGGAAGCTTGCCATCTACTGAAGGCATAAGCCCGATATCGACCTGACCGACAACCTTGGATTGATCGGGGTTGTTCATCGGCACAAGTGGGCTACCGCCCCAGCAGAGGCAATACGAAATATCGCCCTGCTGCATTGCAGCCATCACATCATCCTCCGTCCACATGAGAGATGCGGGATCGACGATTTTGTAAGTATAGAGGCTGTCGATCATCCACTGCAGTGCATCCACGGCACCGCCTTTATTGAACAGTGGATTGAGATTATCATCAAAGAACTGACCACCAAAGGTGGCAGCCAACGCAACAAAATCGCAGATAAGGCATTCCTTTTGTGCCCATGAGAAGGCGGTTGCATATTTTACCACCTTGTCTTTCTGTAATTTTTGGCTATAGGAAACTACATCCTTCCAAGTTTTTGGGAACTCAGTGAGGCCCTCTTTTTTGAGCATTGTGGTGTTATAAACAAAAGACTTCCACTCAGAGGCCCATGGTAGGCCATACCACTTACCCTGGAACATCATGCCATCCTTGGCAAAAGGAATGATATCTTTGCGATATGACTCCGGCACCAGGTCGTCGATCGGATAGAGCCACCCTGCCGACGCATACTGTGCGACATCAATGCAGTCGAGCACAAACACATCGTATTGCGTACCGCCTGTCATAAAAGAAGCCACAAGCTTCATCACTGCATCGCGGCCATACGGCAGCACATTGACATTGACCCGTATGCCTTTCTCAGTTTGGAGCTGCTGGAAACGTTGGAGCAAAAAGTCAAGATTGTTCGGCCCGGACAGCGTGTTCAACTCCACCAGGTTGGTTTGTTGTGCACTTACCGGCGCAATAAGCGCCAGAGCCAAAAAGCCAACCAGGAACAGCATACCTTTTTTCTTGCGCATCTTCATATCCTCCTTAAAAGCCAGCGCCATCTTATGCGCTCGGCTTTAGTCTTTAGATGCTTCCATTATGAAGATGCGCTTCTTGGAAATCGCAAGTAGAAAAAATTTGATTTTTATGGGAATTTTTTGCAAGCACTATAGCAGCATGCTCTGGCTATTTCGTTATGGGTTGTATTATGATGCGCCTTATTCAGCTTGGCGTAGAGGCGCTTGAAATGTTTCTTGCTTTTGCATCGTGTCGTCGCATTTGCTATATTCATGAGGCAGTAGCCCAAAGCGCTTTTTGAATTGACGCGAAAAATAGGTAGTTGAGGAGTAGCCAAGCTTCTGTGCAAGCTCGCTGATACTTTTACATTTTTTCTCACGCAAGAGCTGCGCAGCGGCTTCGAGCTTGCATTCTTTGAGATAGGCACTAAAGCCACCAGGACTGAATTCTTTAAAAAGTCGGCTAAGATAGCCGGTGCTGATACCAAAATGAGCTGCCACCGCTTCTTCTGTGAGATTTTGGAAGATCGATTCATAGATATATGCTCTGATTCGCTCTACTAGTGCTTTGTTATCTTCTTTTCGTGCGCGCTGAACTGCATCCTTCAATAGCCCGATTTTTTGCTCTGTCCAGGCAATGAACTCTTTTATCCCTGATAGTTGCTCAATTTCTTGGCGCATAATGAAATAGGAGAGCGCTGTGATATTTCTGCTAGGTTCTTTCCTTTGATATACTTCATTTACAATTCCTGATAGTCGAATAAAATAATCACGCATCATCACAGGAGGGACATTTTTGCGCTCCATTTCCTTGATGTCGAGGGAAAGGGCCTTCATAAATTCGTCGTAGCGTTCGCGCATAAGCAGTTCCTTGAGCGAATCACGAGGGAGAGCAATCCATGCACTGCTTGCTATTTCTTCACATGAGAAGACATTGCCAAATCCATAGAAGACTTTATTGTCCAAAACATTTCGCAACTGTGTATAAACCTGAGGGCAATCTGCGGGGTCAGACAAAGCAGGAGAAAATGCGATATTCGACTGCGTACGCTCTGCAAATGCAAAAATTGCACCAAAAGAAAGACAAAAGGATGTATCCACAAAACAACTGCTCACAAGGCTACCTGAAGGATAGCGGATTGTCAGTGCCCTTTCTTTTGGGAACAGCGATTCCCATTGCACCTTGAGTGCCTCCTGCTCTTGTTCGCGTTCTGCCCAATCAAGGTTTTTCAAGAGTGTAGGGTTTTGCTCAACAAGCAAAATATGAAAAGGTAAGCAACAATCGGAAAGCCCAAGCACAGACCCAACCTTTTCAAACTCAGCGCGATCCATTCCTTTGGTAATAAGATTAATGAGGAAGCGATATGCAATGAGGTCCTCATTTTCGTTGATGATTTTTTGTGCGTCTTGCTTGAATGAAATCTTTTGGGCCGTATCGCTCTTGGAATGGACAAGTACATGTAGCGCATCCAAAGTCTTCGTGATAGGGTTTTGAAAATTGTGCTTTACAAAAAGCAAATAGAAAATAAGCCCTACCGCAAAGAGCACCACGAGCGCTACATTGAGGCGCAATGAATAGAGCTGGGTTTTCAGTAGTTTATCCATTGAAACAGTGAGCGCAAGCGAAAGGTTTTGGTTGGACAAAGGGCTCCAAATAACCTGCCATGTTTTTTCAGCATCTTTCCACACCGTAGTTTCGATGAGATTGTTTGGCTTTGTCCCATTGAACCATGAAGGCAAGGATGCATTCCCAAAGCTAAAGAGGATTTGCCCACTATCATCTTCGATCACTACATTTTCAACTACAGGGTCGATAATCTGATTGATCTGTCCTGCAAGCGCCGAAGGATCAATCGCATAGAGCACAATACCGCGATTGCGCATTGGATTCGTCATTGGGTATTTTACATAATATAAAAGCAAATCGGTCTTATCATTCAGCACAGCATGGGCTATCCAGCCATTTGTCGATTTTTTCTTTTGTATTGCGCGGATAATACCCTCGAGCTGAACTTCCCTTGTTGAGTCGGAGAGATTTTTTTGCATTGCATAGTCAGCAATGACCTTTCCATCCTCTCGATAGACGATAATACTTTTGAGCCATTTGTGGCGCACGATGTTAGTGGCGATCTCTCTTGAAAGTGCGACCTCGGAATCTTGCTTATTTTCGTAGATAAGGAAATTCAGCATCGATGAGTTTTGGAATGCGCCGAAATGATCGAATACAATCTGTACAAGCGGCGCAGAAAGCGAATCGTCGAGCATCTGCGCAATTGTCTCGGCCTTTTGGGCATAGATTTTTGAGCTTTCGCTCATAAGGCCTCTATTGGAGAGATATAACAGCACTATCGAATTTATAAGAAACAGCACAAAGATCGAGACAAAAAATAGATTGAAAAATTTCCCAAAGCCACTTTTATGCTTCATCGAGAACCTTTATACTTTGCGCGCTATAATGCAGGTAAAATGCTACATCTCGACTTCTGTGCTGTCAAGGAAAGATTACTCGCATAAAATCCCTGGAACACCTATGAAGGCCCTAAGAAACTCCATTACGAACTGCGCCAGGAACTGAATTGCGCCGAAAATAGAGACGAGCAGCTCTGTGTTCTGCTCCCTAAACTGCCGATAATTAAAAAGGACTTAATTGCCCATGGAAGCAAAAAAGAAAACTCAACCAAAAGCCTCGGTG
>ERZ795047.922-NODE-922-length-33639-cov-5.008278_pt1 | contig 33639 bp, 30 predicted proteins | sample MGYA00375131_ERZ795047 | MGnify/ENA primary metagenome ERZ795047 (study PRJEB30176, sample SAMN05720228) | activated sludge metagenome | isolation source: Anaerobic digester | place: Japan | collected 2015-05-20 ...
AGCCCGGCATGTGTTCGGCCAATCAGCAAGACCTGCATCCTTTCCAGTCATGTGGTCAATGCGTAGAGACAGATAGGCGTTTCGCAGCAAACGCGCAGCCTACGACGCATATACATTGCCCACTATCGAGGCCAAAGTGTTCATTCCCATATTGGTTGGCTATAAACACCTGGATCTGCTCCGCATTCAGGTCTGCTGCTCGCCTGGGCTTATGACTCATCGGGATCCGCTGCTCGCCTGAGTTTGCCGCGCATCCATATTTCCCACGTGCCACGGCTCGCCGCGCAACCACAGCCCGCCGGATACCCGGATTTCGCCATTCACTCCTCCTATGAAGGAAGAGCCAGGCTTATCTAGAATAGTCCCTCGAAGCATTTACATCGAACTTGCCCAGCACTTGCCGTGTGTGCTCAGTAGCCGACAGGAGGTGCCCAGGTTTGCACACTTGCAGCCACCGCATGCGCTTCCGCGAATTCGTACTTATCGCCGCAGCTATGCTCGTTTTGGTCTTGGCAGTAGGCGCAGGTGGCTGCATTGGTCCGCCCCCGCTGCCTAGAGGCGGAATCGAAGGCATTGTGCTGGACGGCACTTCAGGCGCTCCAGTTGTGGGCGCCTCCATTACGGTGGACAGCCGCGTGCTTGAGCCCGCCGACCTGACCGGCCGATTTGCAGTCAGCAGGCTCACTGTTGGTCAGCACATTCTGTCGGTGTCACGGCATGGCTATCTGGCTGACCAGCGTCCGGTGAATGTTCAGGCTGGTAAGACAACTCCCTGCGAGGTACGGCTGACGCCTGTCCTGCCAGGCACGTCTTCCATATACGGCTACGCCACTCTGGCCAATCACTATGCCCCGCAAGCAGCGTCAAAGCCGAGGCTATTCACGGGATCAGCAGCCCGCAAGCCGAGTCTCACCTCTTCGGAACCGCCCGCGAGCACTATTCAGGTCAGGATCAGGCCCGGGCTCACAGTTGCTGATATCGCTGATGAGCTGGCTCGCGCGGGCTATGAAATAGTGGACGAGCTTCCTCTTACCCGGATAGTCCTCGTCCGCCGGGCAGATGGCAAAGCCCCGGACGGCGTAGTCGCACCTAACGGCACGGTCGCCCCCAACGGCGCTGCGCCCGGCGCCATCTTCGGCACACCCGACTACAACGACGTATCCATAGAGCAGGCCGCATCGGCTCTTGAAGACATACCCGGCATCGACTGGGCATACCCGGACTACCCTGTGTGGGCTACTGCGATGCCCAATGATCCCTACTTTTCGTCCTATCAGTGGCACTACTCTGCGATCAGCCTGCCGCAGGCCTGGGACATATCTACAGGACAGGATTCCCCGGTGACTGTGGCGGTCATCGATACGGGTATCAGTCCAAGCCATCCTGACCTCATCGGCAAGTTGGTTCCAGGCTGGGATTTCGTCGAGAACGATGATGATCCAACAGACAAGCCTTCCACCTCTAGCCACGGCACCCACGTGGCCGGAACGATCGCTGCCGCCACCGACAACGGAATCGGGGTCGCCGGCGTAAGCTGGGGCGCAATGATCATGCCCGTCAGGGTGCTCGACAGCAAGGGAACCGGGACCTATTCCCTCATAATGGAAGGAATCGAATGGGCCGTCCAGCATGGAGCCAAGATCATAAACATGAGTCTCGGCGGCATCGACCATCCGGGGCCGGCTTTCGAAGCAACTATCAGGAATGCATACACCCAGGGTGTACTCCTAGTGGCGGCCACAGGTAACGACTATGGCCGGCCTGTGCTCTACCCTGCCGCCTTCCCGGAGGTCATGGCAGTCGGCGCAACCCTCAAAGACAACTCGCTTGCGCCCTACTCCAACGTGGGGCCGCAGGTCACAGTGACAGCCCCCGGAGGCAACGCAGAGTTCGGTCCGTCAGGCAGCGTATTCAGCACAGCTCTCACACGCGTCTCCACAGGCAGCGGGTACACCTGGCAGAATGGATATGAGTTCATGCACGGCACCTCTATGGCTACACCCCACGTAAGCGGCCTTGCGGCGCTCCTGCTATCCAGGTTTGGCCCAACGACCCCAAACGCTATTACCGCCCTCATATGCGATACCTCCATGGACCTGGGCGCCGACGGCTACGACCACGATTTCGGCGCTGGCCTCGTGAATGCTTACGCCGCATTGACACAGTCCACCATTGACCGTGCAGTCTTCGCCATCAAGGACTCTGACGACAACTGGGTCGGCGAGTCAGTGTATGGTCGACGTAACCGGACCTTCTGCATATCAAGCGCAAGTCCGGGCGAGTGTACCCTGGTAGGGTTCCTCGACGTGGACGGTGATCATCAGATCAGCCCAGGCGACTTCTACGGTGAAACGCAGATCGTCGTGCCACCCTCCGGGGCGCATCAAGTTGATCGCCTCGTCCTGCATTATGTCGACACTGGGTCCGAGGCCATCGGAATGGCGACACCTAAACCTCGATTCTAGGCACTGCCCAACCGAATCAGCGGAACGGCGCAGCCGTAAGCGGAGTGGCAAGATCGTCAAGTAGAGGCGGGATTCAATCCCGCCTCTTTTCTCTCCCTTCCAGTATTGATTTTATTAATATTACCCTTGACATTATTTCAACATAGTCTTAACATATCCAATGAAGACATGAATGACCGCTATCGGGAGGGCTTGCCATGAGTGTGGCCAACGCCATCGAAGTCGACGACCTGAGAAGGACCTTCACCCGCCGGGCGCCCGGCGCGTTGAACCGCATGTTCTCGCGGCGACGAGCCGCGGCCAGCTCCAATGACAACGAGGCAGGCTGCAACAACGGCGGCAAACGTCCGGCAGCTCTTGTTGCGGTGGACGGAATCACGTTCGACATCCGCGTCGGCGAGATCTTCGGCCTCCTTGGGCCCAATGGCGCAGGCAAGACCACAACCATCAAGATGCTCTGCACCCTGCTGGAACCGACATCGGGCACTGCCCGTGTAGCCGGGTTCGACATCGTACGCGAGCCGGCCCGCGTACGCGCCTCGCTTGGCACAGTGCTGTCCGGCGAACGCAGCCTCTACTGGAAGCTAACCGGTCGCGAGAACCTTGAGTATTTCGCCGCGCTGTACGATGTGGAGCCATCCACAGCCAGCACGCGCATACGAGAATTGCTGGACAGATTCGAACTGACCGACAAGGCTAATGAACTGGTGGAACGGTACTCCACTGGAATGCGGCAGCGATTGTCGATAGCCCGCGCGCTACTCGCCAACCCGCCGGTGCTGCTCCTCGATGAGCCCACCGCCGGCCTTGACCCCCAGTCTGCGCGGAATCTGCGCGAAGTAGTCCGCAAACTGAAAGACGAAGGTCACACGATCCTCCTGACTACCCATTACATGGCCGAGGCAGACGAGCTCTCCGACAGGATCGCCATCATCGACCACGGCAAGGTGATCGCGCTCGACACTCCGGCCGTGCTCAAGCAGCACATACAGCAGATGCATTCAGTGGAGGTCGAAACCGACCGGGAACCCGACGGGATACTGGACGAACTCCGCTCCCTGCCACTGGTACGCGGGGTGGAATGCATCCAGTCCGGCAACGGCTTCGAAACATGGACGATTCGCGTGCTTACCGAGGACAGCCGCCAGACCCTCGACACGCTTCTGGATCTGCTGCGCGCAGGCGGCGAACGGGTGCTCAACCTGAGAGTGGCTGAGCCGACCCTTGAGGACGTGTTCATCGCACTTACCGGCAAGTCGCTACGCGACTGATGCCTCGAGACATGAGTACCCAAAGGAGGACCATCACTATGAGCAGGACAATGCCGCACACTGTCAGGGTCTTTCTGGCGGCGGCCCGACGCGACATACTCATCACGACCCGCTACGCCGACTTCGTCGTGAGCATGCTCGTATGGCCTGTACTCATGCCGTCGCTCACAGTCTTTGCCGCGAAGGCACTGGCCGGGCCGGACGGATCCGGGCTGTCTGCATTCGCCGAGCGAACGGGAACAACCGACTACGTCGGATTCGTCTTTGCCGGAATGGTGCTGTGGATGTGGCTCAATATGGTACTCTGGAGCGTCGGCGGCGAACTCCGCGCGGAGCAGCGGCGGGGCACGCTCGAGTCCAACTGGATGACCCCCGCTCCGCGCCTGGCCATGCTTCTGGGCAGCGGTCTCAATCAGATGATTGTGTCAATCGTCCCGGTAATCGCAAGCCTGGCCGTATGCAGCATAGCGTGGGGAGTGCGCTTCGCCGTGACGCCCCTGGTGGGCCTGGTCTTCCTAGTGTCCACGATGGCGATGTTCGGTATGGCGCTAGCGTTCGCCAGTCTGGTGCTGTTCCTCAAGGAACTCAACGCTGCAGTCTTCTTCCTGCGGGGAGTCTTCATGGTCTTCTGCGGCTTGACATCACCGTTGTCAGTGCTCCCACCATGGATGAGGACTGTATCGAAGGCCCTGCCCCTTACTTACTCCATTGACTTGGTGCGGCGCCTGGGCTTGGCCGGAGCAAGCTACGCAGATGTCAGTCGCGATTTCTGGATTCTCACAGCGTTTGCCGCAGGACTGCTAATCGCAGGGTGCCTGGCATTCCTCTTCGTAGACCGGGCAGTGAAGCGCAGTGGCACGCTGGGCCAGTACTAACACAGCCGTCCCGCAGATATTGGCTCAGCGTAGGTCCAGGTAGGCCTACTGCGGGCTTCTCCAGACCGAGGAGGTGTTCTTGGTGAGCAAATTCGGAATAAACGGATTCGGAGCATGGCTGAGACGTCAGTTTCGCGTGATAGGCGCCATAGCTTGGAAGGACTTGCGCATATTCCTTAGGTACCCTGCCAACGCGCTGATGTCGGTAGTTGAGCCCATAATGTGGCTAGCCCCGGCTTACTTCATGGGACAGGGGTTTTCCGTCAACGGTCAAGCAATCGGCTTCGCAGGCTTCGCCGGCACGTCGGATTACTTCTCGTTCGTCATGATGGGCATGTTCATGTCGAGCTACATCAGCACAGCCTTCTGGGGAACAGGATTTTCGGTGCAGGAAGACATGACGCTGGGCGTACTGGAGCCCAATTGGGTTACACCTGCGAGCCGAGTATCGCTAGTAATCGGACGTAGCGTGATAACGCTCCTGCTGACGACATTGAATAGTATAGGAGTTCTGATAGTGGGCGCAGCCCTGTTCGGCGTCAACCTGACGGGAAATGTACTAGCTGCGGTGATCACAATGCTGCCCATGCTCATCGCCTTGACCGGGCTAGGGCTGGGCATAGCGGGCGTGGTACTTAGCGTGCGGCGGGCCGGCGCCGCCATAGACATATCAAACTGGGTTGTCTCTCAGCTGTCGGGAACCACATTCCCGGTAAGCGTGTTGCCGAGGCCTTTACTCGCAGTAGCGTTGGCGCTGCCCACTACATATGGATTCGATGCCGTGCGCAGCATCCTCCTCGGGACCAAGACCATGTTGCCTCTAAAGGTCGAGATTGGGATAATGCTCGCATCGACTGCGGGAATGTGCGTTGCCGGCTACGCGGTGTTCAAGACCTTCGAGCGTAGATGCCGCAGGCAGGGATTGCTGGGTACACACTGATGGGCTATTCCGGTCGGCCAGTCCACGACCCCCGTTACACAGCCCCGCCCTGGCCGTCGCCTGCCCTGATAGCGGCGGCACACTGCGGGCAGCGTCTAGCCAGTTCCACAAGGTTCTCCTCGGCGTTCACTCTGCCCGCGCAGAAAGACGGGCAGTCGTCGCGCAGGGGAGAATTGTGCCTGTAGCCCCGCCTTTCCATCTCGGCTGCAAGCTCGTCATGGCGGGCGCGTATTCGATCCACCTCGACCAGCCCACCGTCGAGGTAGCCCTGAATGCTGACTCCTTTGGCCAGGGTCCCTGCGAACATATGCATCTCCACGTGCTCGCCGAGCAAGTGCTTTCTGCACATCAGCCTAGGGTCTACATTCCACATCCTCATCAGCCTCACCTCACCTCATGTCACGCATAACCAGGATTTCGCATCGCAACAACCCGGGCGCATGCTGGCCACGGACAACGACCGCAAGAAGAAGGAATGAGAAAAAGAGGAACGCCTCGAAGCAGCTTCGATGGCGTTCCGAATATGGTAGCGGCGACTGGATTCGAACCAGTGACACTGCGGGTATGAACCGCATGCTCTGACCACCTGAGCTACGCCGCCACTTCACCAATTTCCCGCGAGTTTGATTTTAGCATCCCGAATGGACCTTGTCAACGGAGTTCAGCAGGAGTTCAGCAGGAGTTCAGCGTGGAGGGCGCGTGTAAGCATTGTAGCTCTCAAAGCTGCGGACCTTTCCCGTTCCGTCGTCGAGCCTATCCGGCCTTTGGCGCCCCGCTCAACCCATCCGACTCCGGATTTGGCTTCAAGCATACGGCCTCGCCGGCACCACCTCGCCGGGGCCACATCGAAAGCGGTTGGGGCAGAAGGGGACCCGAAGATAGGCACGCGGGAACAGCCACGAGGGCGGGAAGGCGATCGCTGCAGCTCAATGACATACCCCATCCTGACGTCACTCTGTCTGGCAATGCCTGCTCGCACTCCCACTTCGCGACGCCTACAGGAACTACACAGACCCCGGTCGGGACCGCCCGGGTATCTCAACCGCAGAAGTCTGGGCAATACTTGGGATAGTCGGACCGGCAGCGACCACGAAGGGGGCTGGGCTTGATCTCCGAAAATCCGCAGAAACCCACAGTACGCCCGGATCACGTTCTGCGGGCTCAACGTCTATTCTCGATGATCGCACCTGTATACGACCTCATGCTGGCTCGTTCCATGACCGAGGTGTACAGAAAGGCAGTGGGCCTGCTTCTCCAGACCGACCTGCACGCATCCGAACCCGGGCATGCGCCGCCGGGATCAACCGCCCTAGATGTAGGAACCGGCACTGGTCTCTTCGCCTCTGAGCTCGCAAGAAGCGGATTCCAGGTCACGGCCATCGACTCTTGCAGTGCCATGCTGCAAGTCGCCAGACGTCGCCGGCCTCGCGCGGCAGACTACATCCAGGCGGAAGCGCACCTTGCATCGCGCCAGCCCGGCGCTCCGTTCGACATCGTGTGTGCGGGAATGCTCCTCCACGGTCTGCCCCGCGAGTATCGAACGGAAGTCCTCGCCGATATGATCCGTGCGGCCTGCAAAGCTGTGGCAATCGTGGACTACATTCCCCCCGGCAATCTCATTGCCGCTACCGTCGAGCGCCTAGAGGACAGCTACTACAGAGACTTCCTGCACGAATTCGGCGATGACCTCGCGTGCGCCGGGGCAAATGCCCTGGTCTACCCGCTTACCGGCGCTTGCGCGCTATACCTCGTGCCCCTTTCGCACCGACCTCGGAGTCACTGAGCTCCAGCGCCCGGTGCGATCTCAACGCTTTTCATACGCCACACGGTCATCAGCACCATCACCGCAACCTCTATCATCAGCGCTGCGGCTAGAACCCAACCACTGATGTCGCCCACATTCCCAGTCCCCAGTGAGTTGCTTGCCACGTCTATCAGGCTGTATGCCACTTGGGACCTGCAGCGCGGCAGTGATGTGACGATTGGCTCCACGTAGCTCGCGACAAGGGCCGCTAACCCAGCCACGAGCGGCTTGGTGAATATGGCGCTCGTAAACGCCACAAGCACCACCCTAGTCACGAAGTAGGCGGCAAGCAGGGCTGCCGACCGCGCGGCCGCCGCAACGCCCAGATCACTGCCCGGGAATAGAACAACCGAGTAGTAGTAGTTCAGCATCGTCGAGGCAAAAACGATCGCCGCCACTGCGGCTGCGTAGTGCACAAGCTTGGCCCCGACAATGCCAGCCATGCCCGCGCCTTGCGACACCGGATACACGAGTTTCCCCTGGAGGCGCTCGTCTGCAAGCACTCCCATGAGGACCAAGGCCACCGCCATATTGCCCAACTGGTAGATATTCCTGATGTAGTTCTGCACTGAATAGACCGTATCGAACTTCATGAGTTCCTGCGGAAAGCCGGGCATCTGGCTTTCGATGATGCTCGGCATGAGCTTGAGCATAATCGGGGTTGACAGTGCAAAGAACCCGAAAAACGCGCCCAGGATCAGGTACTTGCTCTGCCTGGATGATTCCATGCGTTCTTTCTTCATATACGCCGTGAATGTGCTCATCTGCTGTTCACCAGCCTGACGAAGATGTCCTCGAGGCTCGGCTGCCTCACACTGTATGACGCCACGTCCGCATCTAGATTGGCCATTGCGTGCAAAAGTTCCCGCTTCCCGAGGGAGAGATCGCGCATGAAGACTGACATCCTGTCGCCGTCCAGCGTTACCCGATCGACATGAGGAGCGCTCGTAATCTGGACCGGGATTGACTCGAGCACTCGATCAAACACCACGTCCACAACTGGCTGGATGTAGCGCTCGCGCAGGCGATCCATGCTGTCGGCGGCCACTATTGCCCCGCTTTTGATGATAGCCACTGAATCGCAGATCCTCTCAACGTCGGCAAGGATGTGGGTTGACAGAAACACCGTCATCCCGGCATCGCGCATCCGTGCGATAAGGGTAATCACGTCCAGCCTCCCTTGAGGATCCAGGGCGGAAGTCGGCTCGTCAAGGAGCAGCAAACGCGGTCGGTTGTAGATGGCGGCAGCCATGCCCAGTCGCTGTTTCATCCCGCGCGAGTATCCTCCGATCCTTCTGCGTCCGGCCTCGGCAAGGCCTACCGTATCGAGAAGCTCATCCGCCCGCGACCTATTCGCGGCCGGAGTAAGCCCCGAGACATCCCCGATGAAGAGCAGGTATTCGCGGGCGGTCATGTATCCGTAGAACGCCGGCGACTCTGGAAGGTAGCCCACCACCCCTCGCAGGCCAGACCGGTTGCGGCGCAGGTCCATGCCGTCTATGGTCACATTGCCTGAATCGAACTCTATCAGGCCGGCGATTATGTTCATGGCGGTGGTCTTGCCTGCTCCGTTTGGTCCCAAAAAGCCAAACGCCTGGCCTGGCGTCACTCGGAACGTCACGTCACGCAGGGCCCGAGTCTGCCCATACGATTTCGAAAGTGCCTTCACATTGAGCATCAGATCAGTCTCTCTTTCGTCCAAATACCAAGTACGCAATCGACCCAAGCGCCGAAACCACGAGTATGATCAGCGCCCATGCCCACCTGGGCAAAGCCCTGGGTTCGGTTCGGGATAGCGAAACGAGGCAGTATATCTTGAGCGCCACTTCGGCTACGATCAGCGGCGCAAGCAACTTCAGCAGCTCTGCGAGGGACATGCCTGCAAAAGTCATTCTAGTTCTCCTCCTTTCTCGTTGATCCGCAGTAAGGACAGGTCCTTGACTCTCGGGGAATCGCCTTGCGGCACTTCGCACATCGGGTGTTTCCGCGTCTTGTGACGAGAATGTACACTATGAGAGATGACGGGACGTTGACAAGCCCAAACAGGCCCCACAGCCACGCATATACCTCGCCGCGCCGGCGCGCATCGCGGAATATCCACGTGGCCTGCACGACGACTAGCGTGCCCAGCAGGGCCCAGAGAACCGGATGGAGCATGCTCATATGTCATCACCTCTCCGCACGCGCAGTATGTGTATTGGCAGGTAGAATAGGGCTATCCCGGAAAAACCCACAGCCTGAAGAGTCAGTAACGCCTGTGGATTGCGTGCCAGAAGCGGAGTCCACACAGCGGCCAGAATGCTCGCGGCGGTCAGTGCGAATAACCCGACAGCTCTGCGCTCTCGCGCTATCCTGAGCTTGATTCCACGCTCGATGGTCGAGCTCAGCCGCGCCCAGTCGGGTGATACGCCAGCGGCTATGTCGTCCGGGCCTGCGTTCACGCCACCCTGAGATGTGCTCCCGCTGCCCTTCGCGCTGGTTGCATCAGCGTACTCCGTATCGGGCAGCGCCTCTCGAACCTCGTCACACTCCCTGCTCATATCAGGCCCCTCCTGGCGATTTCGCGCCTCAGTATTTGGACCGAATCATGAAGCCTTGACCTCACTGTTCCCACAGGGCAGCCAACTGCGTCGGCTATCTCCTGATATGTGAACTCGTAATAGTGCTTCAACACGAACACCTGCCTCTTATCGGCACTGAGCGAACCGAGCAGACTCGCAGCATCGCTTGCCGCCAGGCGCCCAAAAGCCTGGTCCTCAGCGCTCTCCGAGCTTGCCATACCGGCCGCGCCGCCCGCATTGCCGACACCAGGGATGTTCATGTCCTCGGTCGGAAGCTCGCGCCGTGCGCGTCGCAATCGATTCCTGTATGTGTTCATGGCAATGGTGATAAGCCATGTAGAGAACTTGGCGCGCGGTTCGTACTTCTCCAGGTTCACGATTGCCCGCAGCACTGCGTCCTGCGCAACATCCTCCGCGGCACGGGCATCCCCGGTTATGCGAACAAGAGCCCCCAGGAGCACCGGGTAATTGGCCCGGAACAACTCCTCCAGTGCATCGCGGTCATTGCGCTTGGCACGTTCCACAAGCAACGTCTCGTCGGGCATCCTGCTCTCTCACCCCGCTCCCTGTACTTGTTCAACACAATCGGCATCGGAATAGTTCGGTGTGTCCATTCGTTTCTATTCGTTGCCACTCCATGGCAACCTGCTCCCACAGAGGTTGCCACTTTGCTTAATGGGCGTGCATGGCGCCTATGTATAATGTAGGTGATGGCAGCATCATGCTTATCATCCAGCATGTCCGTTTGAAGCGGAATGTCTACTAGGGAAAGATGTGATCAGGACAAGGAGGCGGCACTAGATATCCATGGATTCAGGTGCTGACGCGAGCTCGCAGAGCTTCACAACCCCCAGCTATCTCGAACTCTACAGAACCGGCGAGCTGGAGCAGCGTGCAGCCGAGGCGGCGGATCGGCTGTCTCATTGCGTAATGTGCGCCCAGGCGTGCAATGTCGACCGCACCCGCGGAGAACTGGGGTTCTGCCGAACCGGAAGGCTTGCCAAGGTATCTGGCGCCGGCCGCCACTTCGGCGAAGAGGATGTTCTGGTAGGGACGGGCGGCTCCGGGACGATCTTCTTCTCCAACTGCAATCTCGCATGCGTGTTCTGCCAGAACTACGATATCAGCGCTTGCGGCGCCGGACAGGAAGTCACAGGTCGTAGACTGGCTCAGATGATGATGAACCTGCAAGCGAAGGGTTGCCACAATATCAACTTGGTCTCGCCAAGCCATGTCGTAGCACAGATCCTCGAGGCACTGGCCGTAGCCGCAGGCGAAGGCCTACGGCTGCCGCTTGTGTACAACACCGGAGGGTACGATGCCCTTCCGACCCTGAAGTTGCTTGATGGGGTAGTCGACATCTACATGCCGGACTTCAAGTTTGCCGACGCGGAAGCTGCAGAACGTTTCTCCAGCGCGCCGCAATACCCGACAGTAGCACGGGCGGCTATCCGGGAGATGCACCGTCAGGTGGGCGACTTGGTAGTCGATGATCACGGGGTCGCGCGCCGTGGCCTGATCCTCCGCCATCTGGTGATGCCGGGACGCCCGAACGACACCAGGGAGATAATGCGGTTCATAGCTCAGGAGATCTCGCCTGATACCTACGTCAATGTGATGGGGCAGTATCGCCCGGCCCACCTAGCCGAAGAGTATCCCGAGCTCAACCGCCCTCTGACCGGATCCGAGTATCGAGAAGCACTCAAGATCGCCCGCGACGAAGGTCTGCGTCGGGGCGCATCCGGTTAGCGAGATCATGCCGGTGCGTGGCGGTTCTGCATCAATAGGCTTCCCGGAAAGCGGCCGCCGCTGGCTTATTCGCCCTGCCTACCTCACGGGCGTACTGCTCACAACATCTCCGGGGACAAGCCACTCTGTGTGAAACCACCCGGGCATGTCGAGCCTTTCGTAGGTGTGGGCGCCAAAGTAATCCCTCTGCGCCTGAATCAGGTTTGCAGGCAGATCAGCTCTTCGATACGAATCGTAGTATGCCAAGCTTGAGCTGAGCGCAGGTACTGGAATCCCGCGCAATGCCGCCATCGCAACCACCCGGCGCCACGCCTGCTGCGCCCCAACCACTACATCTCTGAAGTACGGATCGAGTATAAGGTTGGCAAGTTCCGTGTCACGCGCACAGGCTTCAGCAATACGCTCAAGGAACTGCGCCCGGATAATGCATCCGCCTCTCCACAGAAGAGCGATGGAGCCAAGGTCAAGATCCCATCCATATTCCCGGGATGCCTGCTTCATCAGCTCAAAACCCTGAGCATACGCACATATCTTCGCCGCATAGAGTGCTGCGCGCAAATCTGCAATCATGCGTTCCTTCACATCGCCGCATGATCCCCCATGGGAATGTTCGATGCTTTCCGGCCCAGGCAATTGCGCTGATGCCCTACACCGCTCGTCCTTGACGGCTGAAAGGTACCTTGCAAACACTGCCTCCGCCATGGTGGGCGTTGCTGCCCCGAGGTCAAGTGCCTCCTGAGCAGTCCACTTGCCGGTGCCCTTCTGCCCGGCGCGGTCACGGATCACGTCAACAATGGGTTCACCCGTTACCTCGTCACGCTTGCCGAGGATCTCGGCGGTAATCTCAATCAGGTATGAACTGAGGTCGCCCCGGTTCCAGTCTTGGAACACCTTCTGCATTTCCCCTGCGCCCATACCCAGTAGCTCACGCATGATGAAGTAGGTTTCCGATATGAGCTGCATATCGACGTATTCAATTCCGTTATGCACCATCTTCACGAAATGCCCTGCACCCAGAGGACCCAGATAGGCACAGCAAGGCTCACCCGATTCCGCTTTGGCTGCAATATCCGCAAACAGTGATTCTACATACTGCCATGCGTCTGGTGAGCCGCCAGGCATGATGCTTGGCCCCTTAAGGGCGCCTTCTTCTCCTCCCGACACGCCAACTCCGAGGTAGCGCAGGCCCTTGGCTTCCAGAGCGGCAGCCCTGCGGGCGGTGTCTTTGAAGTAGGTATTTCCGCCGTCAATGATGATATCGCCTGCGCCCAAATGCGGCTCTAGCTGTTCGATTACTGCATCAACCGGCTTTCCGGCCTTGACCATTAGCATTATGCGCCGTGGCGATTTCAGCAGCGTCACGAACTCCTCAATTGTGCGTGATCCTACAATGTTGTGAACACCACAGGCGGGCCCCGCCAAAAACCCCTCGGTTACCTCGGTTGTTCGGTTGTGAACCGCAACCTTATAACCATTGCGGGCCATGTTCAGCACAAGATTCTGCCCCATGACTCCTAGTCCAATCAGACCGATATCGGCTTTGAATGTAGTCATATAAAAACCACCTGCCCGATACTTTGCTAGTTCCTGAAGTGGTCAGCAAGCGACCACAACCCAAGCGCGGGGTTACTAACGAAGAACACTTCCTCACCGTTCACAGTGCTGTAGCCATCTTTGAGGACGTGAATGTCGTACATGCTAAGGGCGTCGCTTAAGGGCATGTATCTGAATCCTACGCCTTCAATCTCCTCACGCGTGAGGTGACCCGGTGCATACGTAATCTCAAAGCGCCCTTCCGATGAACCGTGTATAAGGTGCGCCGCCGCTGAGAGGTTCCCGGCCAGGTCTTCGTTGTGTTTCACCATCTCCAGCACTCGAGGAGTGCCTGTGTAGCCGTATTTTCTTATCAACACGTCTACCAAGGGATCCTCTCCAAATTGCTTCACACCTGGAGCGATGATGATCAGTTCTCCTCCGTCTGCGATGGCCATACGCGTGCGATAGATTGCCTTGTTTCCAAGCCACGTGCTCCTGAAATGCTTGGGATCTAGATATACAACGGCCTTTTTCAGGGGCCTATCCAACAGGTCGAAGTTGTGCTTCTGGCTTAGCTTCACGGCATCTTCAAAAAGGCTTCGGTCCCTGCCTGCAAACAGACCACGGATCACGGCTTGATCATTCTCAGCCGTGGTGACTGTCAAGATGTAGTGCAACGGAAGTCTGCACAGGAAGTGCTTTTCGGCATAGTCAAACACCAGCCTCACCGGGGAGTAATCGCGGCCCATGAGCCGCTCCATACCATAGACAGCCCCGAGAAAGTGGGTCTTATCGATCATGCCCTTGCCGCCGCATCCCACTAGGATGTTCTTGCTGTAGTTCGCCATGCCCACCACTTCGTGGGGAACCACCTGACCGATTGACAGGATCAGATCGTAGCCGGGATCAAGTAGCCTTCGGTTTATCTCGACGTCAATGGGATAGTCAACCATTCCGTCTGAGATCTCCGCAACGTAACTTGCGGGCACTTCGCCGATCTTCGCAACATCAGTCCTCCAGTTGTGCACCAGGAAACGCTCAGAAGGAATGTCCGTGCCAAACATACTTGCGTTCTCTTCCGCACTCATCGCCACGTGCGTACCCAGAGCAGGCATGATGTCAACCTGTGCGTCGGAGGCCAACATCTTGTAGAGAATCTGCACTATCGGCCCCGCCTGCGAATGGCTCCTGGTAAGGTCGGGCGGAATCAGAAGGACTTTCCTGGGTTTGCTTCCGAGCTCATCTATCCACGTCTTGAGTGCCGCTTCTACGTGGCGACGGCCGATATTATCGCCAATCAGTCGCACTTCATTCATCGGACGCACTCCTCAAGTAGTACTCCAGGTATCGCTTGTAGCGCCGCTCATACACATTGCAGGCACTTTCGTGTGGTTTGAGACTTCGAGTGATCTCAGGCGAATAATTCTCTGCATGACCGCCTCCGGTGACGGCCTGCATAGCGACTAGCGCCGCTCCCACTGTGGAATCATTGGACACTCCTGTGGTTAGCAACTCGCGGCCGAACACATCGGCAGCCATCTGCGACCACTCTCTGGAGTTCGTGATGCCTCCCGACATAATCACCCGCTCCGGCCTGCCGCCAACCTCCACAAGAATCTCATAGCACTGACGCATGCTGAAAAGCACGCCCTCTAAAACGGCATGGTAAAGATCGAACTCGTCGTGCGCAGCTCTTACGCCCACAAACCCTCCTGCTCTATTCTCGCGCCACCCGGGGCAACGCTCCCCGAACAGGAACGGCATGAAGAAAGGCGCCCGGTCAACATCCACACGGTTTGTCTCAGCGGAGAACTTCTCATATACACTTGCATCGCGCGCCTTGGCGCCGGCTCTGCTCAGGAACCAGTCCACACAGTTGGTTGCATTGTTCACGGCAGCACCTGCAAGGCGCTTACCCTCAAGCAAGTAATAGCACCACGTGGAGGGCTTCGCAGGTATCCGCGGTTCGTCGTGTACTGCGCGCAACGCCCCGCTTGTGCCCACTGACATCGACATCGTGCCGGGCTGAACCCCTCCGATACCCATCTGGTTCATTGCGCCGTCAGCGCATCCAACCGTAACCGGTAGCCCCGACAGCAGCCCAACTGCCTGGGCTGTCTCAGGCAGCAACGGCGCTGTGTGGTAGGCTTCCTGAAGCGGGCTCAACTGCTCCCGCCGGATGCCCGCCATACCCAGAACATCATCGTCCCAGTCTAGAGTGTGTATATTCAGCAGGCCTGTCCCGGATGCCGTGCACCTTGACACGCCTTGGCAACCAGTGAGTCGCTCAAAAAGATACTCAATCTGTGAAGACAGGAAAGATGCCCGGGAAACGTATTCGGGCTGAGTAAGCCTCAGATGGACCCACTTCCACACCGGGTACATTGCATGGACCATGCACCCGGTGGCTCTGTAGAAGCTCTTCACGAAACTATCGTCGCCCCTCATCGGTGCCACCGTGGGGGCGCCCGAAACATCCGCCCATGTCATTATGGAGCCCAATGGTTTGCGCTCAGAGTCTAGCAGCAACAGGCTATGCCAGGTACCCGTCAAACCGATCGCCGAAACCCTAATTCCCCGAGTATCGGCTTCTTGTGCAGCCCTGTGCAACACGCCCAGAGCTGCGGCTACTATGCCGTCAGGGTCCTGACTCGGCCCGGTCGCCACATCCGCTGGGTATGCCTCAGAAAACTGAGCGATTACTCCGTCCGATTCCGAAAACAGTATGCACTTGGCCGATGAGGTGCTCACCTCGAGGCTGGCCACGACATGGTTCTTCATCTCGACCTCCATCAATCATACACCGGAGTATGCTGAGAAGGCGCCGTCGATCGGTACAACTACACCGTTCACGAACCTGGCCCCATCGGATACAAGCCACAGAAGCGTTCCGATGAGATCGGCCGGTTCACCGTAGCGTCCCATTGGCGTATGGGCGATTATCTGTTTGCCGCGGGCTGTCGCTTCGCCGGTGTCTTTGTCCACGAGCAGGAAGCGGTTCTGATTGGTTAGGAAAAAGCCCGGTGCAATGGCGTTCACACGTATATTCTTTGAGTAATTCTGGTTGAAATGCACAGCCATCCACTGCGTGAAGTTGTTGACTGCAGCTTTAGCTGCAGAGTAGGCCACAATCCTTGTCAGTGGGCGGAATGAGTTCATTGACGAGATGTTGATGATCACACCTTCACCTCGGTCTGCCATGACTTTGCCAAACACCTGCGTGGGAAGGATAGTGCCCAGGATGTTCAGGTTGAATACCCACTGGATGGCCTCTGCCGGAATATCGAAGAATGACATGGAATCACTCACGGTTGCATCCGCCTTGTTGCCGCCGGCTCCATTAATCAGAATGTCGATGCCTCCAAACTCCTGCATGACCACGTTGCGGGCCTCCTCCAGTGAGGCCTTGTCGAGCACGTTGGCGGCAACACTGGTTGCCGTACCGCCCTGTGCTCTTATTGCGTCGGCCACCGCCTGAGCCTGGGCAAGGTTGATATCGAGAACAGCGACTTTCACGCCCTGGCCGGCGAGGGCTTTTGCCATCTCACTGCACAGCACGCCGCCTCCACCGGTGATGACTGCCACTTTTCCTTCTATGCCAAAGGGATTGCTCACTACTACTTACCTCCATCCATCATAAGTAAGCTAAAGGCTAAGTGCATCAACAAGTCGCTGATCATCGCGGGGGCGCATTGCCCGCCTAGGCCCGGCGAGTGCCCACAGGTAGTAAAGCTCGCATCCGGGTGCAGCAGCGACTGGATGGTAACCGAAAGGGATTGCAACTGTATCGCAGTCTTCGACTGCGAAGGCATAATCTATGCCTCGTTCAGGCGAATACACCCTCTGAAAACCGAAACCCTCTTTGGGTGAAAGGCGGAAGAAGTACACCTCTTCCAGCTCCTCCTCCTCGTCTTCGGTGAACTGATCGTGCTTGTGCGGAGGATAGCTTGACCAGTTGCCGGCAGGATTGAAGGTCTCGCCAACGATGAGTCGGGTAAGTCCTCTTCCTTCGGCTGCCGACGAGATGTCGTTTATCGTGCGAAGATAACAGTCACGTCCTGCCTGTCGAACTCCGATCATACTAGGGTCCACAATGGTAACCCCAGGGGCGGCGCCCGGGAAGGACTTCGCCTGTTCCAGTGGGAGTGACCTTACAACAGCCATTTCCACTCGCGGGCTGTCGGCGTTGCCCACGAGTGTGAACTCAGAGCCTGGAGAGGCGCAGATGGCCCATGCTTTACCCGAAAACACGTCAGGCCTTTCACCCACAATGGCTCTGCATTCTCCGTTCTTGCCTGTCCACATGATGTCGGCTTTCCCGCCGAGTATCACGATAGCCATCTCCATTGACCCTGTGCGAATGGTGCGAGGTTCCCCGCCCTGAAGACTGAGCAAACCGAAGCTGATATGCTTGAGCCCAAGCTCAGTCATGCTAGGGTTGGCAACATTCACAATGCCGTCATTGTCTATGCGGCCATTGCCGGCCTTAACTAAAAGCGACATGGATGATAGGCACCCCAATCAACTAAAGTAGAGAAGCTCCATCGGCGTCGACATACATAACCGATCCAGGTATTCGTCTCAATATCGATGCGGGCACATCAGTAGATACGGGAGTATGCACTGTGTTGTAAATGGCCTTCGCCTTGAGTGCCGTCGGCACTACGCAGCTTACGTGGGGGGCTGCAACGATGGCAGGTATGGTCATTGTCATTGCGGTTCGAGGAACAGCGTCGATATGCGGAAAAGCCCCGTCATGCACCTGCTGGTTCCTGCAGATCTCATCCATGATTACTTCCTTGACCAAGAGAGTGTCGTCAAAGTCGGCGACCGGCGGATCATTGAACGCGATGTGGGCATTCTCTCCTATGCCAATGCACGAGACATCAACCGGGTATTGTTCAAGGAGCTCTCCGTAGCGTTTAGCAATCTCCTCAACCGGCATACCCTCTTCGGGCGCCAGGCGAAAAAACGCGGCGGGTTTGACTTTGCTCACGAGGTGAGAATCGAGCCAATTGTCAAAACGTTGTGGTGCGTCAAGCGGCAGGGTATGATAGTCGTCGAGCTGAAAACAGAAGACCCTTGTCCAGTCTATCTCTTTGTGCTCGATGAGGGCATAAAGAAAATCGTTTTGAGAGGGAGCTGCCGCAAACAACACACTGGCCTTTCCAGTGCCCTCGATTGCCTCCACCATTCGACGAGCCACTTCCTGTGCTGCAGCTTGCCCCATGCCTTCTCTGTCACTGTATACCTTCACGGTCAAGTATTCTGCTTTGATCTCGCGTACCATATTAGTCGTGCACCTCTTTCATGTGATTGCCAGTGATGTCCTTCACATGCCGACTTCATGTCCCACGTGGTAAGTGACGATATGGATTCTTGTTAAACGTTTATCTAGACAGACTGTATCATTGCGCTTCTCGTGGTGTCAATACGGCAAGTGCGCAGTCTCTACATGTTCCACCGTCTGAGCAGGTGTAGGATTTTTTTCATGAGCACGCAGAAGGAAGATTCAGTTTCACGAAGAATCCTTTCATCGCGCACACAATCAGCGTAGGCGAGGTTGGATACATGAAACCCGAACTGGGCATCGCCGAGATCATAAAGGCCAACTACGCTAACCTCACATCTGTACAGAAGTCCATCGGGTGTTATCTGGCCGACAATGTGGCAGATGCTGCCTTTATGAACATTCAGGATCTGGCCAAGGCCTGCAATGTAAGCGAAGCTAGCATAGTGAGATTCGCAAAAGCCATAGGCTACAGCGGTTATCCTGATCTGAAATCGGCAGTTCAGTCAACTTTCCTTTCCCAGGTTAACCTGGCTACCAAGCTAGGCCGAAAGCTTGATGGTCTTCAGCCAAGCGACAACCTTCTTCATGACTTGATAAGCAGCGAGCTGGATCAGCTAGCCAAAATACCGGACGAAACACTCAGCCAATCCTTCAAGGACAGCATAGACGCTATATGCGCTTCAGAACACCTCGTAATCTACGGCGAAGGCTCTTCGGCGTCACTGACTTACCTTCTCGAATTCCGGTTCCGGAGATTCCGGTACTCGATAACCCGGATCAATGAGAGCGGCAAGGCCTTTTTTGAGAAGGTCATACATCTACCCTCAAATGCGGTGGCCATAGCACTGGGACTGGGGCGACCCGCTGAGGAACTGGTTGTATTTCTGGATCAGGCAAGGAAACACAGCTGCCCGTCTATTCTCATAACCGACTCAAGGTTCTCGTCCATTGCCAAACATGCTGACTATGTACTCGCAGCAACCCGGGGTTCCCTTGGTGTGTTTCACTCTCTTCTCGTTCCCACTCTTCTGTCAGAAGCGCTGATACTAGGTGTCGCCCTTAAGCGGCGGGATGACAGCATTGAGGCGCTTGAGGAACTTGAGCGACTGCGAAACGCCTATGGATATCCGCGCTACGCAGGGTTGGGTTCTAGCGAAGAGGGGAGATAATCATGATGAAGCCTTTGTTGGCTCTTACAAGCAGAGTAGATGCACGCAACTGGAAAGGCGTAGCGGGAATGGCCAGGAGTGCAGGATTTGCGGGTATCGATTGGAACCTCGATTACTTCAGGATACCGGCAGCGTCCAACGCACGGCAGCGCTTCTACGATGCCGCCGCAGCCTCCGGCCTTCCGTCAGGATTTCACGGGCCGTGCCAGGATGTGGAGTTGGGCCATTCATCAGAACTGGTATCCATGGCAGCCCGTTCATACCTAAAGATGTATGTGGACTTCATCAGCCATTTTGGGGGCACCCACATGACCGTGCATCTCGGTTCCCGCAGCATTCCCATGGCTGAAATGGATTGGGCTTCAGCTGTTGAAGGTTTGAGAGATGTTTCCGACTACGCACGCACTCGCGGTGTGCGGATCTGCCTCGAAAACCTGAAGCAGGGTTGGATGTCCGAACCCGAGCTGGTCTGGGAACTCGCAGAAGCGGCTGACACTAGCATCACGTTTGACGTAGGTCATGCCAGAGGCAGTTCCCGGATACGTGAAGGGCGCGACACACTGGAATCGTATATGCGTCCACTGCTCCCAAGAATCGCGAACCTGCACGTGTATGAAGTTGAAACGCCCGAGGGCATACATGCTGAACCTTCGAGCCTCGATAACATACGCCCAGCCCTTGAGCTGGCTCTCGATGTGGGTGCAGCATGGTGGGTGATTGAGCTGGACAACTACGACGCGATACTCAGGGTAAAGTCCCTAATTGATACGGGGTTCTAATGCTTCAATGATGTTCATAGGAGGTGACTGAAGGTTTCCCCTAGTACTGGCGTTTGGAGCTTCCGCATAAGTAAGCACATCATTAACGAGAACGAGGTGGGATCATCCATGACAAGCAGACGACGGATCATCGCAATGGCCACGCTGTTCGTTATCGCCCTTGCCTTCACCTCTATTGCATCAGCAGCTGGCAAGCTGGTTATCTACTCCCCGGCAACCAAGGCAACTACTGACTTGATCGTTGAGATGTGGAACAAGAAGTATCCCGACATTTCAGTTGAGGTCATCAACGCAGGAACCGGCGAGCTTGCAACTAGGATCAAGGCAGAGCGTATGCGGCCAGGCGGCGACATTCTCCTCACGGGCGGAACGGAAACCCTCGATACCATGCTCGACCTGATTCAGCCCTACAAGTGCGTAAACGATGCAGCGTTCGGACCTGATTTTAAGCATCCTGAGCATTACTACTATGCTTTCTCGCTCCCGCTTCAGGTGTTCATCATCAACACCAAGCTGATCTCGGAGAAGGACGCTCCTCAAACATGGAAAGAGCTGGGCGACCCCAAGTGGAAGGGCAAGATCATAATGGCTAACCCCTCCGTGTCAGGCTCGGCCTATGCACAGCTCAATATCATGCTTCAGATGTATGGATGGGATCTTGTGAAGGCGGTAGTCAATAACGCCAGCATTACATCATCATCCAAGCTGTCATACCAGAACGTGGCCAACGGCGAATACGCAGTAGGTCTCACCGGCGAAGCCAACGTGTTCAACCTCATGGATGAGGGCTATCCCGTCAAGGCGATCTATCCTAAGGACGGCACCGCTCTGAGGTTCGACACCGTGAGCATCATCAAGAACGGTCCTAACCTTGAGAACGCCAAGAAGTTCATCGACTTCGTTACATCACGCGAAGTCTACACCGTGGTCGCTCAGAGCGAGAGCAGACGCATGGGCAGGACCGATGTAGCTGTGAAGGCTGGACTGCTGCCCACTAGTGAGATTAAATTCATGAAATACGACGACAACTACGCCGCCAACAACAAGAAGCCGATTCTGGCGCAGTTCGACGATTTGTTTGCGACCAAGGGCAAGTAGCCCTGGTCGATCGAAGCAGTATCAACGCATGAGTTGAGCCGAGTTGCAGCACTTCATTGCAGCAGAATCGAAGATCGGAGCGGAGGACTCGCTGCGGGCCCTCCGCTCCAGATGAGACGCACTTTCCAGACAGGGGGAACTGCCTGTGGTTAGCTTGAGCGTTCAGAACCTCGTTAAGGAGTTCGCCGGGGGTACACGGGCCGTCGATGGGATCAGCTTCGACGTGCCTGCAGGCTCACTATTCACGCTCCTTGGTCCGAGTGGATGTGGCAAGACAACCACTCTGAGAATGGTTGCCGGTCTCGAAATCCCCACATCCGGCAAGATTCTATTTGGGAATGAAGACTATACGTTCTTCCCTCCACACCGCCGAAACATAGGCATGGTGTTTCAGAGCTATGCGCTCTTCCCGCACATGTCAGTGTTTGAGAACGTGGCCTACGGGCTGAGGGTTCGCAGTAACGACAACGCCGACGTGAAAAGACGCGTCATGGAAGCACTGAAGCTGGTGGGACTCGACTATGCTGCCGAGAGGCGTCCATCACAGCTCAGTGGGGGTCAGCAGCAGCGAATCGCCCTGGCCAGAGCTTTGGTATATGATCCTGCGCTCCTCTTGCTTGACGAACCTCTCTCCAACCTCGATGCCAAGTTAAGAGTTCAGATGCGCGAGGAGATCCGCCGCATACAGAAGGCCGCCGGCGCGACAACCCTTTACGTCACGCACGACCAGGAAGAAGCCTTGAGCATTTCCGATGTGGTGGCCGTGATTCACCACGGCAGGATAAGCCAAATCGGAAAACCCCATGATGTTTATGAGAAGCCGGTTTCCGCCATTGTTGCTGATTTCATAGGCAAGGCCAACTTCCTCAAGTGTGTAGTCTCCTCAAAGGCCGGTAATGGCAGAGTGGTTAAGGTGGCAGGCGCCTCGCCGATCACCGTAAGCTCCTGCGTGGGCGCCGATGCGGATTTCGCAGACGCAAAGAACGCTGTTTTGTTCTTCCGGCCCGAAAAAGCCGGCCTCAGTGCGACTGCAGCAGGGGGGAAATCCGTTCCATGCACGGTACAACAGATTCTCTATCTGGGCGAGGCCGTGCGGTACACCGCGATCCTGCCATCAGGAGAGATGGCTTATCTTTCTCTCAACCGTCGCGCCGAAGGTATATCGGAAGGTTCAGAGGCCTTCGTTGTCCTGGAAGCCGATGACTGCCGCATTTTCCCCGAAGAGCAATACGCTCTTGTTAAGAGGGGGAATTAGGCCGTGGCACGTAAGGTACAGCCGGCCGGCCCCGGGCCGATCGTTAAGAAGGCAGGATTTCGTGACATTGACTGGAGCGCCTGGATCGTTCTTGGCATGCTAGCCGTCATTCTCGTGCTCTTTCTCATATACCCCATAGGCCGAATGCTCATCTCCAGTTTCGTGGAACAAGATGAACCCATCAGTTGGCAGAATCTCACCCTGTACAACTTCAGAAGGTTCTTCACCTCCAGGCTTTACCGTGATGCAATGCAGCACTCGCTCGCAGTCAGTCTATCGTCAGTCCTCTTCTCGATACTGCTCGGGCTTCCACTGGCATACATCATGAGCAGAATAGATATTCCGGGCAAATCAGTTCTTACATCGCTGGCCACTTTGCCGCTGATTCTCCCTCCATTTGTGGGGGCGTATTCGTGGATCCTGCTTCTTGGCAAGAACGGTTTTGTGACCTACTTGTTCAAGAGGTACCTGGGGATTGAGTTGCCCAGCATCTACGGGTTCCATGGCATCACCATCGCCCAATCGCTCAGCTACTACCCTTACGTATTCCTGATGGTACAGGGTTCACTATCACTTGCCGACCCATATCTTGAGGAAAGCGCAGACGTGATGGGCGCCGGTTTCATGCGCAAGCTTCGCACCATAACCCTTCCCCTGGTAGCCCCGGCAATAGGCGGCGCCGCCATCACGGTGTTCATGAAGGCCATCGGCAACTTCGGTGTCCCGTCGATACTTGGCGGCGAGTACTATGTGCTCCCAACTCTGATCTACTTCCAGGTAGTTGGGTACTACAATGTCAATGCCGCCAGCGCCATTAGCCTCGTGAGTGTGCTGTTCTCTGTGGCAGCTCTGATACTAATGCAAAAGGTGACAGCCAGGCAAGCGGCGGTTACCCTGACCACTACCACAAGGCAGGTTAAGCAGATCACCAATCCCTTGGCAAAAACCCTGGGTTTCATATATGCAGCACTTGTAATACTTGTATCGCTGGCTCCACACATCACGGTACTAGTAGCAGCGTTCTCGGAAACCTGGGCTGGTACCCCGTGGCCGACTAAGATGTCACTGGCCAACTTCAGCAGGATAGCAACCCATGCTCTATCTCCGCTGAAGAACAGCCTGATTCTGTCTACAGCAGCTACACTAGTGGCGACAGTCATCGGGTCCCTTGCTGCATACACAGCTGTGCGGCGTAAGTCGGGAGGGCGCTGGATAATCGACCTCGCGGTAATGCTCCCGTTCGTGCTTCCGGGCATCGTGGTTGGGGTTGCACTCCTTACTGCCTTTGGAGCGCCTCCATTCTATATTGCGGGTACCGCATACATCGTGCTCATCGCATACGTGATCAGAAGGATGCCCTACGTGTTCAGGTCAGCGTCTGGAGCACTCCAAGGCATGGATCCTGTGCTGGAGCAGGCATCCACCATCATGGGCGCCGGCTGGGCGCGGACGTTTGGAAGAGTGACGCTCCCTCTCATCGCCCCATCGGTGGTGGCGGCCGGCCTAATCACCTTCACCACACTCATTGGCGAGCTCAGCACGACCATGATGCTCTACTCTGCGAGATGGAAGACCGTAACAGTGGCCATCTACGAGTATCTGCTGGAAGACCTTCTGGGCCCGGCATGCGCCCTTGGAACGGTTGTGAACGTAGTGGTTCTGATCGGAATCTTCATGGCCAACAGGCTGTTGGGCCAGAAAGTATCCAACATGTTCGGAGGAAACTAGTATCAAGACTAGTACCAGTATCGGCGGAGACAGCCCTCGGCAATCAGGATGCCGAGGGCTGTTTTCTTATTAGGTCTTCTGTAATGCCGCGGATCCTACAGAAGATGTTTCAGCATCGGGCCATACTTCTCAAGGTGCTTCGCATTCTTTTCGTCACCGCCAGGCATGTTGGAGCTCACCCACACGGGCGGTTCAACTCCTCTTGCAATGAGAGTCTCTACTACGGTGACCACAAGGCTGTTGATTGTGAAGGAGTTGGCCATCGTGGAGCTTGGCCCCACCTTCATTCCGTCCAGTCCGTCTATTTCCACCACCGCATCGCCCAGAGGCATATGATTGTCCAAAACTACATCTACCTCTTCGAGGTCACACAGGTTCTTGCCGCTAGGGTGCCTCGCAGGATGGTCAGAGGGTATCTTCTTTGAGAAAGCGGGCGATGTTATCGCTATGACCTTGGCCCCCAGCCGCTTGCCCTCAATAGCTGCATCAATCGTGGCGCTGTTGATTCCGTAGGCATTGCCGACTATGAGCACGTCCCCTTCGCCCAAGCCGTAGCTCTTCAGTACCCTTTGGGCGTAGCCGGGAAGCCGTTCAATCCAGGTGCTCCTCGCAGCCCCAAATGCCAATGATACGCCTGGGTCCAGCATAGCGTTTACCGGTACCAAGCCGCCAGTGCGGTAGAACATCTCCTCTGCACATATGTAGGAGTGCCCGCCGCTGCCGAACACGTAGATCAGGTGACCGGCCTCAATGGCATCCGCCATGATCTCTGCAGCTTTCGTAATGGATTCGCCTTCGTCTTTGGCAATGCCGTCGATGATCTGAGATACTGCACTATGGAACTTCTCTCGTGCATTCATTCAAGACGTACCTCCCATGCTACATTGCGGTTACTTCGTTCACTAACCTCTCCCCGTTGCCCTGTGCAATGGAGTAGGACCCAAGGGTGTATGGGGCAGGCAATCCGTAGAACCTAAACGAATCGTCAGCTTCGTATCCTCCCACCTTGATCGCCTCTTCAGTGGGCACATAGCCTAGAGCCCCGCCGGTGTATCCAAGAACGAACACGGGCCAGTCGGGGGCACAATTCCTCATAGCCAGACCGAACTCAACGAATGCTTCTCCGGGAAATGTGACGAATACGGCAGGGCCAATCCTGAAGGCCACCATCTCTCCTTGGGCAAACAGCGGCAAACTGGGACTCTCAGCCATTCTTCTTGCCCATACGCCTCTTGCTCGCGCCGTTGCCGCCGACCCCGCGTCGCCCTGTGCCAGTAGCTCAGCTGCCCGCTCATCCCAGCGGGCGGCCTCGGCCGCATACTCTTCAGGCGTCTGTGGTGACTGCAGGGGCAACAGTAGGTTGGAAGAGGCAAAAGGGATGCCGCTGCACTCCACCGCATCCCCTCTCCTCTCCACAGCTGATTTGGCCGCAAGCACAGCAGCCCTTCCCAGTTCCAGCCCTATCCGCTCAGCATCAGCATACGTGCGGCCAGCAACTTGACCTGTAATGCTTGCCTGAGCACTGTGCCCGGTGTTGATATTCCCCGCTGCACCGTTTGTAAACACTGCGTACGAATCGGGAAATGCCTGCTCCAGTGAAAGCCTTGTGAAATGGACATAGTCCGATGAAAAATGGGTGTTTTGCGGTCCCATTGCTACTGCGTGACATGCGTAATTCACCAACAACGCAATGGTCTTCCCTCGTGCGTCCACCCTCAGCACGTATACACGCTTGTCTACAGGGCCCTTCGGATCCCTCCTGTTGCTTCCTACCGAGGCACACGTAGCACTTCCTACGCTCAGGCAGACATCTGTCTCACCCTGAATTGCCTCAACAATCGCGCCTACAGAAGCGTCGACAAGCCTCGCCAGGTACTTTTCATCGGCCTTCCCAAGGAGAGCATTCCGAAGTACAGCCGGCCCGGCATGGGTGTGCGTCGCGCTCACCACAATGCGCCCGGTGTCGATCTTCCCGATCTGCGCGGCTTTCCGTCGTATGGCATCTACAACTGCCGAATCTACTCCAAGAAGGTCAAGCGACGCTATCACTGTTCTGTCGCCGCCGCATGAGAATGAAAGTGCTCTGACCCACAGGTCATCGAGGACTCCCGTGGACACGCCTTCTCGGGCGGCAAATCCCGACATCTCCAGGCCAACCGGGGGAGTGATGGGCCGGGAAGCCACCCCTGCTTTCCATGCGCTCATCTTTCCAGCTCCAGACCGAGCTCACCACAGAGGGCTATCAGATAATGGACTGACTCCATCACCTGCTCGTCCAGGTCAGGCACCCTTCCCACATCTATGGCTACGCACCCGTCGAACTCGTGTTTCGCAAGAGCGCTGAAAACACCCCTCCAATCCACAGAACCCCGTCCGACGGCCCAATGGTCGTTTCTCATTCCGTCATTGTCGGCCACATGCAGGTAAAAGATGCGCTTGCCGAGCTTTTCGACGGACAGGGGAAGTATCTCTTTCTGTGCATGAAGGTGGGCGGTGTCGAGTACTGCGCCGAAATTGGGTTGGCCGCATGCATCCATGAGTCGGAGAAGAGCGTCCGTATTCGCTATTTGTTCACCGACCCGGGGTTCTAGACAGAACTTGAGTCCTGCGTCAGCTGCGATATCGGAACAACGCGTGAATGCATCGACAAGTGCCTCCCACTGCGCATCCCAGGAGAAGTGCGGGTCAACCTCGACAGAGAACTGAATTCCGTAGTTCACCATGTCCTTGTAAGGTGCATCCCCGACGAATTTGAGGGGCGGAACGAAACTGTCTGTTTGAACGGTGTAAGCTCCAAACTCATGTGCCACTTCCACACCTAGCTTGTAAAGATCCATGGCGGCGTCACGCTTCCGTCGATCAGGACTCACGATGTCAGGCAGAATCGGACAGAAGTTGACTACCTGAAGACCGAGATCATCACATACCTTCTTCAGCTCTGCCCTACGCGAATGCACTGTAGTCATGTTTTCGAGTCCGACGCCCTCGAGCTCCACATATCTGAAGCCAAGTTCCTTCATATCGTGAAGCGCCTTGACCGTATCGTCAAATGAAGGGGGATAGCCGTACTTGCTTATAGCATAAATCCAGCAACACGACAGCTTCACTGTTGCCGCCTCCTTTACCTCCGTGTCCAATTCTCCATGTTGAGCACCTGCTCAAGAGCAAGTAGAAAAGCGCCTATCAATGGCGGGTCCTCCGACATCTCGGATCTGCAAACTCTCAACTTGCCGGCAATCTCGCTTAGGCAGTGGTCCCTTGCAGACTGCGCGACCTTGCCAACGAAATCACCTCCAGCGGCTGAAAGCTCGCCCCCCAGTACCACCTGATCAGGATCGAAAAGGCTTGCAAGTATCGCCACCGCACTGCCGGTTACGGCAGCTACACCGTCCAAGGCTTGGCGAATGGCCGGAATTGCACCTAAAGGACCGTCAAGAATGCCGGGGATATCGATCCGACCTGGATTGAGCCCTTGTTCAGCCGCGACACGCATAAGCCTTTCGACGACTGCACGGCTGCCGCACACGGCCTCAAGGCAGCCCTGTCTTCCACATGAGCACTCGGCCCCCTCACAGCCAAGCATAGGAACATGCCCGATCTCACCTGCGTATCCACTAGACCCACTGTGCACACGCCCTCCGAGCACTATTCCGGCGCCTATTCCCGCAGACATATTCAGATACACAAGATTGGAGCAGCCAACGCCTGTGCCTCTGGCCTGTTCAGCCAGGGCGGCCGCATTCGAGATGTTCTCCAGCCTCACCGGCACGCCCACTCGCTCTTCAACCATACTGCCTATGCGTGTTCCGGTCCAACCAAGGTTGGATGAACGGTCAACCACTCCAGTATCTGGGTTCACCAGGCCAGGGCAGGCTAGAGCCGCCATAAGCACGCCATGAGAGTCGATACCTGACCCTGCAAGAAGCTGTTCATAGGCACGACCGATTGCCTTTGAAACCTCTTCAGGAGCGCTGGTATCCAGCCGCATACGCACTTTACTCAACTGAACCCCACGCAGGTTGAAGATAGCAGCGACAACTTCTCCCCGCTGAAGACGGACCGCCAGGCACAAGCCTACGTCCGGCTTAATGTCCACGAGTATGGGCGGACGCCCGCCGCTCGGTTCGCCGGGGCCCAGCTCATAAGCAATGCCGTCCTCTATCAGAGCAGTGACGATGCCGGTTACTGTTGGCGGTGTCAGCCCTGCCTCTTTAGCCAGGGCAAATCTCGCAATTGGGCCGCTCTCCACAATGATGTTGCGGACCACCAGGGCATTATTCGCTTTCAGGTCGCGAGCGTTCGCGGCGCGCCTACTTCTCATGCCCTAAACACAGTCTCCCCTCCAACAATGGTGATCGACACGTTGAACCCATTGTCGAACACTACAACATCTCCGCGCTTGCCCACATCGAGGCTCCCAAGCGTGTCCTGGGCTCCGATTATGCGCGCCGGCGTCAGTGATGCCATCTTCACAGCATCAGTCACGCTGACGTCGGCAAGCTCCACCATGGTTCGAACCAGACGGTTGGTGAGCGACACGCTTCCTGCAAATGCCGATCTATCGGGCAGCCAGGCAACGCCTTCATCGACGATTATCTTCTGTCCATCGTCGGCACTGCCCATGATGTATTCGCCCTCAGTCATTCCTGCTGCACGTATTGCATCAGTGATCAGAGCGGTCCTATCGGGCCCCTTGCATTTAACAATGAGCTTTAGCAGGCTGGCCGGGAGGTGAACCCCGTCGGCAATTACCTCAACAGTGAGTTCATCAAGCGCTAATCCTGCCTCAATCGCACCAGCCACCCTGCGAGCCCGCACACGCCTTACTCCTGCCATGCCGGAGTACAGATGCGTTACATGAGAGTAGCCCGCTTCTACTGCTTCAACAACCTGCTCGAAGGATGCATCAGTATGCCCCACTGACGCGAGCACACTTCTGCTTCTGAGCTCTCTTCCCAAATCAAGAGCACCTTCAAGTTCAGGCGCGGCAGATACTCTGATCACCTCGGGATACCGTTCAAGGATCCCCATGTAGTGGTCACGTGAGGGGTTTCTGATGTAGCGCGGGTCCTGCGCCCCGCGCTGTTCCTGGCTGAAGTAGGGACCTTCCAGGTGAACTCCAAGAAGACGTGAACCGATGGGCTTTGCTCCAACCGCAGCTCGAAACGCTTCAAGAGCTCGTATTAGGTCGGAGTCGGAGCTAGTAAGCGTAGAAGGGACTATTGCTGTGGAACCTCCAGATGCGTGTATCCGGCACATGGTCACGAGCGACTCGACCATTCCATCCATCAAGTCGGCTCCACCACCTCCATGGAGGTGTATGTCCACGAATCCTGGTGATATGTAACGCCCCCTGGCGTCAATCACCTGAGCATCGGATTCCCCAAGGTCATCCATGGGTCCGTTCCCAGAGAATACATGGGTGATTACACCGTCTTCGATGCGGACCCCTCCGCATCCGATCAGCCTAATGGGGGTTACTACGCGCCCGTTGATGATGTACAGCACTGAACTGGCCATCCAATGTTCACCGCCGTTCTCGATTATCGGATACTTAGTTTTTTAATCTTAATAAGTAATATGGTATTCTACGCAGAAGGGCAGTATCCTTCAAGGACAGCCGAATAAGCCGCATACGAAGACGGGGTTTGCCACTACCAAGCAGCAAACCCCAATTCCCAGTTCAGAAGCTTTTAGGAGGTCTCGTGGCCCTACTTGCCGGCGCCCAGTGTCTCAAGGTGCCTTCCTATGTGTTGAACAAGGCGATCGCAGTATCGGCCTTCATTGGCACGCAGGCATTGATAGATTCGATCTCTGAAGGCATAGTTCCCTCTTTCATCCTTGGACTGAAGTATGCCTCCGTAGGCAATATGCATCATCTGCCGTGCATCGTTCTGATGTATTAGTGACGAAAGCTCGTCATCATCAAGCTCATCAAGGCTGGGAATGCGCTCTGCATCGAGTGTGACCGCGTAATACTTGCGTGCCTCGGGCAGGTAGTCGAGGGCGAAAGCATGCATTTCGCGGTAGAGTCGGGGGTCAGCTTCAATAATCACGGCCACTGCTTCAAGCCAGTTTGTCCCGGAAGTCTTTACGTGCACCCGCAAGTCCGTCTCTTCCCCTATTATGGGGTACACACTGAACTTGTCGCTGCCCGAGTGTATGCTGAGCTTGTACCCGAAGTGCTCCGCAATCTGCTGATGCTCGCAAAACTCCCGATGGAAGCGCTCGATGTCGCCAATGTAGTCAATGGCCTTCTGGAACTCGCCGCAAAACCGAGGAGCAACACTGAAAAGGTCAACACCCGCTTCCACCAGCTGATGTGCAACAAAGAAGTGGGCAAGCGGGTCAGTAGGCATGGACGTCTCGTCGATTGAAAGCTCGAAATCCACTTCATGATCAAGAGGAGCAATCATCTGTTTGAACACCTGAGCTGCAAAGTCCACTGCGCTTTGGTAGGTTACTGCGCATCGCATGAGAGTATCATGGGTGAACTTGAGGGGCAGGCCTGTTGGCAAGCGGAAAGCATTGGTCAGAAATACGCGTTCAAGATGTTTGCGCTTCTTTTCGTCGATTTCAGAGTACATCCGGTCTACAACATCATTCGAGCAGCCAGAGGTATCCCGGATGTGCATGGAACAGTCCAGAGTGATCATGGTATAGCCGGCATCGAGAGCGGTCTGGACCTCATCGATGGTCTTGAGGTGATCCCCGTCGGCTCCGAAGCCACCGCGGTAGTTTTCCGAGAACACTCCCCACACTGCGTCTGAAAGGACGCCCTCGAATGTGCGCCCGGTGAGTTGCAATTCCCTGATGGACTGCTGCGCCAGGACTGGCTTCACGTCAAGGCCGCGTACTGCCCGAATGTGCCCGGGAGAGGCAAGTCCCAAGCGGTCTCCAAGGCCCATGGTAGTGCGAAACTGCCTCAATGATATGGGTCGGGCCGACGGAATGAACTCCATGATGACACGGCTGTTGGCCACGGAAAGCCCGCAGATCTTCGCCGCAATGCCATTGCGGACATTGACCGCGATACCTTCCAGCTCATTGAAGAGGCGACCCGATTCGCATGCTTCGTCCATCATCACAACTAGTGATCTATCGTCTCCACAGGCTACCATGAAGAGAATGCACTCATCCGCAGACTGGATAGACTGAGGTCGTATGAAACTCAGAGCCGGATCACTTGCGACAAACGTCTTCAGGCTCTCTACGTCGCTCTGCTGTATCATCACTATCGGCAACTTCGATAACGCGTTTATCTGCACACTTGTCTCCCCCTTCCCGGTTCAATCTGTCGATTTCGCTGTTTGCGGCACCAAACCTTCTTTGCGCTCTGACCTTTCCAAGGATGCAGGTAATGGAGAGCGCCCAGACCTGCGGTTGTTCCCTATCCGATCGCATCCGATCAAGCCGTATACTCACAAGCGAGCTATGGCCAACCAAACCAAACCCCAAGCGAAACAGACCCGTCCTCACGGGGCGCCGCTCGGTTTCAGTCATTGACGAGGCGAAGCATGGCGGCAGGAGAAGCGTAGCGGCAGGCCGCGGGGTTGATGGAAGATCTAGGTGTTGCGTTTCGGAACACGTTTTTGGCGATACGTCCCGAAATCGAACAATGGGTGGTGCATAATCGATCGTCAAGACATTTGCAGCTGAGATACCAACCTGACCAGACCTGTCCATTTCATAGTACCCCATTGCTTCCGAGCAGGACAGGGCCCTGTCAAGCGCATGGTTTCGCGGCTCTCGGCGCGACATGATTCGCAGCGGTAGCACTCCGCCCAAAAGGGCCATACGCAGTGTACAAGTTGCGAAAGCGGGCTGAGCAGGGCGTTGCGCGACCGTATGGAAAACCCACAGGTGATGGGGCGCGCTGACAATACCCGCGGGAATTGCAGGTGCGGCCCGCCTTTGCCGGACGAACTGCAGAGGTCGTGGATCGTAAACGAACACATCACAAAAGGGCCCGGTAGACGCACATTTCAGGGCGAACATGCAGCGCATGGCTCATATAGGTTGCTCACCGTAGAGCGCGAAGCGTTCATTCTCGCATTGCTTGCCCATAGCCTCCTTCGCGATATTGCGCGATTAGCCGATGCACAGCGCTGAGCTGGGATTATGGCTAGGCACTTGCCTGATGTCGAAGAGGAGCACCGCGCCCCGCCGCCGAAACGCCATGGTTACAAGATGGGGCGATTCTGGGCAAGGCGGGACAGTTTAGGCCAGGTCAGCGCAGGGTAAACCTCACTGAGGCACAGGAGCGGAACAGCACGAACGCCAGTGCACCGGAAGGACATCGCGCATTAGAATTGCCCTGGCACGGAGCGTGATATCAGTGTTTTGCGGCAAAGTGCGGCGCAACTCCGCGTTGATGTCACTTGTCCTTATCCTCCTTCTAGCGGTTGTCGCATGCACTTTACCTGCGCTCGCCTCCACGTTCGCCCCCACATCAACGCAGTTCGTCGCCGGATCTGCTACTCCAACCCTGTCCATCGAGATTCTGGACGTAGGCGATGGCGACGCAATCCTCATCACAACGTCCCAAGGTCACGCCGCCCTAATAGACGGAGGGCCCCGCAAAACCCAGGTCCGCGACGTGCTGAAGGAACGTGCCATCAGTCGGCTGGATCTCGTCATCAACACACACCCGCACGCCGATCACCTGACCGGCCTGCCCGCAGTGCTCGAGGAGTTCCCAGTCGGTCAGGTCATCGATTCAGGCACAGTCCACTATTCTAAGACATACGAGTCGTATCTCGCCGTTATCGGGCAGAAAGGCATCCCCTTGGTGACGCCATGCAACATCACCCGGTTCAAGCTGGGTCCGGCTCGTCTCGATGTGCTGCGGCCGCCGGCTTACTTCACATCCGAACGCAAGGATGCGTCTCCCGTCAACGACAGCACTCCGGTGATTGAAGTCTCCTACGGCGCCTTCTCCGCACTGCTTGCCGGCGACGCCACAGCGGCCACCGAACTCCAGCTCATCGCCCGCGGCTGGCTGTCTCCGGTCACGCTGCTCAAGGTAGCGCATCACGGGAGCGATACATCCACGTCACAGCCGTTTCTGGACGTGGTGAAACCTCAGATCGCCGTCATATCCGTAGGGAAAGGCT